>Ga0182018_10000063_pt1 | contig 125854 bp, 108 predicted proteins | sample 812P2MmetaG_FD_120490 | JGI IMG/M metagenome (GOLD analysis project Ga0182018, IMG submission 120490) | Permafrost microbial communities from Stordalen Mire, Sweden - 812P2M metaG | ecosystem: Environmental > Terrestrial > Soil > Wetlands > Permafrost | place: Sweden: Stordalen | collected...
CCGCACCCGTGATTCCCGACGTCACACCGCTTACCGCACCCGTGATTCCCGACGTCGCACTGGCCAGGTTCGGAATACTGGAAAGGCTGGACAGGTTCAGCCCGGTCGGCAGGTTCGGAAGACTCGGCAGAGTGGGGACCGCGCTCAGCGCCCCGGTGGGCAGCGGCAAACCGCAGTTGAGCTGCACTTGAGGGCCCTGAATCGCGACCCCCGCCGCCGTACAATTGATAAAGCTGGCGCCATTCGCTCCCAGGAACGTAATTCCCCCCGCGGCTTCCAAGACAATTCTTCCGCCGGCTTTCAGGTGAATATCGCCGCCGGCTTGCAGAATGAAAGTACCGCCGGCCTTTTCGGTAATGTCCTTTTTGACGTTCAGCGACATCTTGCCCTGGATGTCCTCATTGAAATTGCCGCTCACCGAATTGTGCTTATCGCCTTTCACGGTTTCGGTCTGGTTGCGCTTGATCGTGAGTGTCCGGTCGCGGTCGACCACCTCGATGGTGTCGTTCTCCACGGTGACCTGCATGTCTTTCTGCGCGTGCATGACATACAGCTCACTGCCCTTGGTATCGACGAAGCGCAATTCGTTGAAGTCTGTCGGCTTACCTTTCTTGGTGCTACGGGTCTTGACACCGCTCCAGTTCTTGTTCGCGGGCAGCGTATAGGGAGGGTGATTCTCGTGGTTATACAGACAGCCGGTAATCAGGGGACGGTCCGGATCTCCTTCCACAAACTGAACAACCACCTCTTGTCCCACGCGCGGCAGCCAGATGTGTCCGAAGCCCGGACCGGCGATCGGTTGCATGACGCGGATCCAGCACGAGCTGTTCTCGTCGGCGGGTTTGCGGTCCCAATGAAAGTGTACTTTCACGCGGCCCCATTCGTCGGTGTAAATCTCTTCACCCTTGGGGCCGACCACTTTGGCGGTCTGTATGCTCTGGATGTTCGGCGATTCGGTCTTGCGCCCGGGCCGGTACTGAACCGACGACGGCATGGACTCGAAGGTATTTTCATAAGACGCGCTGCCGATGTCCGTTCCCGCGATCCAGGAGCCTTCGTGCCCTTTATGAGTAACCTTGGTGACCAGGTAATTGAGGTTCTGCTCGGGCCGGTCGTGCTGCGTCAGATCGAAGCGATACCCGGGAATCAGCGACCGGCAGTTTCCGTTTCCGGCCACCTCGACGCGGTCTACCGCCAGTTCCTCCTGTCGTAAATCGCCCCAATCGGGCGCGTCTTTTTCCCAGTCGAAATCGCCGGGATAATCATACACCTCCAAATTGCGATTGCTTCCCATGAACCCCTGCACCGGAGCTTCGAAGTACAACTGGTGCGAAGGAATCTCGAAATTAAAGTCCTTGTGCGCGTGCTTATTCGGCCGGATGTTCTTGGTCATGTTGGACAGGAAGATGGTGTCTTCCTGGCGGAGCAGGCCGGCTCCGACTTCATGGTCGAGGCGTATGGCCGATTGAAAAGGACACGGCACGTGCGCGGAGAGGTGGTCTACCAGCATCATGGTATGCTTGCCCTGCTCGTGTTTGTAGAAGTAGTAAATCCCCTCCACCTCCATGAGACGGGAAACAAACGTGAAAGCCGATTCCCCATACTGGCAGCAGTTCATCCATTTGGCGTGCCGGTCGCCGAGGCTGGAGACGTCGTAGTCTTGAAACCCGTATTTCTGGAAGGTGGCTTCAATCACTTCCACCACCGTCTTCTCCTGGTAGATCAGGTTATCGGTAGTCAACGTCAGATACCAGGTCCACGGAACCAGGTCGGCGCAGTAATATGCCAAGCGTCCGTCGTGCTTCGACGGCTCGAAATTGCTGATGTAGCCGTTGATGTAGCGGAAGCTCGTGCCATCCGACTGCCGGATCCCCACGGTAACGTTCTTGTCGACGATCTGGTCCCAATCGATGCTAAAGTCCTCGGAAACCAGCTCCAGCTCGAACTTGAACAGCTCCGACAATTGTTCCGTGCCTGCGATACTGTTCACTAGCAGTTTGTCGGGACCGAGCGGGGTCTGTAGGGAAAACAGCCGTTGATTTTGGGTAATGAGTGCCATACTAAAACCGATTATGCGTCCCACAACCGGAACACTGTGTCGTCCGGGTCCCGGTCCAAAGGATGCGTGAAAATCCAACCCAGCCAGCCCAGCCGCGGCGGATTCGCGGTATCCAGCCCGAAGCGAGGTGCTTCCTCGCGCTTCAGAATCAATTGCACTTCGACATCGAGATCCTCTCCGCAAAAGAATCGCGACAGGGACTTCAGAGATTCGTGGGCCCCACCTTTCGGCAGAAACTGGCGGAACTGAGCGATTCCCATGGGTCCCAGCCGCACCCGCACCACGGACTGCTGATCCCATACCTCGTCGCCGAGCACCATCCCCACACCCAGCGACTCCGATTTGGAAAAGCCGCCTTTGAGCCGGGTTCGCGAACCCGGTCCCAGCGGACGCCACGCGCCGGCAAAGGGCTGGACTTCCACCGGGACGCCGAAATAGTGCCGGAGCACGCTGCGAAACGCCAACGCAGAGCGGGGGGATTGCGTCAGCAGCCCCTCGTAACAAATTAGCGCCTGGTCGGGAACGGCCTGACGGTCTGCCAATCCGCGGGTACCCAAGCCGATCAGGGCGAGCATATATCCCGTAAACGGATCGTTGCCGCCGCGCTCATAGGCCACCGGAAACCGGTATTTCTCCCAGGCACGGTAGAGCAGTGAAATCATCCGGTGATTGAAGATATCCAGGAAGTCGCGCAGCGTGGCGTCTTTGACCTTGAGCCGTTCGAGAATCAGTTCGACGTACCGGGTCGGCAGAACGCCAAACGGTCCGTCCAGTCCGAAGAAGTTGACGGTCATCTTCGGCGCCTGCCCGGGACTTTCCTCGAGCGACTGAATCTCCGCCGCCGGAAACGCCAGGGAAGCGTGGGTTGCCAGGCGCAAAGGCTCGCGCGAGGGATGGGTGAACGACCCGACGGGCTCCCGCACCCCACTGGCGCGCTGCACCAGGCGCACCGCCTGAAAGAACGAGTAGTCCCAGGGCCTGGCGCTCAACGGCGCGGGCAGCGGTTGGCGTTCTAGAGCAGTATCCGGTTGCCGGCTCTCGGGTCCCATTCCCTAAGCATCTCCTTTCTCTGGCGCGTGCGCACAGCCAACTGGCTGAAGCTGTTCATGGACACGTACTGCGCCAGAAAATGTTCCAGAACGCTGGAGAACAAATACACGCCGCCGCCTACGAATTTCTCTTCATCGAGTTCCAGTTCCACGCGCACGCCGCGCACGTACGAAATACCATGATCGCCCACCACCCGGGCAAAACGGCGCTCGCTCCGCAGCGCGGCAATTCCCTCGATTTGACGTTCCAGGTAGGGCGACGAGCCCTGATACAACCGGAGAATCTCCTGCAATGCCTCGCGTCCGCCTTCCACCAGCGAAAGATAATTCAGCGACAGGTGGGAAATCAGACGCCAGAGCGCGCCGCGTCCCACCACCGGCCGCAGCGTCGGCGTCGGCTTCCGCAGCACAGCCACGCGCTCGATGACGGAACTGCCCTCCAGATCGAAATCGCTCGACTCCTCGCCGAACGGCAACTGCGAAGGCAGGTCGCCATTGGAACAGGTGCAGCGGACGGTGAGAGTGTCCAGATCGAGCGTCAGGGGACGTCCCGAAAGATCCACCAGCGACATCGCCATTTCGGTGGCGCCGCTCTTCCCGTCGGAGGCCGGGCGCCGCGTAGCTTGCCAGAACGTGGGCTCCTTCTGCGAAGAACCGTGCCGAAATGAGAAGAACGGTTCGAAGACCGCTGTTTCTCCGGTCCGTTTGTAGCTGCACACTACGCTGTCTATGGAGAAGACTTCCATGCTGCGCGCACGCCGAAAATCGGGATTGACCGTATATTCATAAGTGGCGTGATTGAGTTGGATGGGCTCGGCCGTATGTGGGAACAGGTTGACAATCGGAGTGCAGCCAAGACGGACTGTTCGCGGGCCGACGCCGGCCTCCAGCGCCTCGTGACGGTCGGGGCGCTCGAACGGCGACACCAGGAACAAAAGCTCCACGCTATCCTGAAATCCAGCGACGCGTAGCGCGTCCATGCCGCGCAGATCGAGGAAGAAGAACCGCTCCGGGAAGGCGAAATATTCCTGCAGAATGCGGTACGCCCCGAACGAGCGTTCCGAAAACGGCAGCATGGACTCGTCGTCTTCGAACCCCACGGCTTTCAAGGCGTCCGGAATCAGTTCGATGGGACGCTGCCGGAATTTTGGACGCGGATCGCGCAGCACGATCGACATGCAGTTGTTGCAGAGCAATTCGTAGAGCGTGTGCACCAAAGCCGGCTCGCCATTCAAATAGAACCGCAGCGACTCCAGCGGCAGATCGGCGAAATGCACGTCCGGCGCGCACTCAATCCGTACCCGCAGCACTCCCACCGCGCCCGGCGCGCGCAGCGGAGGGTCCAGGCGATCGAGCGCGGTCCACTGCGCCTGGCTCACGCGCATCGGCCAGACGTCCGTGTCGTAACAGGTGCGGAAGGTGCAGGGTTGGCCGTCCACGGGCCTCGAATACATCGTGGAATTCCTGGCCACCCGGAAGGACGTCGTCATCTTCCCCTGCCGCAGATGAAACTCCGCCACCGACATGGAGGGAACCGGCCGCGTGTAGTGCGGATAGACGACATTCAACAGCGCCTGCGTAATTTCCGGAAAGTCGTCGTCCAACCTGAGGTGTACGCGCGCCGCCAGCAGCGCTACCGCTTCAATCAATCGCTCGACATGCGGATCTTCGCAGCGATTCGGCTCCAGCAGCAGACGCGACGCCACCTTGGGATACTGTTCCGCGAATTCCGTGCCCTTCTGGCGCAGAAACGTCAGCTCGCGTTCGTAGTATGCCAGCAGCTCGTCACGCACGCCCGTCTCCGCTGACTTCGTATTCCCCGCTCATCAACTCCAGCTTAGTATCGAAAAGCACCCGCGCCGGAGAAGGCTCCATCCGCAGTAGTCCCTCAATCCGGAAATGCAGAATGCGCGTGCTGAGGGAGGCCGCCTCCATGGTCACCGTAACGTTCATCAGGCGAGGCTCAAAAGCTGCCACCGCCGTCTGCACCAGGCGCGTCATCCGGCTCTGGTCCTCCGCGGAGTTCAGCGCCATGCTGGTGGTGTCGGGCAGACCGTAGCAGTACACCGACCGCCATAGCTCCTTGGCCGAAACCGCCGGTTCCGCGGGTGAACGCCGGGAATTCAGCAGCCACTCCAGATCGCGCCGCACCGAATCCTTCAGTTCCTTCAACGATTGTGCGCGCCGGTCGGGCGCTTCCGCGCGATTGCCAGGCTCGTCGTCGATCAGCCGGTCGAGCAGCGACGGCTTGATCACGCGTTCATTGGATTTCCTGGCCATGTTACCTCGGCAGCCGCAGCGCGCGTGCCGGATTCAATCTGCAGATGCGCGCGTAGAGTTCCCGCTTCTCGGCGGCGGAATCCGCCGCGCTGTCCAGACAGCGGTACAACAGCGCCAACGGCTCCGCCACGACATCGGCGACTTCCCATTCAGTAAGGTTGCGGCGGTCGATCTCCGCAGCCAGTTCCTTCAGCACCGGCTCGGCCACAGCCTGGTTACCGGTGGCTACGCAAAGCTGGGCTACTTGCAACTTGCGCAAAAAGCGGTCGCGTCCGCAGGGCTCCTGGGCGATCTCACGCGAGAGAATCTCCAGACCGCCTTCGACATTTCCCGATTGCGCGGCCTGCATGGCAAGCTGGTACGCGTCGGGCAGCTCCGGTTCGGCGTTTGCCACGTCCGCCGATGCCGGGGCGGGCGCCTCCGCGGGCGGACACCATTCCTGCTGGACGACCGGGGCAGGAAGCGGCTCCGGCTCCGCGGTCTTCAAAACCCCACGCTCTTTCATCCACGCCATGGTCTCCGCATTCGCCGTGGGCGTGTCATCCGCCAGCGTCCACGCCAACAGTTGCGGAAGATCCGCCAGCAGCGACTTCAATCCGGCCAGGATGGCTTCCATCGCGCCGCTTGCGCCAGTAAACTGCGCGGCGTTGCAGGCATAGCGCTGCAGATCGAGCCATGCGCGGCCGCACGGCTGCCCGGCCGCGGTCTCCGCCAGATCCCCGACCTGATCCCACTGTCCCTCTAGGGATAGACGTTTCAGGGACACGCGCAGTTCCGAAGAAGGCGCAGCCAGAACCGCCGGGTCGGGATAACCGCCGGTGGCGCGCAGTTCGCCCCACCGAAGCATCCGCGGAATCAGATATCCCCCGCTATTTTGCGGGTTCGCCTTGCGCAGATAGCGTGCGGCGGCCAGTAGACGGTCCACCGCGTCTTCCGGGCTGGACGGCTCCATGCCGCCGCTCGGAGCCGCGCGGCGGGGCGCCGCAGTGGCCTGCTCGATCACGGCGGGCTGCGGTTCGCCGAAAGCGGCTTGCGGCTCTACCTCTTCCGGAACTTCCTCCAGGGCTGCCTCTTCTGCCTCACTCTCGGCGGCATCCTTTCCACCCTTCTGCTTGAACATCACGCGGACGGTAGTGTGGACGTCCTCGAGCGTGTTCCGCAGCGGCGAAAAATCGGGGGACGCGTCGCCGAACTTGGCATCGCAGAATTCGGTGAGCGTCTGTACCTTCTCCAGCAGTCCGCCGATGGAGTCGTACACCTGTGTGACGAACGCCAGCGGAGTAGCCTCGAAGCCTTTCTCGAATTCCTCCGGGGTGGTCTGCCCGTCCTTAATGGCGGCCTGGCGCGCGCGCCCCTTCGGCTCGTCGTATTTTGAGGCTTCCTCGGTCGGGATGGTTCGCGACTGCCTGTATTGATACCAGCCGTGCTTGGCCTTGGTGAGCGGAACCGAGCGAATGGCGTTGTCCAGTTGCGAACCCGCCCAGCGCAGCGGCGTCGCCCGCATTTCCAAATCGCCATCCTCTTCCATTTGAGGATGCACGGAATCCCAATATTGGTCGAGCAGGCGCGAGATCAGCTCCATCCCCTGCCCCAGGCCCGCGAATCCCTCCTGGCGCACCAGGGCCTCAGTCATCCACGCGGCTACCTGCAGGTCCTTGCCGCGTTTGGTCAGAGCTTCTTTGCTGAGTTTGAGGGCTAGCCCGTAATCGGCATCCTTGACGTCGTGGGCCCACACGCCTTGCGACAGGCTCTCCTCCTGTCGCCGGGCTTCGCGAATCTGAATGTAGACGGGATGATTGCGAAGATCGGAGCCGCAGGGCTGGGCTTCGGAGATCGGCTGGAGCAAGGCTTCGATATCGATCGGCATGTGGATCAGTCGGCCTGGCGGATCTCTCGAAGGTGCGTGGGCCCGGAGCTCCGCGTCTCCATGGTCCCACGCTTAGGTTCCGGCAGGAGGATTACTGAATCTGTGCGCCTACTCCACCGGCAACGTCGTACGACTGCGACATCGGCGCCTTGAGGTTGCCCGAGGCATCCACCGTTTGATAGTTCTCGGTGATAGCGGTAAATGAAAACGACCACGACTCCAGCGGAAGGCCGCCGGGCCCCGGAGTGCCCGACGTGGCATAGGAGTGGATGGTCACATTCGTCATGACGTAACTCTCGGCCTCATACAGGCCGCCCGCCGGGGCGCCGGCAACATTGTTGGCGCCCGGACGGCTGTTCCGAATGGTGACAGGAACCTTGATCATCTGACCGGAAGCCAACTGCGCAAACAGCAGCGGAGTGGCCTTGTCCATGACCTTCGTGATCGTCATCGGATGGAATTCCGCGGCCGAGGCCACCATTCCGGAGCCCACCTGCGCGGACGCCTTCTGATGAATGTCGTAGTCCATGGAGAAGACCTCAATCTTCCCGTTCCAGTTTGGATTTGGGCTTTGGCTTTCACCGGCGAAGCCCGTAATGTCGAGATACAGTGCCATAGAATTGATCCTCCTGAATTTAACCTGTTACGCCACCCGACTTCGCGTCGAAGATCTTTGTGAAACTCGACCCAATTGCGCCATCGGTGATTTGCGTGTACTTGAATTGGACCGTTTGAAATACGAGGTTGACGTGCTCGTCCTTAATGCCGTCGTCGCCGCCCAGACTGCGCGAGGAGATAACGGCCTTCGTGAACACGATCTGCAGGTACACCAGATTGGCAGTCCCGGCGCCGGCCACCGGGACCATACCGGACCGTTCCGCCTCGAAGGTAATCGGCTGCGCGATAAACGAGCCGATGGATCCAAGCCCGAAGATCCTGGGGCCAATGTGCTTGATGGAAAAACCGAACCGGCCCACCGCGTTGGTCTTGGTGGCTCCGCCGGCGCCCACGTTTTGATTGACCTTCTGTTCCAGACTGAAGTTCCAACTGTCCAGTTCCAGCCAGCCTACGTGCCCAGCCTTCTGGCAGGGCCCCGTAACGCCGCTGGCGGTCAAATTGAGGAAAAAATATCTCTGCTGATCAGCCACTTTGTTCTCTCCGTTTTAAAGCGTTGATTTCTGGTTGACCTAACGCGTCGACTTAGGTAACTCCGCCACCAGCCGCAGAGACACCGAAAGCTCTTCCAGTTGGAAATGCGGGCGCAGAAATGCCACGGCCCGGAACACTCCCGGCTTGCCCTTGTTCTCGATCACTTCCACGCGCGCCTCGCGCAACGGATACCGCGCCTTGATTTCGTGCGAAGCGGTATCGTCTTCCGTCACGTAGTTAATGATCCAGTTATTCAGAAACGTTTCGCAGTCCTGGCGCGACGTGAAGCTGCCGATTTTGTCGCGCATCATCGACTTCAAATAGTGGGCGAAGCGCGACACCGCCATCATATACGGCAACTGGGCCGAAAGCCGCGCGTTGGCGTTGGCTTCTTCCTTGTCGTACACTTTGGGCTTCTGGCATGTCTGCGCGCTGAAGAAGGCCGCGTAGTCCGTCCCTTTGCAATGCACCAGCGAAGCAAACCCCATGTCCGCCAGTTCCTTTTCACGCCGGTCGGTAATGATGGTTTCGGTGGGGCACTTCAGCGCCACGTCGCCTTCCTCGGTGGTGAAGTTGTGCGAGGGCAACCCGTCCACCAGGCCGCCGCCTTCCACACCGCGGATGGCTGCGCACCAGCCGTACCGGCTGAATGCATTGGTAATGCGGGCGCCCAGCGCGTAAGCCGCATTTCCCCACAGGTATTCGGTATGTTCGTCGCCCGTCACGTTTTCTTCGTAGTTGAAGCCATCCACCGGTTTGGTGTCCTTGCCATAAGGCACGCGCATCAGAACGTGCGGCAAGGTCAGGCACACATACCGCGAATCTTCCGACATGCGGAATCCCTTCCAGCGGGCGTATTCCGTGGTATCGAAGATCTTTGCCAGATCGCGGGGCGAGTCCAGTTGCGTGAAGGTCTCCAGGTTCAGCAATTCAGGCGCTGCCGCCGAAAGGAACGGCGCATGCGCCGCCGCGGATACCTGAGACATCCGCTCCAGAAACTCGATGTCTTCCGGCCCCTTGCCGAATTCGTAATCCCCCACCAGGCAGGCGAAAGGCTCGCCGCCGAAGACGCCGAACTCCTGTTCATATACCTTCTTGAACATCTGGCTCTGGTCGAATTCGGGCACGCGCTGCAGATCGCGCAGAACTTCCTTCTTGGTCGCGTTGAAGACCTTCAACTTCAGGTTGACGCCGGTTTCGCTGTTCTCCATCAAGTACCAGATACCGCGCCAGGTGGCTTCGATTTTCTGGAATTTCGGATTGTGCAGCACCGCGTTCAATTGCAGCGACAGCAGGTGGTCGATCTGCGCGATGCGCGATTGCAGCATCGCCTCGGTGTCCGGGGCCACGGTCATCTGGCCGTCCAGCACCTGCTTCACGAATTCCGAAATCAGCCCTTTTCCCCAGTCGCGAGTGGAGTCATCGCGCCCTACGCGTCCCTCGCGGACAATCTGGTCCAGAAGTTGGGACTCGCTTTCGTCCAGGGCCGGCGCCGCCTGTGCGCCCTGTGCGGCCGGAGCGGCCGCGGCAGCTTTTTCAGGTTCACGCTTTGCCATGTTAATTACCCCCTTTAGCGTTGCGGGCGACTTCCTTACCCGCCTGTTGCAACTTATCCGAGTTGTTGATCATTTCCTGCAGCAACCGGTCGAGTTTCTCATTGCCCTGCAGGGTGCCCACCAGATCGGACAACTTGGTGCGCAGTTCCAGCAATTCGCGCAGCGGCCCGATCTTGCGAGCCACCTGCTCCGGCTCGAAATCTTCCAGGCTCCTGAAAGTGAGATCCACCCCCAGGTTGCCCGCTCCGCTTTCTTCGGACAGCCGGTTCTCCACGGAGAACGCCACGCGGGGCTTCATGCTCTCCATCACCGCGCTGAAGTTATCCGGCGTGATTTCCACAAATCGCCGGTCCTTGATTTTGGCCAGGGGCTCCGCCGGCTGACCGCTGAGGTCGGCCATGATTCCCATGACGAATGGAATTTCCTTCATCTCGATCGCATTGCCGATTTCCACGTTATAGGTGACGTGGACACGAGGCGATCGGACTCTTTCTAGTTTGGCATGAACACTTTCGCGCGCCATAAAAACCTCCCCAAAGAAAACCGACTAATTATCTTCCCGCTTGCCACAATGTGTCAAGCAAACGCGGTGCCGTGGATCGCGGCCCTTCCCTGCGAACCGCCGCTGCTTCCGCCGCAAATTCGCGGGTACCCAACCAAAACGATCGCGTCAAAAACCATACGGGGATGCGGTGGACTTCTTGCTGCTCATGTCTCTCCATTCGTTATTTTTCTGCCAATCCCAGAGCAGAAAGTCGACAAACCTTTCAGGCTCCTCATCCGGTTGGTACGCATTAACTCCGGGCGCAAGGTGTTTCCTCTTCCCGTTGTAAAATCCTATCTTTCCCAAAAAGGAAAAACACTGCGCCGCCTTCATCGCCAGCCCGACCGGGTTCGTGTCCCCGAGGAGATGTTCGGCGACTTGTTCGACGCCTTGCTCCATCAGCCAGTCCTTGAGCTGCTCTTTTTGCTCATGTGTGGCAGAGAGCTTTTCCGCGATCAACTCGGCCAGAATTCCATTGAGCTCCTTAGGGCCGATCGGTCCGAGGGTATGGTGAGCCCCCGATTTGTTCTCTCTCACCCAGCCCTGGCCAGGGGGACTGTCGATTTCCTTTCTCAGATGCTTCATGTTTTCATAAAAGGACATTCGCGCACTCCAATCGTTACCGGGGCCGGAATCTGCTCATTTTGCGCCTCCGCCATCAGATGCATAGAACCGCTCCTGCCGGGCAGCAGAGTCGGGCAGCCATCGCCCCTCTATTCATGTGTAGCGCCGAATGCTTTCGAAGCGCCTCACGGTATTTTTGTCCACCATCCCCACCCGCGGCGGAATGCCTGATCCGGTACCCCCAGTACGAAAGACATGGGCTTCGCGCATCACCCCTTTCGGAAACACTTGTATTTCCACACACCATATTTCCAGGACCACAGAAGGTATTCCACATACTGATCGGTGTCATGATCGGGCTCAAAGTGATTAAAGTCCGGCGGATCGACGGCGAAGAATCCCTGAAACGCCATCCACTTGAACGGCCAGATGCCAAACTTCATGATCAAAACCGCGATGCCGAGCGGGCTGCCCTCTTCGAAAATGTGTTCGATGGTCAGGTGCGTCCCCACTTCTTTGGCAAATTCCAGCAGATACTCCCTGGCCTGGTGCCCCAAGTTCAGTTCATCCGCAATCTGCTCAAAGATCTTCTCATTGAGTTCCCCGGGGGGGATAGGGCGCACACGGTCACCCCAATTGTTGTACAGGTGCCAACCGTCCCCAGGCGGATTAGCGATGTATTCCCGCAGCTTGACCATGTTTTCAGCCAAGGTAGACATTTACGCGCTCCTCTCAGTTGAAGATTTCGGCGTCTCGGCGTTTTCAGCCGTCAACTATTTAAGACGGCGTAAACGGCGTCCTAGACGCGTCAAAATAATTCTTGAGGGCCACGGAATATGCACTCGTCCGTGCCTGCATTGCCGTGGGCCACTTTGTTTGCTACCTTCACTCACATGCGCATTCTACAGCCGGTCATCTGGTCTAAAGGCACGTTCCTCAGCCCGCAGCACATGCAGATCCAGGACCGCTTCGCGGAAAGTGTTCTGCAATTCCGCCTGGAGGCGCTGCAGTTCCGCCCCTGGGGCTTCAGCCGGCTCAAGATCAATCAGGAGGCTCTGGCGTCCGGCCGATTGGCCATCCACGAGGCCGCGGGTCTGTTTCCCGATGGCCTGCCCTTCGATATTCCGCGCTCCGATCCGGCGCCTCCGCTGAAGCCTCTGACCGGGTATTTCGACCCCGATCAGAAGTCGCTCGACGTGTACCTGGCCATTCCCGATTTCCGCATGAGCGGCGTCAACCTGTCGGTGCGCGAGCGCGGAATGGATACGCGGTACGTGGCCGAAGTCGCGTCCTTCCGCGACGAGAATTCGGGAGCGTCCGAGAAGCCCGTGCAGTACGCTCGCAAGAACTTTCGTCTGCTGGTGGAAGGGGAACCGAGAGGCGGCGCGGTGTGCATGCCGGTGGCGCGCGTGCTGCGGATTGCCGGCGACACCGTCGAACTGGACCCCAGGTTTGTGCCGCCGCTGCTCGATTTTGCCGTCAGCGATTTTCTGCTGACCATCACGCGCCGGCTGGTGGAAATCCTATCCGCTCGCGGCGGAGCCCTGGCCGGGATGCGGCGTCAGAAAAATCAAAGTCTGGCCGAGTTTACCACCGCCGATATTGCCAATTTCTGGCTGCTCTATACCATCAATTGGCACTTTCCGCGCCTCCGCCACCTGTTCGAAACCCGCCACGGCCATCCGGAAGGCCTGTTCCAGGTGATGCTTTCGATGGCTTCCACGCTCACCACGTTTTCCATGAAGGTGCAGCCGCGCGATCTGCCGCTGTACGATCATGAAAACCTGGGCGCCTGCTTCGGGGAACTGGATGAAATGCTGCGCAACCTTCTGGAAACAGTCATCCCGAGCAACTTCGTATCCCTGCCTCTGAAACTCATCCGGCCGGCGATTTACGCGGCTTCCGTTTTTGAGGACCGCTTCCTGGAAAATACCAAGATGTACCTGGCCATCCGCGCGGATATGGATGAGGGTGAGCTGATCCGCAAGGTTCCTCAACTGGTGAAGGTCTGCTCGGCAAGCCACATCGAGCATCTGATTCTACAGGCGCTGAACGGTGTGCAACTCACTCACGTGATGTCGCCGCCCACCACCATTCCCATCAAGCTCGACCATCAGTACTTCAGCCTGAACCAGGCCGGAGTGGCGTGGGAAGCCATTGCGCGCGCCCGCAACGTGGCGGCCTACGTACCGGCGGATTTTCAGAATCCGCAAGCGGAGTTGATCATCCTGCTGCCGGAAGGCCAATCACCGGCTGCTTAGCACCACCGCGAGCACGATCAGGGCAATCAGCAGCACGCCGGCGGCCACCAGGCCCGCAATTACGGCCGGCCGCATTTTCGGCTTCTCGGGAGCGATCGGAACCACCGCCGCGGGTTTCCCGGCCTCGGGCGGTTTTTGTGGTTCCGGTGGTCCCTTCTTCTCGCCAAAGACGCTGGTGTATTCGCCCGTATCGGATCTGGAGCCGGATGCCTTGGGCGCGTTCAACGCTTCTTTGGCAAGTTTCGCCAGATCCTCGGGGCTGCCAAACAGTTCCGACGCATTCGTGTTCAACGAAGGGGGCGCGGAGGGCTGCGCGGCGCCGGGAACTTCTCCACCCATCTCCGGGCCGAAGATTCGGGTAAACTCGCCGGCTTTCTGAAATGGCCGGCTTTCAATGGGGGTGGCTCGCGCGGCTTTGGCCTGTTCTCCCGCAATGTCGATTGCCTCGCCGGACAGTCCCGAGCCGAATAACTTGGTGAACTCGCCGGTGTCGGCAGAGGCCGTCCAGTCGGGGGGCGCGCTGGGCGGCGCTTCCACTTCGCGGCGGCGGGGAACGGGTGGCGGCGGGGCCGGAGATCTTGGCGGCGCCGGGACCCGCGGTCTCACGATGTCCGGGGCCTTTGACGGACCCGGACCGAAGGCGCGCGTGAAATCGCCCTGGTCCTCATCGGCGGATGTGGCATGGGACGGTGGCTGCCCCCGATTGAAATTGAACTGTCCAGAGCTGTCGTCCAGGAGACCGGGAAGTTTGCGGGCGGCGGGCGGGCGAACCGGCTCGGACGGTTTTTCGACCGGCTCGGAAAGCGCGAATAGCTTGGCAAAATCGGCATCGCCGGTGAGGATGCCGGGAGGTTTGGCCGCGACCACGGGTTTTTGGACGGGTTCCGAAGGCGGGAATTGCCTGGTGAATTCTCCCGGCTCATCGTCGAGCGGCGCGGGAGACCTGGACGGGGCCGGCGGAGCGGGTGGGCGTGGCTCTTGCGCCCGTACGGGTGGGGCGGGGTTGGCGGCAGGCGGTGCGTCCGGCTGCTGGTTCACCCAGTCGCGCAGACCCGAAAACGGCTCGCTGACCTCGGTGACGGCGTATTGGGATCCCGCGAATTCTCCGATTTCGAGCAGCGGCGGGACGGGCTTGCCGCCCGGGCCCGCCAGTTTCGCCTTCAAGGCGGCGAGGAGCGCCTGTCCCCCGGGATTGAAGAGATGCAGGAAGACATTTCGGCCGGTGGCATTTTCAACCGCGCGGAAGGTTTTGGCTTCGCCATCCGCGATCAGCCGCTGCAGTTCGTACCTCTTGTAAAAACTCATAGACGATTCCAGCCAGGGTCCGATGTATTATGATGATGGCAATTTGTTTACGGGGGGTCAATAGCGGCGCCATGCCGAAGACTCTCCGGAAAGGGTGGGATGAAGAATCTCTCGCGGGTGGTCTGGTCGGAGGGAATGTACGTGGGACCGCACCATTTCCAGGCCCAGAACCGGTATTTCGAAGACACCATTCAGTTCTCCACCTCGAGCATCTGGTATCAGCCGTTCGGGTTTTGCGGTTACCATCTGGACGCGGAAGCCTTGCGTAACGGTACCGTGACTCTGGTCCACGCCCGCGGCGCATTTCCCGACGGCCTCAGCTTTCACATGCCGGAGTTCGATGAACTTCCCGCACCGCGCCCGATTGCCGAATTGTTTCCGGCCATGCAGGATAGCGTGGATATTCTGCTGGCGGTCCCGGAATTCCGGCCCGATGGATTCAACTGCGCACTGAATGAAGCGGAGAGCACACTGCCGGTACGCTACCTGGCCGAGGAAAAACCGCTGCCCGATGAAAATACGGGACGCGACGTCAAAATGATTCAGTTGGGGCGGAAGAACGTCCAACTCCTGTTGAGCACCGAGAACACGCAAGGAATGGTGGTGCTTCCGCTGGCCCGCGTGCGCCGCCAGGGAACCGGCCAGTTTATTTTCGACGAGCACTTTTTCCCCCCGTGTCTCCAGATCAACGCATGCCCGCCGCTGATGGCGCTGGTGCGCCGCTTGATCGACGTGCTGCAGGAGAAATGCCGTACCGTGGCGCATCCCAAACAATTGGGGGCGGCTACGGTTTCCGGTTTTTCCGCCGAAGGGATTGCCAACGCCTGGTTTCTGCATTGCCTGAATTCCAGCCTGGGGCCGCTGCGTCATCTGTGTGTTTCCAAACGCGCGCACCCGGAGGAACTCTTTGTGGAGTTATCGGGGCTGGCCGGCGCGCTGTGCACGTTCAGTCTCGATTCCCAACCCGGGTCGCTCGCCTTATACGATCACCTTCACCTGGCCGAATGCTTTGAATCGCTGGATAAGCACATTCGCACGCACCTGGAACTGATCGTCCCCAGCAACTGCGTGCAGATTGCCTTGACGCAAAGTTCGCGCTTCTTTTACGAAGCCCGGATTACCGATGAACGAACGCTCAACCGGTCGCGGTGGATTCTTGGGATTCGATGCGCGATCGGGGAGGCTGAATTAATCGAAAGCGCCGGACGGTTGATTAAGTTCTGTTCCCGCGATTTCGTGCCCAGACTTGTGGAACGCGCTTTATATGGGGTGACGCTGTCTCATATCCCGTCACCGCCCCCGGCGCTTTCTCCCAAACTCGAGTTCCAGTACTTCGGCGTCGACAAGGCCGGCCCCTGCTGGGAGCGCCTGGTGAAGACTCGAGAAGTTGGCATCTACGTGCCGGGAGAATTGCCGGATCCGGAAATTGAACTGTCGGTAATATTAGAATCGTAAGGATTGCCTCGTGCCGAACATGGAACAGGGACGCCCTCAGGCTCCGCCCGCCTCGCCGGACAACCTGGCCTTGCAGCTCCAGGAGTTGTTCACCGCCGTCGTACGCTTGCGGGCGCGCCGGCAGGAGGTCAACAACGCGGATCTGTTCCGCAGCCAGGTGCTGCACTCCGTCAAAACGGCCGAGCAGGCGGCCAGGGCGCGCGGCTACACCGATGAAGATGTCAAGCTGGCGATCTTCGCAGTGGTCGCCTTTCTCGACGAATCGCTCTTGAACCTGCGCCAGGCGGTATTCAACGACTGGGTGCGCAGACCCCTGCAGGAGGAGATGTTCGGGCGCCATGTGGGCGGCGAGATTTTTTTCGATCACCTGCAGGAACTGCTGGAGCGCCGCGATTCCGACGAAGCCGCCGACGTTCTGGAAGTCTACTACCTCTGCCTGCTGCTCGGGTACCTGGGCCGCTTCAGCATCAGCTCGAAGGGCGATCTGCGCGTGCTGATGGAGAAAACCAACGACAAGATCAATCGCATCCGAAAATCGGGGCCTGACCTTTCCCCGCAATGGGCCTTGCCAATCGAAGCGGCCCAGGATTTGCGGTCGGACCCTTGGATGCGCCGTTTGCTGATCGGCTCGGCAATCTGCGTGGCAATGGCGTTGCTGCTATTTCCGGTTTACAAGATATCGCTCGGATCGGAAGTGAGTTCCATCGCGTTGGTTTCGGGCGGGGGGCGTCCGTAAACTGCCATGGGATCCTTCGGCTACTACCTGATTTCCGCCGTGTTCATGGCGGTGTTTCTGGTGGTTTCGTGGATCGTCGTCGGGCTTCTGCACCTTACCGGCGCCACGGAAATGATCGTGCGGATGATGCTGATGGGTCTGGTATTCAGCGGAATCGGCGCCCTGTACTATTTCCGTTCCCGCCGCCAGAACCGTCCGGCCACCGATGCCGACCGGACGCAGCAAGATGTGGCCACCTCCGAAAAGGAAATCGGTTTCTTCGTCCGCGACGCCGAGACTCGCCTGGCCGCCTCCAATCTCGGCAAGGAAGCCAAGCTCAGCCAGTTGCCGGTCTTCTTCCTGATCGGCGAAACCGCCTCGGCGAAGACCAGTGTCTTCGTGCATTCGGGAGTGGAGCCCGATCTGCTCGCGGGACAGGTCTATCAGGACACCGCGATTGTGGCCACGCGCCCGCTGAATATCTGGTTGGCTCAGCGCTCTATTTTCGTGGAAGCCGGCGGCGCCTTGCTGGGCGAGCCGGCCCGCTGGGGACGGCTGGTGAAGCGCCTGCAGCCTCTGCGGCGCCGCCTGTTTGGCGCTAAGCCGGCTCCGCGGGCCGTGATTGTCTGCGTGGATTGCGAAACGTTTCTCAAACCTGGCGCGGACGAAAAGCTGGCGACCATGGCGCGCTCCCTGCACACGCGCATCGGAGAGATCGCGCATATTCTGGGCGTCCGGCTGCCGATTTACGTTGTGTTCACGAAGCTCGACCGCCTGGCGTCGTTCACCGATTACGTCCGCAACCTCACCGACGACGAAGTCAACCGCGTTCTGGGCGTCACCCTGCCGTTGCGTACCGGAAGGGAGCAGGGCGGCGTGTACGCGGAGGAGGAATCGCGGCGCCTGGCCGCCGCGTTTGAGGGGCTGTTTCACAGCCTGTGCGCCAAACGGCTTCCGTTCCTTGGACGCGAAAATAAGGCCGACAAACTGGGGCCGGTCTATGAGTTTCCGCGCGAGTTCCGGAAGTTGCGCAATGCGGCCGTCCGTTTTCTGGTGGACCTGAGCCGTCCCAGCCAGTTGCGGATCGACCCTTTTCTGCGCGGCTTCTATTTTTCCGGCGCCCGTCCCGTGACGGTGAAGGACTCCGCGCCGGTGGCGCGCGCAGCCACCCCCGAAGGCACGCTCAATCGCCATGCCACCGGCATATTCGATATGCAGGGCTTGAACCTGGAGGCGCCCCCGCCCGCCAGCTCCGGCGGCCGCACGCACCGGATTCCTCAGTGGCTGTTTCTGGGCCATTTGTTCAGCGACGTGATTCTGCGCGACCGCGCGGCTCTGGGCGTCAGCGGCCAAACTCGGAACCGGGAGATCATGCGCCGGGTACTAGCCGCCGGCGTGGCGGGCCTCTTCCTCATCTGGTCGATCGGCATGACCGTATCGTATTTTAGGAATCGCGCTCTGGAGGCTCGGGTTACCGATGCCGCGCGCGGGATTGGCCGGGGCGAAACCGGCGGCGCCGGCCAGCAACTGCCCTCGCGGGACGCGCTGGAACGACTGGATAAACTGCGCGAGACCGTGGAACTGCTGTCGCAATACGAGCGGGACGGAGCGCCGTGGAGCCTGCGTTGGGGGCTTTATGTGGGCGGCGACCTGTATCCGCCGGCCCGCAGGCTCTACTTCATCCGCTTCCAACAATTGCTGTTCGGCTCCACGCAGGCGGCGCTGGTGGACACCCTTCGTAAGTTGCCGCCCAAACCGGGCCCGGACGACCAATACAAACCCACATACGATACTCTCAAGGCCTACTTAATCACCACTTCCAATCACGAGAAGAGCACCCGCGAGTTCTTGTCGCCTCTGTTACTCGATCGCTGGACGGCCGGACGCCAGATCGATTCCGAGTTAACGTCGCTGGCGCGGCGCCAGTTCGACTTCTATTCCGGGGAACTCGCGATCGCCAATCCTTTCTCTTCGGCCAATGACGGGGACGCCGTGGAACAGGCGCGCGCGTACCTGGCGCAGTTCAATGCCATTGAGAGTATCTATCAATTTATCATCGCGGAGGCTTCGCGGCAGAAGCCATCCATCAACTTCAATAAGCAGTTTCCAGGCTCGTCCGCTTATGTCGTCAATAACATGGATGTGCCCGGAGCGTTCACGCTGGAGGGGTGGAAATTCGTAGAAAACGCAATCGGGGACGTGAAGAAATTCTTCGGCGGCGAAAGCTGGGTGCTGGGGAACCGCGCCTACACCAACCTGGACCCGGTAGCCATTGGTCCCGCGTTGCGCGACCGGTATCACAAGGATTACATCGCCAACTGGCGCGCCTATCTGGCTAAGTCGCAGGTGGCGCCTTATGCGAGCGTCTCCGATGCCGCCCAAAAACTCGGCCAGTTATCCAGTAACCAGTCTTATCTGCTCGGACTGTTTTGCGTGGCGTCCGTCAATACCTCGGTTTCCGACGCGGATACCAGCGCGCCGTATCAGCCGGTGCAGTATGTCACTCCGCAGAGTTGCACGGACCGGTATATTCAAGCCAACAACAGCCCGTACGCCGGCGCATTGGTCAGCCTGCAATCGTCGATGGAGCGTGTGGCCAAGAGCGGCGGCGACGCGAAGGACGACCTGATTTCGCAGACGTTGAACGATGCCGCGAATGCCTACAAAGTGACCCGGCAGATCGCACAAAGCTTCCGCACCGACCGGGAGGGCAACGTCCACGGGATGGTCGAGAAGCTGATGGAAGATCCGATCCACAACGCCGAAGGGATGCTCGGACGGCTCGGCCCCGCGCAGATCAATACCGAAGCCCGCCGATTCTGCGGCGACTTCGCGGGACTTACTAATAAGTATCCTTTCAATACAGGGTCGCAAACCGATGCGACGCTGGACGAGTTGGGCGCCTTTTTCCGCCCCGGTGACGGTAAGATCGCGGCTTTCGCCGGAAACGACCTGCGCAATTACGTGGAGCGGCGGGGCAGCGAGTGGGTTCGCAAGTCCGACAGCCGCGTGCAGATCAGCGATGCGTTCCTGCGTTTCCTGAACCGCTCCGCGGCCTTGAGTGAGGCTCTCTATAAGAATGGAGCCAGGGATCCGAGCCTCACCTACAATATGAAAGCCCTGCCCGCGGAAGGGATGAAGAGCGTATCCTTGAGCATCGATGGGCAAGTCCTGAAATCCAGCGGCGCCGGAGGGGATTCGAAAGATTTCACCTGGCCCGGAACCTCCGTGAGGGCGGCGAAACTCTCCGGCAGTCTGGGCGGCCCCGACCTGGGATTCATCACCTATGACGGGCTGTGGGCGGCCTTCCGGTTCTTCGGAGATGCCGACCGGTTCCAGGCGTCGGGTTCCGCGTACACGCTCCAATGGGTACCGCGCCAAGGCCAAGCCGGACAACCCATGCGCCTGGATAGCGGAAAAGCCCTGGCGTTGCCATTCCTGCTGGACCTGAAAGGCGCTCCGCCGATCTTCCAAAAAGGCTATCTCTCCGGCTTCCAGTGCGTGTCCGACGTAGCGCGCTAGCGGCCCGGATGGCCCAAGTTGGGCCATCCGCGGCTTCAACTGGACTTATAAATCAATAACTTAGGGAAATGAGTTGGCCCAAGTTGGGCCGACTCGTTACTTACTTTGCACCGGCAGCGATGCCTTGTTGTACCTGGTTGATGGCCTGACTGACCAACCCGATAGCCTTCTCGCGGTGGCCGGCTTTGTCGTCCACGGCCGACTGCAGTTGAGAAGCGGCGTTATTGAGCGCGGTCAACGCGGCTTGCATGTGTGGCTGCGCGCCCTCAGCCAGCGAGGCGGCCGCAATCCCCGCCGCGCTCGCCGACAAAATGCCCTTCGCAGCGCCGCGGCGCGATACCGTTCGATCCAATAGTCCCATATGTTTCTCCTCCTGTACCAACGAAAGCGCCCTTTCGGAGCGCTCCGGCTATAATACACCCAGCCGCCGGTTTTTGATCCTCCGAACCGGGAATTTTTATTGGACGACTTCCCGCCCCACCGCCAGATTTACTTGCGCCGCGGAGGATAGATAAGCCCCCACCAGGTTCAGATAGGCGACGTAGGTAGCGCGGTAATCTCTCTGCGCATCGAGGTAATCCAACAACGCGGCTTGCCCGTGCTGGTAGGAATACTCGGTGGTGTCGCGGATGTCCTTGGCAAGCTGCAGATATTTCGCCTTGTACGGCTTCAGCAGTTCCACTGTGCTCACTAACGTCACATATGCCGAATCCACATCGCCGTAGACCTGTGCCTCGGTGCTGTCCTTCAGCTTTTCGGCGTGCGCGATGTCCAGTTCGGTGCGCACCTTCTCGCCCTGGTTGCGATCGAAAATGCGCAGAGGGATCTGGACGCCGAATCCGATATAGCTGTCGATCGGTGGGTTATGGCCCGCATCGATACTGAAAGTGGGGTCGGTAGAGCCGTTGGCCACGGCCAGCCGGTGGTCCGTCCGCGCTTTATCGATGGCCTGCAGCGCGGCCTTCAGATCGGGCCGCGCCTCCACAGCCAAGGCGCGAAGCTCTTCCATGGTGAACATGGGTTCCGAGAAATCGAATGGCCCGGCGACGTCGAAGCGGTCCACCAGAGTCCGGTCGTTGAGCAGTTGCAGTAACTGAATCTTGGCCGTGCGCAGGTTTACCGTTGCCGTCTGGAAATCGGATTCGTACTGCACCCGCTGCAACTCCAGGCGGTTCAGATCCACCAGGGCGATATCGCCAACCTGGAAGCGGTCGCGGCTGATCGCCAACTCCTTGTCGAAGTAAACCAGGTTGTCCTTGGCCAGAGCCAGCACGGCTTTCGCCTGCAAAGTCTGTACAAACGCGTTGCGCAGATCGAAAACCAGGGTGCGGATGAGGTCCGCCTGTTGCGATATGGTGATGGCGGTGGCTTCCTGGGCGCTTTCGCGGCGCAGTTCGCGCTTGTGCTCGCGTTCATGCAGGTAGTTCAACGCGATCAGTGGAAACGCATAGGTCAGCGGCCGGTAGGGCTGACCGGTGAAGGGTGCGAACTGATCCACGCTGAATGAGAAGCCCGGATTGGGACGCAGGTACGCCGTTATCTCAGCCGCCTTCGATTCCTCGATGTTGATTTCGCCCGCCCGCAAATCCGGGTTGGCGGCTTGGAACTTGGCCCGCACCTGCGGCCAATCGAGCGCCGGCTGGGCCTGCCCCATGGCGCACCGCGCCGCCGCCAATATCACGACCCGCCAAAGAACTCGCCGCATGGGTGACCTCATACCTGTAACGTATCGCCGTCGCGCGCCACCAGCGCATAGAGCACCGGAGAAAGAAAAATGGAAAGCAGCAGCCGCGACGCCAGCCCCGCGACAATCACGATGGCGAAGGGCTTTTGCGAATCGCTGCCGATGCCCGTCGACATGGCCGCCGGCAAGAGTCCGAAACAGGCCACCAGCGCGGTCATCATAATGGGCCGCAGCCGCAACAGCGATGCCTCATGCGTGGCGGTCACAATGTCTTTCCCTTCCAGACGCAGCTTATTGATGAACGAGTAAAGGATGACGCTGGTCTGCACCGCGACGCCCATGAGCGCCACAAATCCCAGCATGGACGACACACTGAAATTGGTGTGCGTCAGCCGAAGCGCCAGCAGCCCGCCCACTGGCTCCGTAACCAATACGCTCAGGAAAATGATGATCGGAAACTTGAAGTTCCCGTACAGCACGAACAGGATCGCCAGAATCAGAATCACGGTCATGGGCAGAATGATTTTCATTTGCGCCTGCGAGGAAAGATATTCCTTGTATTCGCCGCCCCAATCGAACTTGTACCCGATGGGCAATTTGACCGCATCGTCCACCCTCTTGCGGGCGTCGCCGACGGCGCCGGCCAGGTCGCGGCCCTCCACGCTGAACTGGACGCCGATGTAGCGCGAATTCGATTCGCGATAGATGAACGACGCGCCGCTATCCACCTTAATGTCGCAGAACTGCGCGAGCGGCATGTACTGGCCGTCGGGGGTTGCGACCAGCAGATTGCGGATGGCGTTTTCGTCGCTGCGGAAGGGCTCCTGCATGCGCACAATCATGTCGAACTGGCGCTCGCCCTGGATCACCTGGGTGGCGGCCTGCCCGCCCATGGCCGTCCCGATCAGGGTATTGATATCGCTCACGTTCAGCCCGTACCGCGCCAGCTTGGCCCGGTCGGGAGTGATAATCAGGCTGGGCTGCCCGGTTTCGCGCACCACGGTGATCTCGGTGATGCCGGGCGTCTTGAGGAGGATGTCCTTCACCTGCCCGGCCTTCTCGTTCAATAAATTGAGATCGGTGCCGAAGATCTTGACCGCCAGCGCGCTCTTGAGCCCGGTTTCGGCTTCATCCACTGCGTCTTCGGCCGGCTGCGTGTAATTAAAGATCACGCCCGGGAAGGCTGCCAGTTTTTTTTGCAGCGCCTCGATGAGGAGCGGCTTGGTGCGGGTTTCGCCACTCCAGGACGAGTCGTTGTAAGGCTTCAAGCCCACATAGAATTCGTTGTTGAAAAATCCCGTGGGGTCGGTGCCATCGTCGGGCCGTCCCAGTTCATTCGCCACGGTGGTGACCTGCGGGAAGCTCTTGAGGATATCGCGGATTTGCGGCGACAGCCTGGAGGCCTCTTCGAACGAAATGGTGTAAGGCGTGGTCGCGCGCACCCAAATCGCGCCTTCATCCAAGTGGGGCATGAACTCGCCGCCGATATACGGAATCAGCAGCAGAGAGCAACCGAAAATCGCCAGGACCACCAGGACCGTCGCCAGCCGGTTGCGCAGACACCAGCCCAGTATCCAGCCATAGCCCGAACGGATCGCCTCAAAAACCCGCGCTCTCGGTTCATGCACGCGCTTACGGAGGAAATAGCCGCACAGAACCGGAAGCACGGTCAGAGTGCACAGCAGCGCGCCCAGCAGCGCGAACGACATAGTATCGGCCATCGGCTGGAAGAGCTGGCCCGAAGGTCCGCTCAATACGTAGATGGGCAGGTAGCCGGCGATGATGACGGCGATGGCGTAGAAGATGGGCCGTTCCACATCGCGCGCCGCCGCGCGGATAACGGTGAGCAAATCGTAATTCTGGTGCTGCCGCGCGGCCAGTTCGCGGAAAATGTTCTCCACCATCACCACCGAACCATCCACGATGATGCCGAAATCGATGGCTCCGATAGATAAGAGGTTGGCCGGAATATGCCGCCAATCGAGGCAGATAAACGAGAACAGCAGCGCGAAGGGAATGGTCACCGCCACAATCAGCGCGGTGCGGACGCTGAACAGGAACAGCCCCAGAATCACAAGCACCAGCAGCATGCCGCGCAGCAGATTGGCTTCAACCGTGTCGGTGGTCTCGCCGATCAGGCTTTGCCGGTCGTAATAGGGCACAATCTTGACGTCCGGGGGCAGCACGTGCTCGTTGAGTTCCTTGGTCATCGCCTCAACGCGTTTGAGGATGACCTGTGCCTGCTCGCCCACGCGCATCAGAATGACGCCTTCCACCGCTTCATCCTGCTTCATGTACCCGAACTGCCCTAGCCGCGGCGCGTACCCGATCTTCACCTCGGAGAGATCCTTCACGCGGACCGGGATGCCGTTCTTTTCCTGGATGATGATGTTGCCGATATCCTCGGTATTGCGCACCAGGCCCAGGCCGCGGATGTAATAGAACTGGCCGCCCTGCGTATAGAATCCGCCCCCGGCATTGGCGTTGTTGTTCCCCAGTTGCTGGAAGATTAGCGGCACGGAGACGCCATAGGCGAACAACTTATTGGGATCGAGCAGCACCTGGTATTGCATGGTGGTGCCGCCGAAGCCGGAATCGTCGGCAACGCCTTGTATGGACCGATAATGGCGTTCGAGCACCCAGTCTTCGATCACCTTAAGATCCTGCGGCGAACGGTCGGGACTCTGCAACACATAGCGGTAGATCAGGCCGCTGGGGCTGTAGAGCGGCGACAGGCTGGGCGTCAGACCCGTGGGCATCTGCGCGTTCGCCATGCGCTCGAAAGTCTGCTCCCGGACGAAATACGGGTCCGCTCCGTATTCGAAGTTCATGGCCAGGAATGACAGCCCATAGAGCGAAATGGAGCGCAGCGATTCCAGCCGGGGAATTCCGTTCAACTCGATTTCAAGCGGAATGGTCACCAGGCGTTCCACTTCCTCGGAGGCGTGGCCCGGCCACTGCGTAATCAGCTCCACGTGGGGCGGCGAAAGGTCCGGATAGGCGTCGATAGGCAGTTTCTGGAAAGACCATGCGCCCCAAATCATCATGGCCAGCGCCGCGATCAGGATCAGAAACGGCTGTTTGAGTGCGAAGGAAACGAGTCTGGCGATCATTCGGTTTGCGCTCTATTGAATACTGGTAGCGAACTGCAGAAAGAGGCTGCCGTCGGCAAGCACCCGGTCGGTCTTTTCCAGGCCGCTCGAGATGGCGACCAGGCCGTCCTGCTGCGTCCCGATGGTCACCGTCCGTTGCGCGAATTTGCCCTCCGACACTTCCACGTAAACGATGGGCTCGTTCTTGTCGTCGCGCAGCACCGCCGCCACCGGCACCGCCATTACGGTCGAACGCGTGCGGGTAAAGATCACCGCCTCCACGAACATATCCTTCTTGAGCAGGCCATCCACATTGAGCGTGACGATGCGCACCGGCGTAGTGCGGGTGGCCGGGTCCATAAATGCGCCGACGTAGTTTACAGTGCCGCGAAAGGTGTGCGCCGAGGCAGGGTTGGTTTCCTCAACCGGGTCGCCCGTGCGCACCAGGGGCAGGTCGCGGTCGAAGATATGGCCTTGCACCCAGACGCTCGACACATCGCTGAGCATGAAACAGACGGTGACGCCGGCCTGGATCAGCATTCCGGGACTTACCAGTTTTTGTACCACCACGCCGGCTATGGGCGCGCGGACGGCCAGTTCCGTGCTGATGCCGGTACCCTGCTGCTCGGCCTGGTCAATCTCTTGCCGGGTGATGCCGAAGATCCGCAAGGCTTGCAGGGTGGTTTGGACGTCGGTCATGGCGTCGTTGTAATCGGCCTCGGCGCTCTCCACGTCCTTCCCGGCCACGGCGCCGCGCGCCAGCAGGTCTCTCATTCGGTCCACGATGCGCTTGGCCAGCACCTCCCGGTTGCGCGCCTTGCGGAACGCGGAAATAGCGTTGGCCACATCGGGACTGGACACGTAGAGCAGCGGTTCGCCCTCCTTCACTTTGTTGCCCGTATCCACCATGATGCGCGTGATGGGCCCGTTCACTTGCGTGATGGCCTGGGTGGTATGGTCGGCGTCCCAATCCACGGTGCCTGTGGTATGGACGGCCACCTGCCAGGTCCGGCTTTCCACGGGAACCACCTTGAGGTGCGCCATCTGGTCCTGTGGCACCTCGAACAGGGCCGGCTTCACGGACGCGGCTTCCTCGGCGGGTTTGCCCTCCGTTTTTTTCACGGCGTCGCAGGCGGATTGCGAAATGGCCACCGCCAGCAGCAGCGGTCCCGTCATCCACAATTGGGTCGGCATAGAACGATTGCCTCTCTCTTGATTCTCGATGGTCGGATAAATGCACAAACAGCCGTAGACTGCGCGGCCGTCCTGCGGAATTTACGAATGAAGAGAGAAAGCGGGGGGAGCTCTGGAAGAACGGGTTGGGACGAGAACCTCCGGGATCGATTGGATCTCCGGAGCGGGCTCCAGGTACACCACCGAAAGCACCGTTGTGACTGCGATTGCAACCGGAGTATGAAGGAACGGGATCGGGCCCACATGGCACAGCATGCAGCAGTGTCCCTGGTGCTGCTCGCTGGCCGAGCCCAAAGCGGCCGACTGGGCGGCCACTACCAGGCACAGTAGGAGCAACAGAAACAGGCGCCGTAACCCGGAGCGTCCATGTCGGACCATGTGCGTTTCAGTATACTCCGATTTGACGCCACGGAAACCGGTCGCCTGGAAAATCGGCCCACTTGCAGCGGAATCTGGCCCGCTCATAGGCGCCGTTTTCGCGCGCAAAGGTTGCAACTGGCGGGGATGGGGACACGTTTAACAGAATGAATGCCCAAACGTGAAACGTGTGCCTGGATCGCACTGTTGGCCGCCGGTGGCGCGGCAATGACGGCCGGGGCGCAGGTCTGGAAGGACAAGCGGATCGCGGAATGGACCGTGGAAGAGGCGCGCCAGGTGCTTACGGAATCGCCATGGGCGAAGACGGTGACGCCGGCACTCGATACGCAGCAGCGGGCCGGTATGAGCCCGGGTGGCATTGGGGTGGGCGGAATCGGCCTTGGACTTCCCGGAATGGGAAGGCGCGGAAGGGGCGGTTCGGGGCAAGGGTCGAATAATGGCGGGACTCCGGATCCCAGCCAGATTCCCAAGCTGACGCTGCGGTGGGCCAGCGCAATGCCCGTGAGCGCGGCGGAACTGGTGGCGCGCGAGGTGGACGCGCCAACGGTGGATGAGGGCCACTACGCGATCGCGGTGTACGGCTTTCCCGGCAATTTGATCAAGGGGGATCCCAACAACCTGGGCGCGGAACTGAAGAAATCCGCCGTGATCAAGCGCGAGGGGAAGAAAGATATGAAGCCCACCAGTGTGGAAGTGCTGATGCACGATGACGGGCCCGTCATCCTGTACCTTTTCTCGCGCAACACGGAGATTACGCGCAAGGACGTAACCCTCCAATTCGACGCGGAGATCGGCCGCCTGAAGTTTTCCCAGATTTTCGTTCCGGGCGAAATGGTCTACCAGGGTAAGTTGGAACTGTGACCGGAGCTAAGATGGAAGCTCGTCAATGGAGAAGCGGCTTGCGGAGAAACGGCTTGGCGCCGGTACTGCGTTTGGAACCTGGGCGCTGCTGGTCTCGGTAACTCTCATCGCCTACCTGCCGGCTCTCCAAGGCGGCCTGCTCTGGGACGACGACCAGCACGTGACCAGCCTGGAACTGCGGCCGCTCCACGGTCTCTGGCGGATCTGGTTCGATATCGGCGCGACTCAGCAGTACTATCCTCTCTTACACAGCGCCTTCTGGATGGAACACCGCATGTGGGGCGATGCGGTGCTCGGTTACCACCTGGTGAACATCGTCCTCCACGCCACGGCGGCGTTTCTGGCTATCGCCATCGCGCGGCGCCTTTCGCTCGCCGGCGCGTGGCTGGCCGGTTTCGTGTTTGCCTTGCACCCGGTATGCGTGGAAGCCGTGGCTTGGATTTCCGAACAGAAGACCACCCTCTCCGGGGTCTTGTGCCTTGGAGCGGCGCTGGCATATTTGCATTTCGACCGGTCCCGGCGCGGACCGCAATATCTATTAGCCACGGCGCTGTTCGTGTTCGCGCTGCTTACCAAGACGGTAACCGCGACCCTTCCGGCGGCGTTGCTGGTGGTGCTGTGGTGGAAGCGCGGGCGGATGGACTGGAAGCGCGACGGTCTGCCCCTGGCGCCCTGGCTCGCTCTGGGCGCTGCCGCGGGTATGTTCACCGCGTGGATGGAGCGGACGTCCATCGGCGCGCAGGGCCCCGATTTCGCATTAACGCTGGTCCAGCGTTGCCTCTTGGCGAGCCGCGCGGTCTGGTTTTACGCGGCCAAGTTGGTATGGCCTGCCGGACTGATGTTCACGTATCCGCGTTGGACATTGGACGCGCGGCAATGGTGGCAGTATCTATTCCCGGCCTCGCTCGCCATGTTGGCGATCGCGCTGTGGCGGCTTGCCCGGCGCCACCGCGGGCCGATGGCCGGGTTTCTGATTTTCGCCGGAACGCTGTTTCCGGTACTCGGTTTTCTGAATGTGTATCCTTTCCTGTTTTCCTTCGTGGCCGATCACTTCCAGTACCTGGCAAGCTTGGGAATCGTCATTCCGGCCGCCTGGGGTCTTACGATTGCTCCGCGGCCGGTTTGGCGCGCCGCCGGGGTCCTGATAGTGGCCCTTCTCGGTGTCTTGACGTGGCGGCAGAGCGGTACGTATCGCGATGCGGAAACGCTCTACCGGACCACGTTGGAGCGTAATCCCGCCAGTTGGATGGCGCGCAATAATCTGTGCTCGCTGCTGTTGCAAAGACCCGGCGGTCTGACGGAGGCGATATCCCAGTGTGAAGCCGCGCTGCGTATCCGGCCCGATTACGCGGAAGCACACAACAACCTGGGAAGCGCGTTGGCGCAACTGCCGGGACGGCTGCCCGATGCGGCGGCCGAGTTTGCGGCGGCGTTGAGAACGAAACCGTATTTCGCGGAGGCCCACTTCAATTTGGCCAACGCCCTGGCGCAACTTCCCGGCCGGCAGGCGGAGGCAATTGCCGAGTATGAGACGGCCCTGCGAATTCGCCCGGACCATCTGGCCGCCCATCTGAACCTGGGCACCGTTCTGTTGCGGACACCGGGCCGCTTGCCGGATGCGATCGCGGAATATCAAGCGGTGCTGCGCCTTAATCCCGATCTCGCCGAAGCGCACAACAACCTGGGAAGCGCCCTGGCGCAACTTCCCGGACGGCTGCCGGACGCGATTGCCGAGTATCGGGCGGCACTGATAGCGGATCCGAACTATTCCAAAGCGCATAACAACCTGGGCAGTCTGCTGGCACAGATCCCCGGCCGCCTGCCGGAAGCCATTGGCGAATATCAGGCGGCCTTGCGGGCGAATCCCGCTTATGCGGAAGCGCATTACAACTTGGGAGTGGCTCTGGCGAAGGCCGGCCGTACGCCGGAGGCCATCGCTGAGTTCGAAGCGACGCTGCGCCTGGAGCCGGATTCGGCGAAGGCTCACTACAACCTGGGCGTTGTGCTGTCGAGAGCCGGCCGCGCGCCGGAGGCGCTTGCCCAGTTCAATATGGTGGACCGGCTGCGAGCCCCGCGCCGCTAAGGCCTTTGCGGTATTCTGTACCCATGCCACAAATTCAACCCGAACAAGCTCAGTTCCTGCTCCACGGTGTGTATCTCACGGGGCTTCGGAATGAGTACGGCATCACGAAGAGCATCATCGCGGCGATTCCCCTGGATAAAGGCGACTATCGTCTCGACAACATCTCGAAAAGCGCGTTGGAACTGGCCTGGCACATCGCCACCACGGAAATGCGGTTTATGGACGCCGTCGCGGCGGGCGAGTTCGATTTCAGCCCCAGGCCCCGCCCGGATTCCATCAAAACGTCGGCGGACCTGACCAACTGGTATACCGAAAACTTCGAGCATCGCTTCGAAAAGCTGACCAAGCTTTCGAACGAGCAACTGCTCAAGATCGTCGACTTCCGGGGGATATTTCAATTGCCTGCGGTGATGTACCTGAACTTCACTCTGCATCACTCCGTGCACCATCGCGGCCAGTTGTCGATGTATCTGCGGCCGATGGGAGCCAAAGTGCCGGCAATCTACGGCGAAAGCTACGACTCGGCGGAGGCTCGCAAGGCCGCGCACAGCGCCTGAGCGGCCGTTCCCATTTTTTTGAGAAGTTTTTCACCCCTGCTATCAGTCACTTCGAGGAATCCGCGCGCGGGAGCGATTTTCGTATCTGCTAGTTTGGAGTCGCGGTACGCCGCGCCCCACCCATGCCCGCATTCTCTCTCGATAACCTGCTTGGCTTCGTGTTGTCGATGCTCTGGCGTGCTACCGCCGTTACCTATCTCACCCATCTGGCGTGCGCTCTGCTCGGGCTGCGCGGCCGCTGTCTATCGCATTGGCTGCGTAAGCTTCTGCTTCAGGCCGGTCCGCTCCACTTGCGCGGACGGGCCGGCGAGATAGCCGACTCCGTCCTCCGGCACCCCATGATCGGCGCCCCGGCTTGGCGCGGAGATACCATCAGCCGCGAGCAGTTGGTTCTGATCCTGTTGGAACTGGCGGAAACGGATGAACCATTCAGCCCGGCCCTGCGGACCGCGCTCGACTGCCCGGCGGTCCACGGCCGCCTCACCCTCTGGTTCGACCAGGCCATGACGCGCGCCACCCGATCCTACCGCTTTCAGACGAAAATCCTTACCGGCGTGGCGTCGCTTTGTGTTCTGCGGCTCACCGGCAACGGGGGCGTCGCCAACCTGCGCGAACTAAGTTGCCAGTGGATCCCTTTGAGCCTGGGCGCTCCCTTTTGGTATGACTTTCTCAAGCGGCTGGCGCCCCTGCTGCGGGGCGCCAGCGCGGGGCGAGCTCGCCGGCGCCGGCGTTGACCGCTACCCTCGGAACGAATTCGGTTCGTCGGCCGAAGGGCCGTACATCCCCGGGACCGGAATGTCGAGCAGCCGCAGATACACCCCGAGCTGGGCCCGATGATGGATCGTATGGCTGATGACGAAGCTCCGGATGCAGACGATCCGCGGCATCGTCATCATCGCTTTGCCCCCGGCCAGCAGCGACCACGGAGCCAGGAACTGGGCGTCGGTCCCAGCCGACAGCGCCGTGCGGGCTTCGGCGGCGGATTTATCGAACATGGCTAGCAGTTCCTCGGTGGAGCCGGCCTTCGGAGGGACGTATGGCGGGGCTCCCGGCGGCGCAATATCGAACGAGTCTTTGGTCATCGTATCGGTTGCCCAACCCGCCATGTTGGCGACATGGTTCGCCAGTGCGCCCATGGCGCTCGATTTGTCGTGTGGTTTCCAGCTAAATTTGTCGTTCGGCACGCGCGCCAGCATTTTGCGCGTGTTGGCCATTTCCTGATCGAACTCAGGTAAGAGAAGATCGATGATCGGCATTTATGCTCCAGTTCGCGGACTTCGCTTTTTATTCGCCCTATGATGATAGGCCGGACCGCCCGCCGGAATCAAGCAAAAAGTAGTTACGCTTTCACCAGGCTCCGCACAATCTCCAGCGCCCGGTCGATCTCCTCGGGACTGTTGAAAATATGCGTGCAGTGTCGAACCCCGTTCCCCGACCCGCGCGGACGCATCCGCCCGCGATTCCAGAACTCCGTCTGCAACTGCCGTCCCACCAGTCCAGGCACTTCGTAGACCGTGATGCCGGCGCACATTTTGGATTCATCCGGCGAGTAAACGATCACCTTGGGCATCTTCCTCAGCCCCGCCCGCAGAGAATCGCCCAAGTACTTGATACGGTCCGTCACCCGCTGCGCTCCGAGCTCCGTGTGGAAATCCATGGCGGCATCGAGCCCCAGGGTCAACGACAGGCTGCCCGTCCCGCGCTGAGTAAACCGGTAGCCATCGTCATCGTGATTGGCCCAGTTCCCGCTGCACAGCGTCGACCATACCTCTTTCGCGCGTTCGCGGCGCACGTAGAGGAATCCTGTCCCAGCCGGCGCCAGCATCCACTTATGGAAGCAACCCACGTACGCATCGCACCCGATGTCGTGTACATCCACCGGAATGTGGCCGAACGCCTGAGCGCCGTCGATCACCGTGAAAATTCCCCGTTGCCGCGCCTTCGCGCAGATCTCCTTCACCGGCAGGACCGCGCCCGCGCTGGTGATCACGTGCGACAGGAACAGCACCTTGGTCCGCGGCGTAATCGATTTCCGCACGATGCTGAGGACTTCGTCCTCGCTATGAATCGGCTTGGGCAGCACCATCTTGGTCACCGTGCCATTGCGCCGTTTGGCGGCGTTCAGCCAGGGACTCTCCCCGCCAGGATGCTCCTGGTTGCTGGTCAGGATCTCGGCTCCGGGTTCCAGGTCCAGCCCCGCCGCGACATAGCTGTTGGCGCAGGTCACGTTCTCCGTGAAAGCCAGTTCTTTCAAGTCGGCATTCAGCAACTTGGCGGCCTTGGTGCGGACATCCTTATAATCGCTGTATCCGCCGATCCAATCCGGTCCGTTGTAATCCCAATCGGCGACGTCAGTAGCCATCTTACGAAGGTGCTCCACGGTCCGTTCGAAGACCACCTTGGGCATGGCCCCAATCGTCCCGTTATTGAAAAACACCTTGTCGCGGGCCAGCATGAACTGGTCGCGAACCCGGTTCCAGTACGCAGGGTCGTCCGCTTTGGGAAGCGTTTGCGTCCGGCCCACCTGTGACAACAGCGGCGCCGCCACAGCCGAAGCCGCAACCGACTGGAAGAAACCTCTCCGATTCGTCATGGATGCAGATTATGCCTCCTGGCCCGCAGTGTCAACTTTGTGGAATTGTGGAGCACGCACTCTCGTGCCCCCAACAACCCCTACGCCGCCAGGCGAAATCCCCGGGCATCCAGCTCCGCTGCGAGCGATTCGCGCTGCTCCGGACTCAGTTCCACCAAAGGCGGCCGCACCGTGGTCCATTCCGGATCGTCGAAGCCGCGCGCCACAATGGCCTTCAGCGCGGGAATCATCGGATACTTCTGCACCACCGCGCGGGTCGCCGTGATCTCCGCCTGCAAGTGGCCGGCGTCCGGAGCGCGCCAGGTTTCGAAGACCCGATGAATCGCCGCCGGATTCACATTGGCCGTCGCGCTGATGCAGCCCACGCCGCCATGGCGCATGGTAGCGAGCAGAAACACCTCGCTGCCCGCGAAGACCTGGAAGCCCGTACCGGCAAACGCATCCAGTACAGACCTGGTGTTGTTCCAGTCGCCCGAACTGTCCTTGATCCCCGCCACCGTCCGCGGATACCGCTCGAGCAGCCGCTCGATCAGGGGAATCGAAATGGGTACCTGGGCCACCGGGGGAATGTGGTATAGATACAAGCGCAGGCGCGTTTCGCCCACGCGCTCGATCACTTCGGCGAAGTTGCGGAACAAGCCCTCCTCCGGCACGCCTTTGTAATAGAACGGCGGCAGCATCAGGACCCCGGCGCAACCCAACTCGACGGCATGCCTGGTGAGCCGCACCGAATCGGTGAGTGCACAGCAGCCTGTCCCTGGCATCAGACAAGACGGAGAAATGCCGTGGCTGACGAGAAACTCCAGCAGGTCCATCCGTTCTTCCGCGGCGAGCGAGTTGGCTTCGCTGTTTGTGCCGAACGCCGCCAGTCCGGAACAGCCGTTGGCCAGCAGCCACCGGGCGTGTCGAGCGAAGCGTTCGGGGTCCGGAGACAAGTCTTTCCGGAACGGCGTGATGGCAGGCGCCCACACGCCGCCGAGGTTCTTGGGGGGCATATCCTTATCATTGTCAAATAAAAAGCGGGACCGGAGTGTCCGGTCCCGCGTCGTAAGCCCAGCTATACCGGGATTTAGAAGTTCAGACGCAATACGAACTCCAGGCTTCGTGCGCCTGGATCGTTGGTATTGTTAAGGTCGCGGAAGGCGGTGGTTGTTTGTCCGAACGAGCTGGCGATGGCTTGCGTGATGCTGCCGCCGGTGGCCGCTCCGGTCGGGACCATAATGTTCGGATGGTTGAAGACGTTCAGCGCTTGCACGCGGAATTCCATGTTCAACCGCTCCTTGATTTGCGTGCGTTTCACCAGGCTGACGTCCCACTTGGAAAGCCACGGGCCCCAGAGAAATACCTGGTTGCAGATCTGGCCCGCTGCGTTGCACGGTCCAATGTAGGGAGCGCTAGGGTTGAGCGTGCCGCTGATCCCGAACGCCGCAAGCGTGTTCTGAATCAGAGACTGGGGCAGGTAATACGCCGTCCCGGTAGCAGTCCCGTTGGCCTGAATGGCGCTGGTGAAGTTGAGCCCCACATCGTTCTGCAATTGCTTGGCGGTCATGTTGTACAGCGTCACTCCGCCATCGTTCTGGTTGAACGTATCGCGGCCACTGGTGATGTTGACGGGCGTGCCGCTTTGCAGACGTCCGACACCGGCAATCTCCCATCCGCCAACCACCTTACCCAGCGCTCCGTGGGCGCCGGAGAGCAGCGAGCGGCCCTGGCCGAAGGGCAGTTGGTAGATCCAGGTCGCCTTGATGGCGTTGCGGATATCGAAGGTGGTGGGGCCTTTGGATCCGCCCCAATCGCGCAGCGTAGGTTCGTTGGCATCGGTCAGCGATTTGGAGAATGCATAGCTGAGCTGCATCTGGAGACCGGAGGCCAGCCGGCGCCGCACTTCCACCTGGCCGGAGTTGTAGGTGCTCGAATTGCGGTTGGTCAACTCGGTGGAGCCGCCGCCATTGTTCGGGTTCACTTGGAACAGATTGATGGGGTATCCGGCCTTGGTCAAGGCGGCCATGCGGGTAGCATTGGTGGCGATTCCATTGGCGGTGGTGCCGGCAATGCCCTCCATAAGCTGCGTGATGGTGGTCTGATCGACGCTGCTTCCAATGGCGGTGGTAATGATCGGTACAGCCGCTTGCCCGGGCAATCCCGAGTTGCCGTAGTTGTTGACGCTCAGCTTCGTGCCTGGGGTGGTGAGTTGCGCCACCGAGATTCCATTGGCGATTGCCAGGTTCGTCTGTGCTTGCTGGAACTGCTGCAAGAACGTGCTGTTGGCGAAGTTTCCGAAGATATTCACTTCGTTGAGATTCACGGCTTGCCAGCCGTCCGCGTAGTGATTGGCGACATAGCGGATGTCGATAACGGTATTCTTGTCCAACTGCCGCTGGAATCCCAGTGTCCAGCTTTCGACATACTCGGGCTTGATCTGGGGATTCCAATCTTCAACGTTTGCCCCGCTTTGCACCGCCAGCGGGAAAGTGGGATTGGGGAAGGTGGGGTCGATGCTGGTGGGCGCCAGCGTGGGGTAAGTCGGATCGCTGAAGAGCACACTGCCAGCCGTAAAGACCGAAGGAGTAGTCGAGGGGCTGGTGCTGGTGCTGAGACTGCGGCCCGCATTGCCGCTCCAGACGCCTTCCAGGAAGCCGATTCCCTGGCGAATGGTGGAGAGGCTGAAGCCTCCGCGCAACACCGAATCGTCGCCCGTCAGCCAGTGCAAAAATCCGTCGTGATGGGGAATGCGGTAGGCCAAACCAATGGTGGGGTCGAAGTGGCCGGCGCCCGCGTCAAAGCCGCCCGTTCCCGCCGGTATCAGCGAGAGTATCGGCGTGGAGCCCGTCAGAGTGCCGGGCGAAAAGAGATTACCTACGCCTGAGACGCCATATAGACCGGCATAGCCAGGCCGTGTGTACAGGTTGTCGGTGTTTTCCACGGCGCCCTGACGGTCCCAGCGCACGCCGTACGTCAAGGTGAAATTCGAAGAGACGTGCCAGGTATCCTGGACGTAGGCAGCGAATTCGTGCATGTGGTTGCGATCGATGGCGAAATTCGCGCCATAGGTCCGGCTCTGCTCGCCGAGTACGGCGGAACTGGTGATGGCGTCGACCCGCCCGACCAGAATCGCGTACAGGTTCGCGGCATCGGTCAGATTCGTGGCGCTGGCGCCGGGAAGCGTGCTGGTGGTAAACAACGAAGTAGCGCCGGTGTCATCCGGGTCGCCCGATGCCTGTCCGAGCGCGACCGTCTTGAGCAGCGAGGAATTCGCCGAAGCATCCCAGGCGCTAATCTGCGTGAAATTGCCCCCGAAGTTAAAAAAATGGCTCCCCTTCACATAGCTCAGGTTGTCGTTGATCTGGTACACCGGCGTGCTGCGCGGAGCATAGTTGGTGTAGTTGCCGTTGTAAGGGTTGGTCATGTATCCGGCAAAACTCACCAGGTTTCCGTTCCAAATTCCGTAATCGGAGGGTGACAGGCCGTCGCCCAGTGCGTTGGCGCCGCCCTGGATGCCGGCAGTCAATTCGTTCGTAAGGGTCGGCGTGATGACGGAGCGCAGTCCGATGCTTCCCGTCCAATTCAGACCGTACTGGCCTTCCAGCGCGGGCGAGCCCAATTGCGTTCCGGTGCCCGGCAGAATGGCGTACTCCAGATTCAGACCGTCGGGAGTGCGATCGTTAACCTGATAGTTCCAAATGAAGTGGAGTTGGTTTTTCTCATTGAGGTTATAGTCGATGCGCGCGGTTTGGAACTTGCGGTTGTTGACGGCCTTTGCATTCGTAGTGAAGTTGTCGCGATTGTAATCGCTATTCGTCGCGATACGGCTGACCTGGGTGCCGTTGCCGATGAGCTGTTGAATCAGCGAATAGGTCTTTGCCATAGTGGGATCGCCGCTGGTGGGGAAGGCGCGGGTGCCCGCTGGCAGCGAAGGATTTTCCGCCGCGGCGAGCGTGTACAGGTTGACGGTCTTGGCAACTCCGCCAACGCCATAAGTGAAGACGCCGCTGGCGGCTGTGGGCGTGAGCCACATTCCCGTTTCGGGAAACGTCTGGGGAAGATCGAAGAATTCGAACGATTCGAAGAAGAACAGCTTGTTCTTCTTGATCGGTCCGCCGATGGTAAAGCCGTATTCGTTGAGGTTGATTTTGTCCTTTGCGGCTCCCTGGAGGCAGTTGAAAAACGCACAGGCTTCGAAATAAGAGTTCCGGTTGGTCTCATAGAGCCCGCCGTGGAATGTGTTCGATCCGCCCTTGGTGACGAACTTGATCTGCACGGCGCCTTCACCAAGGCTGTCGGCCCCGGCGGCGGTGGTGCTCATGGTCATTTCTTCAATGGCCTGGGTGCGAGGTTGGACGGCATTGAATACCGAGTCCGGATTGCTCTTGGTATCGTTATCCTGGACGTTGATTCCATCGATGGTGATGTTGATGGTAGGCTGCGGTAACCCGTTGACGGTGGCATAGCGGACACCATCGGAGTTCTGGGTGCCGGGTTGGCTGGCAATCAACTCCGTGGCGTTGTGGCTGGTGAACGGAAGATCGTTGATCTGCCGGCCTTGCAGCGTGGAACTGACGGTCGCATTATCGGTCTGCACCATCACCGCTCCCGCCGTGACTTCGACGGTATCGGTGGTAGCCCCCAACTCAAGGGTTATGTTTACAGTGGCGGGTACGCCGGCGTCGATCACCACGTTCGCATTGGTGGCCGCTTTAAAGCCCGGGTGCGTTATCGCTACTTTGTAGGTTCCAGTCTGAAGGCTGGGCAGCGCCCAATAGCCCTTTTCGTCCGCGGTCACCCGAAATGTCTGGCCGGTCGCCGGTTGAGATACTACCACCAGGGCGCCGGGAACCACCGCGCCTTGTTGATCGGTCACAGTGCCATCCATACGGGCGGTGGTCGTAACCTGGGCAAGCCCAGCAAATGCCAAAGCGAAAAACAGAATACACGTTGTTAACAAACGCACAAGACCTCCAGAAGCTCGGATTTTAGTCATGGTATTACAAACCTATGCCAAAAATCTATAATCATGAGAAGAGAAGTTGAAAACTCTTTGCGGCGCGGGAAAGAGGGCGCAATACTGCCCATTTGAGTCGCACGGAGACCCGGACGCCCGCCTGAAGGGGAAATCGGCAACTTGCCGGGGACAGATTGGTTCGCCTGTCAGTTGCCGGAACCGTGGTTACTTGGTCAGATTGTAGATCTAGCCGTATGGATCCTTGACATAGCAGCGCGGAAAATCCGGCTCGTCCTTGACGATTTCACAACCGTTCCGTACCAGCCGGGCTATGGCTTCTTCCACGTTATCGACTGTCACTTCCAGTACCCCTCCGAGCGCCGGACCTCGCTCGACGAACAGGTTGATGTGGTTGCCAAGGAGGCTAATCATATTGGCTGTCTCATCCGTGACGGTGAATCCAAGCTGATCGACATAAAACTGCGCCGCCGTCTTTGATCCGGAGCTTAAATCAAAATATCCGTTCCGAATGTGTTCGCCATACATCCTCAGTTGCCGGAATTCGCCGGGCTCGATGCCGGCGCGGGCTTTGGATAGCCCTTGAAGTGCAGCATCGAATTGGCCAGCATATTGAACTCGCCCAGATTCTGCCAACGGTACGCCGGGTTAGTGGCGAACATGACCACTCGACCCTGACCGACCGGTACGTCCAGGATGGCCGGCCGACCGCGCGTTTCCGCGACGCCCCGCATGAGACCGCTCAGGATTGACTTGTCGGCGCCGGGGAATCGAGCCAGCGTCCAGGTGCGCGCCTCCGCTCCCGAAACTTGGAGCAGCGGGCCGCCCGCCCATCGCACCGGCACGATGGTATCGGTATAGCCGTAGAAAATCGGATGCGTGGGACGCAGAATCTCGGCCTCCACAATCGGGCCCGGAGCGTAGAACGCCGCCGTCGTCCGCGTGGCGTTCACTGTATGTGTGATGGCCATTTCGGCGGGCAGGAAACTGGCGACGCCGAGAGTGATCAGAATGCCGCCATCGTTGACGAACTTGTCGAGTTCGGCGAGCCCGGGAAGTCCCATGCCGCCGGACATGTCGTCGGTCTCGCCGTACATCCCCAGGCTGGGGAATTCCGGCGACTTGGTATAGGCGAACGTCTTGCCCGGGCGCGGCTCGGATTCGAACAGCAGTCCCTTGGCGCCGCCGCGGCCACCCTGGTTGGGAATCACGATGACATCGTAGGACCCGCGCAGGTTGCCCTTGCGGATGCGCTCCTTAAAGATAAGCTCGTAGGGCGTATCGAAGTGGTCGAAGGCGTAGCGCACCCAACCCACGTCCTGAGTGCTGGTCCAGGTGCTGAACATGGCGATGCGCGGCACATCCACGGGGTGCTTGGGAGCGTCGGGCGCGCTTGCGAGGGCCACAGCCCGCAGTCCCAGTTTTTCAATCTCGGCTTTCACCCGCGGGCTGGAATCCACCAGCAGCGATCCGGCGGGCAGGTCCGTATCTCCGGCTTTGACGGAGCGTTCGATGGCCTCGAATTTAAGATCCTTGAGGTGGTAGCGCAGGGTGGAAATGAAATTCGATCCGTTATCGATCACCGCGGTTACCGGACCCGTGCCCTTCACTTCGCCCGTAATCACGAGCGTGTCGATGGGGGTTACCGCGACATCCAGCACGCTCTTGTCGGAGATCTCTTTCACTTCGGCCTGGCTCATCAGGCCCATGGTCCAGCCGGTGTCGTCGTAAGTGGTCTGGGCGTCGGTGGGGAAGTTTTGCTTTTCGAGCAGGATCTTGGCCAGGCGGCCGTAGGGCTGGTTGCGCTTGATGACGATGGATCCGGCGGGGAAGGTTCCCTCCGCGAGCTTCACCTCGCTGGTGGCGCGGCCTGCCTCAATGCCTTGCAGCCTGAGGATATTGACGATGAACGCAACGCGGGTCATGTCCTTCTGGCTGGACGGGAAAATGTAGCCATAAGGGGCGTCCTTGGAGCCGGATTCGATGGAGTGCAGGCTCTTCTTATAAAAGTTCTCCAGTATGGTTTTGGAGAAGGCGGATGTCAGTTCGAGCGCCGAGAGGACACCGGTTTCCATGTAGTTGGTGTTGTTGCGCATGGACCAGTTGAAGGCTCCCGCCGGAGGGGGCACGGGGCGATACCACTCGCGCGATCCCATGCCGCCGCCGCGTGCGGCCGGAGCCGCGCCTCCCGCTGCCGCGCCGCCACGTCCACCGCGTCCTCCGCCGGCTGGTGCGCCGCCGCCAGGCGCTGCCGCACCTTCGGTTGGGGGTCCGGCAGCCTCGCCGCCGCCAGCCTCTCCGCCACCGGCTTCGCCGCCACCGCCGCCGCCGCGTCCGCCGCCACCGATGGTGCGCCGCATGGTGTTGGCGCCGCCGTTTCCGAAGGTCTCATACATGCGCAGAATCCCGTTATGGTTCGACGACATGAAGCCCAGGTAGCCCGGCGACCACATATCGACGAAGGCGTGAGTCCATACGCCCGGCATGCCGTAGGAGATCATCTTGGTCATTTCGAAATCGGAGAACCAGGGCATCTCGGCGTAGAGAATGGGGTCGAGCGTGGGGTTCTGGGGCGACTGGCCGCTGAAGGTGTACATCAGGGGTTCCGACTCATGCAGGTCATGCATGATGGGCGGATGCCACTCCAGATAGAACCTCAGCCAGTTGCGCATGGTCATTTGGGAGTAGTTGATGTCGCGGTTGTTGTCGTGGTAAATGTACTTGCCCCAGTAGGGCGGCGAGGGAACGCGATCGTTCTCGTTCTCCTGGGTCAGCATGTAGCGGTTGTACCAGTCCACGTAGCGGTCGCGCCCGTCGGGTTCGGCCGCGGCGCTCACCATCACGATCACGTTCTTGCGGATCTGCTGGTAGAGCGGCGATTCGTCGGCGGCCAGGCGGTAGGCCAACTCCATGAGCATTTCGGGAGGTCCGGTTTCGGCGCTGTGGAGCCCGCCCGTGAACATATAGATCGGCTTGGCCTTGGCGATGATGTCGGCGGCCTGGTCGGGAGTGAGGCCGCGCGGATCGGCCAGTCTCGCGAGGTACTCTTTGTAAGTGTCGAGATTGCGGATGGTGTCTTCGTCGCTGATGGCGGTCACCATGCATTGGCGGCCTTCGTCGGTGGCTCCGATTTCAAACACCTTGACGCGTTTGGAGCCGGCGGCCAGGGCTCGGTAGTAACGGGCCAGGTCGGCGGTCTTGGTCAGTTTTTTGGGCGCACCGGCATAGTAGCCGAGGACGTCTTTCGTGGTGGGCACACCGGCCAGGATGGGCAGGTGGTCGACTAGCGGACTCATGAAATCGGGCCGCGTGGTCCATTCCTTGACGAGCTTGGCGTACTCCTCGTCCTGCGCCTGGCGGGTGACTTGCGCCACGGTGGCGATGGTGGCAGCCACCGCGAGCACACAAATCGCGAGAACACGGGAAACTTTCATGGCCCCCTCCGTTACAAAGGTGCGACATTCGAATTTACATCATTTTGAAGGGCCGTGGGGAAGGGGGCGCAACATTGTGGTGGACGTGGTGTCCTGCGCATCCGAATCGTCTTCGAGGTTCTTGTGGACCCACACGGTCACCAGTCCGCAGGCGATCAGGATGGCGAGCAGGATGCCAAACCATTTCAGCGTTCCGGCGTTCCAAACCGGTTCGCGCGAGACGGCGGCAGCGGTGGCCTTAACTATCGCGAAAGCCCCGCCCGCGCAGAGAATCAGCTTGAGGAACCAGGGTGTCAGGTCGAAGTGATCCTGGCCGCCCACCCCTCCCCACAGTACGAACATGGCGATCAGAGCGATCAGAAACTGCGTCGCGTAGGCCAGTCGGAGAAGGGGCATTTGCACGGTAGCGCTCCTCCATCTTACGACTCTTACCGGCGAATCGTGTTGTAAGAAAGTATGATGAGGCTTTGGAGCAGGGGATGCCTGTTCGCGGTGGGCCACTGGGTGGTGCTCGCGGCATCGGGGCCGGCCGCCATCCTGCCGGCATTTTTCGGCATCGACCAGAACAACCTCGGTTCGCCATGGCCGCCGACCGCTGCAGCCGGTACTCCGGCGCCGGCCGCAGCATTGCGACTATGGGACGACGGCGCCAAATGGACCAATCTGGAAACCTGCAATCCGCGGAACGCGTCTGGTTTTTCGCCCGCCGACCCGAACAATCCCTGCTATACATGGTCTAATCTCGATACCTGGGTCAGGTCCAGGGCCCCCGGCGCCGGGATGGACGTGCTCTACACGTTGGGCGGAACGCCCGGCTGGGCCACTAGCCAGATTGCGCCGCCGGTGGTTTGCGAAACGGCCGGCACGTACAGTTGCCTTCCACCGATCGATGTGGATAAGGCGCCGGGAAGCGGGTTGGGCGATGGCACGGACGCGACCTGGATGGATTTCCTGACCGCCCTGGTAACCCGCTATAAAGGACAAATCCAGTTTTACGAACTCTGGAACGAACCCGACAGCACCACGTTCTGGGCCGGCACGAACGCGCAGTTCCTGCGGATGATGAACGATGCGGCGGCCACCATCCGGCCGCTCGATTCGGCGGCTCGCATTCTGAGCCCTTCCTTCCACGGGCCAACGGCGGCGACATGGTTCGCGACGTTCCTCGGTGGCGGCGGCGCGGCCGATTTCGACATCGTCAATTTTCATGGACGGGGTGAAGGCACGGCTAACATCCAGCCGGAGGCGATCCTATCCACGTATGCCCAGGCGGAAACGGTGATGGCGGCCTACGCGCTGACGGCCAGGCCATTCTGGGACGACGAGGCCGGGTGGCTCGAAAATCAGGTCACCGATCCCGATATGCAAGCGGCTTATGTGGCTCGCTCCCTCATTCTGCGGGCCTCGCTCGGTTTGGCAAGGTTTTATTGGTATCAGTGGGACAGCGCTTCGCCTTACGGTTTGCAAGGGACCATCGGCGGCACGGCATACGTTCAAGCGGCGCGTTGGCTGATTGGCGCGACGATCTCTTCGTGCCCACAAAACGGCACGTTCTATTCCTGCCCCGTGACCCCGGCCGGTGGCGGCAGCGATTTGATCCTTTGGAACGCCTCGCAAACCTGCGCCGCCCAGGTCTGCACCACCGTGTTCGTCACTGTCGACCCGCGGTTTGTTCAGTACCTCGACGTTGCCGGAAACACCTTTCCCATTCAGAACAACTCCGTGCCCGTGGGCGCCAAGCCCATCCTGCTGCAGTCCGCCGCCGGGAACACGGCCAGCCTGGGTATCGGCAATGCGGCCAGTTATGTGGCGGCGCTGGCGCCCGAGAGCATCGCCGTGGCTTTCGGCGCCGACCTCGCCACGGCCGCGGCCGCAACCATGGTCACGGTCAAGGATAGCGGCGGAAGCTCCCGTGCGGCCACGCTGTTCTATGCCCTTCCACAACAGATCGCCTTTCTGACGCCGGCGGGCGCCGCTGTTGGTCCGGCAACGGTGACCGTCACGAGCGGCGACGGAACCGTCTCGGCCGCGACCGTGCAGATTCTGACGGTCGCTCCCGGCCTGTTTTCGGCGAATGAGAATGGGCAGGGCGTGGCTGCCGCCGTAGCGGTCGAAGGACAAAGCGCGTCGTTAGTGTATTCGTGCGGCAGTGCCCCCGGAAGCTGCGCGGCCGTTCCCATCGGGCTGAATCAAACCGTCCTCGAACTGTATGGCACTGGTATCCGCGGCCACAGCGCATCGGGCGTCACCTGCACCGTCGGAGGCGTTTCCGTTCCGGTGCTGTACGCCGGTGCGCAAGGCCAGTATTCCGGGCTCGACCAGGTGAACGTTTCGCTCCCGCCGACCATCGCCAACCGGAGTCAGCTCAGCATCGTACTTACCGTCGACGGCCAAAACAGCAATGCCGTAACGGTTTCGACCGGTGCGGCGGCCGGCAATTGACGCTATCCTGAAAGAAAATGTCTCGAATCAGCCCGGACGGGCCTGGGTTTGCCCGCTCGTGGCATCAGTTTCAGAATGCGTTCGGATTGGCGCTCGATTCCATACGCGGACACAAGCTCCGAAGCTTCCTCACGTTGCTGGGGGTGATCATCGGGGTGGCCAGCGTCATAATGGTGGGCGCGGCCATCAGCGGGCTCGGTGTGTATGCCGAGGAATCCACCGCCAAGGCCTTCGGTTCGGAATCGTTTCTGGTGGCGCAGATCGCCGCTACCGGGCGGCTGAGCCGCCGCGAATACTTCGACAAGGTCAAGCGCAACAAGCCGATCCGAACGGACGATGTGCGCTACCTCGAGGCCGTGGTGGGCGACACCGTGATGTTCAGCCCGTACCGCAACCACGTTTCCGACGTGAAGCGCGACAACCTCATCTGCGAAGACAGCACCGTGATCGGAGTCTCGGCGGACATGGCCAGCATCCGCGACATTCTGGTGGTGGACGGCCGCTTCTTCACCGCGCAGGAGGACCATTCGCGGGCCTTCGCGGCGGTGATCGGCGACACGGTCCGCAACACTCTGTTTCCACCGGATGCCTCGCCCATCGGAAAGACGTTTCACATCGAGGGCATCGAATTCACGGTGGTGGGCGTGCAGGAGCGGCTGGGTTCGTCATTCGGGCGCGACCAGGACAACTCCATGTACATTCCGATTACCGCCTTTACGCGCATGTGGGGTCCGGGCACCGGGTTCCCGCTATTCGGCCGCGCCAAGCCGGGACTGGGGCTGACCCTGGACGACGCGTTGGACGAAACCCGGGTGGCGCTGCGCACGCATTTCCACGCGCGCCCGGGGCAGCCCGACAATTTCGACACGCTCACGCCCGACGCTATCCGCGGCTTCATCGACCAGTTGCTCGGAATGGTCGCGGTGATCGTGGTGCCGGTGACGTGCATCTCGCTGGTGGTGGGCGGCATCGTAATCATGAACATCATGCTGGTGAGCGTGACGGAGCGGACCCGCGAAATCGGCGTGCGCAAGTCGCTGGGCGCGCGCCATGGCGACATTATGATGCAGGTGCTAATTGAAGCGGTGGTGCTGGCGAGCATGGGAGGCGGCATGGGCGTGGCCGTGGGTGCGCTGGTGACCATGCTGCTGGGCCAGATTTTCGGACTTGGTCTGCACATTACGGCGAGTTACGTCGTGCTGGCGATCGGGGTATCGACCATTGTGGGCGTGGTCTCGGGCTGGTATCCGGCCTCGCGCGCCGCCAAACTCGATCCCGTGGCGGCTTTGCGAGCTGAGTAGACCATGAATATCAGCGCCACGGAAAACATGCATATGGCCATGCAGGCGGTCTGGACCCACCGCTTCCGCTCGCTGCTGACCATTCTGGGGATTGTCATTGGCATCACCACTGTGGTGACCGTGGCGTCCCTGCTCACCGGCCTGCGCCAGGGGGTGGTGGACTTCTTCCAGGAACTCGGACCGGACAACATCTTCCTCTTTCGCACGTCGGGCGACCCCGGCACGCCGGACAACCAGGTTCCGATCAAGGAGCGGCGCCGCCTGGCGATGAAGCCGGAGTATGCCGAGACCATCCGCCGCTGGTGCTTCTCGGTGGAAGATGTCGGCTTGGAACTCTACATTCCTCCGGTAGTGGATGGAGATCCGCTGACGGCGCGGGTGCCTGGTTACGACGCGGACACAATCAACGTCTCCGGGGCGTCGGCCAACATGGAAGAGATTTCCCCGCGCGATTTCGCCGCCGGCCGGTTCTATACCCCGGACGAAGATCAACGGGGCGTGCACGTGGTGGTGCTGGGCTACAGTATCGCCGACGTGCTCTACCCCGATGGCCACGCCGTCGGCCGGACGGTGATGATGGACGGGGCGGAGTATACCGTGATCGGCGTCTACGCCAAGGCCAAGGGCGGCTTTTTCGGAGAGAATGGCGAGGACAACGTGTTCGTGATTCCGCTGCACACCGCGCACGCGCGCTATCCGCAGGTGGACCGCTATATGATCACGGCCAAGGCCAAGACCGGCATGCGCCAGGAAGCCTACTACGAGGTGGAAGGCGCCATACGCCGGATTCGCCGTCTGGCGACCGCGGCGCCGGACGATTTCGCCATCTCGACGCCAGACCAGATCATCCAGCAATTCGACAAGATCACGGGTCTGATCGGGCTAGTGGCCATCGCGATTTCGGCTTTGGGTCTGCTGGTGGGCGGCATCGGGGTGATGAACATCATGCTGGTGAGCGTGACGGAGCGGACGCGCGAGATCGGCGTCCGCAAGGCGCTGGGCGCGCGCCGCCGCGACATTGTCGGACAGTTCCTGGTGGAAGCCATGACGCTGACGGGCGCGGGCGGCGTGCTGGGGATTGTGATTGCGGTGCTGATTACGATGCTGGTAGGTGCGCTGGTGCCGTCGCTGCCCTCGAAGGTACCGGGGTGGGCGCTCATCACGGGCTTTTCGGTATCGGTGGCCGTCGGCGTGTTCTTCGGAACGTGGCCGGCGGTGAAGGCGTCGCGCCTGGATCCGGTGGACGCACTTAGGTACGAGTGACTGGATTTCCGGAACACCACAGAATCGCTTTGAACTCGGCTAGAGGCGGATTTCCGGGAATACAGAGGTCCTTCCGTATTTCCCACTCCAAGCGCGACAGAAAAAGCCTACACCAGTTCCAATCGCTTGAGCTTCAACCGGTCGGCGCGAATCTGGGCAAGGTCATACTGGGCCTGTTGCACAAGCCAGCTTTCGGCGCTTCCGCCGAAAACCTTGGACAACCTCACGGCCATTTCGGGAGATATCCCGCGCTTCTTGTTCACCAGCTCCGACAGGGTGGTACGCGTCACGCCGAGAGCGGCGGCGGCATTCGTGATGCCCAAACCCAAAGGCTCGATACATTGACGCAACACAAAACCTCCGGGGTGCGGTGGATTCTTCATCGGCATGCTCTCAGACTCCTTTCAGTGGTAATCCAAATAACCGACATCAAAGGCGTCAGGGTTCGGTCACCACGCTTGAGAAGCCCTTCGCGCCTCGGTGGGCGGCCAATTCAAGGATGCGTGCGGGATGCTCCGGCTTCATCTCAATAGCGGTTCGCATGCATGCACATCTTCGGGAAATGGAATCGGGAAATGGAATCGTGAGGGGACGCGCCCGGCAATTGGCTTCCGGGCGCCCTCTGCAAGGCGCTCACATAATTCGAAACTTCCCGTTTCATCGCGAGTGCCGACAGCGACACTCACCCCTACGCCTCGGTCGCCGGGTCTGAGGTCCGGCTTTGCTATCCGCTTACAGTAACGCGGCAGGCCTTTCGACGAAAGGGTATCTTTCGGATACTCCGAACCTTATAGCTGGTCTTCGTACTGTTCGAAGGCGACCCGCACCAGTTGCCCGCGCGTCCGCACTCCGGTCTTCTGAAACAGACCCTGCAGGATGGCCTTCACGTAGCTCTCCGAAATCTGCAGGCGCCAGGCGATCTCCTTGTTGGAGAGCCCCTCCAGAACGAAGCGCAACACCTGCCGCTGGCGCTCGTTGAATACCAGTTGGCTGGAGGGCTCCTCGGCCGCGGGCTCCGCTCGGGACGACGAGGGATCGTCCCAGCGGCCGCCGGCGGCGACTGCCCGGATGCTCGCGGTGAGTTCCTCCAGCGGGGCCTCTTTCCGGAAAATGCCGGAAACGCCCTGGCGCATCAGACGGCGCGCCTCGGTCTCGCTCACCCAGGCGGTGACCACCAGAACCCGGCCGGTGAATCCAGCCTGGCGGGCGGCCGGTAGAAACGCGGATGCCCGTTCGTTTCCCAGGTCGTGATCCAGCAGCACCAGGTCGAACTCCTGTCGAGCCAGCAGGGACAGAGCTTCCCGAATGCTGCCGCAGTGTTGGATTTCCATGTCGGGTTCGCTCGCCAGAATACGCGCTAAGCTCTCGCGGAACAGCGCATGGTCGTCTACCAGGAGGGCTCGAATGGTCCGCAGATCGGTGTTCATGAGTCTTCCATTTCATTTTCCACCGGCCAGAGCTCCACCACAAAGCAGGCGCCGGTGGGTTGAGGCTCATAGCGGAGCCCGCCTCCGTGAGAATGCAGGATGGCGCGCGAGATGTAGAGGCCCAATCCCATGGAGTGCGCGCCCGGCTGAAAGGGACGGAAGAGTTCGTCCGGGTTCGCTACGCCGGGTCCGGTATCGCGAAATCGCACCATCACCAGATCCCGTTCCAGGGCAGCCGAAATACGCATTTCGCGCGGTTCGCGGGACTCCAGCGCCTGCTGGCTGTTGCGCGCGAGATTGATGAATACCTGCAACAGGCTGTGGTGATCGACCTGCACCAGGGGCAGGCCCGCCGCGATTTCCCAGGTGGCCTGAATGCCGGTTTCGCGCAGGGAAGGCTCAATGACGATGCGGGCTTCGTCCAGCACCGTGCCAAGGTCGGCCACTGTGCTTTCCGGGTTCGATGCCACGTGGAGGCCGGAGGAAGCGATCTTTTCCAGTCCGCGAATCAGGGCGCCGAGCGCCTGGTGGTGTTCGTTTTGCACGGGCTCGGCGGGCGATGGGAGGAATCCGTAAGCCGATGCGGCGGCCGACGCCAGATTGCGGATTTCGTGGGACATCGCCCCGATGAGCACGCGCGATGTGGCCATCATGGAGTCCAGGCCGGCGCCTTCGCGGTCGCGAAGGTTCTCGGAAGCGTCCCATACCACCGCCGCCAGTGCGGCGCCCGCCGAGGTGCGGTACGTGGACAGCCACACGTGGGCCAGAAAGACGTCGCCGCCACGGCGCTGTCCTTTGCATTCCACGCTGGTGCGCATGTTGGCGGCGGTGTGGTGGCTGTGCAACATGCGGTAGAGGAGCGGCAGGTACGCCTCCACGTTTTGGCCTTCGAGGGGCGCATCGTCGAAGCCGAGCAGTTGACGCGCCGAATCGTTGCACAGCACTACGCCTCCGGACTGGTCGAGCGTGAGGATCGCCAGAGGGCTGGTATCGATCAGGATCGCCAACTGCCTTTCAGCCTCCTGGCGGAGCTTCACCTGGGTTTGCATCTCATCGAGGTGGCCGGAAAGCAGCCTGCGGCGATGGTTGATTTCCGCCACGAAGAAACCCGTCATGGCAAATCCGGAGATGGCCACTATCAGCCGGCCGACTGCGCCGGGGGCCCAGTGTGTCGGGTCCAACGCTTTCAGCAGACCGAAGGCGCCGGGGGCATATTGAAATGGGTCGAAGACTTCGCGCAGATAGCCGCACACCACCGCCATGCCCATGATCTGGGGACCCTTCAACGCCGCCGCCGACAAGAGAATGGGTAACAGGTAAAAGTACCCCAGGGACACGTCTGGGGTTAACCAATCGAAATATGCGGTCAGCAAGATCAGAATTCCCGCGAGGATGGTGACCGTCGCGCGATGGGATTCGGCATACGCCAGCAGCGCGTCGAGTCTGGTCATGCCGCGTCCGCGCACGCTTTCCATTTTGAATTGAAACGCCACGTTCTCCAGGGTATCTCAGGGCCGCGGTGGGGGCCGCGGCGGGGGTGTGGCGTTAGGCTGCATCAGTCTGCATCAGTGGACGATGTGGTTCGCTGCGAATGCGCCCACGTATGCGAGCACGCTCATGTAGGCGAATTGCAGCGCGGGCCACTTCCATCCGCCGGTTTCGCGGCGCACCACGGCAATGGTGGAGACGCACTGCATGGCGAAGGCGAAGAAGATCAGCAGCGCAAACGCTCCCCCGGGAGTGAGATCGGTCCGCAGGGCCTGCCGCAAACCTTCCTGGTTGGTCTTCTCGTCCATGCCATAAATGCTGCCGAGCGTGCTATTGATGGTTTCCCGGGAGGCCAGGGAGGTGATGAGTCCGATGCCGATCTTCCAGTTGAATCCGAGTGGCTTGATGGCCGGCTCGATGGTGCGGCCCATGGTTCCGGCCAGACTGTTCTCCAGAAGCGGCGTCTGCCCGTTCACCAGGGGAAGCTTGGTGAGGACGAAGAGAATCGCCGTCACCACCAGAATCACCGTGCCGACGCGCCGCAGAAAGACCTTGGCGCGGTCCAGCAGGCGGAGGCCGAGCGATTGCACCGTGGGCCATCGATACGAGGGCATCTCCAGCAGAAACGGCGTGCGGCCGCTTTTCAGAATGGACGATTTCAGGATCCGCGCGGTGAGCATGGCGGCGAGGAAGCCCAGAACATAGAGGCCCAGCATGGCCGCCGTCGGCATGGAGAGAACCTTACCGAGAATCGGGCGATTGGGAATGAAGGCCGCGATGATCAGCAAGTAAACCTGCAAGCGGGCCGAACAGGTCATGAACGGAGCGATCAGAATGGTGGCGAAGCGGTCGCGCTTATTCTCGATGGTGCGCGTGGCCATGATGGCGGGGACCGCGCAGGCATAGGCTGACAGCAGGGGGATGAAGGATTTGCCCTGCAATCCGAACCTGGCCATGGTACGGTCGGCGATGAGCGCGGCGCGCGCCAGGTAGCCGGAATCTTCCAGAATCCCAATAAAAAAGTAGAGCAGCAGAATCTGCGGCAGAAACACGATTACCGATCCGCAGCCTTTGACCCACACCACTTCGACCAGCGAACGCAGCAGCGGCAAAGGCATCAGATTTGCAATCCAGTTGCCGGAAATATCGAACAGCCAGGCGACGCCATCCATCAGCGGAGTGGCATAGCTGAAGATGGTCTGGAAAACCAGAACCAACACGGCGACGAACACCACCGGTCCGCCGATGGGGTGCAGGAACACGGCATCCAGACGACGAGTCCACTTGGGCGGAGCCGGAGGGTGGTAGCTGGCCTGACTGCCCATCTGGCCGGCCCACTGGCGGCATTTGGGCACATCCTGCAAGACCGGCAGTTCTTTGGGCGCCGGCTTGGGCATAGCGCCTGCCAGAAACGTCCAAACCTGTTGCAGCCCTTCTCCCTGGCGTGCGCTGACCAGCGCCACGGGAGCGCCCAACTGCGTTTCCAGAGCGGCTAACTCGAGATGTCCACCGCGATTGCGGAGGTCGTCGGCCATGTTCAGGATAACGAGAGTCGGCACGCCCAGCGAAAGAATGGGAGCCGCCAGCATGAGGTGGCGCTGTAGATTGGTGGAATCGAGCACCAGCAAAATCGCTTCGGGTTTATCCGTGCCGGGGTCCGCCCCGGTGAGCACATCGTGCGCGATCTGTTCGTCTTCGGAGCGCGGCGACAGGCTGTACACGCCAGGCAAATCGATAATGCGGACCGCGCGGCCATCGGGCAATTCGGCCACGCCGGAGTGTTGCTCAACGGTGACCCCCGGAAAGTTCGCGACCTTCTGCCGCAATCCGGTCAGACGATTGAACAGGGTGGTCTTGCCGGAATTGGGAGGCCCGATCAACGCCACAGCCTTCGGCCGCGCAGCCGACTTCGGGAACTCCAATACAGGAGTAGGACCGCACGACTGGCAATCGCTGCAATGGCTCATTACGCCCTCTGGGTTGGCTTGCTGCGGCGGACCTTGAGCCGCCTGGCGGTTTCACGGCGTAGCGCGATTTCCGAACCGTCCACTTGAAAGACACGCGGGTCGCCGCCGGGAGCGCTCTGGCCCGCGGTGATGGTAGTGCCCGGAATGAATCCGAGTTCCATCAAACGGCGGGCATCGTCCCCCGGAAGATCGATCCGGTCCAGCACCGCCGCATCGCCCCGGCGGAGGTCAACCAGCGTGGCTGAGAGGACTTCCGGCTGGGCGTTGTTGACACTCAGTTGCATCTTGGTTTCAGTATGCGGGAGTCCGAAATCTTTGTCAAGAGTACTAAGTTTTTTCTTGCGAGTTTTTGAGGCCAATGGCTTCGGGGAGCCTCCAAGTAGTCCAAAATAAAGGATAACAGAATGCATTCCCAATTCCACATCCGCCTCCTGCGCCAGCGCGACCTGGACGCGATCCTGCTTGTGGAACACGCCAGCTTCGGAAAAGATGCGTACGACCGCAACCTATTTGCAGAATACTCCCACATCTGCGGGGACCTGTTCCTGGTGGCCGAAGTCCGCGGGCGCATTTGCGGGTATATTCTGACGTGCGCAAGGGGGGATCGGGCCGAACTGGTCTCCATCTCCGTGGATCCGCCCGCCCGCGGAAAGGGCATCGCTTCCGCCTTATTGGAGAGCACCTTACGCCGGTTGCGCCGCCGGAAAGTGGTTCGCGTCTCCCTCATGGTACGACTGACGAACGAAGTAGCTCGCCGGTTCTATGAGAAGTACGGGTTTACAAAGGTTAGGATTGTCCGCGGGTACTACGAAGACGGCGGGGACGGGATTCTAATGCGGAAGGAGGTTTAGTTTGGACTTCAATCCGTCATCGATAGAGCGTTTGTGCGTCCGCTCCACCGACAGTTTGGGCGACGCGGTGATGTCGCTCGCCGCCATTCGCGCCATTCGCAACGCCATGCGGCAGGGCACGAGTCTGTTGCTGGTGGCGCGGCCAGAACTGGCCGACCTGTTTGCCCGCGAGAACACCGTGGATCGGGTAATCCGGTATCCCGCGCCGCGCAATTTCGCGGCCCGCCGCGCCTTCGCCGCTCAGCTTCGCGAGGAGCGGTTCGATTGCGCCCTCCTGCTTCAGAACTCGTTCGACGCCGCGCTGATCGCCTGGATGGCGGCCATCCCGGAGCGGATCGGCTACAAGGGCGGCGGTCGCGGCTGGTTCCTGACGCGTCCGATTCCGGTTCCCCGGCGAGGCGAGATCCCCCGCCATACTTGCTCCCATTATCTGGAACTGGCGCGCCGCGCGGGTTTGATCGACCACTATCGGCCCTGCGAACCAGTGCTCCTCGAAAACGTGGAGACCGCACGCCGCGCAGGCTCCGAACTTCTGGACGCGATGGGCATTGCCGAGCCGGTAATCGGCATCTGTCCGGGCGCTGCCCGGGGGATGCGCGAGCGCTTTGCCGAACGCGGTCGCGCGCTACGGCCGGCGGATGGCACGGTGCTGGTGTTCGGCGCCGGGACGGAGCTGGAACTGGAGCTGGCGGAAAGCGTGGCCCGAGAGATCCCTGGCGCGCGTAACCTGGCCGGCCTAACCCTGCGGGATTTCATCGATCTGCTGGCGTGCTGCGGCGTGATTCTTTGCAACGATTCATCAAGCGTGAGGCAACTGGCTTCCGCGCTGGGCGTACCTACGGCGCCACCGCCGCTACGTTAGAAACTCGCCTGTCGCGACGATCTCGGCCGGACCGGTCAGATAGACCTCGTCTTCCACCCGAACGTCGATCGGTCCCGCCGGCGTCAGCACGCGCACCGGCGACGTCGCCATGCCGCGAACCACCGCCGTTACCGCCGCGCCCGTCGATCCGGTCCCCGAGCTCAAGGTCTCACCGGCCCCGCGCTCATAGAACCGGACGTCGATGGTGTGCTGGTCCACCGCCTTCAGAAACGAAACGTTGGTGCGATTCGGGAAGTGCGGGTGACGCTCGATTTCGGCGCCCATGCGCCGCCAGTCGAAATCGAAATCCGCAACCGGCATGGCACACTGCGGATTGCCCACCTGCAACAGAGTGACATCGCGGGGACCGGCGGACAGCGGCAGTTCGAAGCGATCGGAGACAATCTCGGGGCGGCCCATGTTCATCTCGAACTGGTACGCCAAAGCGCTGCGCCCCAGCAGACGCAGGGTTTTGACTCCGGCTCCGGTGGCCACGCGCACCACTCCCGGCGCATATCCGTGGCGGATGAGGAACGCCGCGGCGCAACGCGTCCCATTGCCGGAGATCTCGGCGGTACTGCCGTCGGAGTTGTACAGCTCGATGGCGCCTTCGGCTTCGGCATCCACCGGAGGCGTCACTACAATCCAGCCGTCGGCGCCCACGCCGGTGTGACGGTGGCAGATGGCGCGCGCCATGGCCGCGCGGTCTCCCTCGGGCGCGTCGGCCCGCCAGGTCAGCAGAAAATCGTTCTTAGCTCCGTGCGCTTTGGTAAACGGAATCTTCATTGGCCCGCGGGTTCCACCACTACGGCCGTGCCGTAGGAGAGCACCTCGGTCACGCCGTTCATGATCTCGGTGGCGTCGTAGCGCGCCCCGATAATGGCGTTGGCGCCCAGCTCGGTTGCGTGCTGGATCATCAGGTCGAACGCATCCTCACGGGTTTGTTCGCACAGGCGGCTGAACAGGGAGATGTTGCCTCCCACGATAGTCTGCAGGCCGGCGCCTATCGTGCCCACGATGGAGCGGGAGCGCACCACGATGCCCCGCACTACGCCCAGATTCGTCTTGATGCGAAACCCGGGCAGTTCGAACGCGGTGGTTACGGCTTCATGAGATACCACAGTTTCCTCCTGTTCCAATCAGCGCCGCAGGATCTGGATAGGCGGCGCTCCTTTCACCGGAATCGTCTTTTCCAGAGTATAGTGCGTTCCGTCGCGCTGGATGGCCCGCCACATGGGGTCGCCCACGCGGAGGACGGCCCAATCCTGCCATACCAGCAGATCGGGGCGCGTCACGGCCGCCAGCCACAAGAAGTCGTTATCGCCGGTGAACGTCTCGCGCAGCGGGATGCCCGCTCGCCGGTAGATCCCCGTCAGATCCCCGAAGGACGTCAGAATGCCGGCGCCGGTACGATAGCGCGGCTCGAGGTACTCCGCGACTTCGGCCGTCCAGGCCCGCCGCACATCGGAGTTGATGCGCGATTCCTCCCAGGTGATCCAGTTTTTCGGCTGTGGATGGATCAGCCAGGGAATTGTTGCGCCGGCCACTACAAGGGCAGCGACCGCGCCGCGCGCGCCCTTGGGCACAATCGCGACCAGGCCGGCCGCCGCTACGGCTAGCAGGGGAAGCGCCGCCAGTCCGTAACGGGTGTTGTACCAGCCGAACGGCGGCAGGGTCGGCACCGTGATGGGCGTCGCACCGGAGGAATGCATGCTCCATATATAGAAGATGGCCGGTAGCGCCAGCAGCGCCAGCGGCCAGACCTTGCGGCGCCACAGAACCGCGGCGGTTCCGGCTACTGCCAACAGCGCCAGTCCCGGACCGGCGCACAATTGCGCGGCCGTGCAAAAGTAGCGGAAAGCCTCGGCCCAGTTGTGCATCCCGGGGTACGGCAAGCCGCCCTGAATCGCGCGCGGCGAATAGGGGCCGCGGTAGAATTCCCAAGGGTCGCCAAGGAGCCACCAGTTGTGCGCCAGCCAGAACACCGGGCCGAGCGTTGCGATGCATCCGAAAACCAGTGCGGCTCTGGCGCGGCGGTGCTTTCCCACCAGCAGGAAGTAGACTGCGACAAACGGGATCAGAAACCATCCCTCGTACCGGGTGAGCGTTCCGGCCAGGGCCGCGATTCCAGTGCCCGCCGCCGCCAGCCACCCTTGTGTCTCCGCGAAGCGTACGCTGCCATACAGCACGCCCATCAGACAGGCCAGAAAAATGGCCTCGGTCATCGCCGTGGATTGCAGATACATGAGGTTCGGATTGAGCGCCACCAACCCCGTTGCCGCGAGCGCCGCGGCGGTGGAACCGAACACCCGGCGCACGGCCGCGAACAACAGCCACCCCGCCAGTACGAAGCTTGCCGCCGAAGGGATGGCGCCCGCCAGGCCATTCCGCCACAACTCGTCCACCCGTGCCAGCGGCAACATGAGCCAGTGCGGAAGCGGCAACCACACCGTGCCCACTTCGTGATAGCCGGGCGTCAGGTTGTCGGCGATGCGGCGCGCGATGTTAAGGTGCGCTTCGGCGTCGCCGTAGTAATATTGCCAACCTTGGGTATAGAAGAACCAGACTGCGGCGGCGCTCCACGCGGCCAGGACAACCAGCACCCAGACACCCGTTTTAGTTTCCACGCCCGGCCCAGGCACGGAATCTCGCCTCGCGTGACGATCTTGAGACATAGAGTAGCTCTCGCACGACGTCCGGGCTCGCGGTTCCGTGCCAGGACCGCTCAAAAGGCTGTGCAGTCCAGGAACTCCCGGTAGCGCGCGTCGATTTCGTCGCGCCGCAGCGTGCGGAAGCGGTCTAGCCCGAACTGCTCACAACAGAAGCTGCCCATCACCGACCCGTAGATGACCGCGCGCCGCAGTTCCGTGGCATTCAGGTCGACATCGGTTGCCCCGATTCCCCGTCCCGCCAGGTAGCCGATGAATCCGCCCGCGAAGCAATCGCCCGCGCCGGTAGGGTCGAAGACCGTGTCCAGCAGGTACCCTGGCGCCATGAAGTGCATTCCGCGCCGGAAGAGGATGGCGCCATACTCGCCGCGTTTGATTACCAGCGTGTGCGGTCCCATTTCCAGAATGCGGGCGGCCGCGCGCCGCAGGTTCTGCTCACCCGATAGCAGGCGCGCCTCGCTGTCGTTGATCAGCAGGAAATCCCATTCCCGGATGGTCCGCAGCAGCTCGCTGCGGAAATCGTTGATCCAGTAATTCATGGTGTCGCCGCCGGTGAGCTTCACCCCGCCCATCTGGTCGCGCACAGTCTTCTGCAGCGAGGGCTGGATGTTGCCGAGGAACAGGTGCGGCTCCGAGCGGTAACTTTCCGGGAGCTTGGGGTTGAAATCGGCGAAGACGTTGAGATCGGTCCGCAACGTGGTGCGGTCGTTCATGTCGGCGGAATAGACGCCCTGCCAGAAGAACGTCCGGCCGCCGGCCACGCGCTCGAGACCTTCGAGGTCCACCTGGCGCGACGCCAGCAGGTCGATATCTTCCGGGGCGAAATCGTCACCCACCACCGCCACCAGCTTGACCGGGACGAAGTAGCTGGCGGCCAAAGAGATATAGGTGGCCGCGCCGCCCAGCATGCGGTCCACTTTTCCGTGCGGCGTCTCCACGCCGTCATATGCGACCGAACCCACTACGACTAGTGACATGTAAGGAAAGATTGTAGCAGTGGGGCGGCGGCAACCGTATCCTTACTTCTCATCGGGAAAAATCGAACCGGTCAACTCTTCCTGGGGCTGCGGACGCGAAATAAACCACCAACCCGCGGCAGCCGCGGCCGCCATGAGAATCCAGACGGCGATATCCAGCGCATCCACCGAATGGCGGAAAATTACGCCGCCCATGCACAATACGGTACGGATCAGCCATCCCGTGGCTTTCGATTGTTTCGATAAGCCTTTACGGGCGCTCGCCCAGGCGCGCGCCGCCATGGCCGCGCACCCAATCCCGATAAGTCCCAATACTACCCGCAGGAATTCGATAGATCCCGGCATCTCTTTCACCATGCCGCAATCCGCCGCCGCATGCAAGCACCACGAAGAGGTTCGTTCCAGCACATTGGGGCTCCCGGTGCAACTGGGTTGTGCAGAGGATTTTCCATGAAACGAATTTTTGTGACGGGATGCATCGGGCTGGGATTGGCGCTGGCCCCCGCGATGTTTGCTCAGGACCAGCAGACCATGCAGCAGGCGATTCAGTGGCAACACGCTAAAGATGCCGCCGACGCGCGACAGGCTGCCCTGGAAGCCAAACATCCTGGCATGACCGAGCCGGGCGCCGCACAATCCGCCCGACAGTCGTCCGCCGACCGTGAGGACATGAGTCAAACCAGTCAGGGCAGCGCGGACCGCGCCGCGCCGATGTTCCGCACGGAGCCCACTGCCGCCGAACTGCAGCAGGCCGTCGCCTGGGAGCATCAGAAAGACGCCGCCGCCGCCCGCCAGGCAGCTTCACAGACGAGAAATCAAGGCGCAAGTCACGCTGTCACCAACAACGGCGGTAAATAGTTCCGTGTGACGTTCCGCCCCGCCGTACGTTATATACTCGCAGGGGAGGACTATCACACCAGAATGAAGCACCTCGTTCGTTGCCTTCTTTTAACCGCCGGAATTCTATCCGGCTGCCTTATGGCTCAGACTTGGTCCAGAAGAGCCAGCACCGTCAGTCCGGAAGCCAATGCCAAGGCGGATTTCGGCGGCAAGATCGTCAATATCAATTACTCGGCGCCCTCATTGCGCGGCCGTCCGATGCTCGACATCATGAAGCCCGACGGGACGATGCCGGTCTGGCGCGCCGGCGCCCAGGATGCCACTGTCCTACATACCGACGCCGACCTCGACATCGGCGGCCTGGCGGTTCACAAAGGCGAGTACACCTTGTTTGTATCGCTTGAGAATCCCGCCAAGTGGCAATTGATCGTCAATAAACAGATCCACCAGTGGGGCCTGTCGTATGACAAAGCCCAGGATTTGGGCCGCGTCCCCATGGCCATGGGTAAGACGCCCGCGGCGGTAGAGACGATGAAGTGGAGCGTCACCAGTTCCGGCGCCAACAAGGGCAGGATTCAATTGGAATGGGAGGACTTCGCGGCTTCCGTTCCGGTCACCGTGAAATAGCGTGCGGTCTCTTTCGCGCCGGGACGCGCTTTCCGCGGCAGCCCTGTTGCTGACCGGATGCGCGGGGCGCCGCACACCTCTCAATCCCGCTGCCGCTCCCGCCAGACTGGCGCGCGTGAAGGTCTCCGCCGACCGTGTAACGCGTGTCATTACAGGTCTGCGTCCGTACCGCCCTTCCGGGTTCGTGGTGCGCGGCGAGAAACTGGACGACAAAACCGTCATTCATAATTACGGACACGGCGGAGCTGGAATCACGTTGTCGTGGGGCACTGCGAACCTGGCGGTGGAGGAAGCGGCCCGCACGGAAGCGCGTGAATGCGCCGTGCTCGGTTGCGGCGTGGTGGGGCTGTCCACGGCGAGATTGCTGCAGCAGCGCGGGCGAAATCCGGTCATCTATGCTCGCGATCTGCCGCCTTCCACTACCTCGAATGTGGCCGGCGGATTGTGGGATCCGGTCACGGTATACGACCACGCCAGCGTGACTCCGGAGTTCCGGCGCCAGTTCGGCGAAGCCGCGCGTTTCGCCTTCCGCCGTTACCAGTCGCTGGCCGGTGAGCCATACGCCGTGCGATGGATGCCGGTGTTCAGCATGTCGGGCGGCGGCCCGCACACGCCCGCGCCACCAGAGAGCCCGTACAGCGAAATCGATCCGCTCTATCCCGAGAAGAGGCAGCTTGCGCGCACGGAGCATCCGTTCGACGCGCCATACGTCTACCGCCGTGACAGCATGCTGATCGAGCCGGCCATCTATCTCAACGCCCTGATGCGCGACTTCTTCATCGCCGGAGGCCGCATTACAGTCCGCGAATTCGGCGACGTGCGCGAACTCATGGGGTTGCCGGAAAAACTGATCTTCAACTGCACCGGTCTGGGAGCCGGGAAACTATTCGGCGACACGGAAATGACGCCCGTCAAGGGACAGCTTGCATTCCTGCTGCCGCAGCCGGAGGTGGACTACATGACCGTCGGACCCGGCGACATCTATATGTTCCCCAGGCATGACGGCATCCTGCTGGGCGGCTCGCACGATCGCGGGGTTTCGAACCTGGACGTGGATCCCGCTGTTACCGCTAGGATTCTGCGCGAAAACGGGGCACTGTTCGACGGCATGCGGGTCTGACGGGATCGCCTAGCCACGCCGCTTTCCGTTCCAGCCGCCCAGAGTGAGAGCGACATCTTTGGCGGCCTCTCGCAGCCGGTCGGCCAGGTCGCGGTTGTTCATCGATCTCGCGACCACCATACCTCCGATACACAGCGCCGCGATCGCCATGGCGGTCTCCTCGCGCCGGCGGTTGCCCGATTTCAGGTTGCGGCCAAGAAGAGCGACCATGGCCTGGAACACTGTCTCGAAGGCCGTCTTGACCCGCTCATCGCTTCGCGCCACATCGCTCGGCAGGGCCGTCATCGGACAGGAATTCTCCACGTCGTCAAAATGCTGGCGCGACAGGTACGCGCGAACGATCTGCGGTCCGGCGTCGTCGGAGGCGAGATTGACCTGAACTCCCTTCCAGCGGCTCTTCCAATTCGGATCGGTGAAGAAACATCCCAGCGTCTCGGCGTAGAGATCGCTCTTGCTTTCGAAATAATTGTAAAATCCGCCGCGGGTCAATCCTGCCTCGGCCATGATGGAATCGATCGAGACGCTTTCAAAGCCGCGTCGATTGAACAAGCGCCGCGCGCTCTCCACAATTCTCTTGCGAACTTCCTCGCGATGACCGGCCGGATAGGGCATGCCTTGCGCCTCCTAAAATATTATCTTGATCATATTTTGCGGCCATGGTTCAATGCAACCGATGAACCAAAGCGTAACGCGGCGGCAAATCGGTCTGATCTTGGGCGGTCTCGGAGTTGCCCCGGCTGCAGCTCAACCGGCGGCATCCGGCACATCCCTGCACCAGGAGGTCGATTTCCAGGCGACGCCCGTGCGTCTCTATGAGATTCTGCTGGACGCGAAACAATTCGCCGCCTTTACCAAGGACACGGCCGAACTACAGCCGCGCGCGGGCGAGCCATTCAAGCTCTTCGGCGGACGCATTACCGGCCGCAACGTGGACCTGGCGCCGAATCGACGGATCGTTCAGGCGTGGCGGTCGGAATCGTGGCCTGCGGGCGTCTATTCGATCGTGAGATTCGAACTGGCGGCCGGCGGCTCGGGAGCCCGCATCGTTTTCGACCACACCGGGTTTCCCGAAGGCGAAAAGGAAAGCCTGGAGGCTGGTTGGCCGCGCATGTATTGGAACCCCCTGAAGAAGTACCTGAGCGCCTGATCGAGGGTCAACCATATCTTCATGCGCGTCATCTACTCCGCGAACTAATTCTCCGCTGGCTTCTCCGCGTGGTCGATGACAAAGGTTTCCACGGGGCCTTTGGCTGGTTCCAGTTTGAGACCGAGCCCTTGGGTGGAGGCGAGGATCGAAGAAATTGTGTCGGGCGGCGCATCGCCGGACGCATACTCGTACCTGAAATCGAAGGAGCCTGTGAGGCCGGTCCGGTCGAGCACGGGGTGCTCCAGATAGGGGCTCAAGCGTTTCGCCAACTCCGGCATGGAACAGTTGATGCCCCTCAGGCCGTCCGCGGAGATGGCGCCTCCGCCGATGCTGCCGGCCCATGGGTAGTCGTCTTTATTTTTGGCGTCCTGAAGCTTGAGCTCCTTGTTCCCTTTGACCAGTAAGTAGACCGGGCCTTCCTTGGTTTCGCGGCGGTACTTCAATTGGAAGCGGTCCACCAGCAGCGTTTGCAGCATGCGACGCTGCTCGTCGTTGGGAGACGCCTTGGGATAAGGCGGGTTTGCCTTGCTCGATTCCGAGGACGCCGGCGGCTTGGCCACAATGTCGTACCGCTCTTCGAGGATCCAGCGCGGGCCGCCCGATACCTGAAATGGCTGCACGCTGAAGGCTTCTTCGATCAGCTTTTCCAGGGTGCAGCCGTAGGCCATGATTCGGCCTCCCGGATACGTGAAAATTCCTCGCCCGAGCCCGTTCGGCTCCGCGGGCTTTACCGAAGCCACTTCAAAGGCCGACTGACCGGCCAATCCGGAAATGAAGACCGTGATGCAGAACGCCATGAAAACTGAAGTTCGCATGACAAGAGTCTACCTTCTCCCGCGCTACGAGAGGCGGGTTACCAACCCGCCGCAGGCTAACAGCCTGCCCCACATATGCACCTTGAAGCTGTCCGGACAAAATGCGGGGGCTTGTGCTCGCAGGTGCGCGTCTGAATGTATGGGGGATTGTGCGGATCGGGCTCGACCCAATTGTCACCCCGGTGTCCCGGTTCCCACCGGCGCCGTGTGAGAGAATGACGCTTCATGCCGGAAGCTCTCGCGAAGAAGATCGAAACCCGCACGGCGCGGGTTGGCGTAGTCGGGCTGGGCTATGTCGGCCTTCCCTTGGCAGTGGAGTTTGCCAAGGCCGGATTCCATGTCACTGGAATCGATATCAGTGAAGAGAAAACGCGCCGCGTGAATGCCGGCGATTCGTACATCGGCGATATCTCGTGCGCCACCCTGGGCCCGCTGGTGGAGGCCGGCCTCATCCGCGCCACCACCGATTTCGCCGCCGTGCGCGACCTCGATACCATCAATATCTGCGTGCCCACCCCGCTGCGCAAGACCAAGGACCCGGACATGAGCTTCATCGTCTCGTCCTGCCAGGAAATTGCGCGCTATTTTCACCCGGGCATGCTGGTGATTCTGGAATCCACTACCTATCCCAGCACTACCGATGAGGTCGTGCTGCCCATGCTGGAGGGGTCGGGACTCGAAGTGGGGCGCGATTTCTTCCTGTGCTTCTCGCCTGAGCGCGTGGACCCGGGCAATCCGAAATACCAGACGGCCAATATCCCGAAAGTGGTCGGCGGAGTCACCGAGGCGTGTACCGAGATGGGCCGCCTGTTCTACGCGCAGGCGCTCGAATGCGTGGTGCCGGTCAGTTCCACGCAGGTGGCCGAGATGGTCAAGCTGCTCGAAAACACGTTTCGCATGATCAATATCGGTCTGGCGAACGAGATCGCGCTCATGTGCGACCGCATGGGCATCAATGTATGGGAAGTGATCGACGCGGCGGCTACCAAGCCCTTTGGATTCATGCCGTTCTATCCCGGTCCCGGTCTGGGCGGCCACTGCATCCCGATCGATCCCTTCTATTTGTCCTGGAAGACCAAGCAGGCCGGCATCGAAGCCCGCTTCATCGAACTGGCCGGGTACATCAACGGCCAGATGCCCCATTTTGTGGCCGACAAGGTGCAGAACGCGCTCAACGATCTGGGGAAGCCGGTTAAAGGCACGCGCATCCACATCATGGGGGTGGCGTACAAGAAGGATATCGACGACCTTCGCGAATCGCCGGCGCTCGATGTGATGCATTTGCTGCAGCGCCGGGGCGCGGTGGTGAGCTATAGCGATCCACACGTGGCGCGGGTCGCGCTCGATGGGCTGAATCTGCAATCGCAGCCCGAGGAATCGGCAGCCGAGGCGGAATGCGTCGTCATCGTCACGGACCACACTGCCTTCGACTATGCGGCCCTGGTGGAGCGGGCTCCCCTGATCGTCGATACCCGCAACGCCCTGAAAGGGTTTCGTTCCAGCCGCATCGTTCGCTTGTGACGGCTTCCTGCGCGGCGTCCAGGCCTGAGGCCTCAGGCCGAATCAGGGGTAAAGTCCCGATCGAGCGAGTCGGCGTTTCCGCCGCGGCGGGCGAGCCCGCAGGGTATCGCCGGTCTGTCGCGGACGCTACTGTTAAATTCATCCCGGCCTTCCATTTCGGGGCGTCGAAATATACAATACTTCCCGGCAAAATCCTGTAGAATTGATCCAATGGCTCCAAGTAGCTGCATGCGGGGGCATTGACAAGCCGTTCAATCCCGCGCAAGCTATGGACAGCGAGGTGGTTATGACGCCCATTCGGATATCGGTGTTGCTCGCGATAGTGCTGTCCCTGGGGATGGCGCCGGCAATTGCGCAGCCCGTGACCTCGGCCAAATCCGGCGTGGTCGCCTATCTCGAAGGAAAGGTCTTCCTGGAAAATGACCGGCTGGAGTTTTCCACCACCCATTTTCCGCAGATCAAGGAAAACGGCACGCTGCGCACCGAGGACGGACGCGCCGAAGTTCTGCTGACTCCCGGAGTGGTGCTGCGCCTGGGTGAAAACAGCTCGCTCAAGATGATCACCAACCGGTTGATCGATACCCGACTGGAACTGGTCACCGGCTCCGCCGTGGTGGAGGCCGACGCCGTGGAGAAAGATACCGCCGTCACCATCGTGTGCAAGTCCGGAATCGCGGGCCTGTCGAAAGTCGGCATCTATCGGTTCGACGCCGAACCGGGACGGCTCCGGGTGTTCAAAGGTCTGGCGGATGTCAAGTTGGGCGCGGAGACGGTGGAAGCCATTATGGTCCCGGGCGGAAAGACGCTCAGCCTGTCTGGCGATACGGCATCCGCTGAAAAGTTCGATATCGAGGATACCGATTCGCTGGACCGCTGGAGCGGCCAACGAGGTATGGTCCTGGCCATGGCCAATCCGTCGTCGGCCAAGACGGCTTCTTCTTCGCGGCCGGCGTTCAGTGTCGGGATGGGCTCCGGAATGGGCATGGGAATGGGCATGGGCATGGGATGCAATAGCTGGGTCTGGAACCCGTGGTACGGTGTGTACACCTACGTTCCCTGCAACGGCTCGTTTTATAGTCCGTATGGCTACCAGTATTGGAGCCCCTACACCGTCGGGCGCGCCTACTATACACCACCGCGCGCTCCCGGTCTGAACACCTCGGGATTTGGCGGCGGCAGACCGACGGGGACGGGGACTGCCGGCAGCGTTCCCTACAACACGGCGGCGGCCTCTTCCCTGGGTACCTCGGGTGTGACCAGCGCCTCGCCGTCGGTGAGTTCGGCGCCGTCCAGTTCCATGGGTTCCACGTCGTCCGCCGCGGCCGGGGCATCCTCCGCCGGACACGGCTCTTCGGGCGGCGGACACGGCCATTAGGAGCCCGAAATTCAACTCCCGTCTTCCATCCGGCTCGCCGATCGGGCCGCTCCTTGAGCGTTGCGGTTCCCTGCTGGACGGCTTTTTCTGAAACCCTCCTTTCCGGCACTTCGTCTACCCTATACTCAAAGCTTCAGAGGTTTTGGCCGCATCGCATCATTATATGGAGGTAGCAGTGTCCCGCATTTCTGTCGAGCCGGCGAACGTGTGTCCCGGCCGTTTCTTTTGGAGCATTCCCGGTCTCATTCTGCTTCTGCCGGCCATCCTGCTGGCGCAGCCCAGTTCCTACACCATCACAACCGTTGCAGGCAATGGCACAGTCGGTTTCGCCGGAGACGGAGGGGCGGCCACCAGTGCGTCGTTCAACGTCCCCACCGGAGTGGCTCTCGATGCTTCCCACAATCTGTACATTTCCGACAACGCCAACAGCCGGATCCGAAAAGTCACCGGAACCACCATTTCCACCATTGCCGGCACGGGTACCGTCAGCTATACGGGTGACGGAGGGGCGGCCACCAGCGCCACCTTCAACAGCCCGTATGGGGTGCGCGTGGACAGTCTCGGGAACGTGTATGTGGCCGACCAATTCAACCAGGTGGTCCGCAAGATCACCGGCACTACCATCTCCACTTTTGCCGGAAACAATATTTACGGGTTCATGGGCGATGGCGGACCCGCCGCCAGCGCCGAATTGAATCAGCCGCTGGGCCTGGCTATCGATTCCTCCAACAATCTCTACATCTCCGACAGCCAGAACAACCGCGTCCGCAAAGTAACGGCCAGCGGAACCATCAGCACCATAGCGGGCGACGGCTTCAACCCGGCTGTGGACGGCGGCCCGGCTCTCAGCAGCGGCCTGAACGACCCCATCGGCGTTGCGGTGGACGCCGCCGGCAACGTCTATATCGCCGATAGCCACAACCACCGCATCCGGAAGGTGGATACCAACGGCATTATCACCACCGTGGCCGGTAACGGCAACAAAGGCTACTCGGGCGATTTCGGGATGGCCGTTACTGCCGAACTCAACTATCCCGAGGATGTCGCCGTGGATAGTTCGGGCGACCTCTTCATTGTCGACTACGGCAATAGCCGCATCCGCGAAGTCACGCCCAACGGACTCATCCAAACCATCGCGGGCAACGGCCTCTTCGGTTACACCGGCGACGGGTTCATCGCCACCAATGCCAAACTGAATTTTCCGACGGGAATTACTATCGATAATTCCACCGGAAAAATCTATATCGCCGATTCGGGGAACTACGTGATCCGCCTGCTGACGCCCTACGCTCCCACTGTCAATTCCGGAGGCGTGGTGAGCGCCGGCCAGTTCGGCGCATTCCCATCTGTCGCCCCCGGTTCGTGGATCGAGATCTATGGCTCCAGCCTCTCGTTCGACAGCCGCACCTGGGCCACGAGCGACTTCACCGGCAGCAACGCGCCCACGTCTCTGGACGGAACCACGGTGACGGTCGGCGGCCAGAACGCGTTCATCGACTACATCAGCGGCGGCCAGGTGAATGCGCAGGTACCCTCCAACGTCCCTACCGGCCAGCAGCCGCTCATTGTGAAGACTCCCGCGGGAAGCAGCGCGACTTATACCGTAACCGTCAATGCCACCGAACCCGGGCTGTTTGCCCCGCCATCGTTCAATGTCGGCGGCGTACAATACGTGGGCGCCGTGGAGGCCAATACTACAACCTACATCATGCCTCCTGGCGCGGTTGCGGGCATCACCTCACAGCGCGCCAAAGCCGGCGACATCATCACCCTGTACGGCGTTGGCTTCGGCAATGTGAATCCCAGCGTCCTGGCCGGCCAGATTGCGCCAGCGGTCACCTATACGTTGGCGCTGCCGATACAGATTTCCATTGGCGGAACCCCAGCCACGGTGTTGTCCCAAGGTCTGGCGCCCGGCTCAGTGGGTGAATATCAGTTCAACGTGGTAGTGCCCTCGATAGCCGCCAGCGATAAGGTCGCAATCACATTCACCCTGGGCGGCATCCCCGGGACCCAGACGCTCTATATCGCAACGCAATAGCGGATTGGGGCGAACACTATACCGCGGGGCGCAGGGGACGATGCCGGCGGCTGGCTCGGACGCCGATCAGTTCAGCCACCTCGCCCAGCAGGTTCGGCAGGTTCTCGGTGTAAATCGAGACGTGGTTTTTGAGCTGTTTGGTCCGCCGTTTGGCCCGGCTCGGCTCAGATGAGGTCACTACGGCAGTGGCGGGACGATACTGCTTGACCCGGGCATAGGCCAATACGTTCCGGCCGTGGCGCGATCCGAATACGGCATCGCTCAAAACCAGTTCGTACTGTCTCTCGTCCAGTTTGGCGAACGCCTCGGCGGGGCTGGCAGCCACATCCACGGAGTATCCACCAGCCTGCAGAATCGTTTGTAGTGCCAAGCGGGGTGCTAACTCGCCGTGCACCAGGAGCACTCGGGCCAAATCCAGCGCCCGGCGATCCCCGCCGCCCGGTTGCGGCATAGGAACCATAATCATGGTTATCTATGACTACTTTAACCGAAGTTGCCGTTTTTTCAGCCAGTTATATTTTACAAGGAAAGGTACCGGAGATTCCGGTACCGCGGGCTCAGAAGTCCAGGATGTTAACTTTATCCAGAATCCGTTGCTCGGATCCGGCCCAGCGCGCCTTGACCTGCTCCCGCCACTTCTCAGGTACGCACTCCGCCACGCGCTCCGCCACCGGCAACACTCCGCGATGGGCGATGGCGGAAAACGTCATGTCGTCCGCCATTGCGCACGCCACGTGGATAAGACCGAGAATGCCGGTATCGCCCTTCGCCTTATGGTGTTTCGCCGCCACGTCCTGAAATACTTGCGGCAACTCCCATACCTTACCCAGGTACATGCCGACGTCGCAGTGATCCAACGCGCAGAGTTCCCTCTCGGCCAACAGGACGGCCTCCACGTTATCGAACAGACTGAGCACCATGCGGCCATAGTCATCCCGGTATTCCGCCAGCAGCCCCATGCGTCCGACATCGTGCAGAACGCCCGCCGTATTGGCCAGATCGGGCGCGACGCCATAGATAGGCGCCAGTTCGCTGGCGATCATCGCCGTGGCGATGCTATGACGCCACAGCCGCCGCACCACCTGTGCCTTGGGCGCCGATTTCAACATGGACCGCATCGCCAGGGTAGTGGCCAGGCTCTTGGTGTTGTCGACGCCCAGCACGGAAATCGCGTGCTGCAGATCGGTGATGCTCTCGCGCACGGCGAACAGAGGAGAATTGACGAAAGCCAGCGTCTCGGCCGCCAGCGCCGGGTCGGACTGCACCAGGCGCACCACCTCCTTCACGTTGACATCGTCGCGGTCGAACAGGCGAAGCAGCGAAATCGCCACGGAGTTGAAGGGTTGGATTCGCGCCAGCCGTCCCAGATTGATGCCTTCCACGGGCGTGGCGGCATTCTCGTCTCCATCCAGGATGGAAGCGGAAGGTACCGCCGGCACTGCCGGGTCCTCAAGCGTCTTCAGGATGCTCGCGCCCTTTTTCTTCTCTTCTTTTTTTCCAAACCAAGCCACGCATTCTTCTCCTTGCGGACACGGTATCCCATTCGATCCGAGTTGGCAATAATCTCTAGGGAAATGAACGTCGCAGTACGTCAGTGAGATGTGGTGGTCATGCCTTTGGGCAATTCCCACACGCGAATGAGGGGATACCGGCCGTTGTCTTCCGGCTCGTACTTGGACTGCTGGTACCACCATTGCAGGCGCGCGTTGGTGTCCGCGGCGAACTTCGGATCGGATTTCAATTTGTCATCGAATTGTTTTTGCAGGTCCGGAAAGTCCGCCATCATGCGGCGCGCGATCGGTTCGGAAAGGTATTCGCCCACGCCTCCGCGTCCGCCGCCGCCGAAGACCGCGTTCATCAGGCCCCACCGCGCCAGCGAATCGGGCGCCTGCGGCTCCAGCATCGACAGGATCAGGCGCGCGCGACGCTGCTTCATCGGAATCCAATACGAACCGGCCGGAACGAAGATGGTCTCTTTCACCAGGCGCGGCTCGAAATTCACCGCCACGTGACCTTCGTCCTGGCGCGCGGCAAACGTGATATTGCCGAACCGATAGGTCTCAAACTCCTGGTGCAGCGGCTTGGTGGTTCGCTCCATTTCGACTCCGTGCAGCGCCAGCAGATCGGCGATGCTTTTCCATGCGGCGGGCGCCAGGTAGCCCAGCGGCATCTGGGCTTCCACGGTGGTATCGATCTGGTCGTGGATTACGGTTTCGATATTGTCGGGTTCACTGGTGTAATGGGTCACGCTGCCGCCGGTCACCGGGCTCGGAATGCGATCGGCCTTGAGGGCGTGATAGACCAGCGGATGGCTCTTGCCGCTCACTGTGCCGGCTAGATACACCGGCGGCGCCGACCGGTCGCCGGCCCGCGACGCCATTTCGCGGTCCGCCTCGCGCACGGCCTTGCGAAGGCCTTCGGGATCCAGCAGGATGGTGTCGAAGGTATGCCGCATGATGTCGTAATCGGCCCAGGCGCGTGTGCGCGTGCTCTTCAGACTGTGCGTCTCCACCAGCAGCGAGGGACGGTTCTGCACCGCGGCGTACAGGTGCGAATAGCGCGGCGTAAACACTTCCATGAAAAATTCGCGCTTGCCGTTGACGGCGCGCAGGGCGCCGTAGGGAGCCACCATGTGGCCATCGGCGGCCATGCGTTTGTCGAGCTCGGGCACGAACTTCTCGCGCACCCAGGCGCCGGCGGGGTCGGCAAGATCCTGGTTGCGCGCCATGTCCCAGGTGACGTCGTACTGCATGTCGCTGCCATCGGTGACATGGTTGTCAATGAGAAAATCGGGGTTCCACGTATTGAAGATGCGCAGCCACGCATGCATCTCGGGAGTATCCGCCTTGATGTAATCGCGATTCAGGTTGAGCCGTTGCGCGGTGGCGCGAAGCCCCGTGGAGCGCGGCCCGTTCTGCTGCGGCCGGTTCCACAGGCTGAAGTACTCATGGCCGTCCACATTGAACAACGGGATAATCACGAAAATGACATGGTCCAGCCAGTTCGGAAAGCGCTTGCCGAGGGTCATGTCGCGCACCAGCATGAGCACGGTGTCCTTGCCTTCGATTTCGCCGGCGTGGATGCCGCTCTGGATCATGACGACCACTTTGTTGGTCCTGGCCGCCGCTTCCGGCGTGAATGCCCGGTCTTTGGAAACCACCAGCGCGACCATGGTGCGGCCTTCCGGAGTGGTTCCGATGTCCAGAACCTTGACGAAGCGGGAGGCGCGCTCCAGCCGATGAGAGATCTCGACGACTTCGGAATAGGGGCCGGTCTCTTCCCAGTTGGTCTTCTCGCTGGTGGTGAGCAGGCCGGGCGGAGAATCCTTGGTGCTGGCGGCGAGCGACGCGGCGGCTCTAGCGGCGGGCGGTTCCAGTCCCGAGTGCGGAGCGATCGGGTCCTGCGCCACGCAGATAGCGGCCAGAACGAGGAAGCAGATTCCCAGTGAGCGGATCATTTGTCGATTGTAGTGCAGTTTATAATCCTTTCCGGACGAGCCCCCAACTGGAGACCGTGCGCCTGCTTCTGCGTCCGGCGGAATCGAGCGCGGCGAGGAATGGCACTGGAGCTTACGCCTGAAAACCGCGCCCGACCACATGATCGGACACATGATCGGATTCATCTCCCCGATGCGCAAGCCGGGGCACAACCGCGGATTCTGGCTGGGGCTGCCATGGCACGGGCAGGGACTGATGACCGAAGCCTGCGACGCCGTGACGGACTACTGGTTCGACGTGTTGCGCGAGCCGGTACTGCGCGTTCCCAAAGCCGCCAACGGGGCATCGCGCCGCATCTCGGAGATCGCCGCGGAAGAGTGGTTTTTGGGTAAATCGCCCAAAAATAACTGCTAACTCCTTTATTTCAACTTAAATTTGGGCGATTTACCCAAATCCGCTACTTCTTCTTCCCGCTGAAGATCGCCAGATCGACGGCCTTGGCCATCGACTCGTAGCCTGCATTGTTGGGATGCAGATGGTCGCCGGGGTCGAACTCGGGGCGAATGTGTTTTGGGTTGGCCGCGTCGCGCGTCGCGGCGTCGAAATCGACCACCGCGTCATACACACCTCCGGTGCGAATCCAGGCGTTCAGAGCTGCGCGGATGGCTTCGCCGTCCTCCCGGAAATACGCGGCGCCTTCGTACGGTGTCAGGGTGCAACCAATCGCTTTGATTCCGTGGGCGTGCGCCATCTCGACGATCGTCTTGTGGGCGGCGATCAACTCGCCGGCCGTCACCGGTTCGGTATTGCCGTGGCCGATGTCGTTGATCCCTTCCATGAACATCACCCACTTGGCGCCCGATTGGCTCAGCACATCGCGATCGAAACGGGCCAGCGCGCTCGTGCCCGCGACGTCGCGCAGCACGCGATTCCCGCCGATACCCAGGTTGGCCACGCCAATGTCGGCCGTCGCCTTGTTGGTGGCCAGCCGCGCCGCCAGCAATGCCGGCCAACTGTGGTTGGTCTCGGTATCGGATCGCGCGCCATCGGTGATGGAGTCGCCATATGTGACAATCGCCGCCGCATCGGCCGGCGCCACGGCGTCGATCGCAGCCAGCCAGTAATATTGCTGGGTCTTTTGCCCGTCGGCCATGGAGGCCGCGCCGGTGACGTCGCCGTCCTTGATGTAGGTGTTATGGAGCGCCGTGCCATGATTGGTCGGTGGCCCGGTCTCTTCCGCGAAGTAGAGGCTGACGGACAGGTCGGCCAGCGGCGCCACGGTCATCTCCACGGGATCGCTGATCGTGACGATTCCCGGTCCGATGGTGCAGCCGGACTTGCCCGCGAACGAAAGCGCATGGTCCGAGCCGGCGACAATCTCCGAATCCTTGCTGCGCAGGGCGATGTGCGCCGTGCCGAGCGCCAGCGGCGCGCTCGCGAAGGCATTGGAGATCTTCACGCGCAGCCGATGGCCCCCGATGCTGACCCGCGCCGTCATGCGTACGGTCTGGTTATGAAAGCCGCGCGCCGGCGCCGCTGCCGGCGGGGGCGGTGTCCGAATCAGCATTTCCGCCGTGGCCCAGGTGGCCACCCAATGCTCCGGATTCTTTTGCTGAGCCTCGCCTGCAACGAAGAAGCCCAGCACCAGCAGTATGGTCAATCGCAGCTTCATTCCACAATCTCCTTCCGTGGAGATTATAACTGCATTGTGGCGCACGCGCCGTTGCAAGTGGGGCAGGTTGTCAACCTGCGGCCGATTGTCAATCGGCCTGCCGAGGCTTGCACACACGGGCTGCCCGTGTCCATTCGACCCGCGTATTGCACGTCGGCAGGCAGGGTGACAACCTGCCGCACGATGGCCGGTTGCAAAACTCCGCGGCATTACGCACGAGTCCGCGCGAGGCGCCTACCTAACTGCATTGTGGCGCACGTGCCGTTGCGAGTGGGTCAGGTTGACAACCTGCCCCACAACGGCAGTGCGCGCGTGGCCTACCGCCGCTTCACCTCGATCACGTACCACGTGGTCACCGGGTCGCCGATCGGCAGCGTCCAGCCCTCTACGGTCTTCTTGCCCGCGATCGGCGTCCCCACACCGTGGCCCGCGCCATCGATGGCCGTCGCGGTCACCGCGATGGCGCCCTGCAGATCGCGCAGCGTCACGCTCCCCGTTACCGGCTCGATCAACGACGGCGATTCGCCTTGCTGCGTCACCCGGGTGTGGGTTTCATTCCATTGCATGCCCGTATTCGTGACGCGCGATCCGGCGGTGAGGAGCATCTTGCCCGATGCCGCCAGGGGTTTCGCGTCCATCGACGAGAGCACCAGGCTGGCGAACTGATTGTGGACGTCCGCCGACAGGTTGTGCAGCGTCTTGGGATTGGCCTTGAGGAAGCCCACCAGCGCCTCGGTGCGCGGGGTGTCCACGGTGACCACTCCGTCGTTCGCGGGCGACGTGTACCAGGTGAGTTCCCTGGTATCGGAGACGATCGGAGCGCCAGGCGCCGCCGGCGCGGGGAACGTTCCGCCAGGCGCGCCATCCAGCGTCTTGATGCGGACGCCATGCTCCAGCGGGAGCGAAAGCGGGAAGTCCGGCGTGAAGTAGGGCTGCTCGCCGGGCGGCAGGCGGCGGCTCGCGAATACCTGGTCCCGCGAGTACGTACGTTCCACGGTGGTCACGGCAGGGCGTACGTCGCCGCGCAGAAACAGCAGGCTGCCGGTGGCCATGGCGGTCATGCGCACCGGGTCGAGCGAAATATCGAACGGATCGCCCACGTAGGGCTTCCAATCCGCCTCTCGCTTGGGCTCGAAGGTGTACATGATGACGGCGTCCCAGTCCTGGAAGGCGGCATAGGCGGCGATGATGGGAATGCCTTCGGCGGCCCAGTCGTTGGGGAAAGGATGGTTGGTCTCGCTCACGGTGTAGGGCTTGCCGGCGAACGCGGTTCGCGAAAGCTGCACCACGGTGGAGTGCAACGGGTCGTTGACCATGGCCGTATTGACGGATCCGCGCGCTCCGGGGTGCTGCCAATAGACATGGCCGTCGAGGGTATCCAGCTTGGACAGCGAGAGCAGCATGGGATAGCTGCTGCCGGTGTGGCTGTGGTCGGCCGTCCCGGTAATGGGAACCTTAACGCCTAACGTGTTGCGCAGATAGCCGCTCATGTCCCGATAAAAGCGGTCCTCCATTTCGAGATAGAAGGCCATTTCCGCGCGGTATCGTTCCGGCGGAGCGGCGGCGGCATCCCGGCCGCTGAGACGCGGGACCTTGGCGTCGGGCGCCACGTCGGCCTGTTCGCGCAGCTTCGCCAATTCGGCGGCGCTGAACTTCTTGTTGAGCCAGGCGTTGTAGATATCGGTCAACTCAGCGTCATAGTACGGCGTGGGCGCGCGGAACCCCAGGTACAGCCCGTTTTCGTTCAGAATCTCCATAATCGCGATGGCCGGCTCATTGCGATATTCGGTTTTGGTATACGGATTGACGTGCGTCAGAAGGTTCTTGGCATACTCCTTTTCCAGCTCGATCAGCTTCGGATCGTAGAGCGTGAGCCCTTTGCCCCACTGGATTTTGTCGAAATCCGTCACGCCATCGCCGGCCTTATACGACCGGCCGACATTGAGATTCAGGTCCATATAGACGCCGTGCTTCTTCAGCTCCGACACCAGAAAATCCAGCCGGTCGAGCTGTTGCGGATCGAATGCCCGCGAATCGGTGCGCGTAGAATCGACGATGCCGCGCGGCGACGCCAGGTCCAGAAAATGCAGCCGCACGCAGTTGATTCCGTAGCGCGCCAGCGTAGCGGCCCACATCGGCGTGTCTTCCTTGGGCGGAAGCAGAATGGAGCCGCGGCTCCAATCGGTGATGTGGACACCCCATAGCCGCAGGCGCTGCCCATTCGGCTTCGCCAGGTGTCCGCCCGCCACCCGGATGAATCCGTCCTTGCCGGCCGGAGCGTCCAGCAGAAAGGAGACATCCGCCGGGGATGCGCCGCCCGCGCGGTGGTTCATCACAAAAGGCTTCAGTAGGGAATCGTCCCATTGCGCGAAAGCACTGGCCGCTACTCCGAACAGCAGACACAACCGCTTGAGCCCAGATTGTTTGAGCATAGATTCATGCTAGCCACAGACGCCGGGAAGGATGGCCCACCTTTAGTTGGGGCGGAAGGCGAGATTTCTGTCCCGGTAGCACCGTAGAGTATGATTCTCCTTATGCCCATGAAGAAGCCGGGTTTCGCCGTTCTCCTGCTGGCCGTTTCGCCGCTCGGTGCGCAGACTGGCTGGTTTCAACCATCGCTGCTTGAGAAACCGGAGGTGCGGATGGCCTTGAAGTCGGTGGACGACCGCGCGGCGGATATCGTGGAAGAATGGATCCGGCTGGTAGAGATACCGGCGCCTTCCGGCAAGGAGCAGACGCGCGCAAAGTACATTCGGGCGGAGATGGAGAAACTGGGACTGAGCGACATCCGAACCGACGATATGTCGAACGTGAGCGGCGTCCGCAAAGGAACCGGCGGCGGTCCGACGGTGGTATTCGCCGCCCACACCGACACCGTATTCCCCGAGGGCACCGACCTGAAGGTAAAGCGCGAAGGCGACATTCTGCGCGCGCCGGGCGTGGGCGACGACACGTCGAACCTGATGGCCACCCTGGAGATGTTCCGCGCTCTCAACCGGGCCGGCATCCGGACCAAAGGCGACCTCATCTTTCTTGCGTCCGTCCAGGAAGAGGTGGGGTTATTGGGCGCCAAACACTGGCTGGAGACCAGCGGCTATAAGCCGGATATGTTCATCGCCGTGGATGTGGGGGCCAATCAGGTCTGGTACGGCGCGTTGCGCATCAATCAGTTCAAATTCTTCTACACATCGCCCGGCGCGCACACCATGGAAAGCCGCGGCGGCCCCAGCCCGGCGAAAGCGGTGGCCAAAGCGATCACCGCCGTCTACGAGATTCCGCTGCCGCCTATCGCCCCAGGGCTCGATACGTTCAAGCTGCCCGTCGTGAACGTGGGAATGATAGGCGGAGGCACGGTGGTGAACGCCGTTCCGCGCGAGACGTGGTTCACTGTCGACTTGCGTTCCCTGGACAGCGCCACGCAGGATCGTCTGGAAAGCGCCGTGGTTTCCACCGCGCGGCGGATTGCCGGAGAAGAAGGCGTCGGCTTCCGGATGGAGCAGAAGATGGGCATCGATTATTCGAAGGCATTGCCACAGCAGGAGCGGCTCAACCACCCGTTGGTGCAGACGGCGCTGGCCACCAGCAACTATTTCCGCAAGAAGGGTACTCCGGAGATCGCGCCGGCCGATGTGGGCTCCACGGATGCGAATAACGCCGTGAGCATGGGCATCCCCGCGGTCGCCATCGGCGCGACTCTCGAATCCATGCCCCACCGGCTGGAGGAAAACGTGGAAGCGAGCAGCATCGTGCCCGGTATTAAGTCCCTGATCGCGCTGGCCGTTGCGTTGACCAGCCATTAAATCATCGACGCGTTGCGGTGGCGACGAGATCTCCGGCTTTTTCCCTAGTACCTCTTTCAAGCCCGGTGTCTTGATCTTCGTCCGTCCGGCTGCTAAGAATGAAAAGAAGTTACCAATGGCGAAACCCGCCGCTCGAGTGACGCGTCTTACATTTCGACGCCAGTTCCTGGCCGCGCAGCTTTCCGCGGGCTGCGTAAATCCCCCAAAAGGACTGAGGAGTTCTATGTTTCAGTGTGTCCGAACCCGCCCGATGTGCAGGCTCGCCTGGACGAGCGTACTGATAGTTCCGCTCGTAATGAGCGCTCAGACCACCGGACGCTCGGCGCGTCCCCTCATCACGGAGGGAGTCAACGAGTCCCAGTTGCACCGCCTGACCGGAAACACCCGTCCCGAAGCTACCGCCGCCAATGACGCGGGAGCGGTTTCCGAAGACCTGGCGATGGAGCACATGATGATCCAGTTGCAGCGCTCTCCCGCGCAGGAGCTTGCCGCCAGCCGGTTCATCGACGACCTGCACAACCCCAAATCGCCGAACTACCACAAGTGGATGACCGCGGCGCAATTTGGCCAGGCCTACGGCGCGTCGCAGCAGGACATCGCGGCCATCACGGCCTGGCTCCAGTCGCATGGCTTCACCGTGAATTCCGTGTCCACCGGCGGCATGCTGATCGATTTCTCCGGCAACGCCGGCCAGGTGAATAGCGCATTCCACACGGAAATGCACAACTTGAACGTGAATGGCGAACGGCACGTCGCCAACATGAGCGATCCGCTGATTCCCGAGGCGCTGGCGCCCGCGGTGGCCGGTGTCGTATCGCTGCATGACTTCACGCCGCGAGCCATGAAGCGCGTGCGGCCCAATTACACCTTTACTTCGCAGGGGTCCACGTACCAGGCCATCACGCCGGCCGATCTGGCCACCATCTACAACCTGGCGCCGCTCTTCGCGCAGGGCTATACCGGGCAAGGCCAGACCATCGCCGTGATTGAGGACACCAACCTCTACAGCACCGCCGATTGGACTACGTTCCGCACCACTTTCGGCCTCACCCAGTACAGTAAGGGATCGATGACAACGGTCCATCCGGCGGCGGCCGGAGGCAGCGCCTGTGCGTCTCCGGGCGTGGTGGCCGGCGATGACGGCGAGGCCATCCTGGACGCCGAGTGGTCCAGCGCCGCGGCGCCGGATGCGGCGATACAGGTAACTTCGTGCGCCAACACGCGCGCCACGTCCGGACTGTTCATCGCACTGGAGAATGCGATCGAAAGCGAGAGCCATCCTTCCATCATCAGCATCAGCTACGGCGAGTGCGAGGCGGGCAATGGCGCGGCTTCCAACGCGGCATTCAGCGCGGCGTACCAGCAGGCGGTAGCGGAAGGCATTTCGGTGTTCGTCTCGGCCGGCGATGAAGGCGCGGCCAGTTGCGATGCGGGGGCCGCGGCAGCCACCCACGGCATCGGGGTGAGCGGTTTTGCCTCCACGCCCTACAACGTCGCAGTGGGCGGAACCGACTTGGGCGATAGCTACGCGGGCACCAACTCTCAATACTGGAACGCCACCAACACGGCGACCTATGGGTCCGCCACTTCCTATGTCCCCGAAATTCCCTGGGATGATTCGTGCGCTTCGGGCCTGTTGTCGGGCTTTCTGGGATTCTCCGCGCCCTATGGCGCCACTGGCTTCTGCGCCAGCAGCACCGCCAAGAATGATGAGTTGCAACAGGTGGCCGCGGGCAGCGGCGGGCCGAGCGGTTGCGCTACCGGGACACCAGCGGCATCGGGCGAGGTGGGCGGCAGTTGCAAGGGGTACCCGAAACCCTCGTGGCAGGCCGGAGTTACGGGCATTCCCACCGACGGCGTGCGCGACATTCCCGATGTGTCGCTCTTCTCGGGCACTGGCGTGTGGGGCCACTACTACGTGATGTGCTGGTCGGACAAGCGTAACGGAGGCGCATCGTGCACGGGAGCTCCCAGCACGTGGGCCGGAGGCGGCGGCACCTCATTCGCCTCGCCGATTCTGGCGGGCATTCAGGCGCTGGTGAACCAGAAAGTGGGCAGCGCCCAAGGCAACCCGAACTACATGTACTACCAACTTGCCGCCCAGGGTTCTACCGTTTGCAAAGCCGTCGCGGGCGATTCCGCCACCAGCGCGTGTGTGTTCCACAACATCACCCAGGGGGATATCTCCGTGGATTGCAGCGGCAGCCTGAATTGCTTCGGCGCCACCACGACCGCCAGCAGCGGACGCGGACATGGGGGCTTCGGCGGCGGCGGTGGGGGCGGTGGATCCTCGGATAACGGCGCTCTTTCGACTTCCGGGCAATCCTATACGCCGGCTTTTGGGGCTGCGGCCGGCTGGAATTTCGCGACCGGAATCGGGTCGGTGAACGCACTGAATCTGGTGAATGCCTGGGGCAAGTAGCACCGGCCCTACTTCCGTACAGTGAGTGACTGATTGCCGTCGATGTAAGCGATAAATTCGGTTCCCGCAAGCGCCGCGACGTCCTTCGGCTTCTTCTTCCCCGCCACAGGCGTTCCAGAATCCACCGGACGCCGGCTGGGGGTGGCAGCGGAAGGCGTCGCGCGCACCTTCAATGTCTGGCCGCCCGCCGCGTCCACCAGGCTCAACTGAAAGGTCATCTTCGTCCCCAGCACCAGGGCCTTCTTTTTGGTTTCGTCCACCACCTGGCCGGTTACGTCTGCGCCTTTCGCAATCACTACGCCGCCGCCCGCCATGACATCTTTCGTCACCGTGAACTTCAAACCCGTTCCCGCGCGCGCGTCCATGGCAATGTCGTCCACCAGCGCGATCCCGATCGATATCGCATCGGAAACCTCAATCAGTTTTTCGGCCGCCGCCGGCGCGGGTGGCGTGCCTCTCGAAGGTGGCGTAGCCGGGCTCCCGGAAGTAGCGGTGTCCTTGGGAGGCGGCGGTATGCCTCCCGAATTTCCGTTCGCCACGGCCGGCCTGGAGGCGTCGCGCATTGCCTGGAGCACCGATTCCGGCGCGCCCGCCTTGCTCAACCGGATCACTGCCGGCGTGGAGAGATCGAACTGCGTTTTGGACGTGCGGATCTGGTCCAGAATGGTCGGAAGCGGGACCTTCGCGTCCAGCATCTGCACAATGGAATCGTTGGACAGGGGAGCACCGGGATCCAGCTTGGGAGCTTCGGCCACCGCTGCTGAGGGCGGTGGCAGCGGTGGCGCTTTGTGGCGGACGGCCAATAGAATCCCTCCGCCACCCAGGATCGCCACCACGCCCGAAATCGCCACGGGAATCAAAAACTTGGGTCTGGCCTTCTTTCGCGCCATGGCGACTTGCGTGGCTGGCACGGTTCCCGTGTCGTATTGCTGCTTGAGATTCTCCAGCGCCGCAAGCAATTCGTCCATGCTCCGCCACCGCTCGTCACGATTCTTGCGCAGGCACTTTTCGACGATCTCGTTCAGTTGCACCGGAGCGGCGGGGGCGAAATCGTGGATGGGACGGACGTCATCCCGCAGAATCGCCGTCATGGTGGCGATCATCGAATCGCCTGGGAACGCACAGTGCCCGGTCACCATTTCGTACAGCAAAATTCCGAAGGAAAAGATGTCGGAGCGGCCGTCGACATTCTTGCCCTCGGCCTGTTCGGGCGACATGTAATTCACCGTGCCCACCACCGTGCCCTGTACCGTCAAGGGAGCGGCGATGCTGGCGGTCTTGGACGAATCGCCGGTGAAGCCCATGAACGTGGGCTTCGCCAGACCGAAATCCAGCACCTTGACCAGGCCGGTAGCGGTGACCATGATGTTGCCCGGCTTAACATCCCGATGTACGATTCCCGCTGAATGCGCGGCCGCCAGAGCGCTCGAAATCTGCACCGCGTACTTGAGCACCTGGGGGATCGGGAGTCCGGTTTCCGGCACCAGCTCCGACAGCGTCTTTCCGGACACCAGCTCCATCACCAGCAGATCGGTTCCATCGTCGGCCAGAATCTCGTGGACCGTAATGATGTTAGGATGGCTCAGACCGGATGCCGCCCGCGCCTCCTGCATGAACCGCAGCCTGATGGTCTGATCGTCCGACTGGCTTTTGGGCAGGATCTTGACGGCCACCATGCGGTTGAGCCTGGTATCCCTCGCGCGGAAAATCTCGCCCATCCCCCCGCTACCTAGACGATCGAGGATTTCGTAATGCGATACCGTGCGGCCAGTCATTGCTTCTCGGGTCGGATTATTTAGTGTGCCACAGGTGGAACCGGTGTGGGTACCGCCGGATAGCGGGGCGCCGGATAGCGGGGTGGATGGCGAGGAATCGTACTGCACGGCGGAAACGCTGCTTAGCATGTGAAGAGCCCCTACATTAGGGAATGCGAAAAGCGCCGGCCGCGTTTTACGCGAAACACTGGAATTTTTGTCACCATGGAGAAGATGCCGCCTAAAGTCCAGGGAAGCGGATCGCGAAAGAAGCGCCCCGCCGCCGCACCGCCCGAACCCGCTCCCATCCGGCCCACACTGCGCCCACATGCCTGGCGCATCCTGGCGCTGTGGGCTCTCGCCCTGTTGGCCTATTCCAACTCATTCCGCGCCGGAATGACCCTGGACAACGCCACCATCATCCTGCAGGATTCCCGCATTCGCGCCGCCACCAGCCAGAATGCCGGCCTCATCTTCTCGCAGGAGTACTGGTATGGCAACGCCTCAACCAATCTCTATCGTCCGTTCACCACGCTTTCCTATCTGTTCAACTACGCCATTCTCGGCGACGGCCCCAATCCCGCCGGCTATCACTGGATCAACTTCGCGCTGCACGCCGTCAACATCCTGCTGGTCTACCTGCTGGGTCTGCTTGTTCTGCGCCAAACCGGCCTGGCGCTCGGGTTGGCCGGACTGTGGGGGTTGCATCCCGTACTCACCGAGTCCGTCACTAATATCGTTGGCCGCGCGGATATGCTGGCCGCGTTCGGTGTCCTTGCCGGGCTTCTCTGTTACGTGAAGAGCACCACGGCCGGCGGTCCTCGAAAGCTGCTGTGGCTGGCCGCCGTGGCTGTCACGTCGGCGATGGGGATCTTCTCCAAGGAAAGCGCAATCGTGGTCCTGGCAGTGGTTCCGCTGTATGATTTCACTTTCGGCCGCGGCGCGCCCTGGCGATCGCGGGTTCCCGGCTATGCCGCCCTGCTCCCGGGCGTGGCGGCGTTCTTCTACTGCCGCGCCGCCATGCTGGCCGCCAGTCCCATCGGCGTCGTGCCGTTCATCGACAATCCTCTGCAAGGCGCTGGTTTCTGGACGGCGCGCTTGACCGCCATCAAAGTCATCGGCAGGCTCTTCGCGCTGTTCCTGTGGCCCGCCGCGCTCTCCTGCGACTACTCCTACAATCAGATTCCGCTGTTCTCCTGGAGTCTGAATGGACAGGATGCGCAGGCGCTGCTGGCGCTCGCGGGATGTGGCGCCGCCGCCTGGGCCGCCATTCGCTACCGGCATCATCGGGCGCTGTTCTTCTTCGTGGCGTTCTGGTTTGCGACGCTGGCGCCCACCGCGAATATCGCCATGCCGATCGGAACCATCATGGCCGAGCGCTTTCTCTACCTGCCCGCGGCCGGGCTGGCCGGTTGCCTGGTGCTCGGACTGAGCGCACTGGGCCGCCGCTTCACAGCAACTCCCGCGGCCGCCTGCAAAGTTGTCGGCGTCGCCGTGGGCGTTCTCTGCCTGGCCTGCGGCGCACGGACTTTTACGCGGAATGCCGATTGGCGCGACGACCTCAGCTTGTGGACCAGCGCCGTCCGCGCCAGCCCGGCCAGTTTCAAAGCGCATGTCTCTCTTGCCACCGCGCTAGGGAGCGCCGGCGTGGGCGAAGCCGATCGGGGGCTCGCCATTCTTCGCACCCTGCCCGACGATCTGAGCAACTCCGTGGGCTACCTGCTGGCCGGCGTCTGCTATCGGATGAAGGGCGACAGCCTGCCCTCCGGCGGCCGGTATTGGTATGAGAAGGCGCGCGACACTCTGCTGCGCGGCGAGCAGATCGACCACATCGAACAGGAACACGCCCGGGTCCTCAACCTGGCTCAGCACAAAGGCCCCTACCTCGGCGGGCAAACCCGAATTTATATGGAGCTGGGCCGCGTCTACGAGCGTTTGTCCCAACCCAAATTGGCCATTGAGGCGCTGGCGGACGGGCGCGCGATCAATCCCAAGCCCGAATTCTCCGAAGAGATGTCGCGCGCGTACCGCCAGATGGGCGACCGGGACGGAACCGCCATCGCACTGATGGAAGGAATGGTCCTGAACCCGGACGCCGGCGAACTGGCAGGGTCTTTAGTGAAGGTCTACCAGGAATTCCATCCGGAGAGTTGTGCCGTCGGACAGACCGGCGCCGCTCGGAGCATCAATCTTGAATGCCGCCTGGTCCACGACCATCTGTGCGTTGCCTCCCGCAACGTGGCCGTCGCGTACCAAAGCCACGGCCGCGTCAAAAAGGCCGCCGAGACAGCCAATACCGCCATCACGCAACTCGGCTGCCCGGCGTCGCTGTTTTCGCCGGCCCGCTAGTGCGCGTCCGTAAGCGGGACAACCTCCGCGTTTCCGCGAGCGCCGTTCCTTCAAACTAATTCCAAATGGGCAGTCCGGAGGGCATCGTTAACGGAGAGAAGCAACTCACCCTGTATCTTGTAGAACCGGTCAATGTCCGGTGTCAGAACGTAACAGAAGACTTCAATGCTGAAAGCCGCGGCTGTCAGAGCGGTCAGCCGCACGGGTGTGGGGACAAGTTCGACCGATTGGTTCTTCTTCAATGCCTCATGCAGAGATTCGATTAGGCGCCAGACTTGCTCATCCGGCGTACTCCGTTTGAGCTGGAATGTCGGATTAAACAAGATCTTGTCTCGATCCGAGTAGTTTTCCAGATTCGCCCCGGCAAACGTCGCATTCGGGATACTCAGAAGTGTACGGTTGATGGTGCGAACTTGTGTAGATCTCATCCCGATATCTTCCACCGTTCCAAGAACCCCCCCAAAGTTTCCGAAATCTCCGATTGCGACGGGATGGTCTCCGATAACCGAAATGCCGCCGAAAATGTTAGCAATGGTCTGTTGAGCGGCGAGCGCTACCGCAATCCCACCGACTCCCAAACCGGCCACCAGAGTCGCGGTATTGTAACCCCAATTGCTCAGGATCATCAGGATCGCGACGATGACGATGGCGACGCTCGCGGTTCGGCGGCCTAAGCGCAGGATGGATCGTCCACTGAACTCCTGCCTGGCGGCCATGTCGGATTCCACCCGATTGAGGAACAGGTCCACGATCCTGACGAGGCCCCAGACAATCGCCCACATCACAATCAATTCCAGGGCTCGTCCTATGTAGAGGCGGGCCACCGCCGAAGGCCCAATCACCTCGATTGCCAGTCGGAATACGGCCACCGGGACCAGGACAAGGATAGGGCGGATCGCCGCTTCTACCCATGGCGGCGGCACATGTGGCAACAGACGCCGGCTGGCGGCCTGAAAACATGGAATCAGCAAGCGGTCACAGAGCCGCGATAGAGCGGTCAGCAGAAGCGCCGCAACTGCTAAAGCCGCCCATTTCCAGATCGGGGTTTCCAGCGCCGCGGAGGTCATGAAGCCGGGGAGGTAATGTACCCACCAAGGGGCCGGTTCGGAAGGGTTCAACTCGAGGATTGAAGTCACGGCCTGCGGAGAAAAGATCCAGACTAGAGGCCCTCCGGGCTGTAAGGCGACCCGTTCCAGGTCCAGTGTGTACGTATCGCCCTTCTGGGTAAGGCTGGCGACCCTCTCACGCGAAGGGACATCGCCCTGAGGCGAGCTTCCTTGGGGACTTCGGGTTAGATCGAGCACGCTGAAGCGAGGCGCGGAATTTAAGATGGCTTCCAGCCTCCTGGCGATGTCGGCGCCACTCTTGTTCTTGTCCGGCAAGGATCGCAGATCCAAATACCGGGAGGCGCGGTAATAATCCTGGTTCCGGCATGCCTGCAGAAACCCGGTTACAGAGGCCCTCGGGTCATGTCGACCGAGCTTGTCCGTTGCGGGCGCGGCCTCAAGCGGCCGAGCCGGGAGGAGAAATGCGCTCAGGACAAGACTGGCCGTCAGGAAGCGTGGATCGTGCATGTTGGTTAGCCGCTTTAACTCGCCTTCATGATCCCACAGAGAGCGGCTACGGAAGGCTCGTGTTTGTCCCGAAACTTACAAACCATCCGTGTGTTTGGCGACGGATGACTTTGTACGGCGCCATACTGTAAACAGCGGGGCGTTTCCATTTGTGCCTTCATGGACAGGGTCCCGCTAAGTGCCAGTGCGAAACTGATGCCGTGATGGCGGCGGAGGGTCTCACAACGATGATCGAGCGCGGAAACGATCGGATTCAAGAGGGGTCCCCCCACCCCGGCGGCGCTATGTGGGACGGCACGGGCACGAATTTCGCAACCTTTTCCGCTCATGCGGAGAAGGTCGAGGTGTGCATCTTCGACGAGGCCGGCGAGCGGGAGTTGCGGCGGATCGAACTTCCCGAATATACCGATCAGATCTGGCACGGCTACTTGCCGGACGTCCGGCCCGGCACTCCGTATGGTTATCGTGTGCACGGTCCCTATGAGCCCGATGCGGGGCACCGCTTCAACCCGAACAAGTTACTGCTGGATCCGTATGGGTGCGCGCATATCGGAGATCTGAAGTGGGATCCCGCCATCTTCGGGTTCCAGATGGAATCGGGGGACGACCTCACGTTCGACGAACGAGACAGCGCTCCGTTTGTGCCGAAATGCACAGTGGTCGATCCGGCGTTCGACTGGACCGAACCGGGCAAACGAAGCATCGTCCCGTGGGACCATACGATTCTCTACGAGGCGCATGTCCGCGGCTATACGAAGCTGCATCCCGGCCTTCCTCCGGCCTGCCGGGGTACGTACCACGGCCTGGGGTCCAAGGACGTCCTGCAATATATAAAGTCGCTGGGAGTTACCTCGGTCGAATTATTGCCGATCCACACGTTCGTCAGCGATAGCCATCTTCTCGAGAAGGGTCTAACCAACTATTGGGGATATAACAGCATCGGCTTCTTTGCACCCGACCCGCGTTATGCCGCCAATCCCCGCGACAGCTTGCGCGAGTTCAAGCAAATGGTGGCGCGGTTCCACGAGGCGGGTCTGGAGGTGATTCTCGATGTGGTCTACAACCACACCGCTGAGGGCAACGAGCACGGGCCGACCTTGTCTTTCAAAGGCCTGGACAACGCCAGCTATTATCGCTTACTCCCGGAGCAGCGCCGCTATTACATCAATGACACCGGTACCGGGAATACGGTGAACGTCAGTCATACCCGCGTTCTCCAGATGGTCACGGACAGTTTGCGGTATTGGGTGCAGCAGACGCAGGTCGATGGGTTCCGCTTCGATCTTGGCACGATTCTGGCGCGGGAGCCGAACGGCTTCGATAACCAGAGCGGGTTCCTGAAAGCGTGCAGCCAGGATCCGGTCCTGGGAACGGTAAAGCTGATCGCGGAGCCGTGGGACTGCGGACCGGGAGGATATCAAGTGGGCGGTTTTCAGCCAGGATGGGCCGAATGGAATGATAAGTTCCGCGACAATACGCGAGACTTCTGGCGGGGGGAGTTGTCGGCGATGGGGCTGGCTGAACGCCTTTGTGCTTCGGCTCCGATATTCAATCGCCAGGGCCGCAGACCTTGGGCGTGCATCAACTTTGTGACCGCTCACGACGGCTTTACGCTCAACGACGCCGTCACCTACAACGAGAAGCACAATGAGGCAAATGGCGAGGAAAATAGGGACGGAAGCTCGGACAACCGGTCATGGAATTGCGGTGTAGAAGGACCGGCTGACGATGCGGAAATCAATGCATTACGGCAGCGTCAAATCCGCAACATGCTTGCGACGCTTCTATTCTCGCAAGGCACGCCGATGATGACCGCGGGGGACGAATTCGCCCGCACGCAGGGTGGTAACAACAACGCCTATTGTCAGGACAATGCGGTCAGTTGGTTGGACTGGACGCTGCGGGAAAAGAACGACAGTCTGGTGCAATTCGTCCGCAAACTTACCGGGCTGCGGCGTAAATATCCGATCCTGCGCCGGAACATCTTCCTGAACGGCCAATACATCGAGGAACTTGGCGTTCGCGACGTCACTTGGATCAATCCTCAAGGATCGCAGATGTCGGAGGAGCAGTGGCAAGACCCCGGGTCGCGGTGCTTCGGCATGCTGCTCGATGGACGGGCGCAAACCACCGGGATCCGGCAGACGGGCAAAGAAGCGACGCTTCTGACGATTGCCAATGGCAGCCATGAGGCAGTCTCATTTACGCTTCCGGAATGCGCGGGCGCATCCGAGTGGTCTTTGCTGATCGACACGAACGATCCCGAAATGGCGGAGGCGCCGCCGTTTGCAATCGGGGCGGAGTACACGGTGATCGGACGGTCTTTACTGCTGTTTGTTCTCAAGGCGGAGCCGATTGCAGCTAGGGTGATAACCCCGAGTTAGGTCACTCGAAGAGACATGAGTTCGCTAGACATACTTGCCATACGCCTCGGGATCGAGGATCGATTCCGGGCCGCGACGGGTGAGATTCGGGAAACCTCCCGGGCGGCGAACGGGGCGAACGCTTGTGGGGCATAACGGACCGGCGGCCTCGGACGAACATCCTAACTGGAGGCGCTGCGTATCGCATACACGTCTCGACAGGCTGGCGTCCATTTTTCGCGCCGGGCGCGCTTCTTCACCTATCGCCGAGGACACTTCATCATGACACCGCGGGCCACGTATCGATTGCAGTTTCACAAAGACTTCGGCTTCGACAACGCCGCGCAACTTGCGCCCTACCTGGCACGGCTCGGCGTAAGCCATATATACGCGTCGCCATGGCTGAAGGCCCGGCCCGGCAGTTTGCACGGCTATGACATCGTGGACCATCACGCATTGAATCCGGAACTGGGCGGCCAGGCGCGGTTCGTTGCAATGATCGCCGCGTTCCGCGACAACGGTCTGCGCACGATCATGGATTTCGTGCCGAATCATATGGGCGTTGGCGGCTCGGACAATCCACTGTGGCTTGACGTGCTCGAGTGGGGGCCGGACTCGGCGTACGCGGGATGGTTCGACATCGACTGGCAGTCGGACCGCTTCTATCTCCACGATAAATTGCTGGTTCCGTTTCTGGGCGATCAGTACGGCGTCGAGCTGTACGGCGGCAAGCTGGCCCTGAAGTTCGACGACCATGAGGGAGCGTTCGCCGTCTGGGCCTACGACTCACATAAGCTGCCGGTTTGGCCGGTGCACTACGGCCGCATTCTGGGCGACGCTCATCCGGCGCTCGAGCGGCTTGGCGACGCTTTTGAGGGCCTGCCCGAATGGCATCCCCAGGTGGGCCGGCGCGCCGGCGAGCTGAAGGCGGAGTTGGCGAACTCCGCCAGTGAAAACGCCGGAATCCGCGATGCGATTCGGGCGGCAGTGGAACGCTTCAACGGCGCCCCGGGACAGGCGGACAGTTGGACGGCGCTCCACGAACTGATCCAGGATCAGTACTGGCGAGCCGCCTACTTCCGGGTCGCGGCGGACGACATCAACTATCGCCGGTTTTTCAGCGTTAACGAACTGGCCGGGCTCCGCATGGAGCTGCCGGATGTTTTCGATCATGCCCACTCCCTGGTATTCCGGCTGCTCGATGAGGGCGTCATCGACGGATTACGCATCGATCACGTCGACGGACTGCTGAACCCGAAAGAGTACTTCCAGCGGCTGCGCGCGAAGCATAACGCGACCGGGTCCCGTGACCCATTCTATCTGGTGGTCGAGAAGATTCTGGCGCGTCACGAGAACCTCCGTGACGACTGGCCGGTGGACGGAACAACGGGATATGAGTTCGCCAACCTCGTACTTGGGCTCTTGATCGACCCTCAAGGAGAGGCGGCTTTTACTCAAACGTACGTCGACTTTACGGGCGAGAGAATGAGTCTCCCGGAAGTGGTCCGGCAGTGCAAACTGCGGATCATGAGAAATGAAATGGCAAGCGAACTGAACGTGCTCGCGCGTGACGCGGCGCGCGTTGCTCACCAGAACCCGGCGACGGCCGATTTCACGCACAACGTTCTGCGGCGCGCGATACGGGAAGTGGTGGCCTGCTTCCCGGTATACCGGACGTACGTGGATTCCGATGGTGCGCCGACTGAAGACGATCGCCGGGATCTGAACTGGGCGATCCAGCACGCGCGGGCTATCGAGACCGACATCGACCAAAGCGTGTTCGAGTTCGTTTGCAAGGTGCTCTCCGGAGAGCTGGTTGCCAAAGGCCGCAGCGGCTTCAGCCGCCATTCCGTGCTGCGGTGCGCGATGAAATTGCAGCAGTATAGCGGTCCCGTGATGGCCAAGGGACTCGAAGATACCGCCTTCTACCGGTATTACCGTTTCATCGGCCTGAACGAAGTGGGCGGCTCTCCGGACCAGTTTGGAGTGACGGTATCGAACTTTCACAAGTCCAATGCGCAACGCGCGAAGCGATGGCCCCAATCGATGTTGAGCACATCGACTCACGACACAAAGCGCGGTGAAGACGCGCGCGCACGCCTGGCGGTGCTTTCCGAGATGCCGCAAGAATGGGCGAAGCAGGTGAACGCGTGGAGCCGGGTCCTCCGGGCCCGGCGCGGCGATATCGAGGCGATGGCGCCGCCCGATCGCAATGACGAGTACCTGTTTTACCAGCTCCTGGCCGGCACGTGGCCCGTAGAGCTTACCGGCGGTGGGAACGGCCTGAATCGGGAAGCGTTGCAATCCTACGCGGAACGGCTGAAAGGCACGATGACGAAGTCCATCCGCGAAGCGAAAGTGCATTCCACGTGGACATCGCCCGATTCGGATTACGAAAACGCGGTGCTGGTCTTCGTCGATGCCGCTCTGAACCCGGACGAGTCGTGCGGGTTCTTCCCGCTGTTTCTCCCCTTTCAGGCACGGATTGCGCGTCTGGGCGTTCACAACAGTCTGGCGCAGACGGTGTTGAAGCTGACCGTACCGGGTGTGCCCGACATCTATCAGGGTTCGGACCTATGGGATCTCAGCATGGTCGATCCCGACAATCGACGCCCTGTGGATTTTCAGGAACGGATCCGGCTGCTCGCGGAAGTGAGCGGCGCCGATCGCGGCGGGAAGGAAGCGGCGGTACGGGATCTACTCGACAATTGGCAGGATGGCGCAGTCAAACTATACGTGATTTCCCGCATTCTGGCGTTGCGCGCCGCCGAACCCGGCCTGTTTGCCAATGGCGAGTATGAGCCGCTGATCGCGACGGGGGCCAAGGCCGATTGCGTGTGTGCGTTTGCGCGCCGCAGTGGAGATCGCACGTCGATCGTTTTGACAGCGCGGTTTCCCGCCCGGTTGGAAAGCAATGGGGGATGGTCCGGCACGGGTATTCCGATTTCGCGTCCACTGAGCACAGAGCCAATGCGAAACCTGTTGACTGGCGGCGAACTGCCGATTCGCGACGGACTCATCGATGCCGAGGCGGCATTCGCGGGATTGCCGGTGGCTGTCTTCGGGCCAGGCACACGGTGAGGGCCGTAAGTTGCCGGAATTTGATGCAAGTTGTTATGATCGGAAGGCGGGCCACCCTCGGGATTTGGTCCCAATCTTCTCAGTCGTTTACGTCGGCGCTGGTCGGGCAAAACGGCATCATTCGGGCGTAGTCGGCAGCGTTTTGGGCAAGGATTGGGCAACAAAAAGGAGCCGCTCTTGCTGACGCCAGAGGGGCTCCACAATCGTGGCTTGGCCACGTCTGCCCGGACAATAAATCACGACTGGGGAATACAGTCGAGGCCGCGCGGGCGTACCTCTCTATTCCTGCACGATACTAAGAATATGGCGACGAAGAGGAAGCCGCCCCTCAAACGCTTTATGGCCGCGATCGAGTCCGGCGATATCAATCTCGTTGAACGCCTCATCGAGAACGGCGCCAACAATAACAGGAATCAGTATTGGCCTCAAAGTCCCGCAGTGCGTGCTATCCAGTGCGGCCATATACACATCCTTGCGCTCCTCAAGAAGAGGCTGATCTCATCAACCAGAACGTTCAGGATCATCTTATTGGATATGAGGACAAAGTCGAAGAAGCATCATTACGGCTCGCTCGCCTGGCGCTGTTCGACGCCGCCATGACATGCTGGGAGCACGTTCGGCCAGATCCCCAAAAAATCACCATCAGCGATATTCCAGCCAAAGGGAAAGCCCTCTAGTCCAGACACTGATTGCCTAGTATATTAGGCAAAATACTTGCAGAATCATAAAATGCCTAATATACTAGGCATACATGCTTGACCTAATCTCCATAGGGGCCCAGGTAGCCGAGCAACGCAAGAAGCTCAAGCTTAGCCAGACCGGGCTCGCGCGCAAGGCCGGCATCAGTCGGGCTACGCTCGATGCTCTCGAAAACAGACGTGCCGGCGAGCTGGGCTTCGCTAAACTCGGCAAGCTGCTTGCTGCCCTCGGCCTTGAACTGAAGCTGCAAGCCGCGAGCTCGCACCGGCCCACTCTGGACGAACTCCAGCAAGAGGATCGCGATGATCAAAGTCTGGACCGACGCCGCTGAGGCGGGACTTCTCGACCGTCACGCCGAGCGCGGCGGCACGTTCGCCTACCTGCCCGGCACGCCCGCCGCGCGTGCGGTCTCCGTGACAATGCCTGTACGGCTTGAATCTTGGAGTGTGCCCTTTGGCCTGCCTCCAATTTTCGAGATGAATCTCCCCGAAGGTGTTTTGCGCGAGCGGCTCCGCCTTGCCTTCGCGAAAGCCACCGGCACATTCGATGAATTCGACCTGCTCTCCATCGTCGGCCGTTCACAGGTCGGCCGCACCCGCTATACCGGCGATCACGAGCAGCTACACGAGGACGTGCCCTTCCAGTCGGTTGATGAGATTCTCGAACGCAAGCGCGGAGGCGACCTGTTCCGCTACCTGCTTGAGAAATTCGCGTCATTCTCCGGCATCAGTGGTGTGCAGCCGAAGATCCTTGTCCGCGACGAAAATGCCTTCGCTGAAATGGAGCAAACGGGACACCGGCTCTCGCAGAGCTACAAGGGCGCGACCCATATCGTGAAATTATGGGAGCCGAACGAGTATCCGCAACTCGCCGCGAATGAATATTTCTGCCTTACGGTCGCGCGCAAATGTGGACTCGACGTGCCCCCTTACCGCCTGGCCGAAGACGGCATGGCGCTGGTCATCGACCGCTTCGATCTGCGCATGGATGGCACTTATCGCGGATTTGAAGATTTCTGCGTGCTTAACGCCCGAAGGACCGACGAAAAATACCGTGGCAGCTACGAGACCACCGTCATGAAACGCTTCGGACAGTTCGCGAACTCGACCCATGTCACCGACGACATGGAGAAGCTCTTTACTTTGATTGCGCTGAACTGCGCGCTTCACAATGGTGACGCGCATTTGAAGAATTTCGGAATGGTCTATGACGATGTGCAGGGCGAAGCGCGGCTTGGGCCCGTCTACGATCTCGTGACCACGTCCGTTTACCTGCCCAAGGACAGCTTGGCCCTTACCCTCAACGGCACAACCCAATGGCCAAGTGCAAAAGACCTGCGCAAATTCGGCGAAACGCGCACGGGCGCCACGCCCGCAAAGGTTCGATCCATTTTGGAGCGCATCCACGAAGCAATACAGGATACTGCAAAAGATGTCCGCTCCTATATCAACCAACATCCGGAATTTGAGGAGCTCGGACAAAGGATGCTTCAAGAATGGGAAAAGGGCTTAGCCACCTCGCTGCGCAGCTAAAGTCCCCCCTCCCCGGAACATCACCCTGCGCCAACGGGAATGATGTGCGCTTCTTCCAGCAGAGGCTTGCTGATTCCCGTCTCTTTCGTCGCTTCACGTAGCGCGGCAGTTACCGCGTTTTCAGCGACGGTCGCCCCGCCACTTCCCTGAACAGGGTCCATAAACCGCCCAGGCAACGCCTTAAGGCCGGCACCGGGCTTGTGCGTGCGGGTGATGAGAACGACATGCCCGAAATCGCCCAAAAGAACGGCATCCGCCGCATGCCTGAGATGCACGGGGACCTCTCGACCGTCCGGCGTCTTCACAGTGCCAAGAGAATGAACAGCCTGATTGGGGTTGTCTCCAAAGTTTCCGTCGACGGCTCTTCTGATGATCTCTTTCTGCAGAGAAGGATCGATCAGCATATTGTCTTTGATGAAAGGGCTTGATGTCATGGCCTTTGTCATTCGTCTCCCACACTCAGGTCGGTTTCTTGACCTCGGTGTCTTTGGGTGCCGGATTGGACCGCGCCTGCAACGCCATGCCGACAAGGGTTGCGATCAGGATCGCGGGATACAGTTGCCCGATAAGGGCTTCGGCAGTCGTCATCGATCGCGCAATGCGATGGACCGGGTACGCGTCGCCGTAAGATACGGTCGTGAGAGTTTCAAAGCTGAAATAGATCAGACGGGACGGTTCGCCGGTGGGAACTCCGGCGGCCAGCGGGGTTTGGAAGTGGATGGCGTCGGGAATCTCTTCCATGAGCAGCTTGTAAGCGAACGCCCAGGTCACGCCAATCAGCAGATAGGCGGCGATACCGCCCATGACGCGGTGCACGGTAACCGGGCCTGGAAGAACGAATGTGTGCTTCAGCGTCATGACCACGAGTATGGCCATGCAAAACACCTTGAGGGCGGTGTCCGAGCCCCTGGGGCTGAACGAAGGGTTGAATTCGACGATCAAATCCGCCGTGAATTCCAGAAGGGTCAGTGCGACGATGAGAAACATCAGAATCCGCGTGTTGACCGTCGCGATTGCGCCGGAGAGGAGCATGAGCGCGAAAGTCAGGTCGATTGCAATTCGCCCTGGCCGCGACAGGCCAAGCATCGGAACGACGATGGTCATCAGTACCAGAAATCCGAGGAAGAAGCTGAGGAGCCGATCCTCACGCCAGAAACCGGGCAACCGTCTATCAGCCACGTCATTGTCTCCTTTAGCATGCGGCCCGCCGCCTTTTGTCCGAGGCACGAGACTAGGTGAGCCGCTGCCGATGCGAAGCGGCGCTTCGTCCGATGTCGCGGAGAAACCGCCTACGAAACAGTCTCCCATGTGCCCGCGCGGCCTGCCCCGCCCAGTTGCACGAGCACTGCGACCGCGGCCCCCAACCCCTTGAAGTAGCGCAAGCATACCCCCCAGACCCTTTCATATCCGTCACCGCGTGCTCTTTGCAAACCATCGTCGCGTCCGGCATCGCAAACAGGCCTGGACCTATCGACGGCTGCCCATCGTATACGGGCGCAGTTATGAGATGATCGCCTTTTCGTCAGATACCAAAGTGCCAGTCATGATCGCATCCGGCGTGTCGGGTGACCAGAACGCACCGATTATGCTGAATCGTGAATCCAGGCGGATGTTTTTGTCGGCCATCCCACCACTTTACCGCCTGAACAAGCCGATGACCGGTCCAGCGCGTTCGCGTGCCGCTGGCCGTCTGCTAAAATGATGAGGCAATGGACGCACGGCACAACAACGGCATCACCTTGGTAGCACAAGACCGGGCGGACGGGCAGGATCAAGGGGTGTCTAGCAAAAAATCTAGCACAAAACGAGAATCCTGCTTTTTCCATTGTCCGTAAGTAATTGTCAACAAAGGTACGCCACCCTAGCTCAGTTGGTAGAGCGGCTGATTCGTAATGTGCTGATCTTAAGTCGGTTGCATGTGTTTTCAGCAACTTACTGTGGCATTGGTCGGGCTAAACGGCATCATTCGGGCGTAGTCGGCAAAGTTTTGGGCAAGGAATTGGGCAAGGAATTTCTCTTCTGCGCCAATGCGTTAAAAATCCCGAGCGCGGAGAAACGACTAGCCCTGCGACTGTCGCCACCAACCCCTTGCCGCCGCATCTTTTTTCCGGGCGGCATCTTGCATATCTGAGCGCGGTTGCGCGAGCAACGCGCAGAGACAACGCGTAGCTCCGGCGGACACCTTCGCCTTGCAGATCCGTCGCCGCTCCTTCCGCCAGCCGCTTTGCAAATCCGTGCACACACAGAACCGGCCATGCTATAGACTCCGCATGACCCGGACGACCGAGCAATCAGCCGCGAAGCCCAGATCGCCCATCAAGCCGCCCGAGCGCTGCCCGGCCTGCAACAGCCGGAGCATAGCCGCGAGGGGCAGCCGCGCCAAGAAGCTTGAAACGGTCCGGCTGTATCGCTGCCGGTCGTGCGGGCGCACATTCACGCCCGGCCCGCGCGCTCTGCGCAACAAGACATATCCCTTACACGAAATCCTTGACGCGCTCTCGACATACAATCGCGGCTATACTCTGGAAGAAACCAGCCGCCGTCTGTCCTCGCGTCACGGCCACTCCGTCAATCCGGCGACGATCTCGCGCTGGCTGGCCGCCCATCCGCGACTTACGACATATCACAGGCTGCGCGAGCGCGGCCTCAAGCTCTTCACGCCACCGCAGCTCGTCCGCACGATCAAGCTCTATCACCGCCAGGTCTATGAATTCTCGTTCCACCGCGCCAAGCTCGCCTTCGTGCGCGCGGGCACTCTTGACGACCGCCGCCGGGGCGATACGCGTTTCGCGCCACTCGCCGATTTTCTGGAGACCGCGCACCGCGACTGCCCCCACGCGCTATTTTGCCGCGAGGACGGTGCTCGCGGCTCGCAACTGGCACCCGGCTTTCTCTCGCTCGACCGCCTGGTCGTTGTCGAAAAGCAGAACACCGCGACCGACACGGCGGCGCTGATCATTCCGGGCGTCGGCTCCAACTACGACCGTCATCCGCGGCTTCAGCGCTTCATGTTGATCAACGACAGCACCACCGTCGCCGTCGAAGTCCCGATTTTTCTCGTCGAAGACGACATCGCCGCGCTCGAACACTACTACGGCGTCGAGATCGTTCCCAAGGAGCCGGTCCACCGCGCCCGCCCGGCGCTCGGTCACAAGCCGCGATTCATCACGGGCCACATCGATTTCCTGCAAGTGCGTAACGGCGCGATTTACATCCTCGATTACAAGCCCGATGCTCGCACCAACAAGCCTATCGCGCAACTCGCGATTTACGCGCTCGCCCTCACGCGCCTCGTACCCGGCCTCACTCTCTCCGATATCCGGTGTGCATGGTTCAACGAGACCTACTACAACGAGTTTGCACCTGGGCGCTTGTTGCGTAGCCGCGCAGAGAAACGATTCCTCGGCGAAGACTTCTGAAGCACCCTGCGACCGAGGCTAACGCCGTGCGGAGAACACGTCGCCACCCCTTCTCCCCTTTTCCTCGCCAACCAGCATGCGCGGTCGTCCTCGCCATCAAGGGTCTACGATGAACGCGCGGAAATCGCGCGCCCTTGACCGCTCTGGGCGGCCCGCTGAAGAAACTCTTTCCCAATATGAGGAAAAGGGGGAATTGCAAAGCGGGAAGCTCCACATCAACCATTCGCAAGCTCCGCGCGCAGCCTGTCCCACAGTGCATGCTCGCGCTGATGACGATCGTTGGCTAGCACCTGCTCATCGGCGGTTAGATCTGCGAGAAATCTGAAGCCTCTTATACAATCGGCGCTGATTTTATCAGGGTCAATCGCCACAGTGCGGCGAACAAGCTGGCCGAGGTCGTCCCAATCGAAGGCTTTGCCTTCCTCAAATTTCTTCATCAAGAATTCTGGATCGAAGGTATCGCGCGCCTGCCAGAGCTTCAGCACCACGAGGCGACGGATGAGCGCCTGATTGAGGGGCCGGGCAGCGAGCGTGCCGAGATCGTAGATGTCGCGCGCTTTGTTCCGCTGATAACAGGCGCGGATTTTTTCGGCAAGGATCTCGGGCAGTGCAAGGCACATAATCTCCGTGGGCGCAAACGACAACAATTTGAAATAGCTCTGTTCGCACTGCTGTCGACGTTCCGTGGCCAGCGTCGGTGTCTCGCGGCGGCTGATCTGAAGCTTGACCTCGCTTTGACCGCTACGGTTCCAGGTATGGGCATAGGTTGGATTAACGCCCCAGGACAGACCGTCCTGCGTTTCGTAATAACCTTCGTCAGGAATAGCGAACTGGATTCCGTGAAAGGGCGGTTCGAACGCCTGCATCATGTCAAGGATGATTTCCTCGTGATCGTGCTCCTCGATTCCTGTGAAGTCCAGATCAGTCGAAAATCGACCCTGGCTGCCGACAAACATTTTCCGTAGGCAGGTGCCGCCCTTGAAGGCCAGCTTGCCCAGAATACCGCGCTCGGATAGAAGCTGAAGCAGGAATGTCAGGACCACTTCCTTCTCCGCGATCATGATGTCGCGAATGCCGGATTCAGTGGAGTAACGCTGTACCTGTGGCTGCGTGAGCATTCCTAACTTTCCTTACTGACGACTTTGCGTCGGCCAAGCCCGGCGCTGCCGTGCAACTCTTCGCGCGAAACATTCACGAACAGACGCCATGTCTCGTCATAACCGATCGCGCCCGGCACACTGTGTTCGGGAGCGGCACCGAGCCAGGTTTTGCGGCTCCGCGCCGCCAGCCCGAGCAGGCGCTCGCGCACGGCGGGCGGAATATCCGCCTTGACGTGGTCGGCCAGCCAGCCGAATCGGCGCACGAGCGCGCCGGCGCCGATCCGTTCGAGGTAATCAGCGGCCTTGTTCCAGTCGAAGCGGCGACTCGCAGTGGCAACAATGGTGGCGGCCTCACCCACGCCTCCTGCGAGCGGCGGGTGATCGATACAGTCGATAGCTGTCTTTTCGCGGTCGGAGATCATCACTTTGTAGCCCAGCACATCGACCGGCTCGAACCCGAAGAACTTGCTCTCCGCCTGATTGACGATCCGGACTCGCGATTCTCCGATGGCGCGCGCGCGCAGCCGCTGCGGCGTGACAACAAAGATCACGTTGCGCTGCTGCGTGGTTAGCCCATAATGCGCGGCGGCGGTCGCGAAGCCGAAGTAGTACCGGCTGGTAATGCGGCTGGCCAAGGCGAGGAGATTGCTGTCGCCGAGAGCGTCAGGCCCCAGCTCGGCCGGGATGAGGAGATACTCTCCCCAACTCGCCCGTTCGAGCCAGCCTTTGTGGCGCAGTGATTCAATCACATGGTCGGCCGCCTTGGGGGTGGCACCGAGCAGTTCGACAATTTCCGCTCGCGTCGTCTCCCGCTGGCCGCGCTCGCTGAGGGCAAGTACGACCCGACTCTCCTGAGGCGATAGAGACCTAGTTGTGAAAGCCACGTCATTCTCCGTAACAAAACACCCTTAGAAAGGGGGTTTTGATGAACATCATAGCAATCCCCAGTCAGTTGGTCAACCAATTTGTGTAACATAACCCCCTTTTACGAGGGGTTTCGTTACATAGTATTGCAGATAGCTTGGTCACCAGTTCAGGCCTCGATGAATTCGAGATACTCTGCCTTCATCTCGAACCGTAATTCCGGCCAGCGCTCGCGCATGCGGAGAAGCGCGATCCAGGGCGACCAGTCTTCAGAGAGGAAGCGGAACACCGCGAGCGGCCTGACGCCGCTTGGATCGCGGCGATTGCGCTCGATAGAGAAGATGACGCGGCGGATCGGCCAGCGCACGCCCCAATTCGCCCACATCCACTCCTGCCCGGCTTCGACGAAACCTTTGCGTAGAATGCGCCGCGGGATCGGAATGAGCGAGTTGAGATCGAGCGCCACGCCGTGCGAATCCAGTTCCGCGCGGACCCGCTCCTCTTCATGCCTCCGCCAAAGAACGTCCCGCAGAGTGCGGGCGAGATGCTCAGCCGCTTCGCGCGTGGGTGCCCCTCCTCTGACCGCACCGAAGTAAATCTGCTCGTAAACGCCGTACCACTCGGGCCGCCAATCGACGAAGCCAGGCCCCGACGCCGCGGCGATAAAATCGTAGAGCCGCTCGTGCGGCCCCGAGACTTCGAGGCGGTTCCAGATGTAGTCAGGCCCGTCGCCGACGACATCACTCCCCGGCGTTCCAAGTTTCGCCACCGCCGCACCCGCCGCCGCTCCCTCGACCACTACCACCACGTCCTCCACCACCGCCGCCGCGTCCACCGCCACCACCACCACCGTCGTCATCGTTCATCGTCATCACAACCCGATCCGGGACGAACTGTTGTTCACGGTGAGATTGGCTTCGCGGGCATAGCGGTCGAGCATAACGTCGCTGCGATGGCCGGTCTGGCGTTTAATGGAAGCGCGGTCGGCACCATGTGCGAGCGCCTCGGTGACGTGGCCCGCGCGCAGACTGTGCGCCGAGTAAGATTCCTTCAAACCTGCCGCATGAGCTGCGCCCTTGACGATCCGATCGACTGCTTTGTCCGAGAGGCGAATAGACTCGACGCCACTGCCCCGGACCATACGGAATACGGGGTTCTCGCCTTCATGTTCAATATCAGCTTTCTTGAGCCAGGCGCGAACGGCGGTGACGGCGCACGTCGTCGGATCTTCGCCGGGCATGATTGCGATTGTCCGGCCGGCTCCCTCCTGGTCCGTTTTCGAGCGGCGGAGGGTGACGTGTAGCGACCCATCCTCGAAGGCAAGATCGCTGACATTGAGCGCAACGATTTCAGAGCGGCGGAATCCGCCCGCGAATCCCAGCAGAATGATCGCTTTGTTTCTAAGTGAGTGAGGATCATTACGGAACGTCCCGCACATCGCCTCGATCTCACGGGTCCGCAGCGCCCGCGCGCCTTCCTGGCGCACGCCATAGGTGCGGAGAATGCCGTTCATCGTCCGCTTGAGGATGGGATGCTGCGTGTCGAAATCGAGACCCTTCGCCCGGTGCACGGCGGCGATGGCGGCGAGATGCCGCTCCGCCGATTTCGGCTTGAGCTTAAGTCCTTTGCGCCCGCCGACCGCTCCCAACTGCGTGAGATAGCGGCGCACATCGGCCACGTCCGCCGGAAGCGGATTGATCCGGTGTTGCACGCAGAAAGCGAGCCAACTCGTCCAATCCGACCGATATGACCGCTTCGTGTTTTTCGCGACGGAGTTTCGGTCGAGAGCGTCGGCGAGGCGGTCGAGCTCTTCGAGCGCGACGAGGGGCAGCCCGGCGGCTCCGAGGGACGGCACAAGGGCGCCTTTGATCTCTTGCATGTGACGGTTCTCAACGTTCAAGGCGAGAAAAACGGATAGTGGGTCTCAGTTTGAATCAAACGGGGGAAGGCTCAACAGCAACCGCAAGCCTTGCCGTGCCAGGCCGCGCGACCTTCCTTCAGGAGCAACGGTATGGCCACCAGCGCGGCAAGTGAATCGAACCAAGGGATATGGAAAAGTGCGTTTGTCGCCAGGCCGGCTAAGGCAATAACGGCGAGATAAGCGCACGTGGCCGATTGCATTGCATCGGCAGCGAGAGCGGCATTGTTGCCGCGGCGCGCTTCCCGGCGTTTCAGCCCAGCCAAAATGGGCATCACGATCAGAGCAGCCAGGGTGATTCCGATACCGAGGCGGCTTGTTTCCGGGCGTAGATGCAGCGCCAAGGAACCGATTGCCATGACGCCGACGATCAGAGCAAGAACGAACAGCAGGGCGCCGGCCGCACGGGCGGCGTTTCGTTCGGACATGGAAATCTGAGGCAGGAACTGGAAAAGAACCACTCCTGCAGACAACAACTCCACGAAGCTATCGGAGCCGAATGCGAGCAGTGCCGGGCTATGTGCCGTCCCTGCCGCATAGAGTGACAGGCCGCACTCGGCCAGCATCCATACGAGGGTAATTCCCTGCAGCCAGAACACGGCAGCGGAGCGGCGCAGCGGTGCGCAGGTTGCGGTGCTGAATTCTGAAGCCGGGATTTCGATCTGGACGAACTCGGACATCTTCAGTTCTTCCCTTTAAGTATGCCCCACAACGTGAGTGTCGGGCCATTCAGACCACATGCAACGCCGGAGCGTTGTGCCTGTTGCGATGGGGTTTCACCACGATTTCGACGTCCTGATCGAGCGCGACGAGGAAGAGCATCAGGCGCTCGACCGAAAACTGCCGGAATTCGCCCCGGAGCATCTTGGAGACATCGGGCTGGCGGATGCCGAACAGAGGGGCCGCTTCGACCTGTTTCAGGCCGCGCCCTTTCATGAGCGCGTCAATCTTGAAGACAAGCTGCGCCTTGACGAGGTGTTCCTCTGCATTTGGCAGGCCGAGATCCTTAAACACGTTCCGGCTCCCAGTTTCGTATCTTTTCTTGCTCATACCGCTTTCTCCTTTGCAATCTGTTCGGCCTCGCGCAATCTTTGCCTGATCAACTCGATGTCCCGGCGAGGCGTCTCGCGTCCGGTCTTCGATTTCTTTTGGAACGTATGAAGAACATACACCGCTCCCGCATAGCACAGGGTGTAAACAGCACGGAACGTATCGCCGCGAAAATCCTTAACCACTTCCACGACCCCTGCCCCGCCAAAGCCGCTCAGCGTCTTCGTGTCGCGATGCCTGCCGCCGCGCTGCGCGACGTACAGGGCATAGCCCATATGATCCTGAACGGGCTCGGGAAATGCTCGCAAATCCTTGCGGCTCGAACCAACCCAGACCATTGGCTTCAAAGACGGCTCCTCGGTCATTGGCACCTACAAATATAGTGATATCACCATGTTCAGTCAAGGCTGCCGCAAACGCCTGAAGATCGAGGGAAGAATCTCCTGCATCTACGGAACCCCTGCATGCCCGGAACCCTTCCCTTTCGGTATGCCCGCCACGGCGAGTGGGCGATAAGTATCCATAATCGGACGTCACACCACCCCTGCCACAATCTCATGCAACACATTGTTCGGCAAGGCAGAATCGTTTTTGTCGATCTCGCGGTATCGCCATGAGTAAGACAAGTATAGTCATTGATGAGCCTGCCCGGTGCCCGCCGCGCATTGTTCGACGGACCCAGCTCTGCTCTAACAACGCCCACTGCCTCGAATCAACGAGGCAAGCTTTCGGAAAGCTACTTGGTAGCTATCCGACACCTGATAGCATCCTGGTACCAAGAGCGTCGCCCGTGCTTGGAATCAAGGCATGCTTTCGGATCGCCAATTGGTAGCTACTGGAATGCTTGCTGAATTCTGATAGCTTCCTGATACCAGATAGCTTTCGGTTGACCGTCGGATAACTTCGGGGTCAACTATATATGGGACGCATGCAACTCTCACATGGGAAGGCCTCATGCCGGTCATTGTCTTCGCAAGCCCGAAGGGAGGCGCGGGAAAATCCACCTCCGCCGTTGTCCTTGCGACTCAGCTCGCTCTCAAAGGCGCAACGGTCACGGCGATTGACGCCGACCCGAACAGACCGGTTTCTCAATGGGCGCAACGGCCGGGCTGTCCCGAAAACATGACGGTTCTCGCCGATGTCACCGAAGCAACGATCATAGAAACGATTGAAGAGGCGGCGCGGCGAACGACCTTTGTTGTGGTCGATTTGGAAGGTACGGCCTCGATGACGGTGGCATACGCGATCAGCAGAGCCGATCTCGTGATTGTTCCGACTCAGGGCTCTCAACTCGACGCAATTGAAGCAGGTAAGGCTGTCAAGCTGATCCGGCAACAGGAAAAGGCTTTTGGCAAATCGATACCCTATGCGCTTCTGTTCACCCGCACGAACGCGGCGATTCGTCCGCGCACCTTGCAACATATTCGCGAAGAATTCAAAAAACACAACGTGCCTGCGCTTCGCACTCAGATGCAGGAACGCGAAGCGTTCAAAGCCATCTTTTCCTTCGGCGGCACGCTCGAATCGCTTGAGGCTAGCCAGGTGAGCAACCGGGACGCCGCCATAAAAAATGCCCGCGAATTGGCTGGCGAGATCCTCACCTTGTTGCGTCAAAATGCGGATTCCTCGGATGAGCCGGTCCAGGAGGTTGCGTGATGAGCACGGAACGCGCCAGTGTATTCGATCAGGGACCGGAGATCGACATCACCGGATTCAAGCCGAGAACGGCTACCAAGCCTGCCGCGCAGCCGGAACAGGTCAAGGCAATCTCGGAGACCGCCAGTTTTGTGAGCCGCGAGCCGATCCGGGCACCTCGCCAGACCGCCGCACCTGTCGCGCGCGAGCAGCGCCGGCACCGCACCGGCCGAAACATCCAGCTCAACATCAAGGCGCGGGCCGAGACCATCGAGCGTTTCTACGCGATTGCTGACCGCAAGGGCTGGGTTCTGGGCGAAACCTTCGAGCGCGCAATCGCTGCGCTTGAGCGCGAGGGCGCGGACTGAAGGTTTTCGTGTCTTGCCGCCCAAACTGGCGATAATCACTAAGAGATCATGACACCGATCAAACCCGCAGGTTCGATGAGCGCGCAATGAGGAAGTTGTGGGCGATCCTTGGCTCCGCGATCTTCCTGGTCATCGCGCCTGGATTCTTCGCCGGTTTGGTGCCCTGGTGGATCTCCCATTGGCGGGTCGAAGCTCCGTTCTTCGCGATGCGGCTTTTCCGTTTTACCGGGGCCGGGATGGTCATGCTGGGAGCCGTTGGCCTCCTGGATTCGTTTGTCCGATTCGCGCTTCAGGGCGTGGGCACACCAGCGCCCGTATTCCCAACTCGGCACTTGGTTATTACCGGTCTCTATCGGTATGTCCGAAATCCAATGTATGTAACGGTGGTGATCTCGATTCTCGGTCAGGGCTTGATTTTCGGAAACCTCCGGCTGCTTGAATATGGCGCGGTCGTCTGGCTACCCGCTCACCTGTTCGTGCTTCTCTACGAAGAGCCGACGCTGAGAGCAACGTTCGGATGGGAGTACCAATCCTATTGCGCCGGAGTTCCGAGGTGGATTCCACGCCTCACGCCGTGGAGACATGATCTCGAAGCAGCTCCAGGGTCTCACCGGCTGCGCGGTTAGCAACGCGCCCCTCCCGTCAATCGCTTGTAAGCGATTCAAAAGATTCCACTTGATTCCGTTCAAGGATAGGATTATATTCCTAACAGGGCGGGATGCGCCCGTGTTACTAGCACGAACGCATCCCTTACCACCGTGCTCGCCTAAACGAGGCCGATGGCTAGGAAAATTGTAATACGCAATGGTGCGTGGCGTGTCCCGCTCAATCCACGAGCGAGGCGACGGCGCTGACGTACCGACTCCAAAATCTCCATTCTCATAACGCCGGCGGCCCCGTGCGACGTGGGTTCTGCGTGCTTTGCTGTCCGGGGTGATTCGCCGGACAACGATCAAATATTCAAAAAAGGCTTCAGCACTCTGCCTCCGGCATATTGCGGAGCACCGCGAGGACTAAATGAACAAGAAGACTGTGAACAAGAGCGAATTGAACCGAATGGTTTTCACCTCCTTAATCGGAATCGCAACCCTTTTTCTCCCGGCCTTGTGCCGGGCGCAGGGATATACGATTACGACCGTCGCCGGCAACGGGAGCCCATTCTTTTCAGGCGATGGAGGACCAGCTACGAGCGCCGGAATGCAGCAGCTTCGGGGAGTGGCCGTGGATTCATCTGGCAATCTCTATATCGCGGACACAGGCGACAGCGTCATCCGCAAGGTGTCGCCGAACGGCACGATTACCACCGTGGCCGGTGCGGTTGAGTCGATAAGCACTGGCGGCGCGGTCAAGGGCGGCGCCGGATATTCGGGCGATGGCGGCCCTGCGACCGGCGCCCAGCTCGATTTTCCCGGCGCGGTGGCCGTTGACGCTGCCGGGAATCTCTACATCGCCGACACCCTCAACAACCGCATACGTAAAGTAGCGACAAGCGGCACGATAACCACCATTGCGGGTACGGGCACCCTCGCTAGCTTCGGAACGCCAGCCGCATCGCTGGGTGATGGCGGCCCTGCAGTCAACGCTGAACTCGGTCTACCCTCCGGCGTGGCCGTGGACGCAGCCGGCAACGTTTATATAGCCGACAGCTTTACCTCCCGAGTCCGAAAGATCGCGACCAATGGCACCATCACGACGGTGGCCGGGTCTGGGATGTGTTGCACCTATCCGCCGGGCGATGGAGGACCTGCCACCAGCGCCGAGATCGTCACTCCTGACGGAGTGGCCGTGGATAGCGTTGGCAATCTCTACATCGCCGACTACGCCCGCAATGTCATCAGGAAGGTGTCTCCGGCCGGAATCATTAGCACCGTGGCCGGCACGGGTGCGGGGAGCTACTTCGGAGATGGCGGACCTGCTACGAGTGCGGGCCTGTACGAGCCATGGGGGATCGCCGTGGATTCCTCCGGAAACCTTTATATTGCAGATTCGGGCGACCAGCGGATTCGGGAGGTGTTGACGAATGGCACCATCATTTCTATCGCCGGCAACTCAGACGTCGGCTACTCGGGCGACCGGGGACAGGCCACCAACGCGGAGCTCAACGCCCCTACTGACGTAGCGGTGAGCGCCACTGGCGGCGTTTATGTCGCGGATTCCATGAACAATGTAATCCGCCTCCTAACGCCACCGGCCGGTTCCCAAGCCCCCGCGGTCACGCTTGTGCAGAATGCCGAGGGCGGCAGCGCGACTATCGCCCCGAACAGTTGGGTCGCGATCAAGGGATCTAACCTCGCTCCGGCGGGCGACTCGCGCATCTGGCAGGGATCGGATTTCGTCAATAATCAAATGCCGACGCAACTCGACGGGGTCGGCGTTACGATGAATGGCGAGAACGCCTATGTTTACTACATCAGTCCGGCGCAGGTGAATGTGCTGACGCCGCCGGATCTCGCGGTAGGGCCCGTTCAGGTGAAGGTCACGACCGGCGGAGTTACAAGCGCTTCCTTCAACGCTCAGGCGCAAGAATACTCGCCCTCATTCTTCATCCTCGGCGCGGGGCCATACGTCGTCGGCACCCACGCCAACGGAGCCCTTCTAGGTCCGACGAGCCTTTATCCCGGCCTGACGACGCCTGCCGCGCCCGGCGAGGTGGTGATCCTCTACGCCAACGGCTTCGGGCCGACCATGCCGCCAATCGCAGCGGGTTCGGAAACGCAGTCGGGAAGCCTGACAATCCTACCCGTGATCCAGATCGGCGGAATTACGGCAACGGTGCAATTTGCCGGTCTGGTATCGCCTGGGCTCTACCAGTTCAACGTTATTGTGCCGTCGTCGGCAACGGCTGGAGACAACCCGGTCACGGCGCTGTATAACGGCATCACGACTCAGACCGGCGTGCTGCTGACCGTGCAATAAGAGTGGCGGTGAGGGGCGGGGCAGCTCTCGCCCTTCGCATACATCCGGCTTTCAACGAGGCCATCCCTTAGATGTCCACGTCCTAAGCTCGCCATCCCTTGTAATATCTCTGCTCCTTCACACCGTCGGAGCCGCGCCGGACGAAGGCCGGACCATCCTCGCGATGAAGCTTCCCGTTGCGCCAATATTCTTCATAGAACGAGCCATCGGAGCCGCGCCGGACAACGGCGGGGCCGTCCGGAGAATCGAGGCGGCATCCCTTATAAGCGAGCCACGCCATCAAATCTTTCCCGGTCAACTTTATACATCCGCCAAGCCAATCCCTGGTCCCGCACAGCTCGCGCGCAGCGTCTTCATTGACAGCGTAGGTGCGGGTGGTCTCGATGCCGTCGTTCCTGGAACGCGCCGTGATATGCGAAGGTGTGTTGCCGATCCTTATCCAACCGGCCCTGACCTTCCACTCTGCGGACTCGGTTGCAATTCATCTGGCCCGTCCGCCATAGCTCGATCTGTCTGCCGAAGCCCCCTGCCGTCCGTAGCCTTGGCGAAGGATGGTGCCGGAGGCGGAAGAGCGACGGCGGAAGGTTCGCACCGCACCGCTTTCATGGCGCGCATCTCCCACCGTTCCTGCTGCTGGGACAGGAACATGCCCTGGCCGTGCCCGACGTTTCTGTGCCCGGCCTCGGTCGAGGATGTATGGAAATAGCCGAGGATGAAAACCCGCAGCGACGAGGCCAGCGATCCGTGCCTGTGGTCCGCGACATAGCTGCAAACATCCTGTGTCGTGCAGTATTCGCGGCGGCAAATCTCGGCGAGCCCATCCCATATCTCCGGCTCCAGCCGGATGCTGGTCCGGTGTCCGTGGACGCTGATATTGCGCATCACGAGCGCGCTGCGCCTCTCGGGATCTTCGTTCGCCGTAGCGCCATCAAAGGCAGAAACCATCGTTGAACCGTCAGCAAGGATCAGGCCGCAAGGTCTTGGTCGGGGCGGAGGTGGGAATAGGACACAAGAGTCGGGGCAAGCGACTCGGAACCGCAATTGAGAACAGGTTTTCGCAGTCCGGTAGCATGGCGAACTTGATCGTTCATCCGTTCGTTGACCGGCATTAAAGCGGCGCGAACGATATCGGCCGTTCCCGGCAATGCCACTTCCGGGCCGAGCCACTCGACATCCCATCCTGCGCGTAAGAAGGTGCTCTGCCAGATTCGTGGCAGCATGAATCCCACATAGGCGTCGATATTCCTCTGTAAGCCCCGCTCCATATACGCCACGATCAACTCATCGACGACCGGCCGCCTCGCGTCTTTGCTGAGCAGGGAGCGGTCGAGCACCAGCCGGCTTGCCTCGTGAATTTTATGGCTGACGGGCAGCGTCCGAGCGGAAAGAAAGCCAAAGGCGTCGGAGAGCATGTACGGAATCGTGGTCGGATACGACCGGCAGACTCCGACAACCTGCCCTTCCCGATCGCGGGCGATGAAATACTCGGTTGCGACATTGTCGTATCGATCGAACTCCATCTCGTCGGCGACGTAGATGTTGCTCCAATCCTCCTTCGCAATCACCTCGCGATAGCGCAACCGATGCTGCGCGGCGACAAGATTGCCCGGAAAGCGATGCGAAGTTGCGATGTTTACGCAATCAATCATCCAACGATTGAACGCGGCCCACGCGTGCGCCGTCAGCTACCGGTTCCGGTAGGGGGTGCGGACCGAGGCGGGGGTGATGATCTGCTGGCGCAGCGCCTTGGTGATCGCGTAGGTGCGTCCGTTCGCCGCCAGTTTCCTGAAGATGTTCTTCCAATGAAACCGGACAGTATTGACGGTGATATTGAGGATGACGCCGATTTCCGGGTCGGTCTTGCCTTCGGCGCCCCAGGATAAAATGTCGTGCTCGCGTGTGCTCAGCACGGCTCTGGCGGATTTGATAATCAAGTCGCGGTAGGTTTCATGCAGGCATGTGCTGAGTAGATATGCGCCACCCAGGAAATTGTAGTCTTGCGGCTTGCTCCGTTCGGATACGGGCAATGACGATCTTGCTATTCCGATTCCGACCAGCTCCGAGCCCTCGCCGCGGAGCGAGATGCCGATCCCGTCGGCGAGTCCGGCATCCGCAGCTTCATTCATCATCCGAAAGGAGGCCGAGAGCCGATCAAGCTTTGCCGTTGTGTCGGACCAGTAAAACGGCGTGCGGCTGGTCAGGCACTGATTCGTCACCGGGTCGATCAACGAGAAATTATGCGCCGAATAGTGTTTCATCCAATCGTTTGGATAGCTGGTAGCTAAGCCGTGCTTGCAGGATAGGCCGAGGGAGGGATGGTCGTTGACCAGGCTGTACGTGATCCGGTCATATCCCTGCTGGCGCATGGCCTCGCAAAAGGCTTCGAACGCCTCCTCTGTAGTTTGGGACGCGGTTATAAGTTCAACGTAGCGCTCCAAATCTTTCATGGACGCGCGCCTCAGTCGGAAACGGCAGAAACCATGGAAGCCATCCGTGCATGCTGCGGCCCGAATCGCCACCCAACTCCTGGGTGGCGTGAATCGGCCCGCCTCTATTGATTCCGCGCCAGATACACAACCGTGGTAGGCACGACCATAAACCAGGATCGTTAATATCCGTTTGCGCGCAGGATTTCAAGAGTTGGCGCTGCTTTTTGTGAGTCGTGCCGCCAGGTCCAGATGGACCACCGCCGTTCCTGACACGCTGTTCCTGACACGCTGTTCCTGACACCCACCGAAGGCGGCACCCCTTGATATAATGCTCCCAAACAGCCGGCACTGAGAGCGGATTCCGGCGGGGAGGGCCGGGATGCGGCAAGTCGAATATTCCTTTGCGTTGTGCAAGAACACTTGGGTGTACTCGCCGACGGGCGGCGGTTCCACGGCGTTCAACCTTCCGCTCGACTCATATCTGACCGACATGGGAAAACAGGGATGGGAGTGGTGCGGCTCGGTCCCGGACCGGGACGACATGACGAAGATTATTTTGAAGCGTTATGCGCCGGCAGCGCGGCGCAAATCGTCCAGCCCCCCGCAGAACCCAGAGCCTTCGTCGGGCGCGGTTCTCCCGACGCAACGGCGTAAGGTGGACTAAACTAAAGGACCGTGTCCAGGAGAGCGACACAATGTCGCGCCCTGGGCCATCGCCAGAATCCCCGCGACCTGGTCGCCAGGTCCTTCATAATGACTCGAAACGGGTGGATGCCAGAGAATCGGGCTGCTTCAAGAATGAGGGCTGCCTCCGTTGGGTGACTTTTGCATGGCTCGCGTCAATCCAGGACATGCGCAAAGGAAACGCCTTTTGAAGGCGAACGCGGACCGGTGCTGTGTCTGCAAACGCTACGGAGTCGGCCTACATCTCCACCACATTGATGAGGACCCGTCGAACACCGTTGATGCGAACCTTGCAATCTTGTGCGTAGAGGATCACGACCGCAACCACAGGCCGGCCGCCTATCGACCCCAGGTGAATCACCTCGATCTAGGCCCGGAGCAAATCCGACAGCACAAAATATCCTGGGAGGCGTTCGTCATCGAGGCCCGGCAGCCAAATCCCAAAGTCGTCGCCACTCTGGCGGCCTACGGAACGGTTGAGCTGATTCACTCGCTCCAACTCGTCATGCAGTGGCCCGATGAACGAATCGAGTACGCGAGATCGTACCACCTGCTCGATGGCACGCTCGATGAGCTGACCGATGCGGTGATGGAAGAGCTTTCGCACATCGGGCAAAACGTCAAGTTGATGGTGCTGAACCAGCCGCTCCCCGTAGAGCATTGTCCGTGCTGCGGAGCCGGGGTAAGCCGCACCGTCAAGCCTGCCGTCGTTATCCGCCACACGGACCCCGACTGGCCGACGGATTCCAGTTGCGCGGTTTATATCAACCAAGAGACGCCCTTGATTACGGTTTTGTTCTTCCTGCGGCAGCAACAATTGCTGGTGAGCACCCTTCATCTCTGCCGCGGTAGATTCTTGCACTATCACGGCGATGGCGTTGACGAACGGATCGCAGTTCAACCCAAGCCGAGCATACGCGCTCAAGCGACACGCATCTTAAGAACCCTTCTCAAAGAGTGGTCACCGGCCAAAGTGTTCATCGGGACCGGAGACCCGGACACGCAGCAGCTAATCGACGACCTTAATCTGCCGCCCTGTTGGGAGATAAAGCGCTGAGAATAAATGGGCTACCAGACCTGTCGCGCCAATCTCTCCGGCGCTTTTCGGTGTTGGCCGCCGTAGGATGACCTTAGCTGGCCAGCGACCTATACTATTGCCGGGGGCGGATTGGACACGATGGAATTCAAGAAGCGCAGTCTCATGCAGATCGCAGACATGATCTGCGGCAATTTCAAAGCTGAGGAGAGCTTCTTCCGTTATCGGAGCAGCAGCTACCTGACGGAGTTCTTTCAGGACTGCGGCTCAGCCTTCACGCATGGCGGAACGACTCGTAATCACTGGGTCGCCGAAATCCTTCGGCAGATTCTCGCCGAGCCGCACCCGAACGCGAAGACGCCGCCCGAAACCTTCGCGCGCGTGATCCGTACGCTCATGGATCAGGGGGACGCCGTTAACGAGGGGGCGGAGAGGGTAGGAGCGCGTGCGCTTCTGAACACGGCGCTTGTCCGTGAGGGCTTCGAGGCCTTCTACGCGACTGACAAGCAATGCTACCTGCGCCATCTTGCGACCAACACCGTCGCGACGGCTTCGCCCAACCCCCATCGCCCGTTCACGGCGGCAGAACTCGAAAAGCGCGACCGGCTGATTGCCTATCTCGATGACGCGTCGGAGGACGCGTTGATCGGCGAGGTACTCTTGCCGCTCTTCCGTCAGCTTGGATTCCATCGCGTGACGGCTGCTGGGCACAAAGACAAGGCACTGGAATATGGCAAAGATGTGTGGATGAAGTTCACGCTGCCCACACTGCACGTCCTCTACTTTGGCATTCAGGCGAAGAAGGGGAAGCTGGATGCATCAGGCGTGAGTACGGCAGCAAACGCGAATGTTGCCGAAATCCACAATCAGGTGACGATGATGCTGGGGCACGAGATTTTCGACCCCGAGATCGGCAAGCGTGTCCTCGTGGACCACGCGTTCATCGTTGCTGGCGGAGAGATCACCAAAGCAGCGCGAAACTGGCTCGGCAACAAGCTGGACGCTTCGAGGCGGAGCCAGGTGATGTTCATGGACCGGGATGACATCCTGAACCTGTTCGTGGTCACCAGTCTGCCGCTGCCGAGCGGAGCCTTGCCAACACCGGACCCGTTTGACGACGATCTGCCATTTTAGCTTTCTCCAACCGCTACACGCGCGATCTCGGGAGTGGAGCGCGGTAGAATGATGAATGTTGGCGGGTTCAGGCGAGTAGGGCCAGTAGGCGCGAGTTCAACTCTCTCCGATGAAACGCGCCGCCCTTATGTGTTTCTCTGCGCTCCGCGCAACCGGGCTGCGCGCCTGCGGTCCGATCGCCGCCTACTCCGGGGCGGCGTGAATCGGCCCGCCTCTATTGGCTCGTTGCGGGCGGCCCGCTCAGCAAACATCTCTCTCCTAATATGAGGAAAAGGGTTAACTCAAAGTGGGACACCTATCGCGCGCCCACGTCCACGCCAGATCCAGAACTTCCGCCCGCTCCGCCCGAAGATAGGAATATTTTCCTAGCCGGTCGCCCTTACGCGTCGGCTCCCAACCCCTAGTTCCGCCCGCTCGCCCGGACACCGTCGTCCGCGGATAAGTAGCGGGCTACAGCCAATCTGGAATCGCGCGATCGTCTGTATCGGTCCATATCTGCGTGCCGCGAATCGCACTGAACCTCAACAGAAATTCCTGTTCTCTCAGGCAATACTTTCGCAGAACAGGTCCCACTTCCTTCTGTAGCTCCACGAATGACGGGCAATCGGTCGAATGCTGATCGCTGACGAGTTTGGGCCCATCGTCGCCGCAGAAGAAGCCTCGATCGCCCTCGCGATTCACATCGTAGCCATGCTCGATGATCCGATTGCGGGCAAGACGGATCTTTTCCACGATCGGTTCCTTGGATATCGCCTCAATCCCGGTCACGTCACGGCAAAGGCGGAAAAACCGTGAAAGGATTTCTATGTAGCACTCAAAATCGAGCCGCAGCATTGTGCTCTCAAGAATCCACCTCCCGGTTCGGTCGGAGTGATCATTAAAGGCCTCGCGCCACCGCGGTATCCCGTCGTCAATTCGGGTCTGAAGAACCTGCAACTGTCGTACCAGTTTCGTATGCGCTCGGAGGCCGCGATCATTCCTGAAAAGATAAAGTCGCGCCGCAATGATGTCCGTCAACTCTTCGGTCTCCCTTCGCCCTATCGGCACCGGCAACGCCGCAGTTTCCATGCTCTCCCCAGGGCGTGTGGGACGCGTCAACGCACCCCACCACAGTAAATCCTTCGGGCAGCGCGCTATGCGGCCAGCGGAATTCACTGTCAAAACAAGTTGTAGAAGCGATCGCTGCTGATCGGAACAGGGTCGGGTTCGGAAATCCCCAACCTGCGCAGTAAATCCAGAGGCCGCAACACTTCGGTGTGCATGTCGATCTCTTTTTTCTTCTCGCTCCTTATTCGGTCTACGAGTCTGAGCAGCTTCTTATCCAAAGTCAGAAGTGCATCCAAACCATGCCGCTCTGCCGTCCACAAATGAAACACATCCGGGTAGTTCTCCGAACTCCCGGATCTCTTACAGAGCAATTGAAACCATTCAAGGTTCCTCAAACTATCGACCTCAAAATCGCTCATGCCGATGGTATTTGTGTGCTGTATCACGACATCGACGCATGCTTTATCAAGAGTGCAGAGCCATTCGAGGAAAGCAATCTGGTTTGCCTGCCCGTGAAGTCCCAGATGACGATCTTTCTTGCCGCCCTTTGCGAAAAAGTCCATGAAGTCCGACGTGCGCCGGAACCGTGAACGCTCGATGGGCGGTTCGCACTTGTGAAGCGCGCAGCCCTGCAGCGCGTTGAATTCTTGGACTAACGCCCTCCCCCTGAGATGCTCGACGTTTATTTCGCTGTACGTGTACGCCTCGATATTCTGCTCGCGGATCATGCGTCCGATGGTGAACAGCGCCTCCTTTTGCTTTCGGTAGTCTTCGTCTTCGTCGGGCTGTTTCCTCTTCAGGCCAGAGATGCGAATCGCCGACCCGTCGCTCCAGCGCACGGGGGATTCGGACATTTCCTTAACTGCATGTTCGGCGAACTCGGAGTGGATAACAACTCCGGCATCCATGAGCACTCGTAGCGGGCATTTTCGGCGACCCTCACCATCACATTTGGCGTTGGGCATCTCTGCCAGTGTAGCGCCCGCGACCGCCACGCTGCCCCGCCACCGCTCCCGTGTGGACACATCCACAACCCCCATGTCGATTCCCGGTCCGCCACCAGAGGCCGTCGCTTCGCTGTGAGGCCCCGCGGTGGCGGCCGCACGAAATTAACCACGACCCTTTGGATGACCCCGGATGCGGCTGCCCGCGACGAATTTTCCCACGACTCCGACAGCCGAATGTGCTAAGAAAGCTAAAATGCAAGGAGGACAACATGGCACCGCTTGACTGGTCACAATGCCCGGCCGTCGAAACCGTTCCCGGCCGATTGAACGGCGCATGGGTATTCCGCAACACGCGCATGCCCGTCGCCGCCGTATTCGAAAATCTCGAAGCGGGAGCGACCATAGAAGAAATCGTCGAGCAGTTCGATATCACGCGCGGCCAGGTCAACGCCGTGCTCGAATTCGCCGCGCGCAGTCTTAGCCCGCCCGTTCCCGCCTCCGGCACCCCTCCTTTCGACGCTTCCCCCGATGCGCATTCTGTTTGACCATGTCACTCCTGCGGGTATTGCCCGTTGCCTTCCCGGCCATGTCGTCGTCAAAGCCAAGGATCGCGGCTGGAACACCCTGACCAACGGCCACTTGCTGGCCGAGGCCGAGCGCGCCGGCTTCGAAGTGTTTCTGACCGCCGACAAGAACATCTGCTATCAGCAAAACCTCACTGCTCGCCGGATTGCCATCGTCGTTCTCGGCACGCCGCAATGGCCGATTCTTCGACTGCATTTCGACAAAATCGCGGCAGCCGTAATCGCCGCTTCGCCGGGCAGCTACACCGAAGTCGAAGTCCCGCCTCTCTTGTGAACGAGCCGTCGAATTCCCGCGAATGGCGCCCGCACACCACCATCCGGCCCCCTTTTCCTCGCCCACCAGCGTACGCAGTCGTCCTCGCCGTAAAGGGTCTCCGATGAACGCGCACAATGTGCGCACCCCTGACCGCTCCGGGCGGCCCGCTGAAGAAACCTCTCTCTCCTAATATGAGGAAAAGGGGGGAATGCAAAGCGAGCCGACCAGCGCGCGGCCCTCACTCAATCCGGAAATTCCGCCCCGCCCCTCCAAAGATAGGAATATCTTCCTAACCGCTTGCCCTTACGGACCAAATCCCACCCGTCCGCCCTGGATGCCATCATCGCCGTGGCGCAAAGCGACTGGTGAGCCCTGTCTCCGAAACTAGCGCCGCGAGGGAATTGGTTGTGCGCTGACGCGCTCTATCTCAGGCAAAACGAATGTCATTAGCAAGCTCGCCATCTCTCGAAGACTAGCCTCCAGGCTCGGCTCACGTACGCCAAATGCCTTGAGGCGCAAGCGTTCTTTCGGGGAAAAGTCGGAATTCTTTTTCCGAGACAGAATCAGGTTTTCATTCTCGACGCGTAAGCGCGCTTCGTCCGCCGCGTCTTTCGGAGCAAACGAAATGCTGTAGTAGTCACGAAGAACTGGATCGGTTTCGTCGGCATAGATCGCATACGGTTGCAAGAACCCATCCCGCGGAATGCTCATCGCGCCATGCGCGTTTCGCACGCGACCGTGGAACATTGGATGCGCCAGGAATTTGTCTCGGGCCTTCACCAAGTACTGCAACTCGCCAGGAACAATTTGTATATTCAGGCCCTTTAGCATGTGTGCCAAGCTGGTCAGCTCGTAATAGACGAATGAGACCAAAACGCTCGCTTCCAGAGCCCGATAGTCCCTTCGCCACATCAGTTCATCTGGCACATCCCATGTGAGAGGTTCCTCTCTGGTAACGCGTTTTGCGATGTCCATGTGAGCCTCTGCGTCCCGATAGAGGCCGGAAAGCGCTTTCAAGCGTGAATAGGTGAAGGCGAACATCTCCACGCGGTCCAGAATATCAATCAGATAGCGGCGCTCTTCCATGATTCGCGCGTATTCGGCATCGTTAGGTATTCCCCGTGCGATTGTGGGGTGGTTCAATACCTGAGTAGCCTTCCGGAGGAATTCGTCAAACGGGCTCGTTTGACGATACTCTTTCACGAGGCTCTCCGCCAGGAACCAATCAACCTCGGGCGAACCCAGTGGGCAACCACGCGCCTCCCAGAGGTGATAGGCCAAGTCGGACACCTGTTCCTGTAACGCCCGGCGATCTTTGGCAGAGTTCCTTCGAAATGACATAGCGTCTTCCAGGTTACTCCCCGCTACTAGTTCCAGCCCGCCCCAGGGGCCTCTCGATTCTTGGCGGGAGTCTGGCGGCGAACCTCACGCTCCACGGCAAGGGCTATGCCCTCGGGACCACCGTCGATGTGCCCATGTCGATTCCTGGTCCGCCACCAGAGGCCCGCTTCGCTGTGAGGCCCCATGGTGGCGGCCTCACGGAAAACCAGAAGGGAACACGCGCATGGGTCTCGACATGTATCTCACCGGCGAGAAGCTCATCATGAGTTCGGACGGCCTGAACCCGCGAGAGGACGGCTTTCGTCTCCGCTCAAAGACGCTTGAACTTGGTTACTGGCGCCAGCATCCGAATCTGCATGGGTATGTGGTGCAGACCTTCGCCTGCGGCAAAGACGAATGCCAAAACATAGACCTCAGCGCCGGGCACATCCGCACCATCATCGCGGCAATTAAGGCGCGCGAGCTTCCAGATACGACCGGTTTCTTCTTCGGCGTCAGCGATTCATCGGAGGAGCGCATGGCCAAAGACATCGCAACCTTCGAAAAAGCCCTCGAATGGTATCAGGCCGACGAGCCCGGCATTTTTCGGTCGGTCACATATCGCGCCTCTTGGTAGGAAGCCGATCCGTCCCTCCCAGCAATCACACAAAAGGAACAGATCATGAATGATTTCCTCGAACACTGCGGGCGTTACTTCAGGGCATTCGCGATGCGCCTCGTCACGGCGGCCATCCGCCATGCAGCCCCATTTCGTTACGAATTTGGATTAGACTATAAGTGGAGGTACGCTATGGCAAGTGCGGGAGCCCCCCCGCCACCCGAAAAGCTCGACGCCGAAGCAGCAGCCGAAGCCAAACGATCAACCGCGCAGCAGTTGATCGGTACGGTTAAGAAACTCTTCAGGCTCGCCGGACATCCGGTTAAGCTGATTGATCTGAAGGAGGTTACGATTACGTTCGGATCCAGGGGGAAGGTAACCATTACCCCCTCCGGTAATGTGGAAATCGACAAAGAAGTTGACAGTTCCCGGCATGGAGTAGTACCTTCCGCAGGACGTATAACCAATGAAGGCGAACCGCCAATGACAGATCAACGCACGGACCCGAGACGACAGGACCGCATCCTACCTGACTGGGCGGAGGTCATAGATCGACAGCCTGGTATTGTGATTAAGAATAATTACCTTGTGCAAGCAGCCGGTGACGGCTCTCTTGAACTCGTGCGGCGGTTTTTAGATATGGGAGCTGAGGTCGGCACCCATAACAACGACGCTTTGCGGAGCGCGGCGGCGAATGGATACACCGACATCGTTAAATTCCTTATGGACAAGGGAGCGGATGTACACGCTGCGAAAGATGAGGCGCTGATAATCGCCGCCCAGCGCGGCCACACAGACACGGTGCGCTTTTTGCTTGAAAGCAATCCTGCTGAGGAAGCACGGAAAAAAGCCCTTCAACTCGCGACGCAACGGGGTCGCCAGCAGATCGCTCAAATGTTGACGTGAAGACCCGCACTCAAGACAATCGTTTTCATAACAGCCACGGCTGATCGAAGCGATCCTTCGATAAAGCCCTGATAGTCGGAATATGCTTCTCCGCATACGTGAACATTACCGGTCTCGGGTTCGCCGCGCAAGCTGAACGCTTGTAGCTTTTTAAGAGCTGTCGGCACATCCATTCCCGGTTTCCAAGCGTGGCAAGCGGCTCCGAATGGTTCCTGTGACCAGTCGCGAATAGCAACAGTGATAATGCTTGCCTCTACACGTTCCAGGTGGGTCGCTTCATCTCGACCGTTCTTAGGCCATAATTGAGCCAGTTGCCGCGCGATGTCACGTTCCAGAGCAGGGGGAACCTTGATTTGAACCTGACTATGAGGCTTTCGTATGTATGCTCCCCAATAAGCCGTCGCGGGACGATCCATGTAGAACATGATCATGCCGCGATCTGTCGAGCCGTCCGTCGGCCAAAAATAGTGGACCTCACGAGTCGGAATGCGATGTGCTCCCTCATGCGCTTCAGGCAAGACCTTCCACCAAGGGTCTCTTAGGGTAACGAACACTTTCAGCAGGGGAAAAGGGATGACCCCGTTAAGATAGTCTTCTATATCAGAGGGGAAAGCCACTTTAAGATTGCGCAAGGGAACGGCGGCCATAGCCAGGATGATGTGATCAAAAGCCGCCGAATTGGCGTCTTCTGTTGTTCGCAGGCAGACTTTCCCAGTTAGCTCATTGTTGCCGGCGAAAACTTCCGTAACCACAATACTCGACTTCAATGTGACCGAGCCCTTTCTCTTGCCGTCCGGCTGACGTAGCGTTAAACACAGGTTTTTGATTACCTGGTCGACGCCTGCCTCAATGGTTGACAGCGCCGCATTAGATGTGAATAGCCGCAGCCAAAAGATCGACCACTCTGAAGCACTGGGATTTTCAGGCATCAAATGATAAAAGGTGCCGGTATCGCGAATTTTGGCAACCGCGCTAGGACTTAGCACCGTGGACAGCGCATTCCAAAAACCGTAGTTGTAAAGCCTTTGTCCGCGGGGAACGCCATCGGTCAATGTTTCATCAAGAAAGATCGTGGTTCGGATGTCATCGTAAGGCCGCTGCCCTTTTGCTGGATAGTCGCTCCAGCTATCCGCATAGTCCGCGATTTTGGACTTGATTCCCTCAGGGGAATCCACGACTTCCGGCAAGGTCCGCTTGCGCTCAGTGGGGTCCGGGTGGAAAATCCGGTAAACGCCGAATTTCAGAAGATCCAAAGTCGAAGTCAGATGTGAAAACATGGCTGTGTGCTGGTCGGGCCCAGCCGCAATTGCATCCTTCTGCTTTGTGGACATCTCATGCGACAGCAGATCGTATTTGGGAAACTCTGCGAGAGGCGACGCTCCTGTCGGCGGATTAAAATGCCGAAAGTTAATTCCGAGTTTGCCAGCCAGTTTCTTGAAGTAAGGTTGGGTGGCTAATTCGAAGCGCATCGGCCCGCATTCGGCAAGGAACCCTCCCGCCAACTGAACCGTCTCGATCCTCCCCCCAAACCGGTCGAGGGTTTCGAACACTGTCACGTCATGATGCTTTGCCAATCTGTACGCGCAGTACAGACCGGTAATTCCACCACCAACGATTCCAATCGACAGCTTCCGAGGCATCCTTAACATTTTGACACAATCTTTTCAGATGAATCGGGATGAGGAAATGAACTCGCTCAGTTGCAGCCGCCGCAAAATGTTGTTGAGTTGAGATGTTTTTCTTGACAGCGGCCCGTCTTGGCGGTCTTTGGGCGCTCCGAGGATTCCGTGGCGCGCTCCCCCCGTGATATGCTTCAAATTGGCCGCTGGGGTCAGCGCGTCGGACCGGCACGCGCAATTGGCCTTCGGTCGAACGAATCTGGTCATGCTCCAATTCGCTTACGGCTCCAATTTGGATTTCAACCAGACGCGTGCTCGCTGCCGCTCGGCACGCTTCGTCTCCAAAGCTTTGCTGCCTGACTACAGGCTGTGTTTTCCGCGATACGGCCTGGCGCGACGCTGTGGCGTAGCGTCAATTGAGCCGGCGGAGGGAGATCACGTCTGGGGCGTTGTCTACGAGATTCCCGATGATGAGGTGTCCAACATGGACAAGGCGGAAGATTTCAATCGGGACCGCCCATATGATCAAAACTCCTACTATCGTGTCGAGATTGAGGTCCTGCCTAATGGTGACCCTGCCACGCCGATCACAGTCTTCACCTACATCGCCGTACCTCAACCGAAACCGCCGCTTCCAAACGCAGACTACCGCGATACGATCGTACGCGGAGCCATCGCTTCGGGACTACCGGAAGAATACGTGAAGAGACTCGAAGCGATCGAAATTGCATAGGGTTTCACCGAAATTCCTTTTCAGCTGAAAATCAGAGTTTTTCCAAGAGCCCGCGCCGGCAATGCCCGCGCGCACTTTCGCCCAACATCCTTTTTCCCCCGCATCGCCCTCTCCGACCGGCCGTCCGCCCCATGGCCCTCGAACCGCCGCCAAGCTTACATCCGCCGCGCCGCTTGTGCTGGGTCAATCGGTCTTCCGCCCCATAACGGCAGACACAATTGCCGTGCGGCAGATTGTGTTGCGTTCCGGGTCCCCGCGAATCCCTGCGCCCGTAATAGTGCGGCAGAGTCCTTCGAGCGGGACTCCACGCTTGCCGCCTGTCGCGGCGGTGATTCTCGTGTCGGCCGCGATTGAGCGCTAGAATCATTATGCCCTCCGGTTGGTTATGACAGATTACCGTCAAGGCGCTTTCCGCAATCCGTTCGAGCAACACCTGTTTAAAACTATTCGAGATGCCCTCGCTTGGTGTGCGAGCTACGCCGCCAAAGAGGGCTTTCCGAGTTCGGTCAAGGGAGATGTCTATCACAACGTTCAAACTGCCGAGTTTCACGGCGAACTCTCGGCTACCGATACATTTGCAGACCCTCAGTCGCGTGAAATCGATGTTCTCATCGAACTGGAACTGCCGCGGCATATCAGGCTCCTTACGAGCGGCAAGGATTCGGATTACAGGCAGAAATTGGAACACATCGGCGACTACGAGGGCCTGTTGGCATCATTGCGCTCAAACGACCATGGGTGGCTGTACTGGGCGATGATTGTTGCCCGCAAAGGGTTTCAAAGCGGTTGCGAGGAAACGGCGAAACGGGCCGACATAGCTTTGGTTCCGCCAATAACAGGCAGCGTTGAATGGCTCAGCGTCCTCACGGAAGAAGAGGTACTCGATCGGGTTACTGACGCTGTGAAGATTTTTACCCTCGGTGAAGCATGGCGGCGAGATCGCAACTCATACCGAACTGGAGATGTGTACAATTCGATCTATGTAGCCACTCGGGAGCCTTCCGGCCTCCCAGGCACGACACGTATCCGCCAAGGTGATGGGTCGGAAAAATCGATGAAGGAGTTTATCGAAGACGCGCTCGCAAAGCCAGAAAACCGATTTCGCATTCCTCTGAGCCGCGACAGAACGTACGTGCCCTTTTTTGCACCTCCGAAGGTGCAGAGCAATACAAAGGACGGGAAGGTAATATCGAGCGAAGTAGGATCGACGATCATCGGCTCTTCCGCGGGCATGCGATTCTTCCGCGTTCGGACCGAAACAGGACGAGAGCTTCTTGCGGACGGTCAGAGGGCCCTATACACCGTGCCGCCGGGGCGTTCTAGTCGGCAGCTCGTTCGCGTGGATTGCCTTCGAGTTGGCACGCAAATCCTCTGTTCAGTCGATGAGGGAACGGAAACGCGGCTGGAGACGGTCAACCTTGTTGAGGAAATCAAGTGATCTCGCGGTCGACATTTGCCAGTTTTTGGCGACCATCCCTGACGACCGCAGCGTTCACCTGAAAGCCCGCGCCAGCAACGGCAGCACGTCCTTTAGCGCTGCTGGCGTGACCGCGGAGACCAGAAGGGCTGACCGCCCTCGCACCCAATTAATCCGCCCGTCAGAGTCGGATCTTCCGAACCGGTAGGAGGCGTCCGCCTGGTCCGATCAAGACCGCCTTGAGACAAACCACAACGTGCCGCACATCCACCGCGGCGACGAGCGAAATGGGTCAGCGCGTCCAGCCATCTCAAATATACGGGCAAGGTGGGCAATGTGTGTCGTGGCAAAATGAACCCGAGTGATTTCCCAAAATGAAGGACTTCAACGCGCTTCGTTTGAAATGTACCACCGCGAAAGAGTTGCCAGGTGCGGGTTCCGCTGCTTCATCAGAGTAGTCCGCTCCAACAACTCTTTGACGATTGCGATTTCCTCCAGCGTATTCCCGTTGCCTCGTCCGGGAAATTTGTGGGTGACTTTGGCTGGGATGTCGGCCCTGAAGTTCTCCCCTGCGTCGAGAACACGGGCGAGGCGGATTCTGCGACTCTCACCTTCACTAACGTCGAGCATCCCGCGGCCGCCAGTCAGGTAACCAAGACCCACGGAAACGATGGAGTGCGCGTGACGGCGAATTGCCTCAACAAGGGGCTGTGTAGCGGATGGAACGACCTTGGCGAAGTCGCCACGTCTTGCGGCGAACGACTCTACCTCGGCGAACGTCATTCCGAGGATCTCGGCAATGCCGTGACCGGCGATCCGTAGTGCGCGGGCTTGATACGACCATCGGGTACCGTCGCAGGATTCGCAGGGGCCAGTGTCGATGTAGGCGGCAAGTTGGTCAGCGATTTTCGTCCCGGTAGATGACTTGTCCAGAATGATCTGTCGGAAGCCGGGGAACGGGCGCGGCGAACCAAACTTCCGCCCGCGGCGGTCCCGGTCGAAGACAAGTTGGCCTCCGCTTCCGTTAAGCACCAGCGCGCGGGCCGACTGAGGCAGCTTAGACCAGGGCACGTCGGGAGCGAACCCCTGCATTCCACGAAGGCCCTCAATGGTTTCGTGCTGTATATTCACGTACCTGTAGTTCTTTTCGTTCCAAATCGCGAACGCTCCCTCCCTCATCGAGCGATCAGGGTGCGCGACTAGTACAACTTCGCGGAGGCGCCGCCCGATTCCGGTGCCACGACATGCGCGGCAGGCGCCGCTCTCCTCATGCTCGGGAGCGTTGAACGACAAAAGGTGAATCGATGGACGAGCAAAGATCTCGGACGCCTCGGGGTGTATCCAGTGTTTGGTGGAATCGAGCCTCGGACCATACGGGCCAGCCAGATCAGGATCGAGTGCAGCGGGGAGCATTACGACTGCGGAGCCGTTGCCCGCCGAAAATGCCCTATCCAGATACTCTCGCAACTCTCTCGCCGCCGTATACCCTCCAACTTCAACCCTGCCAACAAGCGCTTCAATTGTGTGTGCAACGTTTGCGTTCAGACCCTTGAATTCAGACACCTCGACCGTACGGCCACCCTCGCGTAGACGAGGAGGGTCCGTTTCGCTGCGTACGATGACATGCTCAATGTCGTGGGACGCAAGACGTTTTACGGCGGTCACGCCGTCCGTTCGCTGCTGCCGAATCGGGGCTGCCCATATCTCGGCAGAGCCGCGGTAGTGCTTCGAGATCCATCTGGCGTACGACTCGGGCGAGGGCGGCGGAACATAATCTTTCGCCCGCTCGGAATAAGGAGCCGACGCGAGAACGAAGAGGCGGCGTAGAACGGATAGAAAGCCGGTCGCCGTGCCGACCGTGGTCCGCACATTGGGCCGAAAACCGCGTTGTCCCACGAGGATTGTCGGCGGCAGCGCGCCGATGAAGGCTCTAACGTCGTCGCGCTTGAGCTCCTGCTGCGACGTACCGAGGAAGGTCTGTGTACGTCGGCTTCCCTCAGCCGCCAGGGTATCGGACAACAAGGAACTCTTGCCCGAGCCGGAAACTCCGGTCACGACGGAGATTTGCCTCAAGGGAAACATAACGTCGACGTTCTTCAGATTGTTGGCGTCGGCGCCGATGACTTCGATGGACGGCGAGTTCAAAGAGCGCGTCTTGCTCATTCGGCAGGCTCTTTCAGATGCAGGACGAGCACCGAGCGTGCGTCGAATTCGTTCGGAAATTTGGTAAATCTGACAGAACACGCGCCGCGGTAGTGCAGCGCGGTTCGGTTCGAGACAAGCACTGCATCTCCCGGCCCCGTGTGAAACGGCACGGAAACATCCGTTGCGGCGCGGTGAATTGCGGCGATGACCGATTCGAACTTTGGGGATTGCTCGTTGAGCCGCTTGCTGGCTACGCGAAGGCTTTGGGGGTGATAACGGATCGTGCCGTTGTGAACGAGGCGTCCCCGCCAGATCTTAGGCGAGCGCTCGTGCGCCATGGCAGTTTCGGATTCGGTTAGGAACGAAAACGCTTCCCTGTCTTCGAAAGTCCCCGACCCGAGACGTTCCAGCAGACGCGGCAAAAACGCGACGCGCTGTTCCGCGTATTCCGGCGCACCGGGATCTTCGTGCTCGCACTGCATCGCGGTGCCGAAGGGCGGAACTTCCGAGACATTGCCGTCGGTGTGGAAATCGCCAGCGCGAATCGTATGCGAAAGCTCGTTTGTCCATGGCGACATGCGGAAACGTTTCACGATCCGCCGCTGGCCGTACTCGTCGAATGCGGCTCCGAGCCCGGAAGCGACAATGAGCAGTGACCGCCCTTCGTCCGCATCGAGTCCACGCACCACGATGTATCCGCAGTGACGGATCGAGGAGGTCACCAAGTCGCAGAACGCGGTCCACCGCTCGTCCTGGCGAAGTGGTCCAACAATGTCTGCCGTCAGCGCTGTGATCTCGGCATCCTCCACGGACGCAAATGTTTTGGCTACTGCGTCGATCCTGCCTTTGAGCGACGGACGAATTGTCGTATCAGCAAACGGTAGTCCGGTCATCATTGACACGCAGGCGGAAGATAAGCTTGTACCGATAGTGGTGGTCAAACATCGTTTGTACGTCAGGGTACCTGAACTCCGCGCGAAGCGGGTCGTACGTGACCCATCCCGAACACCGAAGTGGTTGCACCGAAGGCAGAAGGCCCGCAGACGATGCGGCCTCCATGATCTCAAGTGGCATGTGGTCGTAGACGCGGCGTCCGGCTGCCACCAGCGATGTTTTCCACGTCTTCCACAGCGGGTTTTCGGAGTGACAGCCCAGGACCACATACGCGCTGCCATTAGACGCCAGAACTCTGCGCACACGCTTCATGAAATCCCGTAGGTCTGGTTCGAGATACAACACTTCATGACTGGTGGTGAGGTTGACGGCGCCGGTGGGAATCCGATCCCACTCCGACGCATCGAGAAGCGTCACGTTGGCGGTAGCACGAGTCAGCCGCCGCGAAGCGGCAAGACGGGCAGCGGCGAGCGGCTCAATCCCGTACAACTCGGCAGGAGCAAATCGACGGCTCAGCGCCTCGATCAATCCACCCGTGTGACAGCCGATGTCGAGAATCACGCGGGGAAGGGGGTTGCGGTCTCGCTCTATGTGGTCGATCAGCGAGGACCAAAACGATTCATTGACGATCGGCAAGTCCCGATCAAGCGCCGGATCGCCAAAGAATGTCTCATTCTCGATGCTAACGCCTTTCATGGGCACCGCTGAGACGAGCAGCTACGCGCCAGAATGTCCCCCGCTGTAGGATCGATGCCGAAGTGAATGATAAACAGTTCGACGGACCCGCGGAACGCATCCTCAAGCGCCGCACGGTCATCGGGACCCCGCATGCCGAAATAGGGGAAGTGATGGAGATACTCGCCGAAAACGGCCTCGCAATCGCGCATATAGGCACGCGTATCAAGAATGTGGGCGTGCCAGAACGCATCAATTGGTCCGGTCGGACAGATTTTTCGGTCGGGATAGCGGGCGTTCAACGCCAGAAAGTTACGGTAAAGAGACTCGACCTCTTCGCAGAACTCTGGTGTCCAGTTGTGCTCTTCCATCATCTTTCGCTTTAGCATCGCGAAGTCGAGTTGGTTGACGCGGTCGAGCGCGTCGCGGAGCACCGCGTCGCTTTCGATCATCGCTTGCGCAGCCTCGAACGAGACTGGATCGGCTTGGTTGATTGTTGCCATGCTGCGAAATACCTCCTGCACTGAACTGCGCAAATCTGATGCCACCGTTTGATGGGCTAGTAGACCCACGTCGGTTTAACCTCCGGGGCCACCACCACCGCTTTATCTCTTCGTCCGCTGGCCAGTTTTGGGCCACCATCCCAATAGATGATCCACTTCCTCGCTGTCGGGGTCCGCATCCGATCATCCTTGGCAATGCCCGCCATCAGCCCGAGCCTGCACGGTCGATTCCGTTCAGCAATCCTTGAACTTCGTTGAACCAGACACGTCGGCGCTCGACCGGTCATCTTTGCAGCTCAAATCCATTGTAGCGAACCATTTTAGCGAAAAGCCTGCTTGATCGGGAATCGGTCGGGGAACGCGGGAACGCCGTTACGCCCTGGGCCGCGCCTCCGACTGCGATCAACTAGCGGTCGTTCTCATCGGATCGTCGCGCTCAAACTTGCTCGTTAAGGCGAAAGTCCGTTTTGAAGGACGCCCGGATCGCCCGCAACGTTAACGTTGACCCCTCCCGTCGCTCCACCTCCGCATCGCCTCCTCCGCTCCCTCGCCCTTCGGCTTTTGGGCTCCCCTCCGACAAATCTCCGGCCGCCCCATCGTCGGCCACCCAAGCCCGCCTTCCGCCCACTCGCGGTGAATACCGGCGCTGCAAGACCCGACCCGGCGACCTCCCCTGGAGAGCGGCTGCCGTTATTGGCAAGCACACGCCGAACCAGCCAGAACCACCGCCGCCGTCGAACTTGCCCGGCTGATTCCCGCCCCCATTTTCCTCGCCGACCAGCGTACGCGGCCCGCACTCGCCGTAAAGGGTCTGCGATGAACGCGGAATGCGCGCGCCCTTGACTGCTCCCAGCGGCCCGTTGAAGAAACCCGTCTTTCCTGTCATCAGGAAAATGAGGGTATGCCAAGCGGAGCGTATCCAGCCCGCGCTCGATCCGGAACCTCGGCGCGGTGATAGGAATACTTTCCTAAACCGGTCGCCCACCGTCAAAACCGGCTCCACCTGACGCGCCGACAAACGCTGTCGTGGCGACTCTCCAAGATTTCTCGGACCTGCTCACCGACGGCTAATCTCGACTCCGGATCGCGGTGATGGCGTTCTTCTTGTGCTGCTCCTCGACGACCGCCTTCCACGTAGCGAGCAGCTTGTTGAGGTTTTTGATCGCGACGCTGCGCTGGAATTGACTGCCGAACCTGGCCTCGATCCGCACGGAATAGGAAAGGCCGTTTTCGGAGCTGAGCGCGTCTGCCGATTTCCTTTTCTGCATGGCTTCCATTCTCCCGCGATTCGAGAAGGCATGCCAACCTTGAATCCATCAACGGAAGCCTGATCCGCGCCGCAAGCTGTTCCCGGCTTTCCCATTTCCCGCCGTCCGCCCCCAGGGCCTCGATTCTTGGCGAATCTTACAGCCGCGCGGCGCTTGTCTTGGGTCAATCGGTCTTCCGCCCATAACGGCAGACAAAATTGCCGTGCGGCAGATTTTGTTGCGTTCCGGGTCCCCGCGAAGCCCGATGACCCCGCGCCGCCCGGCTGTGTTCCTTTCGCTATTGAGGCCCATGGTGGCGGCCTCGCGGACAACAGGAAGGAACAAGCACATGGGTCTCGTCATGTACCTCACCGGCGAGAAGTTCGTCATGAGCCTCAGGCTGCAAGAAGACGGTTTTCGCCTCCGCTCAAAGACTCTCGAACTGGGTTACTGGCGCAAGCATCCGAATCTGCATGGCTACATCGTGGAAACCTTCGCCGGCGGCAAAGACGAATGCCAAACCATAGACCTTTGCGTTCCCGACCGCATCCGCACCATAATCGCGGCAGTGAAGGCGCAGGAGCTTCCCGACACGACCGGTTTCTTCTTCGGCGTCAGCGACTCATCGCAAGAGCGCATGGAAGAAGACATCGCGATTTTCGAAAAAGCACTCGCATGGCTCGAAACCGACGAACCCGGCGTCGTTCGGTTCATCAAATATCGCGCCTCATGGTAACCGTCGCGCACGAGCAAGCCCCGAGACGCTTGAATGTGATGACAGAGATCGGGATATTCGCTACAGTACGACCCCAGGGAGTTACGCGCATGACTGCACAACAGCCTTCGAACGATCCCGTCCTGACCCGCTTTCGCGATGCCGCCCGCGCGCGCTATGGCGACCGGCTCGTGCGCATCGTCTTCTTCGGATCGCGCGCCCGCGGCGACCATCGTCCCGACTCCGATTACGACATCGCCGTGTTCTTGAAGGACTACGATTCCTTCTGGACCGAACTCGATCCGCTCGTTGACATAACGACCGACATCCTGTCCGACACCGGCGCCGTCATTTCCGCCAAACCCTTCCGCGCCGACAGCTACACTGCCCAAACGCTTTTCATGGGCGAACTCCGCCGGGAAGGAATCGACCTATGACTCCAGCCCTCGCCGACTCGCTCCGCACCGCCAAAACCTGCCTCATCGATGCAGCCATGCTTAGCCCAGTCCCGCGCGCCGCGGCGCGCGAAGCCTATCTGGCCTCCTACCATGCAGCAGAAGCTTACGTTTTCCACTGCACGGGAAAAATAGCCAAGACTCACTCCGGCCTCCGCTCCGAATTTAACCGCCTAGCCAAAGCCGAGCCGCGCATCGGACGAGACCTCGTCAAATTCCTTTCCACAGCCTACGAACTCAAATCGATCGCCGATTACAATACCGACCCAGCCACGCGCATCACGGCAGACGAAGCGCAGGACGCGATCCACACCGCCACGCGATTCGTCACTGTCATCGAAGAGCTGATCGGCACGCCGACATGACCGAACAGCGCTGAGCCAACTTTTCTTTTGAGAGCGCCAAAACCAGCAGGCAGGGGCTTCCCAAACCTGGTCAGCGTCGCCCGCTGTTCCCGCCTTTCCAGTTCCCACCGACCGCCCCAGGGCCTCGCGATTGTTCGGGCTGGAGTTTAGCGGCGGACCTCACGCTCCAGGGCAAGGGCTGCGCCCTCGGGCTCGGTGTCCCATACTGTAGCCGCGGGTGCAGTTCTGTAGTCATTTTCCCAGGTGGTAAGGTGCCTCTCCCGCAACGGCTAATCACAG
>Ga0182018_10000065_pt1 | contig 124267 bp, 108 predicted proteins | sample 812P2MmetaG_FD_120490 | JGI IMG/M metagenome (GOLD analysis project Ga0182018, IMG submission 120490) | Permafrost microbial communities from Stordalen Mire, Sweden - 812P2M metaG | ecosystem: Environmental > Terrestrial > Soil > Wetlands > Permafrost | place: Sweden: Stordalen | collected...
ATCCACTAACGATTGGCGGCGACGTGGGACCGAACCCCGTGCCATAGAGAACGATGGTCTCGCCGGGGTTCGCGGGTGTGCTCGATCCGGGGTAGAGGCTCGCCGGCCCCAGCAGGCTGCCATTCGCGTGCGTCGCCGCCGCGTAGGCCGAGCCGCCAAATTGAAATAGGCCAGGGGCGTAAGCTTGGAGTTGCATCCCGAATGCAGTAGTCGTCGAACCATTGTTCGTGACTTGCAACATTACGGAGCCCTGCGCGGAATCGAGGGGCGTTAAGACATTTACCTGAGTTGGGCTGATGTAGTAGACATAAGCACTCTTTCCGTTCACAACGACACTAATGCCGTCGAGTTTCGTTGGCAGTTGGTTATTGACGAAGTCTGAACTTTCCCATGTTCGGGTGTCTGAGGCAAGATTGGAACCCTTGATCTCTATCCAGGTGTTCTGCGCGACGACAGTTTCCTCGCCAGCCGCGTTTGCAACCGAGGTCACCGCAGGAATTACAGGCGTCGCTTTTCTGATGCGCATATTGGCCGCGTCCGCAATGATGATATTGCCGGAGGGGTCCACGATGACACCCTCGGGCGAAGCCAAAGATGCCGAGGTGGATGGTCCGCCATCTCCGCTGAAGCCCTGATTTAAACTGCCCACAACCGTGAAAATCGTGCCTCCGGGCGTCACCATACGGATTCGGTTATTTCCCGTGTCAGCTATGAACAAGTTACCCGACCCATCCACTGCGACGTCTTCTGGGAACCACAGCGGTGCTATAGTCGCGAGGCCACCGTCTCCACTCCATACCGCTTGGCCATTGCCTGCAACCGTTGTGATCAGACCGTCTGCCGTCACCTTCCGGATTCGATCATTGAACGTGTCAGCAATAAAGAGATTGCCCCCACCGTCCACCGCTATGCTCATTGGACGGTCGAATTCCGCCATCGTAGCAGGCCCGCCATCTCCGCTAAAACTTTGCGTGCCGTCGCCGGCCATTGTGGTGATTACGCCACCGGGCGTCACCTTCCGGATTCGATAGTTGAACGTGTCAGCTATGAACAAGTTACCCGCCCCGTCTACTGTGATGCCCAGGGGCCCCGACAATTCAGCCATGGTTGCAGGCCCGCCATCTCCAGCGAACCCTGGCATACCGTTGCCGGCCACTGTGGTGATTACGCCACCGGGCGTCACCTTCCTGATCCGGTTATTTGCCCCATCAGCTATGAACAAGTTGCCCGCCCCGTCTACTGTGATGCCGAGATCGCACTGGATCGAGATGAAGGCGCAAGGCTGTGACAATTCGGCCATGGTTGCAGGCCCGCCATCTCCAGCGAACCCTGCCGTGCCGTTGCCGGCGACCGTTGTGATTATGCCACCAGGTGTCACTTTCCGGATTCGACCGTTGTACGGGTCAGCAATAAGGAGATTGCCCGCCCCGTCTATTGCGACGCGGGGGGGCCATTGAAGTTCCGCCATGGTTGCGAGGCCACCGTCTCCGCTGAAACCCTGAACCCCGTTGCCAGCGACCGTCGAGATCGTATAGTTGAACGGCGCGACCTGAGCTCGGCCGTCCGCCCAGCTAACCAACAGGAGTGCAATCATCGGGATGCGCCTCATCTTGAGGCAGCAGACTCTACCTAAACTCATTCCTGTGCCCTCCAAATACGCCTCAACTTTCAGCCTGTCGTCTTCGACTTGTCGTAAATCTGGCACTAGGATCGGCGACGACGGTCATTCGGATACCAAAGGTCCGATTACAGTAACCGAACGGAGCATACCCACGGTCACTCGGCAAGACGGCCACCGGCGCTGTCAATTCGGCCATTCTCGTACCCTTAGGTGGTATGCTTCGATTGGTGTCGGCATCACTTACCTTCCGTGAACTTCAGCTTTCGCATTGAGCGCCGATAGGTTAGCCCATGGCAACGGCCGATGCAACCGTCTCGGGGCACGCTCCTCGGGATACGCTTGGCTACGCGGATTGGGGGGCAGTACGGTCGCGCAAAACTCAACACCGTTTAGATGCAGCTTTGGCGGCCCTACTTAATCACCACTGATTAAGAAACCGCGCCTGCCTACTCCTGCAGTTCGCCTTTCTCGTGATGCTTCTCGTAGGCCTCGCGCTGGCGCGTGGCGATCCCGTTCAAGGCGCGCCGCTTCGCTTCCATCCGCACGGGGGAGTAGCGGGAGAGCATGGCACGCGAGACGTGGCCAGCGATGCTCATGATGACCTCATCGCCGGAACTCGGTGGATGGGCGAACGGCCCCAACTGGGGCAGGAAACGGGCAAGCCTCGGTGCTTTCTTGTGGAGCTGTTCTGTTAGCGGCTGTCTTGCTGGCGCGTCGCGCGTGCGCACTTGTGCGCACATATTGCCCGTAAGTTATAGAGGAATTGGTAGCGCTAACGGGAATCGAACCCGTATTTAAGCCTTGAGAGGGCTCTGTCCTAACCGTTAGACGATAGCGCCATCGAGTCCCTCCATTTTACCACCACTTTCCGCGCCATAATAAAAGCTGGCATGCGCCGCGCCCTCCTCTTCATCGTCGTCCAGACCCTCTTCGCGGCCGACCATTGGGTCCGCTACACCTCCGGCCCCTTCGAGGTCCTCACCGACGCCAGCGAGAAAACCGGCCAGGAAACCATGGTCCGCTTCCAGGAATTCCGCTACGCCCTCGGCACCCTCGTCGGCGAAGACGACCTCGAGACGCCTGAGCCCATCCGCATTCTCGTCTTCAAGAATTCCAAGGGCTGGACCTCGCCCGCGCCGCTCTCCATGGGCCGCGGCCGCTATGCCATCGTGCTCGCCGACAAAGCCCCCGTCGACCCCGCGGTCTTCAGCGAACTTACTCGCCTCCTCCTCAACTCCAACACCACTCGCATGCCCGCCGCCTTCGAGCACGGCCTGGTCGAATTCTTCTCCACCTTCGAGGTGCACGGCATCCACATCGTCGTCGGCGCGCCACCCGCGCAGCCCGACCTCGATTGGGCCCGCGTTCACATGCTCGCCGTCGCGCCCGAGTACTTCGGAAAGCTCCGCATCCTCCTCTACAACCTGCGCAAGGGTGTCGATGACGACGCCGCTTACCGCAATGCCTTCGGCAAATCGGCCGCCGAAGTAGAAGCCCTCGCCAAACGCCACTTCGCCGACGGCAATTTCCAAACCGGGACCATCTCCAGCCTCCCCATGGCCCCCAGCGACTTCCACGAGAAGCCTATCTCCGATACCGATATGCGTCTCGCGCGCGCCGATTTGTTGGCCGGCGAGCAATCCGCCGCCGAATACCGCAGCCTGCTCAACGAGCATCTGAAAGTCGCCGAGTCCGAAGAGGGCCTCGGTATGCTGGCCCTGCGCGATCGTCATAACGACGAGGCGCGCGGCTACTTCGCCGCCGCCATGGAGGCCGGTTCCACCAGCGCCCGCGCATACATCGAGTACGCGCGGCTGGAATCGGACGACGAAAAGGCCGACAAAGCGCTCCTGCGCGCCGCCGGCATCAACCCCAAACTCGACGAGCCGTTCGCCATGATGGCGCAGCGCGACACCGATCCGCGCAAGCGCCTCATGCACTGGAAGGCCGCCGCCGAACGCGATCCCCGCAACGCCTCTTACTGGCAGGCGCTGGCGGAATGTTATCTCGTAGATCATAATTTCGCCGACGCGGCCAAAGCGTGGCGCGAAGGCGAGCAGGCCGCCACCGACCCGGCGCAGCGTGCCCGCATGCATCAGGCGCGATTGGCGGTCGAAGGTCAGCGCCTCGATTACGAAACGGCGGAGAAGCGCCGCCAGGCTGAGGAGGACGCTCGCGAGCTCCAGCGGCTGAAGGAGCAGGCCCAGGCGCACCTGCACGAAGTCGAAGCCAAGTACAATGGCGACTCCAAGCCGGTGGCTGACGCCGTCCCCTGGTGGGAGGGCCCCAGCCCTTCCGGCAAAGTCGTCGGCAACCTGAAGCAGGTCGATTGCCTCGGCAAATCGGCGCGCCTGATCGTAGAGGGCGACAATCACAAGACCCTGAAGCTGCTGGTCACCGACCCCGGCAAGATCGTCATCTCCGGTTCCAACCAGGCGCAGTTGGGATGCGGCATCCAGAAGCCGCGCCACGTCACCATCCAATATTTCCCCAAAGCCGATACCCGCCTGGCGACCGCGGGTGAAGTGGCGACCATCGAGTTCCAGTGAGCCCAACCATCGGCGCGGACCGCTACCGCTGGTGGATTCTCACCGTCTTCGTGCTCTCCTCCGCCATCAACTATCTCGATCGTCAGTCTCTGGCCACTCTCGCGCCCCTGCTGCGCTCCGATTTCCATCTCTCGCGCGAGCAGTACGGCTGGATCCTCGGCGCGTTCTCCATGACCTATGCGGCCAGCGCGCCGTTCGCCGGCATCGTCATCGATCGCATCGGCCTCAATCGCGGCATCAGTCTTGCGGTTGGCCTGTGGTCGGCCGCCGGCATCGCCACCGGCTTCAGCACCGGTCTCGGCGGATTGGTGGGCTGCCGCGCAGTCCTGGGCATCGCGGAAGCCGGCGGAATTCCGTCGGCCGGAAAGGCGATCTACACTTATCTGCGGCCGCCCGAGCGCGCCATGGGCAACGCCATCAATCAGGCAGGCGTGAGTCTCGGCATGATTCTCGCGCCTCCCATTGCCACATGGATCGCGGTCCGCTACGGCTGGCGCGAGGCGTTCGTGCTCACCGGCCTTCTGGGCCTGCTTTGGATCCCCGTCTGGAATTTTGCGGCCCGCCACACGCCGCCGGCCGCGAAATCCGCTACCGTCATCAAACACAGCGAGATGCTTCGCGACCGCCGCTTGTGGGGATTCGTCGCCGCCAACGGCCTCAGCATGGTGGGCTATTCGCTGTGGAGCAACTGGACCACGCAGTATCTGGTGGATGCGCACCATCTCACCGTCGCGCAGGCGGCTTGGTACACCTGGATTCCGCCGCTCGTCGCCATGGGCGGCGGATTCTTCGGCGGATGGTTCTCCTTGCGCCTGATGGATCGCGGACTGCCGGCCACGGCGGCGCGTTTCCGCGTGTGCTTCGCCGCTGCCGTGCTCTCGCTGGTCACGGCCGCCATTCCGCAAGCTCCCACCGTGGCGTGGGCCACAGCCGGCATTTCCATCAGCATCTTCGCGGTGGCGGCGTTCAGCGTCAACACCTACACGCTGCCGCTCGATGTGTTCGGCGGCGCGCGCGCGGCCTTCGCGGTGTCGATGCTCGTGGCTTCTTACGGCGCCATCCAGCTGGTTGTCTCCCCACTCTTCGGCCACATCATCGATCGCCACGGTTACGGCCCCGTCACCACCATCGCGGCGCTCACCCCCATGGCGGCCTGCGCGGCATTGTGGCTATCGAGGTCGGTGGAGTGAAGCAGCGCCTCAAGCAGTTGCTCTTCCGGCTGCTGGGCAAAGATCCCGAGGCCGTGGTGGTCACTTTTTGCAGCGGCGATGCGGAGTTGTGCCGGCGCATGGCCGAAGAAGTCCGCAGCCTCGTGCCCGATCGCCGCCATTTCATGGCGACGGAAGAGAACTGGCCAAAACTGCGGCGCGAACTGCGCAAATTCCGCATTGGGCTCGCGCCGGTCATGCTCGGCGGCCGGCCCAGCGCACTGCGCCGCGCCGCGTATCGTCTGGCGCCTCGCAAAATTCTGGCCTACAACTCGCGGCTGGAGCGCCACCATCTGCGGCTCGATTTGGCATCGTTCCTCTTCTGGCGCGGAGTATCGCTCGATCGCATCTATCTGCGCCCCTGGTGGTGGCCTTGGCCGAAGCGCGAGCGTTCCATCACGCCGCGTGACTATCGCGTGCTCGAAGGCCGAGACTGTTCGCCGGAACGTCGCCGCATCGCCGTGCTGTCCCCATATTTTCCTTTTCCGCTTTCCCACGGCGGGGCCGTCCGCATTTTCAACCTGCTCCGCGAGATCGCCCGCGAGTTCGACGTCGAGCTCTTCGCCTTCACCGACAGCGACGAAGAGCCCGACACCGCGCCCTTACTGGAGTTTTGCGCCCGTGTCGTGCTGGTGCGCAAGCCCCGTTATCGCGAACCGCGCTGGTCTACCGTCGAGCCCCCCGAAGTCCACGAATTTCAATCGCCTGCCATGCAGCAAGCGCTCACCGCCGAGCGCGGCACATTCGACTTCCAACTTCTGCAAGTCGAATACACGCATCTTGCGTCGTATGGCGGCGACATCCTGGTGGAACACGACGTCACATTCGATCTCTTCGGCCAAATCGCGCGCCGCGAACGCACTCTCTCCGCCCGCTGGGATCTCTTCCGATGGCGCCGCTTCGAAACCCGCGCTGTCCGCCAGTATCGCCAGGTCCTCGTGATGTCGCCCAAGGACGCCGCCCTGCTCGGCCCCGCCGTCCCGTCTACTCCCATCGAAAACGGCGTCGACCTGGAGCGCTTTCACCCGCAGCCCGAACAGCCCGGCCAGCGCCTCCTGTTCATCGGCTCGTTTCGCCACTTCCCCAACATCGCAGCCTACCGCTTTTTCACCGAGCGCGTGTGGCCTCTCCTGCGCGACAAATTTCCGCAAACAACGCTGACGGTCGTCTGCGGACCCGACCACCTCACCTACTGGCGAGCCTTCACCGATTCACCCGAACCCGCGCCGGACCCGCGGATCCGGATGCTCGGATTCGTCTCCGATGTCCGCCCGCTCTACGACGAGACCAACCTCGTCCTGGTGCCCACCACCGTCTCCGCCGGCACCAACGTAAAGGTGTTGGAAGCGATGGCCATGCAGCGCGCGGTAGTCTCGACGGTTTCCGGTTGCGCCGGTCTCGGCCTCACCCACGGCCACAACGTCTGGGTCGGCGACACGCCCGAAGCATTCGCCGCCGGAGTCGCGACCCTCCTGGCCGACCCCGAACGCCGCGCCCAAATCGCAAGCGCTGCCTACGATCACGCCGTCCGCAACTTCGACTGGAGAGCTATGGGAAACAAGCTGCGAGCACTGTTAAGAGAGTTACTGTAAACTCTTCGCCGACGGCCACATTGCGCCAGCCGGCCCCTCCGCGTCCTCAGCCACCTCAGCGCCCTCCGGTTTTGACTTTGACGTTTTGTTTTTCTCAGCGTCTCTGCGTCTCCGCGGTGAATAATCTTTTGCCTTTCTCAGTGCGCTCCGCCACCTCCGTGCACTCCGATTTTGCCTTTGCAGTTGTTTCTCCGTGTCTCCGTGCCTCCTAAGAAACAAAATGGAGAATTGTTGGAAACAAAGGGCTTGCCGTGGCCGCCGCGGGCCTCCATTTTGTTTCTTTCGCCACCAGACTGGCCCCCCAGTCCAAATGCTCTGTGGTGAACCAACCCCAAATGTAAACATCGCGAAATCTCGCGCCGCGTAAATCCGCCGACATCCCCAGAGTCGTAGCTGGAGGTGGGGAGAATTAATTCCTCAACCACCACCGAAAAGGAGATTTGTGCATGAGCACTCTAACGCCCAAGCTGCGTTCAGCCATGGCGATTGCCGCATCGTTGCTCGTGATTCAACCACCCGCGACCTTCGCGGCCAGTCATCGGGAAGCACCCATCACTGCGTTGGATCAAAAGGCGGACATCACCGATTGGTTTGCATTCGTCAGCCCTGAGCATACCGACCGCGTGATCTTCATCATGAACGTAGATCCATTTCTGGAGCCCTCGAACGGGCCGAATTACTTCCCGTTCGATCCCGGTATCCTCTATGAAATGAAGATCGATAACAACCACGACGGCGTTCCCGATATCACCTTCCAGTTCCGGTTTCAGACGCAGATTACGAATCCTGGCATCTTTACCGGATTCGTCGGCAATCTCGCCGGCATCCCTCCCATCACGGCCCTCAGCGGAGACGGCGCGCAGGGTCTGGGTCTTCAACAGACCTACAGCATCAACATGGTCACGAGCGCGGGCAGTATGCCGATCTCCGACGACCAGGTGCTCCATGCCGTGCCCAGCAATGTCGGCCCGCGCACCATGCCTAATTACGCCTCGCTCGTCCAGCAGGGTATTTACACACTCGATAACGGCATCCGGGTCTTCGCCGGCACCGTCGCCGATCCCTTCTTCATCGATCTGGGGGGCTTCTTCGACTCCCTGAATCTGCGCGCCTCCGTCGCCCCGGTACTGAGCGCCGCCGTGGATGGGGACGATCACAATAACTATGCGCCTAACGCCGTCGCGGGATTCAATGTCAACTCCATCGTGTTCGAGGTTCCCATCGCCATGCTCACCAGCGATGGCCAGACGCACGCCGCCAGCGACGCCGCGGCTGTCATCGGAAGCTACGCCACCACCTCCCGCCAGCGGATCACCGTGCTCGGCGAAGAGGGCCGCGGCGGCTGGGCTCAGGTACAGCGCATGGGCAATCCGCTGATCAACGAAGCGGTCATCGGCACCGGCGCGAAGGATCGGTTCAGTATGTCGGACCCGATCCACGACGTCCAGTTCGCGAATTTCCTGCTGAATCCTTTGGTTCCGCAGATCCTTGCAAGCCTGGGCTTGCCCGTGCCGCCGGCTCCGCGGACAGACCTGTTCCCGCTGGTTCAGTACATGGCGCCCATCTGCCCTGGCTGCACTGCGGCACAAGCCGGTCCGGTCGCGGACTTGCTCCGGCTCAACACCGGGATTCCGCCCACCAGCACCGCCACCGCCAAGCGTCTCGGCTTCATCGCCGGCGATTCGGCCGGCTTTCCCAACGGACGGCGCCTCACTGACGATGTGTTCGACATCGCTGTGCGCGTGCTGGAAGGCATTCTGGTAAACAGCAAGACGTATGGCGCGCCCCTCGGGGACGGCGTGAATATTTCGAGCTCCGCCCTGGGTGTCACCTTCCCGTTCGAAGGGCCGGCATACAGCGGACGGAACAGCGTTCACCAAGGCCCGGGCCAGGGCGGCTGTCTTCAGCAGCCCAATGGCATTTGTCCCGTCAACTAGTGTCCGAAGGTCGTGGGGCATGCTTTAGCTTGCCCAATTGCTAACCAAGGGCGGGCCGTAAAAGGTCCGCCCGCAACCACCGAGGAAATCATGAAATCGACACTGCTCTTCGCTCTGGCGGTATTCGCCGCGCCGTCCTTCGCCGCCACTCCAGCGGAGATGGCCATCAAACAAGCCATGGGGAACATCGAGAAACAGCCGGCCTACTATTCCCACTACAACGCCCTGGCGATGGCATATGCGCGGCGCGCCCGCGAGACTGCCGACACCGGGCTGTATGCCAAAGCCGAAGAGGCGGTGCGGAAGTCATTCGCCATATCGCCGGATAATTTCGAGGGGCTGAAGGTAGAGACGTTTCTTCAATTGGAACGCCATGAATATGCCCGTGCCCTCGAGGCTGCGACCAGGTTGAATAAGATGGTTCCCGACGATGTGTCGGTCTACGGCTACATGGTGGATGCCAACGTCGAGCTGGGGAATTATAAGGACGCTGTGGACGCGGCGCAGTGGATGCTCAATCTGCGGCCGGGCAACGTCGATGGCCTGATCCACGCTTCTTACCTGCGCGAGTTGCATGGCAAGTTGGCCGGCGCGCTCGATCTGATGCAGATGGCGTATGAGGCCACCACACCGGCAGAGACCGAAGACCGCGCCTGGATGCTCGCGCAGACCTCGCACCTGGAGCTCCTATCGGGCGACGTGGCGAAAGCCGAAATGTCTGCCACCGCCGCGCTTCATGCTTTTCCGGATTATCATTTCGCGCTGATCGCTCTGGCGCGGGTCCGCCTGGCGCAGGGCCGTTACGATGAGGCCGTCAACTTACTTCGCCAGCGCTACCAGGCCGCGCCGCACACCGAGAATCTCTATCGGTTGGCCGAGGCGCAGGAGCTCGCCGGCCGGCACGAAGAAGCGGAGGCAAGCTTCCGGAAATTCGAAGCGCAGTCCCGCGCGGAATCCGAAATGCCCGATAACTCCAATCGCGAACTGGCCGCCTATTACGTCGACCACGCCAAAGACCCGGCGAAAGCCCTCGAAATTGCGCGCCGTGAGATCGCGCGGCGACACGATGCCTTTACGCTCGATTCGTACGCTTGGGCACTGGCGGCGAACGGCGATTATGCCGAGGCGAATGCGGAAATCCAGAGAGCCATTGCGGTGGGTGTGAAAGATCCAACAGTTCTTCACCACGCGGAAGCGATTGCTCTTCATCTGCGAGAACAAGAGAAGGATAAGGCGGGGAGCAAAAGCCACTGAGCCGAGAGCGAGCTGCGCTCGCTTGGACAAGCTGAAGCTTATCCCACAAAAATCGCCGGCCTTTCCGATGTGGGGTAAGCTTTAGCTTGCCCAGCCCGGCCTTGGCCTGCGATGTGCTTCCACCGAGCGGCCCTAATGAATGCGGGCCGCCAAAGCGGTAGCCAGCGCGATGCCGTCCTGGCCGTCAGCCACATTGCCGTATCCGGCGACGTATTTCCCTTTGCGGAAAATGCACAGCTTGCCGAGATACTGATCGGCCGCCTGAAATCCATCGTCGCCAACCGCCGCCGGTGAGCTGCCCGCGAACCGCGCGCGCAGTTTGCCCATCAGGGCAGTCGCCGATGCGACCGACTCCTCTTCCACCACGAACGCTTTGCCCGCGTCGTACTGCGCCACGTAGCCGCGCTTCAAAATGCCGATGCCCAGCACGCTCTCGGGCACGAGCCGCAAACTCTGCTGCTTCTCGGCCGGGAACCACGCCAGCGCGGCGGGCGGATCGGAGCTGCCGTCGAGCGTCTTTTCAATCGCCGCGATCCATTCGCGAAGGACGCCTGAGTAGTCGCCCTCGGGATTGGCCGCGATCTCGGCGTAATATTTGCCCTTCACCAGGAGGGCTCGGCGCGGCACGATCTGGCCGCTCATCCCGATCTTTACCATCGGCTGGCCGGGATCGTGCGTGGCCGAGAACATCCCGTACGCCGAATCGGCATCGCCAAAATCGGAGATATCGATCACCAGGGTGGCGCCGCCTTTTTCGCACGTCACGCCCTGCATGGTCTGGAAGCCGTACAGCAGGTATCCTTCGGCGTTGCCATCCATGTACTCAAACAGGTTGTCCTGCGTGAAGCTGCGGACTTTCCCCTGAGCCGTCCAGCCGGGGACAAGCTTGCAGGCCGGCGCGGCAGCGCTCGCTGCCAAAGAGAGTGCGAGACCGCACGCGAGCGCTACCGCACCGGCCCGCATCATGCGAACAGCTCCTGCGCACGCGCAACTTCACGCGCCACTTTCACGCCGTAGGGGCAGTTCACCGTGCAGCTTGGGCAATCCCCGCACTTCGCCTGCGCGTGTGACGGATGGAGCGCCAGGTACCTCTCGCGCCCCAGTGCGAACTGGCCGTAGCCTTCCGCGTACGTCGCGAACCGCAGCACATCCTGCACCGGCAGACCTTGACGGCATTGTCCGGCGCACTCGCCGCACAGCCGGCAATAGAAGGGAGTGATGTGCTCCAGGTGCATCGCCAGAATTTTCTCGTCGGGCGCACCGAACGGCTGCGTCATCGCCTTCAGGTTGGCGTCCAACTGGTCCATGTCCGTCATGCTGGGGACGGTGGTGCCGATCTGGGGATTGCGCAGCACCCACTTCAGCGCGGAGGTGAGTGCGCCATCGCGGTGCAGCTTTTCGCTGATCGCTGGCGAGGCGCCCCGTCCGCGCGTGCCGCCCGCCATCACCTTCATGCACACGATACCCTTACCGGCCTGCGCTGCTTCGGCGATGACGTCGTTCATGAACGGCTCCATCGTGAAGTTGTAGGTAGTCAGGATGACATCCACATTCGGGTTCTTCGCCAGCCACGGAAGCAACTCTTTCTGTCCCGAATGGGTGCTCACTCCGGCGAAGCGGATTTTGCCGGCTTTCTTGGCAATCTGCTGCGCCTCAATCAGGTCGTCGGTAACGTCTTCCGGTTTGCCCTTGGCGTGCAGGTACCAGATGTCGACGTGATCCGTGCCCAGTTCCGAAAGGCTCTTGTCGATCTGTTCGAGCGCTTCCTCTTTGGTGCGGCCCTCGGTTTTGGTGGAGAGCGTGATCTGGTTGCGTTTGCCCTTGAGGGCCGCCCCTACCATGCGCTCGTTGTTTCCACCCGAGTAGCTGCGGGCAGTGTCGAAATAAGTGATGCCCAGGTCGGCGGCCCGCGCGATCACGCTGCCATCGGAGGTGATCATGCAGCCGAAGCCGAGGCTGGTGACTTTGAGCCCCGTCTTGCCGAGCGTCCGGTATTGGAATGCCGGAGCGCTGGACTTTGTTGGGGGAGCCAATTGGCTCAGTGGCGTGGCTACCTGGGAAGACTGCCCGGAGGTGCGCGACGCGGAGGCGACGGCGGGCAAAACGAGCCCAGCCGCCAGGAAGTTGCGGCGAGAAGATTCGCGATTCACGAGAGCTACCTCACTATCTTAGCTATTTCGGAGTACAGGTACTGAAAATCCATTGTAGCAGCAGACCGCGACGGTATCGAAAAAATGTCGTGATATAGTAGCGGTCATAAAACCGTGATCGGGTGTCGAGCGACAGGCCTTTTCGCGCTGGCAGCAGTCCTCGTGGCGGCCGCCGCCGACGCACCGGAACAGCCTCTGCCAGTCAGCCACAAAACCCACGCTGGGACGCTGAAAATGGCCTGCAAAATGTGCCACACGAACCCCGACCCGGGTGAGACGGAGGGCATTCCGCCCGCCGCCACCTGCATGCAGTGCCATTCCGCCATCAAGACCGACAGCCCGGCCATCCGGAAATTGACTGCGTATTTCAACAACAAGCGGCCTATTCCATGGGTGCGGGTGTACGAGATTCCCGATTACGTGACCTTCAGCCACCGCGCTCACATCAAGGCCGGCAATACCTGCGAGGACTGTCACGGCAAGGTCGCGGAGAGCGATCGACTATCCCGCGAGACGGACCTTTCGATGGGCGGATGCCTGAATTGCCACAAGACGAAGAATGCCGGCGCCGATTGCACGTTCTGTCATGACCAGCGATAGCAGATTGCGAAAACATGCCGCAGACCGCTTGCTTACGCGCGCGGCTGGGAATTACCCGGCACGTTACCGAGCCGCGACCGTGAGGGAGCGGTCCGGCCTAAGGAAGGAAATTTCATGCGTAGATTGATTCTGATTGCGGGCGCGTTAGCCGTGTCCCCGTTGCACGCTGCCGATCCGCCGCAAGCCGAAATCTCAAATGGCGTGATCCACGCCAAGCTCTATTTGCCCGACGCGACAAATGGATACTACCGGGCCACTCGCTTCGATTGGTCGGGCGTGGTTGCCAGCCTCGAGTTTCAGGGCCATAACTATTTCGGCGTCTGGTTCCCGCACTACGATCCCAAACTGCACGACGCCATCACCGGCCCGGTGGAGGAATATCGCACCGGCGAGAGCGGCCTCGGGTATGAGGAGGCCAAAGTCGGTGGGACGTTCGTCCGCATCGGCGTGGGATTGCTGAAGAAGCCCGAAGAGGCGCGGTTCGGGCAATTCGAAACTTACGAAATCGTCGACAACGGCAAATGGTCCACCAAGGTATCGAAGGACGCAGTGGAATTCACGCAGGAACTCACCGATCCGTCGTCCGGCTACGCCTACCTTTATAAGAAGACCGTACGGCTCGCCAAGAACGAGCCTCGCCTGATCATCGAACATAGCCTGAAGAACACCGGCAAGAAGACGATCGAGACCAACGTCTACAATCACGGCTTCTTCGTGATCGACGGGCAGCCATCCGGGCCCGATTTTACGGTGAAGTTTCCGTTCGACGTGAAGGCCGTGGCCGATCTGCAGGGTCTGGCGGAAGTGCATGGCAAGGAACTCCACTACCTGAAGGAGCTGCAGCCTGGCGGCCAGAGCGTCTTCACGCAATTGACCGGATACGGCGATTCCACGCGCGATTTCGATTTCCGCGTGGAGAATCGCAAGACCGGCGCAGGCGTGCACGTGGCAGGCGATCGGCCGCTGTGGAAGATTAATTTCTGGTCGATCCGCACCACCGTCTGCCCGGAAGACTTTATCAATATGAAGATCGAGCCGGGGAAGGAATCGCAGTGGCGGATCGTCTACGATTTCTACGTTCTGCCCCAGGCGGGAAAGGAACTTCCATGAAACGAATGTTGTCGATTGCCGGCCCGACGGCCGCTCTGGCCGTATGCTGGTTGGCGGCCCAACCTGCGGCCCAACCCGCGGGCGACCCCTTGCTACAGGGTCTCCGCGAGGTGGAAGTAGCGTCGGTGTCCGACGCCATGGAGCAACTCTACGGGCAACAGGCCTTCATGTCGCATGAGATGCGCCCGCTCTCGCCGGCGAAGTTTGCCGGCCCGGCGGTGACGGTGCTCATGAAGAAGGAAGAGCACCACGAGGGCTCGGCGGCATCGCAGGGAATGCTGGACGCGATCGATAACGCGCCGGCCGGATCGGTCTACGTGATGGTGCTCGAAGACGGAGGCGACTACGCGGGGATCGGCGGCCTGATGGCGACGGCAATGAAGTATCGCGGCTTCGCGGGCGCGATCGTCGACGGCGGCGTGCGCGACACGCCGCAGATTCGCAAGCTGCAATTTCCGGTATTCAGCCGCGGGGTAGTGCCATCGACCACTATCAATCACTATCGCTTCGCGGGGGTCAACGTCCCGGTGACTTGCGCCGGCGTGAAGGTGAATGGCGGCGACATTATCGTGGCGGACGAAGACGGCGTCACGGTGGTGCCGAAAGCGCACGCCGCGGACGTGCTGAAGAAGGCGCAGGATCTGGATAATACCGAGCACTCGATGATTCCGTTCATCGAGAAGTTCCGTTCGATCAAAGAGGCGGTGGCGAAGTTCGGCAGAATTTAACGTAGTGCGTCACCACCTTTGGTGGCCCGCAGGGCCAGAGCGAGGTCCGCTCGCTTGGACAAGCTGAAGCTTATCCCACCAAAACGCCGGCCCTTCGGATGTGGGGTAAGCTTTAGCTTGCCTCAGCCGGGCGACAGCCCGGCCCTGGCCTGCGGGCCACCAAAAGCGATGAAGCTCAGCCTGCGATGTTCTTCAACCGAGTGTGACTACTTCGCTGGCGGAATCGCCTTCAGATCCAGGTGTTGATTGTCCTTGGGCGCGATGGTAATGCGCGTGGCGTCATTGGCGGCCGACTTCACGAACACGGGGTCGAACCAATCGCCTTCCTCCACTTTTTCCCACGCGAATACCAGGTAATTGCCGGGCGGGACGTCTTTGAACGCGGCGTGGCCAGAACCATCGGTCGATGCCGAGCGTGTGGTCTGCGTACTTCGATGGCCAGAGTCCTCGGGCAGCAGAACCACCTCGGCGTCGTTGACCGGCTTGTCATCGCGCGTGACTTTCGCATCGAACGTGGCGCCGTCGGTACCGAGAATTACCTGGAGATCGCCGCTGACGCCCGCCGATAAATCGATCGGCTCGCCCAATTTCTCCCGTCCACTCCAGAGGACCGACTTCAGATAAGTTCCCTTGGGTACGTTCTGCAGGCTGAGTTCGTACTTCGCCGCCGAGACTTTCTTCAGAAGGAACGCCCCGGATTCGTCCACCCTGCCGCTGGCCGGAATCATGGGACCGTCCTCCCCGCCTTGCAGCATGACTCCGATTCCCTTGAGGTCGAACTTACCATCGCCCGCCACAGTAAGCTTACCTTGCAGGGTTGCGTCCGGTACGGCGCCGAGTTTGACATCCGAGAGGTTTTCGGCGGGCACGATCAGGGTCTGCATGGTCATGGATGGCGACCCGCCGGATCCGCCGAAAAGCTTCACCGTCATGGCCATGTACGCGCCGGGCGGTACGTTGGCGATTTCGAACTTGCCGTCGGGATCGACCGAGCCCATCCGCATGGAACCCGGACGCGCGCCCGACATCAGCATCACCTGCGCCCCCTTGAGCGGCTTTCCATCGGCGTCCAGGAGGGTACCCTTCACCCGCACCACCCGCGACTTCTGCATATGAATGACGAAGCCCGGCAGATCGGCGCCGGCTTTGATATCGATGGCTTCCGCGCGCTGCACATCGGTATATTGCGGAAAGTACGTGGCGACGTAACCGACCTCGGGCGAGCCGTCCTTGGGCGGCGGCGCAGCGGCTGCCATGGGATTGATGGCCATCGTTTCGGCGACCAGATAATAGCGGCCGGGAGCCAATTTGCCGAGGCGAAACTCGCCACGATCGTTGCCTTGCGCCGTATCGCCCGCGATCAAAGTGCGATGTCCGCTGGCAAAACTGGATCGCGATGCGCTAACGATTGCGTCGCCCACCGGATCGCCATCTTCGTCCACCACCTTTCCGGAGACCGCGGCTTGCGGCACCAGGCGGAACTCCACGCCGGGGAACTCCTGGCCGGACGTGAGGTGCAGGCGGCCTTCCGAGGCGATGGGTCCCGAAGGCTTGTAAGTTTCGTTCAGAAAGCCGGCCCGCTTCACCTTGAGGTAGTAATCGCCGGCGTCGATTCCCTCGAACCGAAACTTGCCGGAGGCGTCCGATGTCGCGGCGTAGGTCTTCTTCGGCTCTTTGGGTTTCAGGTCGAGAGGCACCAGATCGTCCAGCCCAAGCCCGGCCGCGATGTCCACGCCCATACCGGCCATCCCGTCGAACAGACTGGTGGTGAGCGTCAACTCAGCTTTTCGGATCGGATCGCCGGTGAGCGAATTGACGATCTTCCCTTCGACCGCGGCGGGCTTGGGTTCGGATGGAGGTTGGGCCAGCGCGACAGCGGCCAGCGACACGATGCACAGGAATTTCATACCGTAGGTTCTGTTTATTAGTGTACTTCCGCCCGCACTGGACACACTAACCGGGCAAGCTGAAGCACAGCTGAAGCATGCCCCACGTGGGAAGCAACGGCAAAATCAATCCGCCACTTCTCTCATCCGTCATCGAGAGTGATCCGCGATTTGAATTCCGGAGCAATTGTCTCGGGTTCCGGTGTCGAGGCTGTCGGCGACCGTTACGCGCGCACCATCCTCCAGCAGTTGTTCCACCACATACGATCCGATGAAACCGGCGCCACCCGCCACTAGCACCCGCTGTCCCCGCCAAAAGTTACTCATTCGGCCTTCGCCATCGCTTCAGATTCATCCGCCAAAGTCCCCAAAAGAACCAATGCGCGTAAGCCGGAAGCCAGCGAGCCAGGCGGAATTTCGATTCGCCCAACTGCCGGTCGAGCCATACGGTGCCCAGTTCCGCCATGCGGAAGCCCGCGAGATGAGCCTTGATGGAAATCTCGAAGGAAATCGCCCATCCGCCGCGTCCTTCGATGGTAACGGAATCGAGCAAGCGGCGGCTATATAACTTGAACGAATAAGTGGGATCGGCGATCGGCAGGCCGGTGAGCGTCCGGAAGGCCAGGTTGCCCCACCGGGAGAGCTTGGTCTGCATCCATGGCCCTCCTACTTTCCGGCCGCCCTTACTGTAGCGCGAGCCACTCACCAGGCCGTATCCCTTTTGGGCCAGGGCGAACATGGGTGCGATTGCGTCGGGCTGGTCGGTGCAATCGCCGGTCACCAGACAGACGAAGTCGGTGCGCGTTCGATAGAACCCGGTCTTAATGGCGTTGACCACGCCCCTGCCGTCGCCGTGGCTGTTGCGCATGAGCTCGATGTTCGGAAATTCCCGCATCAGGCGGCGGAGAATGGGCAGCGAGGTGTCCTCTTCATGGTCGTAGACCATCACCAGCAGATGCGGAGCGGGAAGGGACGACTCGATGGCGCGGAGCATCTTCTCGATGCTCTCCTTCTCCTCGTAGATGGGAATTACGACCGCGAGGGCGCCGGTCATCGGAGGGTTGCACCGTCGCGCGGATAATAGAGTAAGTACTTGCCGATTCGCCGCCGAGGGACGTACGCCGAGTCGATGGCCGAAGTTACGGCGGGTGTGTATCTCTCGGCGAAATGGATGTCCTCAGTTACCAGAAGGCGGAAGTATTGCTGCTGGAACAGCGAGACGTAGGGCTGCTCATCCCATGCTCCGGTGAGCGATAAGAAAGTGACGGTGGCGGGTTCCACTGCGACCGGCTTATCGGCCTGAATCAGCATGAGGAGATTCTCGGAGAAGACCGGTCCGGGAGACTGGCGGATCAATTCCAGCACGTTGTCCTCTTCCGGCCAAGAGTTGGGACCGAAGAGGCCTTGCTTCAGGCCGTGGAGCAGGCTCATGGGAGGCAATAAGAGTCCGGCCAAAAGGACGGCGCAAAGCCCTGCCGCGGCCCGGCTCCGGTTCAGACCCGACGTCGCGAGGAAGCGATACAGAAAGAGGCCGCACAAGAGGCAGGCGGAAATATCCCATGCCAGAAAGTGGTTGTAGTTAGTGCCCAATTTCCCGAGGGTCACCAGCAGAACGGTAGCGTAGGCGAGATTCAATGCGGCGATGATGACGGCGCGCCCGTAGGGACTCGCGCTCCGGACGGCGGCGGGATTCCGGACGGCGAGCAGTGTGGCGGCGGCAACTGCGAGCCAGAGCCAGGAGGAGCGAAGGTGATCGTAGATCTGTACCGCGGCCACTCGCCAGGAAAAGGGATTGCGATTGTACGCGACGATGTGGGTGAGAAAGCCGCCGTGGGTAACGGCATTGGCGGCCAGCACACCGGCGGCGAGGAGTAGCGCGGCGCCGGCACAAACGCGCAGTGTGCGTCGAAAGTCCACCACCAGGCCGAAAGTCAGACAGGCCAGCGGCGCGCTGAGCATCGTTTCCTTGGTGAATAGCGCCAGAACGAAGAGGACTCCAGCGACATGCTGCCAGCGCTCGCGAGTTCCACGGCACACGTAAACATAGAGGCCGGCGAACATCAGGAACAGCGCCAGCATGTCGACGCGCATGAGCGGGGCCCATCCCGTAACGCTGTCGGTGAGGAGCGGGAAAACGCCGGCGCCGGCCGCGCTCGCCATTCGCAAAAATCGCGGAGCGCGCGCCGGAGTCACGCCGTAGACCGTCAGGGCAAGCACCAGCCCGATGCCAAGTGTCGAGAGAAGCGAGAGGCAGCGCCCGGCCATCAGCAGATCGCCCGAGAGCAGATTCACCAGCCTGGCGGCCAGCATATACAGGGGCGTATACGGATTCACGACATACGGCGGGCTGTCGATGGGCTTATAGGCGTCGAGACCTTGCATGGTGAGCCAGAGAACGTGGCCTTCGCCGTAGTCGCGCTGGTAAGGGATGCGCAGCAGACCGATTTCCGCCACCAGAAAGAGCAGCGTGAGAAGGAGCGACGCGCCTAGAAAAGATAAGCAGACAACTCGCCGATCAGGCAAATTCATGTAGCGCGGCCTTGGGGTGACGGTTCGTCATTTGGTAATTCTAACAGGACCACTCCCTTACGGTCGCGGCTCGGAAACACACTTATTTCTGGCGGCTGGCCTTGATTTCCGCCAGACGTTTGGTCAGATATTCCTGATATTCCTTCTGCAGCGCGGGATCTTTCGGCGAGGCATAAATCTCGCTCGACTTGTACTTGCCTTGGTCGAATTTCTTGCGCGTCCATTCGTCATGGATGTGAATGCGATCGGCGTTGTCGAGAATGGCCTCCGCCGTGGACGGCGGGATGAACGAGACGCCCTCTTTGTCGCCCATGACGAGGTCGCCCGGCATCACAGTGACGTTACCGATGCGGATGGGGATGTTGTACCCGGCAACGCTGGTGGTCTGCGGCGTGAGCGCGCTGGGGTGCGCGTAGCGGTAATAGCACGGCATGGCCATTTCCTGAATGCCGTCCAGGTCACGGAACGATCCGTCGACCACCACGCCGCCTCCCTTGGTGGCCTTCATGATGTAGTAGAACAAATTGTCGCCGACGATGGTGCCGCCTTCGTGCTTGCCGTAAAGGTCGACAACCATTACGTCGCCCGGCTGGAGCATATCGATGACATACTGGTTGTTCAGCAGGGGGACGCCGCGATCGCGGAGCTTAGCGGTAATCACCGAATCGAGATCGGGCCGCGTGGGCATGAACATCACGGTGAAGGCGCGGCCGGCCATTTTCATTTCGGGATGGAGGACGCGGAAATCGCCTTCGTACTGGCTGTATAAAGGCAATCCCGCGGCATTTCGCGAGGTGATGACCTCTTCGGCGGACATATCTTTGGCGCGCTCCAGCCACTGGCCGGGAACTTTCGGGCGGCCGTCCGGGAAGCGGTCGCCGGTCCACGCCTTGGTGTAATCCGACATCTGCTCTTTGGTCCACGTCCACAACTGGGCCTTCGATAAGGGCGCGAGCAGCCCCGCCAACGCGAATGCGCAAATGATTTTTCGATGCATATAGACTCCTTCGTTACCAATAATGATGGCCGCTCGGGACGGCGCCGGGGAAGACGTAGGCGAACATCAGGACGATCAATCCCACCAGCACGGCGAGCCCGAGACTGTGCTTCAGGACGGCGCGGAAGATGGTGCCCTCCTGACCGTCCTGGCCGGTGACGGTGGCGGCGATGACCAGCGATTGCGCGGCGATCATTTTGCCCATCACGCCGCCAGCGCTATTGGCCGCGCCCATGAGGATCGGGCTGAGGCCCAGGCGATTGGCGGTGATGGCCTGAAAACTGCCGAAGAGCGCATTCGATCCGGCATCGGTCCCGCTCAGCGCCACGCCGATCCAGCCGATGAGCGTGCCGAAGAACGGAAACATCACGCCGGTGTGCGACATCGCCATGCCAAGGGTGGCATCCATGCCGCAATATCGCGTGAGATAGCCGAGTCCGAGCATACACATGATGGCCGCCACGCTGAGGCGAATGCGCCAGCAGGTGCGCAGGAAAACCTGGAGGGTCCGCCCAAGCGAGAGCCCTAGCAGCGGGCCGCTGATCAGGCCGGCTAGAAAGGCCGCTGTGCCGGGGGTCGCGATCCACGAGAGGTCGAAGAGCGCCGGCTCGGCGAACGGCTTCGCGGTTACAGGAGGCATGCGCATCACCAGCAAGTGCAGCCCCGGAACGGGCGGCTTCCACGAGGTCCGCTCCAGCATTCTGGCGACGGGCGGCGCGCCCCATAAGACTACCAGCGCGCTGACGATCAGGAACGGCGACCAGGCGCGCAGAATGCGGCCGAAGGTGAGCTTCTCGCCGGAATGCGCCATCGGCGCCGCCTCGCCGGCGTATCGCCAGCTCTCTTTGGGATGCCAGATTTTGCCGAAGAACAGCGCCAACACAATGAGCGTGCCCAGTCCCGAAACGATGTTCACGAGCGAGGCATCCATGTAGTTCGACCAGATGAACTGGATACCCGCGGAGGTCACCGCGGCGACCACCAGGCCGGGCCAGATCGACATCGTCTCGCGGAATTTGCAGAGAATGCGCACCAGCCAGAACGGCAGGATCAGGATCACGATGCCGAGGATGCGGCCGATCATGGCGCTGAAGTCGGCCTCCGGCAGGCCGGTGACGGCGACGAGCGTGCGCACGGGGTTTCCCAACCCGCCGAAAGCCACGGGCGCCGAATTGGCCACCAGGCAAAGGAGCGCGGTCTGCAACGGAGGAAATCCCAGGCCGATCAGCATGGCGCCGGTGACGGCTACGGGCGCTCCGCCGCCGCCCGCGCCTTCGAGCAGCGCGCCAAAGGCGAAGGCGATGAGGAGCACTTGCAGGCGCCGGTCGGGAGAGATGCCGCCGATGGATTGCTTGATGATCTCGAACTGTTGGGTCTCGACGGAGACGTCGTAGATGAAGACGGCGGCCACGAGGATCCAGGCGATGCGCAGCCATCCGTAGACCAGGCCATCGGCCACCGCGCCGGCGGCCATGTGCAGCGGCATGTGGAAGATTCCGAGAGCGACGGCGATGCCGATGGCGAACGAGTAGACGGCGGCGAGCCAGGCGGCGGTGCGGCGGACGGCCAGGAAGTAGAAGAGGGTGCAGACCGGAACGGCGGCTGCGATGGTGGAGAACACCGGGTTGCCCAGTGGGTCGAAATTCTGGTGCCAGATCTCATGCATGGAGGCGGCCGTGAGACGAAAGAGAATTGTACCTGGAATCGGGGCGCGCTAGAGGGTGGTCGGCATGGGTTCGTTTTGGCGCGCGGAAAGGTTTCTGTTTGTGTAGGTTGGGTGGGAATGATGGGTTCGTTTGGTAATTCTTGTGCGTGGGTTCGTTGGGAGTAGGGGAAGTGGTTCTCTTTCTTGCGATTGGGGGCGGCGATGGGTTCGTTTCGTCAATTCGTTCCATGATGCGATTGGTGGCGCATTTTGGCGCCGGGTCGACCCAGCTGTATCACGGGGCGGGTTGATGGTCGGCGGGGGTTGTGGTCATGTGGTTGAGGCTCAAGGGGGAATAATTCTTGGGGGCGAGTGATTGATTTATGGGAGCGTCGAATCGGTGGATGGGGTCTTGTGGAGGGAGCGTGGATTCACTTCCGCGAGTCGGGTTATGCATCCACTTGCCAGTCGTCGCACGAGGCCAATGAGATGGCTTAAGGAGGTGGCCACTGGAATCGGGGAGCGTAGGCGTATGCCGATGATTTGGAAGCGTGCGTTGGCACCCACGCTCGCCAGGGAGATCAGGGGGGTATGATGCTCGCAACCACTCAATATCCCAGTTGGTCACATGCACGAAGTGCGGCGCGGTCTTCTGCGGTGAAATCAGATTCTTTTCTTCGGCTGCTCGGTTTCGCGGTGCTACGCACCGGTGCTAGGCTGAGGGAAGGCCGAGTTCCGTACCCCCCGACTGGACCAAGCGTGGGCCATCGCTCAAATCGTTGGCGTTATCGCTACGGTCATTATTGGCTTTGCGACGCTCGTTCTCATGTGGTGGTTGGCGGACCATTCTACAGCCGCCTCTGCGCAAAATCCAAGCCGGGACACACCTGTGCCTATAGCATGGTGGATGCCCGCGAGAATTGCCGCGAGCATGATAACGACTGGATTACTGTTTGCTATAGGAATGCACAGCAAGCGCAAGTCAGTTACTGCGGGATCAAAGGAACAAGCGGACTCTTTAGGTGTCCCTGCTGTCACGGTCCAGCCGTCTGGGTATCTCGCCACGGGACCAGAAAAACAGGATCCGCAAATCAATCGGCTTATCCTCGACCTTAAACCGGCAGACCTCACGGCTCTTTACAAATTGCACACCTCTGCGCAAGCAGATGCACTCGCCAAGATCTATATCGGAAAATGGACGAGAGTCTCTGGTCCACTTGCAGATGTTCAGAATTTTGAGTCTTTCATGCAGATCACATTCGAAGACTCGCAGAGGATATACGGTGTCAGTTATCTTTACATGTATTTCGGTAAGCCGTGGTTTGATGCTGGCCGTTCCGCACTCGCTGATCGAACGCCGCCAGCGGGCGTATCGCAAGAAGGTGGATGCGAACCCGAACCGGCGAGGGCGGTCAACTTTTCGGCTTCGGACCACGCGACAAGCGAAGCCTAGAAGGCTTGCGTCGGCTAAACAACCAGCCACCTTCCAGCCTACCACAGGCTGGATTGGCCCTGTCTATTATTGCCCTTTTTAGGGACGCCGCAGGCCAGCACCTGCGGCACGCGGGTGCGCTCGGGCCTAACTTTTTTCAGCAGTGCTGCCAGAACCTGATATGCGTAAGAACCTTCCTGTTTCGCTCAGCTCCCGGGCCGCCAGTTCCAACAGGCCCCGATGGCCCTCTTTTCTGGGAGTCAGCTCCAGGGCGCGAAGGATATCCAGGAGCTCCTCCGACGACGGCTCGACCTGTTCGCAATACGCGATGAGCTCATCTTTTCCCATCCGATAGAGCTCATCAAGAGTCTTGTCAATGCGCCGACTTGGGAGTTTGATTATCTCTTCCGCCAATTGTTGACGGGACGAGCACTTCGCAGGGGTAGCGCCCAGTGATTTTGCGAGACCCACCAGGAGTTCCACGGTCACGACCTTGCTCTGCAAAAGTCCAGCCTTCGCCCCTTGAGGCCCCAACCAACGGACCAACTGGCGCGCGTCAATTACTGCCGACTCTTTGGGTTCTACGGACATCTGACTAGAAATTCCTCCGTGATAGCGCGAAACTGAGCCTTCTGGCGGTCAGCATTCTCCCCAGTAATGTTGTATACCGGAATGCGCTGCGCAGCGGCTTGTCGAATACCATCGCCCTCCGTAACGTAGTTCTCAAAGATTCCCCCGGTGGCCGCTAGGCGGCGATATTCAGGACGCATGCTGGAGATCAGAATTCCACCCCACTCGCGGACCATCATCGCGATTGCCCCCGCGAATCGAGTCGGAGCGTACCCAGGCACACTCCCGACGGCCCGGGTGATCATCTCCATATCGTCATTCACCTCGTTAATTGCTTGCTGAGCTGACGGGACTCCGATTGTCGATCGGAGGTCCAGCTTGACTGGGGAGACACAGTAATCGCAGGCATAAACTAACAGTGCGGAGGAGATCTGATATCTCAGGATGCGAGTCGATCAGGACGTAGTCGTACTCGCCCGCAATCGGAGTGAGCACGTCGCGCAGGAGGCTAGGTGGCGCAGCAGGAGTCGATTGTTCTCGCGAATGTTGTTGGTCGCGGGCATCTTTTCAACAGTGACCGGTCGCCAGACGGGGATCCGCAGGCAGTAGCTTCGGTCCCTACGGCGTATCGAGAATATCGACATCGGGAGAGAACGTCGCATCGCTATAAAGCTGCTGAAACTTCGTAAACAGCGTCGTGCCGCTCATTTGCCCGGCGCGGAAGTTCTCAAGCAGTTCTGGGATGAATCGGCAGGAGATCCCCCCTCGCTGATAATCGGTGTCGACAACGAGCACCTTCTTGGAGTGAAACCACTGAAGCGCGGCCGCAATGTGGTAGCAGGCAGTAGTCTTTCCGACCCCGCCCTTCTCGCTAATGAATCCCACGACAGTTGCCATGAAGACCCTCGACACTGAATTAAAAGCACAAAGCGAACGCCCGGACAAACTGGACGGCCCAGGATCAAACGATCCGCACGGGATTTCCCAGGCCGCCGAAGGCCACGGGCGCGGAATTCGCCACCAGGCAGAGCAGCGCGGTCTGCAGCGGTGGGAATCCGAGGCCGATCAGCATGGCGCCGGTGACGGCCACGGGCGCTCCGCCGCCGCCCGCGCCCTCGAGCAGCGCGCCGAACGCGAAGGCGATGAGGAGGACCTACAGGCGCCGGTCGGACGAGATGCCACCGATGGATTGCTTGATGATCTCGAACTGCTTGGTCTCCACGGAGACGTCGTAGATAAAGACGGCGGCCACCAGGATCCAGGCAATGCGGAGCCATCCGTAGACCAGGCCATCGGCTACCGCGCTGGCGGCCATGTGCAGCGGCATGTGGAAGATTCCGAGAGCGACGGCCATGCCGACGGCGAACAAATAGACGGCGACGAGCCAGGCGGCGGTGCGGTACTCGTCCACCTTGCCTGCCGCCGCGACTTGTTCACGCCAATATCGCTAGTTTAGCTGTCAAGTTGCTGTCGGGAACGCGCTGGTCAAGTCCCGCTAATCGCCCAGGTGATTGATTTCGAGTGGGTATCGCAACCGGTCACAGATGCTTCTCGACGAATAATTTCGTTGCCCTGAATCCCTGGCGGACAATACCGACTTGTTCGCGAACGGAGTTTTTCCGTGTGACTGTCGCGCAGAGCACCGGCCCGATCGCCGCTCGCGACCAGTCCTAGTAAAGATCGGTGTCACGCCTATAGCCATAGTCGTCTTCGCCGAGTTCATATCCGAAAAACTTCGCCATCCAGTACAGCTAAACAGAACCATAGAGCGGCGCGACCTCGGGCGGAAGAAAGGAAAACAGATTCGATAGCAGGAATAGAAAACGATTCAACCCATCAGCACGCTCATGAAACCGTTGCGCCACGTCCGGACTTGCGAGGTCATGTGAAACTTCAGTCCAGGGTTTTCTCGCTCTTGAAGATCAGGCGACAGGTCGGATCCTCCGGGACTGTATGCCGCTGCAACACCTGGACTAACTCCCAACCCTTCGTTCCATATTCCTGAAGGACCTCTTCGATCTGATTGTCGAGCTCCGCATCATGCGGAAGCTTCATACGATGAATTCGATATTGCCATTCTGCCATTCTGAACCTCGCTCATTCCCTTGCCTAAGGGCAAGCCTTCATTATTCAACCGCGCTGTATGCTCAAGACGCGCCTAACTTCCTGGAGTAACACGGCAGCGGAATAGGGTCTTGGGAATATTTCAAAACCTTGCCGCTCCGCACGATATTCAAGCCGCTCGTCATCAAGGTTCCCCCCGAGCATCAGAACCCTCATCTCCGGGCACTTGGTGCGCAAGTACATAGCTGCCTCGTGCCCCGGCATACTCTCCACGTAGGTGCGGGTTATCAACAGATCGGGACTGCACTCGTTCAATCGGTCTACCGCCTGCCCCAGGTCGCCGGTGGGCAGCACCGTATATCCCTCGCGCTGCAATGTCTCCTTGAGAATGGAACGTACCACCGGGTCGGAGACCAAAAGCAATATTGTCGTGGCCAGTAAGGAGTGGTCTACCACATCGTTCCTTTCGCCACTTTTGGCTTAAACGCCAGTCAGCGAATACGATGGTCTGTGTTCGGCATCGTGCAGCCAATACGGCGGCCGGCCGTAGTGAAAGTAGAGCCGGTTTTCATATTCTCGCGTGATCGGCCCGAACTCGTCGTAATCCGGGGCCTGCCGGATCGCTTCACGGGAGAGGCCGACGCGGACTTTTGAATCCAACCAACTCAATCCTTCAATCCACTCGGGCGAAACCAGGACTTTTTTGCCCGGCAACCAATTCCGTGTTGCCACCTCCATGTACCGGATCGCCCAGATCTCATCGTCCACGACAAACCCATCCACATGGCCGATTTCCCCGTCCGTCGCTTCAATGTGATAGCCAGTCACGGCTCCGGTGCTGCGCAGATGCGAGTCCGCCGATTCCCTCGCCACCCGCTCGGCCAAGTGTTTCGCGGACGGAGTTTCTGAGACAGCTACCCCGGCAGGGTAATACGCTGCGCCCCATAGAAATGGGCCGCCCCAGTAATAGGGAAGCCCGAAATACCCGAGGTATGCGGCCTCGTGTTGCCGCGAGACAGGCCGATGGGTATCGATATTGGGGCTATCTTCAACCTGCCTTTTGGTCAACGCGACGTCCAGGCGCCGGGCGTCCCAGTCGGTATGGGTGATGGAGAACGGCGAGATCAGCACTTTTCGGCCGCCCAGGCATCCGCCGGTGTCTACCGTGAGGTATCGGATGGCCCATGTCTCATCGTCGAAGTAAAGTTGATGCACATATCCGAGTACGCCGTCCGTTGCGTGAATCACAAAGTTCTGCAAGTTTTTATTAGTCAACATTACCCTGCCCTCCATGGCAGTGAGTGAAAACCTCTTTTGTCCGGGATCCGGCGCTGAGGAAGCTAAGGTGCAGAAGTTGCCGCTGCGAGTGCAAACGCCGCATCAGAATTCCGCCCGCCGGTTTCGTCGATCCATCTCGCGCGAGCTACCAAACAAACATGCGGGCGCCGCCGCCCGATTGGCGGATCCGCCCAGTCTGGGGCGAGCCACCGAGCAGCGGAGTCACGTCTTCGCCAGGCAGACTGAGGGTTTCCGGCCGACTGCCGGTCAGCTCTGCGAGTTCCATTGCGTCGTGTCGATTCATGATCGTTGCCGCGTTGTCCACCTGTTGATTCGATCCTGTCGCCAATACCAGGACGCCACCACGGCGCACTCCATGAACATAGGCATCCGCTTCGCGGTCGCTTGCGCCGATTGCCGTGAGTTCCCGGTTCAAGTCGACTTCGAAGTCAATACGGGGAGTGCTCGTCACTCCGTCGCCCTCCATTTCCCGCGGCTCGCCGATAATGCGGATCTTGTCCCGGGGGAACGCACTGGCATCGAGGTCGTGAACTATCTGGTCCACCACGTCCGGATGTTCAAACAATCCAACTGCTGTTTTCGACATATCGCACCTCTGGTTATCGTTCTCCGCTAAAGCAAGAATCTTCTTGCGTGCACTTCAAAGGCACGCGGGGGGCCGAACATCACTTCCGCGATGGCCGGTCTCGTGCAAGAGACTATGCCTAGCCATGCTGAGCATTCAGAGAATTCTGGTTCCTGTTGTTTTGACGGAGACTTCCCGGCAGGTAATGCGTCAGGCTGCCTGGTGGGCGCACCGCTTTGGCGCCGACATCATCCTGCTGCACGTAGTGCCGCCTCTCAGCTACCTCGCCGGCGCGTTCGAGAGGGGAGATGAGATCACGGCGCGGGACTTGCACGCGCAGGCCGTCCAGCGCGCTCAGCAGGATCTGGATCGGCCAGTGCCGCCGGAATTCGATGGCATAGTGGTCACGCGTGAACTGCTCCGCGGCGATCCGGCCCACGAGATCGTGAAGACGGCTTGCGACCGAGACGCCAGCCTGATTATGATGTCGACCCATGCCCATGGGGTTTTGTACCGCCTGTTGCTGGAATCGGACACAGCGACGGTTCTGCGCGAGAGCCATTGTCCGGTCTGGACCGGCGCTCACCTGGAGGACGTGCCGGCGCGAGAAGTCTCGATCCGCAACATACTCTGCTCAGTGGATTTGACCCCTCACAGCAACCACACCGCGTCTTTCGCCGCAGAGTTGGCCGCGGCCGGGAATGGGGCGGTTACGCTTGTCCACATCACCACCGACGTGGAGGTCTGGGGCCCCGGCGGACTCCATGTCGATATCGAGTGGAAAGACATCATCGTCGATAACGCCATCAAGGGTATGGCGGACCTGCAACGGCAGGTGGGCACCCATGCCGAAGTCATCATCGATAGCGGCAACGTTCCAAAGTTGCTGAACCAGGCGGCCGAGCGGATCAAGGCCGACGTCCTGGTTATCGGACGCAGTCCGGGGCGACACCATCTAGGGGATAACGGCGAGGGTTACGGGATCATTCGGGAATCGCGCATCCCGGTGCTGAGCGTCTGAGGTTTGTGTCATGAGCGCGACGCGCCAGGCACTGACGGTGGCCTTCGTGAATCCGCGAAGGTCGATAAAACCATGTTATTGGCCAACGCAGTTCCTTTTCCGAAGCGTTCATTTCTGATGTGGGGTCTCCAGGGGGTCCAGAGTGTTTCGAGCATACACCCATCTGCCATCCGCCGGTGGGCCGGAAGCCATCGACCTGGTCGTAAGTCGCCATCTCGCTCATTTGAAAACGTCCTCCGCGACGATGCCGCGCGCGGCGTGGCGACTCTTCCTGTGCGCTGATAGAATTGCGGCATGTCTACGTTGTTGGAAGAGGCATTGATAAGAGTTGTCGCGCTGCCCCAGGACGAGCAGGATGCCATAGCTTCGCAGATTTTGGCCTCGATAGCCGACGAGAGCGCTTGGAAGACGCGGTTTGCCGAAAAGCGCGATGTGATCCCTCGAATGGCACGGGAAGCCATTGAGGAAGATGAGCGGGGCGAGACGTTACCGATGGACGACTTGCTTTAATGCAGTCGCGCACCACGCGCCAGTTCTGGCGACGCACCTCCCGACTGACGCTTAGCGCGACGCTAAACATTCATACCGTCTCCTCCGCACCAATCCCCGGTCTGCAATTCAAAAAGCTGGAGGGCGAAGATAACATCTACTCGGTTCGCATCGGTCTGGAGTGCCGCGCCTTGGCCGTCAGAAACAGAGATCGAATCTTCGTCGTCCCGGAGCGTCTGCGTTCTGCGGCCCTGGCGATTTTAGGCGGCCCAACCAACGGATTGGAAGGCTGAGTAACGTTCATCGCTCTCGTGCTCCGCTCTCGGCCCGCCCGCGCCGTGGAGCGTAGTCTCCTGAGTGCCCGAATGGGTGTCGCATCGCGGAAGATGGAGCAGCAGCTTCCAAAGACGCAGGCAAGGTGTGTCAGTGTGACACACTTACTCGAAGAAGCCGATGATTTTCAAAGGCGATTTTCCCGGTATTCGGAATGCTCGGATGGACACCGTGACTCTGCGAGCATCATTGTGTCTGGCGCTATTGAGCGCGGCCGGTGCGGTGGCGCAGCCGTCCGGCTTCCCGCTGGGGGTGGGGTACAGCGAGTGGCTGAACGACTACGCCACGCAAATCGCCACGGACAGCTCCGGCGCGATCTACCTTCTGCAGCCGTACTGCGTGCACACCTCGGTCACGTGCGTGACCAAACTGTCGGCCGACGGGAATACCATGCTGTGGTACAACCAGCTGGGATTCGCGGTGAACGCCATGGCGGTGGATCCCAACGGCGGCGTGTATGTGATACCGCAGGGCCAGCCGCAGGATACGTCCATTTACGTGGCCAAGTTGGCTGCCGGCGGGACGGGTCTCGCGTGGCAGGCACCGGTAGGCGTGATGCGGGGTGCGGTAGTGCCAACTGTTCTTGCGGCCGACTCCCAGGGCCGGGCCTACGTGGCTGCTTACTCCGGTCCGAACGCAGCAGCGGTAGTCAGACTGAATGCGGCGGGCAGCGCGGTCGATTACACGACACAGGTGGCGGGAACGCCGACGGCGATTGCCGTGGATAGTTCGGGGGCGGCATTCATTGCGGGCACGACGGGCCAAAACTCCGGCATCGGCTTTCTCACCCGGGTGTCGCCGGACGGTTCCTCCGGGTTCTATGTGATCCTCCCGCAAGACTCCCAACCCGCGGCGGTTGCCGTGAATGCGAGCGGGGATGCGGTGGTGCTCGGGTCGTATGGCGTATTGCAGCGCGTGGATTCTTCGGGCGCCGTAACGCTTGTGACCACGGTCCCAGGGATGGTTGGTGGAGGGCTGGCTCTGGACGCAGCCGGGAACGCGTACATCGCCGGAGAGGGAAACCAGGCGTTCCAGGTGAAGAACAGTCTGGCGACATGCGGGAGTGCGCCCTTGGGAGTCGACTTCCTGACAGTAGTTGCTCCCGACGGTTCCCTGCTCCAGGGCACCTATTTCCCAGGCGTTATAAGCCCTCCCAATGCGCTAGAACCAGCCGTTGCCACGGGTCCGAATTCGACCGTATTGGTGTTGGCTCTGGCCGGCGCAAGCTACGTACCCACGCGAAACGGTCCGTTCGCGGGCGCAAATTCCGCGACCAGTTACCTGTTGAACCTCTCCCCCAATGCCAACGCCCAAGTCTCTCCATTGGCTTGTCTGGGCAATGGGGCCAGCCTGCAGCCTTTGGCGATCGCACCGGGAGAGATTGTGACACTGTTTGGCACCGGGATCGGACCCCAGCAGGGAGTTCAGCCGCAGGCTACCCTGCAAAGCCCCTACCCGACCCAGGCGGCAGGTGTGCAGGTGACTTTCGACGGGAAGCCGGCGCCGCTGCTGTGGGTGCAGGACGCGCAGATCAATACCGTGGCGCCATGGTCACTGACGCCGGGACAGAACATGCAGGTCTGTGTCTCTTATAACAACGCGAATACGAATAACAACGCGAATACGAATTGCCTGACCTGGCCGGTGGCGCAAACGGATGCGGGCGTATTCACAGTGGATGGCACGTACGCCCTGACGATGAATCAGGACGGAAGCATGAACTCCGCCAAGAATCCCGCGCCGGTGGGTTCCATCGTTACGGTGTGGGCGACGGGGCTCGGCCCGATCGCGCCGGCCCAGGACGACGGTACGCTGGTGCCGCTTCCACTGCCCGGCAACGTTATGTCGGTCGGAGTTTTCGCCAGCGATACCGTGGGAGAGAACTGCCTGCTTGCTTGCAACTGGGTGCCCTTCGCGGTGCAGTATGCCGGACCGGCGCCATATCTGGTGGCCGGGGCCAGCCAGATCAACTTCCAGGCCGCCAACTATGCCGGGGCGATTTATATGATTCTGCCCTCAGGGCTGAGCCAAGGCTTCCAGATTTACGTCGCCGGCCAGTGACGCGCCCGATGCGGCGCGCGCTACCAGAGAGGACATTTTATGGAGGCTCACAGGCACCGCTCCCTTGCGGTCGCGGCTCTGTATGGGCACACTGCGACTACTGAGGTGCGACCGCGAGCGCTGTTTTCCCCCAGAGGAAAACTCCAACGTGCCTACTGTCAGTGTCGACAGGAAGCACCCCCCGCGGCTTCGCAAACCTCGCCCGCCGTCGAGGCGGAGCATAACATAGAATAGCTGGCGGGAGTCTGCAAGTGCGACTCTGGTGGGAGGATTCTGAATGTGGCGCGATCTTCGTTTCGGCGTACGAACCCTGCGCCGCAGCCCGGCGTTCGCGGCCGCGGCGATCCTGACGCTGGCGCTCGGCATTGGCGCCAATACGGCCATCTTCAGCCTGATCGATGAGATACTCCTCCGCCCCTTCCCGCTGCCCCATCCAGCGCAACTGGCGCAGATTTACAGCTTCAATCGCAAGACCGGCACCTTCGTTTCCAGCTCCTATCCGGATTACGACGACTTCCGCCGCCGCTCGCTTTCGTTCCGGCAGCTTGCCGCGTATGTGCGGCTGCCGCTCGACGTGGCGATCAAGAGCCACGTCGAAAGAATCTCCGTGGAAGCAGTGACGGACAACTATTTCGCCATGCTGGAGCTTCCGCCGCTCGCCGGCCGGGCGATTGACAGCGAAGATGAATTGGCGGGCGCGCCGGTGGCCATGATCGGCGAGATTCTCTGGCGGCAGCGCTTCGGGGGCGATGCCTCCGTTGTGGGCAAGACCATCGCTATCGAGGAACATCGATTTACGATTGTCGGCGTAGTTCCCAAACGTTACCAGGGCACTAACCTGAACTGGGGCGATCCGCCGGAAATCTGGATTCCTTTACACGCTTCCTCGTTGGCGGTACCGGGATTTGCGGCTGCGGACATTTTCCACCGCCAGATTCCGTGGCTGGTGATTACCGGACGCCTTCGGCCTACGGTTACGGTGGCGCAGGCTGAGGCGGAACTGAAGACCATCGCCGCCGATATTGCGCGCGAACAGCCGGCGACCAACCGCGACTTGACTGCGAGAGCGTTCGACCTCAGCCGCTCGAAATTCTGGCCGGCCTATCGCGATTCGCTGGCGCGTTCCCTCATGGTATTTGCCGGTGCGGCCGGTCTGGTGCTGTTATTGGCCTGCGCCAATGTGTCTAATCTGCTGCTCCAGCGAGCCCTGAAGCGCCGCCGGGAATTTGCCATCCGGCTGGCCATCGGCGCCGGCAGAGCGGGATTGGTGCGCCAACTGATGGCGGAGAGCCTGTTAGTGGCAATCCCGGCCTTCGGCTGCGCTTTGCTGGTGGCACGGGGCCTCGAGGCGGTCCTCCTGCGCTTTCCCGGCGCTTTCGGGGTGACGTTAGCTCTCGACCTATCGCTCGAAAAGCGGGTCCTCTTCTTCTCGCTCGGCATCTCGTTGGCAACCGCCCTGCTCTTCGGCCTGATTCCGGCGCTCCAAGCCATGCGGCCCGACGTTTGGCCCGCGCTGAAGAGTTCGGACAACGCACCTCGCGCTCATGGCCGCGATTGGCTGCGACGCGGCCTGGTCGTGGTACAGGTGGCGCTTTCGGTGGTGCTCCTGCTGGGCGGCGGTCTGTTCGCCCACAGCCTGCTCAAGGCCTATGCAGTGGATGCGGGCTTCCGCGAGCAGAACCTTTTAATTGCGGAGTTCCATTTCCCAACGGCTGCGTCCGCCGATCGGATACAGGCCTTCCGCCGCGAAGTGCCGGGCCGGATTTCGGCGTTGCCTGGAGTTGAATCGGCCGCGCTTACCAACGCGCCGTTGCTGAGCCCGGTCCACACAGACTTTGAAGTTTCGAGCGCTGCGGCGACAACCTCGGCAAACGGCGATTTGGTGGGGCCTAGCTTCCTGCGGACGTTGGGAGTTCCACTGATTCGTGGCCGCGAATTCACGAACCACGACGACGAACAGGCGCCCAAGGTCGCCGTGGTGAATCAAACATTGGCCGCCCGCCTGTGGCCAGGCGCGGAACCGGTGGGTCAAACCATGATGCTGCGGCAGGGATCTTCATCGGCGGCGCCAGTGGAAATCGTCGGCATTGCACATGACGCGAAGTACCACTCGGTGTGGGAGCAGGGAGAGCCCCATCTCTACCTGTCCATGCTGCAGAGCAGGCTGCCGGGAGAGTACCTGGCGGTGCGCACGCGTGGGAGAGCGGAGGAATTGTTCGCTCCCATGCGGCGGCAGTGGGACGCCGTGGCTCCCGGTGTGCCCTTGCTGGAAGTAGGCACGGGCCGCGATGCGCTGAACCGCTCGCTTGGGCCGCAACGGGCGGCGGCCACGCTCCTGGGAGGATTCGCTTTGCTGGCGATTCTGCTGGCTTCCATCGGGCTGTACAGCGTGATGGCCCATTCCGTCACCGAGCGGACGCGCGAGATTGGCATTCGCGTGGCGATCGGGGCGAGGCCCGAATCGGTGGTGCGGGGGATTGTGGCGAGGGCGATGAGGCTGGCGGTAGCCGGGTTGCTGCTGGGTGCGGCCGGCAGTCTGCCGGTGGCGCGGCTCATAGCGTCGCAGGTGAAAGACGTCTCGCCATACGATCCTGCAACATTTTGCGCAGTAGCGGCGCTGTTGGCGACGGTCTCACTGGCAGCCGCGTGGATACCCGCGCGCCGGGCGGCGCGCATTGACCCGGCAATGACGTTGCGCTGCGAATAGCGCCGAGGACAGCAGCTTCCCCGCATTGCGGACGCCCCAACAGGCACCGCTCCCTTGCGGTCGCGGCTCATTATTTCACCACGTTCTGAGCCGCGACCGCGAGGGAGCGGTGCTTGTGGGCCGCAAGTTAGAATCCTTGCGCTTCGTGCCCATAAATCAGCTTTACGTTGGGATAAGCTTTCGCGAAGGCCCGCAGTTGTTCCAAGCTTGGATAGCCGCGCGCGGTGCCAGCTTTATCCCAGCCACGCGGCGCCACGCCGTTCTGGAAGGCCCAGGCGAAGTGGCTCGCATCGCCAGTCAATAAAACCGGCGTGGCGCCGTCGATCAGATAGGCGATGTCATCGTCGGTGTGGCCGGGCGCCGAGATCGCCCAAAAGGATCCATCGCCCAAGAGATCGACACTCGGTCCGAGAGGCGGCATGACAGGCGCGACCCGAAAATCGATGCCGAAAAACTTCGCCTTGCCTGAGAAGTGGTTGGCGACGGCGGCTCGCGCCAAAAAGCTGGCTTCGGCACTGCCGAAAACAAATTCGGTCTCGGGCCCGAGTGCGGGAACGCCGCCGGTGTGGTCGGGATGAAGGTGGGTGAAGAACACCGCCTTCGGATGGACGTTCATACGCGCGAGCTGCGCCGACAGGTCTTCACCCGGCTGCTGCCGGTTGGTCACGCCGTTGACCCAGTTGAAGAACCTCATCGCCCCGGTATAACTGCCGTATGGCGGATGTTTAGCGAAGGAGTCGTCGAAGCCCGTGTCGATCAGGAAGTCGCCGAAGCGGGGATGGTGTACCCAGTGAACCAGCACAGCGAGATCGCGCGGCGTATGATCGCAGTCAGCTTGCTTCGGGCTTGCGGGGTCGAGGTTCAGACAAGCGTCCATGTGCACAACGCCGGTCCGAAAGGTAGTTACGGCTATGTCACGCGGATGCGCCAGCACGTCGTTCCAACTGGTGAAGGCGGCGGCCGGAAGCGCGTACGGCTTGATCTCGAATCGGCGAAATCCTCCGCGAAGCAGGTAGATAGCCAGGGCGACAAGGGCCAGCATCAGAATGGCCGCCGCGAGCAGGAGTTTCTTGAGCATCGTCAGCACCTCACCTGATGGCGGCGGCGATCAGCCAGATATAACTGATGCAGAAACAGAGGAGAGCGCCGAACCCCAGTGACTGGTTTCGGGTGTATTGAAATCGGGTATAGGAACGCGGATCGTTAGGATGATGTAGATGATGCTCGTAGTTCAAGGCCAGCAAGATCATGAAAAGCACTCCGTAAATGATGCTCATCGCCACCAGAAACAACGGCGACGCGAAGGGCTTTAGAGAGCGGCCGTTCGACTGATTGAAATTCAGCGAGCCGACCAGCAGGACGATCGACCCAGCTGCCAGGCCGAGCACAAATTTCGTAATATCCAGGTACATGGGAAGCAGCTTCTTGCCGAACTCGCCGTGCTTGCCTCCGGGATCGAAGACGACCGGCTCCCCCTTGCCTTTTAAATAGATCATGAGCCACGTGAGCGCGAACAGTCCCACCGCCGTCGCCACTCCGGCAAAGCCTGGAAACAACATGCATTGAGGATACAGGAAATGAGGAACCGCATGGACTTCGCAGGCGCGATAGGCTAGACGTATGGCGGCGACCTATCGCGCAGTGATGGTGACGAAAAAGGGCGGACCGGAGGCTCTGCAGATTGTTGAGTTGCCCATCGAGCCCCCCGGCCCAGGGCAGTTGCGGGTGCTGGTGCGCGCGGCTGGAGTGGGTTCCACAGATTTGATCCTGTTAGCCGGAAAGTATCGCTTCGCGCCGAAAATACCGGTGGTGGCCGGTTATGAGATCGCCGGTGTAGTGGACGCTATCGGCGCTGGTGTCACGGGCTTTGAAGTGGGCAACCGGGTGGCGGCGCTGACCGTCCATGGGGGCTTCGCGGAACTTGTGGTACGCGAGGCCGAGCACTTTCTGCCGATCCCCGACGACGTGTCGGATCGCGACGCGGCCGCGGTGATCCTCAACTACGTCACCGCGTGGCAGATGATTCACCGCGTGGCGAAAGTCAAGGCAGGCGAGACTGCCCTGGTCACCGGCGCCGCGGGCGGCGTGGGCACGGCCGCTCTACAACTGTTACGGCTGGCGGAAGTGAAGACCTACGGCGCTGCCTCGGCGCCGAAGCACGACACATTGCGCACGCTCGGCGCAACGCCCATCGACTACCGGGCCGGGTCGATCGATCGCCTCACACGGGCTCTACAACCGGAAGGCGTCGACTACGTGTTCGACGCAGTCGGCGGCGCCAACATCGGTCCTTGCATCGGCGCGCTCCGGCGGGGCGGAACGTTGGTCGGATTCGGTTTCATGGGCGCGCCCGGAGCGCTGACGCAACTGGCGATGTTCGCCCACATCTTCCTGGGGGCCCGGCTGCGTGGACGGCGCGGCACATTCTACGGCATCACTTTCCTGTATCGCAGAAATCCGCAACTACTGCGCGAGGATCTTCCCAAGATCTTCGCACTCCTGGCGGAGAAGAAGATCGATCCGCTGGTCACGCGCACGTTCCCGCTGCTGGATGCAAGAAAGGCGCTGGAACTTTTAGCCTCGGGTTCGGTGGAAGGGAAGATCGTACTTACGAACGGGTGAGGCCGCGCGGTTTTAAGGGTCAGCCGGGTGAAAGGCACCGCTCCCTCGCGGTCGCGGCTCAGCAAGGGCTGCTGTTCAACATTGGATGAATGAGCCCTACACGCCATTGCTTGCGCCGGATGGCACCGGGTGATAATGTAACTTCGCCTGTGAAATCCATGCAAAACATCACTCGAAGATCGTTCCTCGCCGCCAGTACCATGGCTCCCCTCGCGTTGTCCGCGGCCGGCGGCAAGATTCCGGTGGGACTGGAACTCTATTCCGTGCGCAACGAGATGGGAAAAGATCTCCCCGCCACGGTCACCGCGGTAGCCAAGATGGGCTATCAGGTGGTGGAATTTTTCGCTCCTTATTACGATTGGACCGAGGATTACGCCAAACAGGTGCGTAAACTGCTTGACGATCTCGGCATTCGCTGCAATTCTACGCATAACGGCCCAAAGTCATTCTCCACGGATGGCATGCAAAAAGCCATCGATCTGAATAAAATCCTCGGCGCGAAATACGTCGTGATGGCGAGCGCGGGGAAGGTCGTCGGACTCGATGGCTGGAGAGCTCTCGGCGGCACGCTCACCGCGGCTTGCGAGAAGTTGAAGGCGGTGGGCCTGCGTGCCGGGTATCACAATCATCAGACGGAATTTCAATTGCTCGACGGCAAGCGGCCCATCGAAGTGCTGGCGGCCAACACGCCGAAGGAATTCATGCTGCAGCTCGACGTCGGCACTTGCGTGGAAGTGGGGCAGGACCCCGTGGCGTGGATCAAAGCCAATCCGGGGCGCATCAACAGCCTGCACCTGAAAGATTGGGCGCCGGACAAGGGGTACGGCGTGCTTTTCGGCGAAGGCGTTTGCCCATGGCGACAGATCTTCGCCGCGGCGGAGAGCGTGGGTGGCGTGGAGTATTATCTCATCGAGCAGGAAGGCAGCCGCTTCGCCGAGTTGGAAACAGCGCAACGCTGTCTCGCTGCCTATAAGAAGACGCGGTCCCTATGAAACTCACAGCATTCGTGGCCCTCGCAGTAGGCTTGATATTGCCGGTGGCGATGAAAGCGCAACCGGGCATTTTCGAAGGCAGCGGCGACATCGGCGCGGTGCTGCACAAGGGCGCGGTGGAATACGATGCCGCCGCCAAGAGCTATCGCGTCACCGGCAGCGGCGAAAACGTCTGGAGCACGGCCGACGCCTTCTTCTTCGTTTGGAAGAAGATGTCGGGGGACGTATCGATTTCCGCCGACATCTCGTTCGCTACCAAGACGGGCGAAGAGCATAAGAAAGCCATGCTCATGATCCGACAGAGCCTGGACGCCGATTCGGCTTACGCCGACGCCGCGGCGCACGTGGTGGGGCTGACGTCGCTGCAATCGCGCGAAAGCAAGGGCGCGGCCACCCACGAAGTGCAGGCCAACGTCGGCGCCGTCCCCCAGCACCTGCAGATCGTCAAGCGGGGCGACTATTTTTATCTGTCGATCGCCGATGGCGCCGAAGCGCCGCACTTCGCCGGGCCAGCGATGAAGCTGGAACTGCAAGGGCCGTTCTACGTGGGAATCGCCGTGAGCGCCCACAATAAAAACAACGTCGAGACGGCTACGTTCTCCAATGTGACCGTCACTCCGCTGGCACCTCCCACCGCCAAAGGCACGCTGTACAGCACCATGGAGACCATCACCGTGGCCTCCACCGATCGCCGCGTGGCCTATAGCGCCGCGCAGCGCTTCGAAGCTCCCAATTGGCTCAAGGACAATTCGCTCCTCTATAACGCCGGCGGCCACCTGCTGCGCATTCCTTCGGACGGCAGCGGGAAGCCGATGCCGATCGACACGGGCGCGATCGGCCGCATCAATAACGATCACGTTCCCACGCCCGACAATACGATGGTCGGACTGAGCGACGGGACACAGCCGGGAGGGTCGCGCGTTTACCTGGTTCCGATGGCTGGCGGAACGCCGCGCAAAATCACCGAGAAGGCGCCATCGTACCTGCACGGCATTTCGCCCGATGGCAAGACGCTGGCCTACTGCGCGCAGCGCGATGGCAACTTCGACGTCTATACTATCCCCGCTGCGGGCGGCGAAGAAATGCGTCTCACCACGGCCGAAGGGCTCGACGACGGTCCGGAATACTCGCCCGATGGCCAGTACATCTATTTCAACTCGGTGCGCTCCGGCAGCATGCAGATCTGGCGCATGAAGCCCGACGGCAGCGGCCAGGAACAGGTGACGCCCGACGACGGTTACAACAACTGGTTCGCTCACGTCTCGCCGGACAGCGCGCGCATCGCGTTCGTCACGTTTAACAAAGACGTTCCCGCCGACCAGCATCCGCCCGACAAGGAAGTGATGCTGCGCATCATGACGCTCGCCGACAAGAAAATCACGGTTCTCACCAAGCTTTTCGGCGGCCAGGGGACGATGAATGTGAACTCCTGGTCGCCCGATGGGCGCAAACTGGCATTTGTAAGCTATCAATACATACAATGATCGGTATGCGCTCCGGGAGACTCGTGGTACTTGGTTTGGCCGCCGGCGGATTAGCTGCACAAGGACAATCTCAACCGCCGCTAGCGGCGATCGATCCCGGGCGGAAGGCTTTCGAGCTGCGCTGCGGCCGCTGCCATGGGGGCGATGGCAAGGGCGGCGAAATGGGGCCGAACATTATCGAGCGGCTGGGAGCGTTCCGCGCCGATGCCGCATTGACCACGCTCATTCATAACGGCGTCCCGGAGAGCGGTATGCCGCCCAACCCGGTGGTCGCTCCCGAACTGACGTATCTGCTGCGCTTCCTGCATTCCATCGCGCCGCGCATGGGCCGCGGGTTCGTGCGCCCTCAGCCTCGCATGTCGGTGGAGACCGTTGCCGGAACGAAACTCGAGGGCGTGGTGCTCGGCGAGGGCTTCGACGACCTGCAGATGCGGACCGATGACGGCAAGGTCCATCTGCTCCGCAAAGTCGGCGGCAAATATCGCGAGGTGACGAGCGAAGTCGATTGGCCGGAATATAATGGCGACCCGCGCGGCAATCGCTACGCCGCGATGACGCAGATCACCAAGGAGAACGTGAGCCGCCTGGCGCCTCGCTGGCAGTTCTCGTACCCTGCGGCTAATTTCAATTCCGCGCCGCCCACGCATCTGGAAGCCACGCCGGTGGTGGTGGAAGGCCTGATGTTCGTCACCGACGTCAACCAGGTGATCGCGCTCGATGCCGGCAGCGGACGGCCGGTGTGGCGTTTCTATCGTCCAAAAACGCCCAAGCTGTTCAACGACCCGGGCGTCAATCGCGGGGTCGCCGTGGCCGGCAACAAGGTCTTCCTGGAAACGGACAACGCGCACGTGGTGGCGATCAATCGTCTCACCGGCGAGTTGCTGTGGGAGTCGCCCATCGCCGATCCGGCGCAGAATTATTTCGCCAGTTCGGCGCCGCTGACCACCGGCGACCTGGTGATTACTGGCGTGGGCGGCGGCGAGCATGGCGCCAACGGACAGGTGGTGGCGTTCAACCAAGCCACCGGCAAGGAAGTTTGGCGCTTCCACGTGATCCCCAACCGCGGCGAAAAGGGATCGGAAACCTGGAAGGGCAAGGAACTCGAGCACGGCGGCGGCCCCACGTGGTTCACCGGCAGCTACGACCCCGAGCTCGATACCGTCTACTGGCCGACCGGCAATCCGAGCGAAGAGTACAACGGCGACACCCGCCCGGGCGACAACCTTTATACCGACTGCATTCTGGCGATCGACCGCAAGAGCGGCAAGCTCAAGTGGTATTACCAGTTCACGCCGCACGATTTGTGGGATTGGGACGCTACCGAGACTTCAATCCTGGTGGATGCGCCGTGGCAGGGGCAAGAGCGGAAGCTGATGCTGCACGCCGATCGCAACGGCTTCTATTACGTGCTTGACCGGACCGATGGCAAGCTTCTGCTGGCCAAGCAATTTCTCCGCAATGTCACCTGGGCGAGCGGCATCGGCGCGGATGGCCGTCCCATCAAGCTGCCCAACCAGGAGCCGACCGAAAAAGGTACGCGCGTATGCCCGTCGCAGGACGGCGCCACCAATTGGTACTCGCCAACGTTCAATCCCGTGACCGGGATGTACTACTTCCAGACCAATGAGCGGTGCAGCATCTACACCAAGCGCGATCAGCCGACTTGGGTGGCCGGTAAAACGTACCTCGGGGGGACGCAGTCGTCCACCGACAATCCCAAGCCGCAGAGGATCCTGCGGGCCATCGATTACCAGACCGGCGCGGATAAATGGGAGATCGCGCAACCGGGCGAAGATTATTCGTGGGGCGGGGCGATTTCGACCGCGACGGGGCTGGTCTTCTTCGAAGAGGAGACCGGATCGTTCGTCGCCGCCGACGCGACCAGCGGGAAAGTGCTCTGGAGCTTCCAGGCCAACACACAGAATTGGCATGCCTCGCCGATGGCGTACCAGTTCGACGGCAAGGAATATATAGCCTTCGTTTCGGGCGGCACTATCGTCGCCATGAATCTTCCGGATTAGAAAATGAAAACATTCAATCGTATTGCCACCCTGTTGTTGACCATCGCCTCCGTCGGCGCTGCCCAGGACTGGAACGTCTATGTGGGCACTTATACGCGCGGACCCAGCAAGGGCATCTATGCTTATAAGTTCGATCGCGCCACCGGTAAGTTGACCCTGTCCGGTCTGGCCGGCGAATCGTCGAACCCTTCGTTTCTGGCGGTGCACCCCAGCCAGCGCTTTCTCTATGCGGTGAACGAGAACGATACCGGAATGGTGAGCGCGTTTGCCATCGAGACCGGCGGCAAGCTGAAGGCGCTCAATCAGGTCTCGTCCAAAGGATCGGGCCCGTGCCATCTGTCGGTCGATAGGACGGGCAAATGGCTGTTCGTGGCCAACTATAACAGCGGCAGCGTGGCGTCGTACCCGATCAATGCCGATGGTTCACTGGGCGAAGCGTCCGCAACAGACCAACACTCGGGAAAGAGCGTGAATCCGGGACGGCAGAGCGGTCCGCATGCGCACGTGGCGACAATCTCACCCGACAATCGCTTCGTGTGGGTGTGCGATCTCGGGCTCGACGAAGTCTTCTCTTACCGGATCGATCCCGCGAAGGGCGGGATGACGCCGAACGATCCGCCGTTTGCCAAAGTGGAGCCCGGGTCCGGCCCGCGACACGTGGTTTTCCGCAACGATTCCAAGTTCGCCTATGTCGAAAGTGAAATGGCGGCAGCCGTGACGGTCTTCACCTATGACGCCGACAAGGGAACGATGAAGCAGGTGCAGGTGATTTCGACTTTGCCGGAAGACTACAAGGGCACGAAATCGGGCGCGGAGATCGCGCTTCACCCCAATTCCAAGTTCCTCTACACCTCCAATCGCGGCCACGATTCCATCGCCATCTTTAAAGTGGATGCCGCTAAGGGCACGCTGGTATTCACCGGAACTGTCCCCGCGGAAGGCAAGACACCGCGCGATTTCGTCATCGATCCTTCGGGCAACTACCTGTTCGCCGCCAACCAGGACTCCAACAGCATCGTGGCGTTCAAGATCGATCAGCAGACCGGCGGACTGATGCCCACGGGCGACAAATACGAGATCGGGGCACCGGTGTCGCTGCTGTTCGTGTCGACGGCTCGCAAATAAGTTATTTGGCGCGCTTGGCGACGAACTCTTCGGTCACCATGTCGGCGACGTTGCGCGTGAATTTGATCTCGTCGCCGGAGATCTTGCCTTTGTAGGTGATCTTGAGCGCGTTTCCCTGGAAGTCCAGATTCTCCACGAAGGAGATTTCGTCGCCCTTCACGCTGCCATCGGCGATTTCCGTTTTGCCGAACTGCGACTCGGCGGTGCCGGTGAGTTTGGCGTCGTCCACTTTGAATGTGTAAGTGTAGTTCTGCACGCCGATCTGCGTGTCGAACGAAGCGGTCCACTTCCCAGCGATGTCGGCGGCGGCGGCCGGAATCGCGAGCACCAGCGCGAGCGCGAGAACCAATAAGCTATTTCGGCTCATGAATTCCTCCTCCGGAAAGGATAGCGCGATGGAGCGAGCGGTTTTGCGGGTGAAGTTGGCATGGCGCGAGTTTGGACCATGGTCATTGACCATGGTATAACTGATTCATGCGGGAAATCGCGATTTCCAAATTCAAGGCAACGTGCCTGGCGGTAGTGGAAGATGTACGAAAAACCGGCACACCCGTGCGCATCACGCGATTCGGGAGACCGGTGGCCGAGGTAGTACCGGCGGGGCCTGTCAAAAAGACATCCTGGCTAGGTTGCATGAAGGGTACTGCGGAGATCACCGGCGACATCGTTGGCCCCATCGGCGCCTTTGACGGTTGGACCGCGGGTAGGAAGTGAAGCTGCTCCTCGATACTCACATTTGGATCTGGGCTGTGATCAGCCCCGAAAAGCTCGCGGCGAGGGTTCGAAGAGAGCTGCAGCGGGACTCCAACGACCTATACTTATCGCCGGTATCGATCTGGGAAGCGCGCTATCTGGAACGGCGCAAGCGGTTGCGCACCAAGCCGGACTTCTCGCAGTGGCTCGACAAGTCGCTTTCCCAAATGCCATTCAGAGAAGCTCCTTTTACATTCGCTGTGGCGACGGCGGCCTCCCAAATCGAACTCCCACAGCCGGACCCAGGTGACGTATTCCTGGCGGCGACCGCGTTGACGTTGGACCTCACTTTGATCACTGCCGATTCGCAATTACTCGATTGCTCGTGGCTCAAGACCCTATCCGGCATCTGAGTATTTCCGGTGCGATATGATAACGGCCAGTTATCATGACCCATCGCCCACGAATGAAATCGGCCAAAAGGTCGGCGCTGGTGCTGGTAGTCGATCGCATCGCGAGGCCCACCGAGAATTGAAGTAGGATACATCGCGTCATCCTCACCTCGATGCTGGCCATGGCCGCCTTCGGCGCCACAGTCGACGGGCACGTTGTGAACTCGGTGACTGGCGCCGGCATCGCCGGCATTACTGTAAGTTTGATGCGGCAGGAGCATATCGCTTACAGCGCTACCACGGACGGGCAAGGCCGCTTTCGAGTCGAGGACGTCAATGAGGGCGCTTACACGGCGACGTATCGCTTGCGTAGCGCCTTTCTCGTTCCCGCAATTTGTGCGGTCGCGGGGAAATTGATTTGAGTCAGTTTGGCGTCACGCATACCACTCCCTAACGGCCGTGGCTCAGTATCGGCGGATTGCGTTTTTCCGAGCCGCGACCGTCAGGGAGTCGGTTTGCGGGCTCATGACAAATTCCACGACCGAGGAGTTCGGAGTCTCGGCGCTGCAGGCAGGAGTGCCGGCGCCACCAAGCCGAGCCTCTTTTTCGCACCTGCTAAAATAGTCGCAGGAATGGGTTCCCCAGCTCCGGCTACTCCGCTTCGCCAAATGCTCGAAGGACAGCTCTCGCAGTTGTCGAGTGAAGTGGAGCGCCTGTTCGACGAGGCCCGCGGCCGCGCACGCCGCGAACTCGCGGACCAATTGAACCAGTCGGTGCGCCGCATCCGCCACTCCCAATCGCTCGACGAATTGACTGCCACGCTGCTCGACGCCGCTCTGGCGTTCGCCGCCGGCGCAGCCGTCTTTCGCATCGCGGACGAGGCCGCTCACGGCGAAAAGATTCGCGGCGTAGCGGTCGAGGAAGCTGCCGCCTTCACTGCGCTCGAAATTCCGCTCTCTGCCGCGCCCGCGCTGGCCGGGGCCGTGGAGACGCGCGACCCGGTGATCGCCGTTACTACCGCCGCCGAAGTATCGGCGCGCCTGATCTCGCTCGCATCCCATCCGCCGGATGGCCGCGCCTACATCTATCCGCTGGTGGTGAAGGATCGCGTGCCGGCGATCCTCTATTGCTGGGGCGCCGCGCAGACCGCCGCGCTCGAGATGCTCGCACAGGTGGCTGCCGCGGTTTGGGACTCACTGGTAGAACCCGAGCCGCCCAAAGTGGAGTCGCCGCCGCTGGTGAACATCGAGCCGGCGCCTGTGGCGGCGCCAACCCCCGCGTCCGCGTGGGACGCGCTCTCGCCCGAAGATCAGGCCATCCATCTGCGCGCGCAGCGGTTCGCGCGCGTGCAAGTCGCGGAGATGCGCTTGAACGACGGAGCGGCGGTACAATCCGGCCGGGCCGAACGAGACCTCTATAGCGCTCTGCGATCGCGCATCGATAGCGCGCGCGCAGCGTTTCGGGAGAAGTTTTTCGGCCAATCCTCCATCATGGTCGACTACATCCATGTGGAGCTGGTACGAACCTTGGCGCACGACGATGCGGACCTGCTTGGCAAAGATTACCCCGGCCCTCTGGTTTAGCCTGCTGTTGTTCGCCGCGCTCAGCGCGTCCGGCAGCCCGCAGACCAGAAGCACGTCCAAAAAGGCGCCGCCGAAAGCCGCGCCATTGCCTTCGACGCTCGCCGGTATGGTCCGTGTCCTCCGCGAAACACCTTCCGCGCTGCATCGCGCCGCCATCGAATCCTACGCCACCGCGCATCCTAAGGAAGCGCCGCTCGCGCACCTCGCACTGGGCATCGCCGCGTACGAAACGAGGGACTTCGCCAGCGCTATCGCCGACCTGCGGCGGGCGCAGCCGCGCCTCGCTCCTGTCGCCGACTACGTCGCCTACTACCTGGCCGCCGCGCGCGTGGAGTCGCGAGATTTCGACGGCATTGCCGAGGGATTGCGCCCACTGTATGCCGGCGATGTGACTTCGCCTTTCGCTGGCAGAGGCTGGATTCTCCAGGCCCGCGCCATGAAAGAGAACGCCCCCTCGGATGCCGTGAAGCTTCTGCGCGATCGTTATGGCGAGTTGCCGCAGCCGGATGGCGACGTGAATCTGGCGGATTTCTACCTGGCAGCCGGAGACCAGCAGCACGCCGTCGAGATTTACCAGCGCGTGGCCTCGCAGTATCTCACCGGCGACGCTGCCGCGCACGCCGCGGCCTCTCTCGTCAGCCTCAAAGATTCGATGGGCACCGCCTATCCGCAGCCTTCGCCGAAAGTACTGCTGCATCACGCCGATCGCCTGCTGGAAACCCGTTCCCTTCGCCAGGCACGCTCGGAATATCACGACCTCGCCGCCGAACTCACCGGCCTGGAGCGCGATCAGGCGCGCGTGCGCCTCGGCGAAACCGACTTTCTCGACGGCCGCACGGCCACGGCCTATCCCTATTTACGCCAACTGGAACTGGCCGACTCGGAAGCCGATGCCGAACGGCTCGCCTATCTGGTGGAATGCACGCGCCACCTCACCGACGATGACGAGATGAAGTCCGCGCTGGAGCGCCTGGCGCAACATTATCCGCATTTGCCCTGGCGCTTGAAAGCGCTGCTATCGGCCGCCAGTCGCTTTCTGCTCATCAATCGAACCGACGAGTTCGTGCCGCTCTACCGCGCCGTTTATCAGGATTTCCCCAACGCTCCCGAAGCTGCCCTGGCCCACTGGAAAGTCACCTTTCAGGCGTATCTGCATGACGATCCGCAGGCGCGGCCGCTGTTGATGGAGCACGCCCGCACTTACGCCACCCACCCCACTGCCGGCGCGGCGCTCTATTTCCTGGGCCGATGGTTCGAACGCTCGGACGATCCCGGCGCCGCCCTCGCCTGCTTCCGCCGCCTCACCGGCGCCTGGGAGAACCACTACTACTCGATGCTGGCGCGCGAGCGGCATCCGGCCGATGTCACCCCTAAACTCCCGATCGGCGAATTTCTTTCGACGTTGTCGATACCGTCCGCGGCGCCAGTGCCGCAAGCCGCAGCGCGACTCACCGCTTTGCGCATCGAACGCTCCCGCCTGCTGCGATCCGCCGGGCTTGCGGACATCGCCGATTCGGAACTCCGCTTCGGCGCGCGCAACGGCGGACAGCCATCGCTACTCGGCCTGGAAATGGCGAGCGCAGCGGAAGCCCCGCATACGGCCATGCACATCATGAAGGGCATGTCGCCTGAGTATCTGAGTCTGCCGCTCAGCGCTGCGCCGCGGAAATATTGGGAAACGCTCTTCCCGCTGCCTTTCCGGTCCGATCTGGAACAGAGCGCGCGTCAAGCGGGAGTGGACCCGTTCCTGCTGGCCGGCTTGATTCGCCAGGAATCGGAGTTCGATCCGCAGGCGCTCTCGCCGGCCAATGCCTACGGCCTCACGCAGGTGCGCCCGGGCACCGGCCGCGAGTACGCCCGGAAGGCGGGCATTCCGCGCTTCACCAATCGGCTGCTGTTCCAGCCCTCGGCCAATCTGAAAATCGGCGCGTCCATTCTGCGCGGTATGCTGGACAACAACCGCGAGCAAGTGGAAGAGACGCTCGCCTCGTACAATGCCGGGCCCGCGCGCCTGGTCACCTGGATGGCCTGGAATCAGTATCGCGAGCCCGCCGAATTCGTGGAATCGATCCCGTTCACCGAGACCCGCGATTACGTGCAGGCGGTGCTTCGCAATGCCGACGTCTATCGCCGCTTGTACCACCAGTAGGGGAGTCGCCATGCCGAAAACAATGCTGAAAACCGCTGCCCTGTTTCTCGTCCCCTTGGCGCTGACCGCCCAGGAAAACGCTGACCAATTGTTGCGCAATGCCGGCGCCCTGGCGGCCGGCGGCAAATATTCGCAAGCGGAGCCATTGCTCTCGCGCGCGCTGGCATTGGAAGACGCTGCGCCTGGCCCCGGCCATCCGCTGCTGGTGCCGATTCTGGACGCACTCGGTTCGGTGCAACGTGCGCAGGGGCACAATGGCGACGCGCAAGCGTCCTACCTGCGCGCTCTCACCGTATTGGAGAAATCGGCCGGCGATGGCAGCATCACGCTCATTCCGCACCTCAAGCTGTTGGCCGGCGCTTACGCCGCGCTCGGCCGCCCCATCGATGCGGAGCAGCAACTGCTGCGCGCCATGGCGATCCGCGAAAAGGACGAAACGCGCAACGATCTCGATTTGGCAGGCGATTGCGCCGAACTGGGCAGCTTCTATCTTTCCCAGAAGCGCTTCGCCGTCGCCGAGCCCAATTTCCGCCGCGCCATCGGCATCGTGGAACGCAAACTGGGGTCTGAAGATCCGACCCTCGTGCCGCTGCTCGATAATCTCGCTGACATCTTCATCAAGCAGCAGAATTGGCCGCCGGCCGAATCTCCACTGCGACGGATCGTGTGGATCCAGGAACGCGCTGTCGGCCCCAGCGACGTCAAACTCGCGCCCAATCTCGATAAACTAGCGCTGCTGCTCTTCCGCATGGAGCGATTCCCGGAAGCAGAAGTGCTGTATCGCCGCTCGCTGGCCATTTGGGAGCCCTCTATGGGACCGACCAATCCCGATCTCACGGCCGCCATCGACAATCTTGCCGTGTCGCTGGCCGCGCAACAGAAATACGCCGATTCCGAGCCGTTTTACCGGCGGTCGCTGGCGCTGCGCGAGAAAGCTACCGTGCAAAACCTGAACAATCTGGCCCTCGTCTTGGAAGGCGCCGGCGACCCCGCCAACGCGGAGAAACAGTACACCACGGCAATCGCTATCGCCACCAAAATCCCTTCGCTTCCCGGTGACAAATCGGTAGCCGAAAAGGAGCTGCTGGCAAAGACGCTCGACAACTACAGCACGCTCCTCCGCAAACTCAAGCGCGACGACGAGGCCGCGAAGGTGGAAGCGCGCCTGAAGGCGCTAGGCAAAACGACGCCGCAATAGCGGTCAAAAACCAACCTGGACAAGCTAAAGCATGTCCCACGTGGGGCATGCTTCAGCTTGCCCGGCCAGCGAAGTTCGCCTTTGCCTTACAATAGAACTTCAGCCCACAATCTGCATGCCGAAGCGAATCGCTATCGTAGAGGACGAAGCTGAGCTTGCCTCACTGATTGAGTACAACCTGGTCCGTCATGGCTACGAATCGCATATTCTGACCGGTTCGAAGGGCACGCTCAAGCTGCTGGAACAGGCGAAGCCCGACCTCATCATCCTCGACGTCATGCTACCCGATGCCGACGGCTTCGAGTTGTGCCGCCAGATCCGCCAATCTCCCGTGCTGGCGCGCATTCCCGTCTTATTCCTGACGGCGCGCTCGGACGAGGTGGACCGCGTTCTGGGTCTCGAAATCGGCGGCGACGACTACATGACGAAGCCCTTCAGCCCGCGTGAACTCATCGCCCGCGTGAAGGCGCACCTCCGCCGCGAAGAGATGGATACCGAGCCACCGGCCATGGAGGTCGGACCGTTCCGCCTCGATCGCCAGGCGCGCCGTGTATTTCACTCCGATATCGAGCTCTCTCTTACGTCCACCGAGTTCAATCTGCTGGAATTCTTTCTCACTCATCCCGGGCGCGCCTACAGCCGCGATCAGCTTCTGGAATCGGTATGGGGCGAACAGCGCTTCGTCACTCCGCGGACCGTCGACGTTCACGTACGCCGCCTGCACGAGCAGATCGAGCAGCACCCCGATAATCCCCGCCATCTGACCACGGTGCGCGGTTTCGGCTACCGCTTCGAAGAAGCCGTCTGACCGGTGCCCGTGCCGATTCGGCCCCTTTGTCACGCGACTTAATCCAGAATTCACTACACCTTAACGAATCCGTAACTCGTCCATTGGTAGGTTTGTAGCAGCAACATGAAGAAAATTCTTTTAATCGAAGACGACGCGGACTTGTTTTCCCTTTTAAAGTACAACCTGGAAAAAGAAGGCTTTTCCATGACCGGATTGCAAACCGGCAAGGGTGCGATCGAGCTCTGCCGCCAGGTGCGTCCCGACTTAATCCTGCTGGACATCATGCTGCCCGATTCCGATGGCCTGGACATCTGCAAAGGTATTCGCAAGGATACCGATCTGGCCTCGATCCCGGTGATTTTTCTGACCGCGCGCGCATCCGAGACCGATCGTATCGTAGGACTCGAACTGGGCGCCAACGATTACGTAGTGAAACCGTTTTTCGTGCGTGAGCTGATCGCGCGCATCAAGCTGCAGTTCCGCAATCAGGCATCGCCGCCGCGCGTCCTGGAAGCGGCCGGCCTGGAACTCGATCCTGCCAGCCGGCAAGTGCGTCTCAACAGCGTTCCGCTCTCTCTCACAGCCACGGAGTTTCGCCTGCTCGAGTTCCTCATGAGCCGTCCGGGGGTGGTCTTTAGCCGGGAACAGTTATTGAACTCGGTTTGGGGTCAGGACAGGGCCATCACCGATCGCGCGGTGGACGTTTACGTCCTCCGGCTGCGGCAGAAGGTGGAGGGCGACCCGGCCAATCCCATCATGATTCACTCCGTTCGCGGTTTCGGCTACACCTTCGAGCCTCGCCGTGCCATGGCTGTGTAATATTGTGAGGCACCTATCCGTTCGTTGACTCCGCCCAGGACAAAACTGAATAGGAACCTGCAAAATTCGGCTGAATCGCGCGAAAGGAACCGCTCCCTCGCGGTCGCGGCTCAGTAACGGCTGCTGTTTCAAGCCGGGATTAATGAGCCGCGCGCGCCAGCAAGCGGTTTCCGGGAAGTTTGCAAGTACCTATGAAGCATGTACTACCTAGGGCATGCATCAGCTCGCCTGATTGGACTGTTATAAAATAGCGATCATCCGCTCCGTATGCGGGTCAGCTTCGGCTGTGCCTGGGAGATTTCACCATGAGACTTCGGACGGTCCTATTCGCATTCCTATTCGCGCTCGCCATTTCGGCGGTGCACGCTCAATCCGCCGATCCCGATAAGAAGGCCAGCGAGACACCGCCGGACACCAAGGCTTACCAGGATGCCAGCCATATTACCGACCCGGCGGAAAAGATCGCGGCCCTCCAGAATTTCAAGAAGGATTTCCCCGACAGCCCCTTCGCCGAGAGCGCCAACATGGCCATTCTTTCCACGCTGGCCGCGAAGATGCCGGAACAAACCGCGCGTATCCTGCAATTCGCCAAGACCGTCTTGAACGGCGCCAAGGACAAGAAAGAAAAGGGCTCGCTCTCCGCCCAGATTGCCGACACTCTGCTGGCGAATAAAGTGCTGCTGAACGACGCTGAAAAGTATGCCAAAACCAGCGTCGACTCGATGAACCAGAGCCAGTTCATCGCCGACCAGAAGGCGCAGTTCGCCAAACGCGCGGCAGCCGCGAAGAGTAAGGAAGATAGTCCCAAGCCGCCCACCGATCGGGAGCTCATCAAGCGATTCAACCAGAGCCGCGCTAACCGGCTCGCCACCCTCGGTCGCATCGAATTTGAGTTAGGCAAAATGCCCGCGGCGCTGAAGGTGCTCACCGAAGCCCACGCCGCCGACCACGATCAGCCGGGAGCGGAAGGCACATTAGGGGAGATCGCCCTGCAGAAGGGCGACAATGCGCAAGCCCTCGAGTACCTGGTGGCCGCCCGCCTGGCAGGCCAATCCGGCCCCTCTACCGTCGCGGCGCTCTCTTCGGCCTACAGCAAAACGCACAACGGTTCGGCCGCCGGCCTCGATGAAGTGCTCGACGCCGAGTACCGCAAGCGTTTCCCCGATCCGCTGCACCTGGATGCCTATAAGCCCGCCGCGAAACGCAGCGATCGCCTGGTTCTGGCCGAAGTATTCACCGGCTCCGGATGCCCTCCGTGCGTGGGCGCCGATCTCGCATTTGACGCCGCCATGGAGCGCTATGCGCGGAAGGATCTGGCCGTCGTGATGTATCACCAACACATTCCCCGGCCCGACCCGATGACCAATTCCGACACTCAGGCGCGCCTGAAATATTACAGCGTGGGTGGAGTGCCGACGTACTTCATCGATGGCAGCAAGGTGGACTACAACGGCGCGGGCCGCGACGCAACCAAGTCCGTCTGGGAGCACATCCAGCCGTTCGTCGAAAAAGAGCTGAACACCCCCGCCGAAGAGAAGATTGACGTTCACGCATCGGTCGCGGGCAATGCGGTCAAAGTCACTGCCGCCCTTGCCGCCGTGAAAAGTGAATCGAAAGACCTCAAGGTTCACATCCTGCTGCTCGAAAAGGAGCTGACTTACAGCGGCGAAAACGGCATTCGCTTCCACCCTATGGTGGTCCGCGCGATGGGCGGCAAGGATGACGACGGATTCGCGTTCGATCCTAGCGCTCCCGCGTCCTTCGAACAATCCTGGGACCTCGGCAAGATCGGCGCCAGCCTGAAGACGCAACTCGACGACTACGAGGCCAAGGGCCATCGCGGCAATTCTTTCAAGTTCATCGACAAGAAATACCAGATCGACCCCGGCAATCTGGCCGTCGTGGTTTTCGTGCAGGATTCCAAAAACAAACATATTCTGCAAGCGGCCTTCGTCGATCTGAATCCGGCGGGCCCGCATGCGACCACCAGCAGCTCGGGCGAAGCGAGATGAAGCGGCTCGCGTGCGTGGCGCTGGCTGCCGTGTCTCTGGTCGCCGCGCCCCCCAATCCGGTGGCATGGAAGCTGACCGACGTTCCCGCGAAGCCAGTCAAGGCCGGAGCGCGCTTCACCGTGAAGCTCACGGCCAGTATCCAGGCGGGTTGGCATATCTACTCCATGAAGCCGATTGAGGACGGGCCGACCCCCACGCGCATCTGGCTGGCCTTGGGGCAGCCGTTCCAATTGGCGGGCCCGGTGAAAGGCGATGAACCGCAGACCCTCCAGGACCCCACGCTTCATATGGACGTGGAACTTTACGAGGGCGCCGCCGGTTTCTCTCTGCCCCTGAAGGTGGCGCCGGGAACGTCGCCGGGCGCGCAGACTCTCGTGGTGAACGTGCAGGCGCAGTCGTGCAATAACAGCATTTGCCTGCCACCGGCCACTGTGAAGGTCGAACTCCCGGTGACCGTCGCGCGGTAGGACGCTGAGACCGGTAATCTTACGCCTCCGTGGCCTCTGGTTTTGCCTTTGACTTTGTTTTCTCCGTGTCTCTGTGCCTCCTGTGGTGAAACGCGTGCGCTAAGATGAAGTACGATCGCGAGATGCGAAATTGGCCGAGCGAGACAATTCCCTCAAAATCCTAAGCGAGAACCGGCAGGCGGGGCATAACTACTTCCTGCTCGACCGGTTCGAAGCCGGCATGGTGCTTACCGGGACCGAGGTCAAGGCCGCTAAGGACAACACAATACAGCTCAAGGAAGCCTACGGCGCCATCCTGGGCGACGAAGCCTGGCTGGTGAATGCCCACATCGGCCAATATTCCCACGGCAATCGCGAAAATCACCCGCCCATCCGCAATCGCAAGCTGCTGCTGCATCGCCGCGAGATCGATAAACTGCTCGTTCAGACGCGGGATAAGGGGCTGCAGCTCATCCCCACCAAGATCTACCTGAAAAACGGCAAGATCAAGTGCGAGTTGGCTCTCGCTAAGGGCAAGAAACTACACGACAAACGCGAGACCGAGCGCAAACGCACCGCGGAAGACGAGGCACGCGCCGAAATTCGTCGCAGAGCGTAATACCGAGCTCCTGATGTCGTGGAATTTGTCCGGGAACCGCAAACCGCTTCCTTACGGTCGCGGCTCGGAAAACGCAAGCGTGCCGATGCCGAGCCACGACCGTGAGGGAGTGGTCCCGGACCACAAAACAGGGTGGAGGTGCCAGGTAGCGCCTTGTCAGCAATTGTTTCTTGATGTCGAGAATCTTTATAGCAGGATAGTGCATCTCATAGAGCGAGGAATCGAAAACATGCTTCGCAAGCTCACCGCTACTGAAAACAGCCCGGCCATCACCATTCTTCGTCTTGTTCTGGGGGTCCTCTTCTTCGCCCACGGCGCACAGAAGGCGCTCGGCTGGTTCGGGGGCTACGGGTTCTCCGGCACCATGGGCTTCTTTACGGGCGCGATGCACATTCCCGCGCCCTTCGCGGTCCTGGCCATCGCCGCGGAGTTCCTGGGCGGAATCGGCCTGCTTTTAGGCCTCTTGACGCGCATCGCGGCCTTCGGGATCTTCGTCAACATGACGGTCGCGATCGTCACGGTGCACGCTCAATTCGGATTGTTCGCGAACTGGTCGGGCACCCAGAAAGGCGAGGGCATCGAATATCACCTGCTGGTGCTCGCCATGACCGCGTTCCTGATGGTCAAGGGCGCCGGCGCATTTTCAGTCGACCGCAAACTCGCCGGCAGCAACTGACATGACCGCGCCCAAGCTGTGGATCGTGCTGGCGCGTTGCCATCACGCCTTGGCTTTGCTGGTGGAGCGGGACATCGCCGGCCTGGGACTCTGCTTGAGCGATTTTACGGTGCTCGAAGCCCTGCTTCATAAAGGTCCGCTCACCATCTCGGAGATCCAGGCGAAGGTGCTGCTGGCCAGCGGATCCATGACAGCGGCAGTCGACCGGCTGGAGTCGCGCGGGCTGGCGGTTCGCAGATCGATGGCGTCGGACCGGCGCACGCGGCGCATCGAATTGACTCCGGAGGGCCGGCGCCTGATCGAAGTGGTCTTCCGCGCGCACGCGGACCACCTCGAGGAAGCCGTCGCGGTGCTGGACGAAACGGAAAAGCAACAAGTCTACGAAGGCCTGAAGAAACTGGGTCGCTCGGTAAACATATGAACAAACAAATTCTTGGGATTCACCACATCACAGCGATCGCTGGGAATCCGCAAACCAATCTGGACTTCTACGCCGGCCTGCTGGGCCTACGTCTGGTGAAACTGACCGTCAACTTTGACGATCCCACAACCTACCACTTGTATTATGGCGATGGAGCCGGCCATCCCGGCACCATCCTCACGTTCTTTCCTTGGCCATCGGCGCCCAAAGGCCGCCGCGGTGCGGGTCAAGTCACCGAAACGGCCTTCGCCATTCCGGAAAACGCCGTAGATTTCTGGGTCGAACGCCTGACTGGCCATGGCATTCCCTTCGCGGGCCCCTTCGACCGGTTCGGAGAAAAGGCCCTCTCGTTTTCGGATCCGGACGGGATGCGCGTGGAACTGATCGCCACTGCGACGGCCGGCATCGACCGGGCCTATGAACCTGGTCCGGTGCCCTTGGAGTTCGCGATCCGCGGCTTCCATAGCGCCACACTCTCGGAGACGGATCGCGGTCCGACGGCCGCGCTGCTGACCGATACCATGGGCTTCAAGCTGATCGCGCAGGATGGCAACAGGTTCCGCTATGCGGCCGATTCGGATGAATCCGCCCGCCTGCTGGACGTGCTGCACGTGCCACACGAACGGCACGGACGCGTGCTGGTGGGCAGCGTACATCACATCGCCTTTCGGACGCCGAACGATGCGCAGCAGGCCGTGTGGCTGGAAGAGCTGAGCAGACGCAATTACGGCGTGAGCCCGGTGATGGATCGCAAGTATTTCCACTCGATCTACTACCGCGAGCCCGGCAATATCCTCTTCGAGATCGCCACCGATCCGCCGGGATTCGCGGTGGACGAAGCTCCCGAGAAACTGGGCACGCATCTGGTGTTGCCGGCATGGCTGGAACGGGACCGGCCGCGGCTGGAAGCGGTACTACCGCCGCTCACCTTGCCTCATGTCCTGGCGGAGGCGGCGCAATGAAAGGCGGAATGATCCTCTTGCACGGGCGCGGCGCATCGGCCGAGGATATCCTCGGCTTGCGCGAAGAGTTCGGATTTCGCGATGTCACGTACTTCGCGCCCGAAGCCACGGGGCGCGCCTGGTATCCGTATTCCTTCCTCGCGCCCATCGAACAGAATGAGCCGTGGCTGAGTAAGTCTCTGGCCAAGGTTGGTGAGACCGTAGATGCCGCGATGCGGCAGGGAATCGCGCGCGAGAAGATCGTCATCGCCGGCTTTTCGCAGGGCGCCTGCCTGGCGTCGGAATTCGTCGCCCGCAATACCGCGCGCTACGGTGGGCTGGTCGCGTTCACCGGCGGCCTGATAGGTCCGCCGGCAAGCGACTTCCGCTACCCCGGCAATCTCGCCGGCACGCCCGCGTTCTTCGGCGCGGGCGATCCCGATGCTCACGTGCCTTGGAAGCGCGTCGAGGACTCCGCCCGAATGCTCGCGAGTATGGGCGCGGATGTCACGCTGCGCCGCTACCCTGGCATGCCTCATACCGTCTCCCGGGAGGAGATCGACGAAGCGAAGGCAATCCTCGCGAAGACACTGGGGTGGGACGTGCAAGCACCGACCGGTTGAGGAACATCGCCGGCTGAGCTTCATCGCCTTCGGTGGCCCGCAGGCCAGGGCCGGGCTGTCGCCCGGCTATCCAAGCTAAAAAAGCTTACCCCACATCAGAAAGGCCGGCATTTTGTGGGATAAGCTTCAGCTTGTCCAAGCGAGCGAAGCTCGCTCTGGCCCTCTCGGAAACGCTACCGGAATCCGAAACTGCCCACGGCGATACCCAATATGCGAGGATCGCTGGCGGGATGGAACGGCGGATCGGTTCGAATGGCGACGTTCGCCGAACCCGGCGGCGCGGCCGGCAGGTCCCAGGCGAGCGTTTGCCAGCCGGTCTTGGTCACCTGGCGAGGCGGCAGCTCGACGCCGTTTACCGAAACCTGCACCGTCAACGTTCCGGCACTCTGCAGCAAGGTGGTATTCGCCAGGACCTTCAGTTCGAAGCGGGCCGCGTTGGCCGGGCGGTCGAGCCGCGCCGTGGCGTAGGGAGCGATCCAGCGGAAGCCGCCCTCCGGGTTCGACCATCCCTCGCCGAGCTGCCAGACGGGCGTGGCAGAGGTGGCGTCGATGTACGATGCGTCGGGCGTATCGGGGCCGTGAATCACGACATCGAGCTTATGCAAGTTTTGGATCCACGTGAGGACCGCTACGTGAGCGCCGCCCACGGCTACGGGCAATTTTTGGTAGTAGACAATTTGCAAATGGGGTCCCGGGTAGAAGCACTTGATCGCGCCCTCTATCCCGAAGGCGCCGAATCCGTACGGCTCGCCATTCCAGAGAAATGTGTCTATCGGGCCGGCGCCGGCGGCGAATCGGCGGAAGCCGGTGACCCAGGCGCGCGCGTCGTCATCCTTCGCCAATTTATCGCGCCGTTGAATGCGTAAATCGTGGAGTGTGAGGGGAACGAAGAGGAGCAGGCCCGCGACAATCACCGCCGGATGGCACATCTCCGCCGCCCCGCTGAGAGCGATCGCCAGGCCCGTGAAAGGCAGGTAGCAGTAGGCCGTTTCGATCCGGCCCGGCAGGAACAACACGGGGACCAGGAAGAGGATCATAGCGGCCGTGCCGAACCAGATCCGGCGATTGCCGCTGAACCGCGCGGCGATGGGAACCGCAAATCCGAGATAGGGCACGAGCAACATGCGGCCCGCATAGAACGCGCTGGTAACTGCCAGGGCGCCGAGCGTGAATTGGAATGCATACGGATTGTCCGCGCCGGTATTGGGAGACAGAATCAGAGCCTGCAGCGCGAACCAGCCGGAAACCGCAAAAAAAGGCGCCAGCGTCTTCCAGCGTTTCGTGCCATACCAAAGCTCATAAGCAGCCAGCACGAACGGCAACATCACCGCCAGTTCCTTGGCCTTGTAGGCCAGCCAGAAACATAAGAAGCTGACGATCCAGCGGCCGCGCACGTAGCTCAGCAAGCTGAGCAGGCAACCCGTGGTGCAGAGGATATCGAAAATATAGGCCGGCTTCCAGACCGCCTCGAAGTACCCCATGTGAAGGGCGAAGAAAGCACAAGCGGCGGCGGCAGCGAAAGGCTTGGCGCCCAGTCTGCGGGCGAGCAGCCAGAGCAGCCAGACATTCAGGAAGTGAAGTATGTGGGAGGCAGCGAGGTATTTCGGGAAATCGAACCCGAAGAATTGCGACTCCTCGTGGTAGAAGAGATGGCCCAAGGGGCGAAAGTTGTTGGTTTGGTATTTCGGCGTCAGCAGACCGCTGAGGAAATCGCGCATGGAGGCATGGCGGGTCCAAGTGAGATGATCGAAATCGTCATCCGTGAAGTAGCCTTTGTAGGCTGCGTGGTTCACGATCAAGAACAGCGCCGCGAGGGCCAGGAACAGAATCAAACCAGTGCGCTTGGACATGGAAGCACTCTATTGTATCGGCTCGACCGGGGGTGGGTACCAGGCCTGGCCAAGTACTGGGACCGTCCGGGACTAGAGGTACCCCACGTTTCTTCCGGAACGAATAGGTTGAGAAGTACCCGGACGGTACAAACTCGCGTTTTGACCGGCGGATCTTCACTTACAATCGCTTTGTGGTTGCCGCCGCAAGCGGCCGAGGAGATGCGTTGAAGATCAAAGTTGCAGTCTCGGTGTTGTTCACGGCAGCAGCCTTGCTAACGCCGGCACACGCCACGACGGGCTACAGCACCTCAGGCCACGAAGGGATGGGCGGGGCGAATCAACTGACCGGCGTCACCGTCTGCGCTATCGATACTCAGAGCGTGGACATTCAGTACAGCGGCGCTATCACGCAGGCGCCGGAGCCCGGAACGTTGGTCATGGCCGGCCTGGCGACGATCGGCCTCGGCATGACGATACGGAAGCGCACGCGCAAAGCGTAATCCCTGGCTTAGGCCTTCTTCTGTTTCCAGCGTTCCTCCATAGCGTCGCGGAGCTCGGAGACTTTCTTGCGCAGGGTTCGTTCCTTCTGCGCGATCCAGAAAAGATAGCCGAAAATCAAAAGCCAGCCGGCTGCGTAACCCCAGAATAGCCAGCTTAAATTAGGATCCACCATTCAGTAACTCCTCAAGTCTTCTAACTCGTGCGAACGCCGCGTAAGATCTTCCGCCGCCCGTTCCAGGCGCGCTACGCGGCGGCGCACCAGCAGCACACACCACCAGAGAAGCATGATGGTGAACATGCCGAAGAACAAAGTAGCGGCAATAGGCTGCGCCAGTCCGGAATCCGGTCCGCCGCCGAGAACCGGTGACGGATGCTGAGTCCGGAACAGCCGGTTGGACAGGTACACCAGCGGAACATCCGCCATCCCCAGGATGCAGACCACCGCGCAAATCACGCCGCGGCTCTCCACCGGCGCCGCGGGGCGGATTACCAGATAGGCGCCATACAGAAACAGCAGCAGGAAAGACGACGTCAGGCGCGGATCCCACGTCCACCAAATGCCCCAAATGGGTTTGGCCCAGAGCATTCCCAACCCGACGTTGACCAGCCCAAAAACCAGCACCGTCTCATTAGCCGCCAGAGAGAGGTCGTCATACCGGGGGTCACGCTTCACCAGATAGAGGATGGCCGCGATGCCGCCCACGAAACAGGCGGTGAACTGCGCCACCGCCGCCGGCACGTGGAAATAGAACAGCCGCTGCACGATCCCCATAGTCGCTTCGGTCGGCACCCACATGAATATCAGGTACAGGTGGACCATCATCGTCAGCGCCGCAGCCGCTAAGAGCCATAACGGTATGGCCGGCCTGTCGTCAAACTCTGAGAGCATGCCCCTATTCTATTGCAAAGCTTCGTTCAAAACGCGAGCCAGGCGGGCGCCGGCCTTTTCAATTTGCAACTGAATCACCGGGTCGGCCTTTTTCTCGTATGCCGAGTCGATCGGCTCGGGCGCACCCGACGGCACTTTGGGAAGTTTGCCGTAAGTGATCTTCTGCGCGATCTTGTGGCTCTGCTCGGCCCAATCCTCCACCGTTCCTTTGGCCCATTTCCCAGCGTGTTTGGCCGATTCTTTCGAGTAGACGGCGAACAGATCGTCTTCCTTGCCCATTTTGCCCAGCAGGCCACCGTCCCACAGGCTGTGCAGATTGTACGGCCGGTCGGAGGGCCGGTCGCCGAACTTGACGATTACTTTGTTGCCGCCTTGATCGTTGTTGTCGGCGCAGTGCAGCGGCTGGTGCATGTCGCCCACGAAATGCACCAGGAACATGAGAGCTTCCTTGCGCTCCACGGGTGCGGTAGCAGGGTCGTGCAGTTCCTTCTGGAACGTCTCGATCTTGGCGATGACGCAGTCGGCCTTGGGACAATCGCGCGCCATATCGAGGTGAGGCTTGTCGATGGGGATATCGATGTAGTGCCACGGTCCGGTCTCGCGGCGCTGATTCCGTATGTTGTCGGCCCAACTGGCGATGGATTGGATGGACACGTTGGGCCCGAGGATCTCGCTGACTCTGGCCTGTACCGCGGGAGTAAGTTGGACCCAGGCAATGCGCGCGATCAGGCTATGCCCTTCGGGGCCCCAACCGAAAGCCGGCAGAGATCCGCATAGAAAAGACACCAGGAATTTGCGCATGAAATTTGAGCGTAGCATGGGTTGTTTGGACAAGCTGAAAGCATGTCCCACACGCTACTCAATCGCGGTGTCGAGGTACGCGAGGTAGGCGACTGCCAGGCGGTAGGTCGTGTAATAGTCTTCGGGGTGTATAGCGGACAGATTGTCGGCCGGGCTGTGCAGGATGTGCAATGTCTGGGGAGTAACCGAGTGAATCGTGAGCACCGGAATCCTGGCGTTCAGGAAGGGATGCGAATCGTCATCGCCTACCCTGTCGACATTCATCCCGCGAGACTGCACGTGAAGGCTGTTCGTTACGAGCGAATACGCCGCCAACAGGCGCTTGTCGGCGCGGCTGACCCACACTTCCGGCTCGCCCAATCCGAGGCATTCCAGATTGATCATGGCGCTGATCCGCTTCGTCTCGTCATGGTCCAACTGTTTTACGAATTCGTGCGACCCATACAGCCCCGACTCTTCCCCCGCGAACCCCACGAAGACGAACCGATGCCGGTGCGTCGTGTTCTTCAGGCTTTCATACAGGCTGGGCAACAATACGGCGCCGCTCCAATCGTCGACCGCGCCCATGCCTTCCTCGATCGAATCGACGTGCCCGCCGACCACGATTTCGCTATCGGCCGTACCGGGAAGAGTACAGATCAGGTTGGGAGCTTTGGAGTGCTTCACCGGTTGTTCGCGGAAGCGGTCGCCATCGCACCCCGCTTCTCGAAAGATGGACTCAAGCGTGGCCACGCGATCGGCCAATTTGCGCGGGACGGACTTCAACCGGGCCTGGATGGTATCCGGCCCCAAGGCGTTAAATGCGACTTGTTTGGAATTCGGCTCCTGCGCCGTGCACGCCAGCGCCACTACTACGAGTGGCGCTGCGCGCAGCCGGCGGATCATTACGGTTCGAAGGTATACAGCAGCGTACCGCGCGGGACTTCCGTGGGAGCGCTGCCGGCGGTCACCGGCGTCTCCGCCGTGGGGGCATCCGTTCCCGGAGCCTCGCCTTCGGCGAAAATCTGGCGATAATAGATGCCGGTGTCGCCGAGGTAAACTTCCAGTTCAGAGGGCCGGGGCAGCGAGCCCTGGATCAGGGCTTCCGAGAGCGGATCCTCAATGTACTTCTGCAAAGCGCGGCGCAAGGGGCGCGCGCCGTAGCTGCGGTCGCCGCAGGTCTTGTCGAGAATGTACTTGGCGGCATCGGGAGCGAGCCGGATCTTCACCTGCTTGGCCACCAGGTTGACGTTCACCAGGTTTACCAGCAGGTCGATGATCTTGATGAGGTCATCGTCGGTCAGCGAGGTGAAGAGAATCACTTCGTCGAGGCGATTCAGGAATTCGGGATTGAACGCCTTCTTCACTTCGCTGCGAACCATGTCTTCGACCTTCGCCGAGACGCCTTCTCCCATCGGCATGGAGAAGCCCAGGTGGCCGCGCTTCTCGAGGAAGCGCGCACCCAGGTTCGAGGTCATGATGATGATGGTGTTCTTGAAGTCCACCTGGTTGCCGAGGCCGTCGGTCAACTGGCCGTCTTCAAACACCTGCAGCAGGATGTTGTAAATGTCGGGATGCGCCTTCTCGATTTCGTCGAGCAGGATGATCGAATAAGGATTGCGTTTCACCCGCTCGGTGAGCTGGCCGCCCTCTTCGTAGCCGACGTATCCGGGAGGCGAGCCGATGAGCTTCGAAACCGAGTGCTTTTCCATGTACTCCGACATGTCGAAGCGCACCAGGCTCTTCTCGCTGCCGAACAGGAAGCCGGCGAGCGCGCGGGCCACTTCGGTCTTGCCGACGCCGGTCGGTCCCAGGAACAGGAACGAACCGGCCGGGCGAGCGGTCGACTTCAAACCGGCGCGCGAACGGCGGATGGCGCGCGCCAGCGCCGAAATCGCCTTCTCCTGGCTGATGACGCGCTTGTGGAGCTCATCTTCGATGCGCAGGAGTTTGGTGATTTCCTCTTCCTTGATGGACGTCATGGGCACGCCGGTCCAGCGCGCCACGACGTCTTCAATGTCGTCCTTGGTGACGCAGCCGGTGGAGGAATCGTCCAGGTTGTACTTCTCGCGCAACTGGCGCATGTTCTCGCGCTCTTTGCGCTCCTCGTCGGAGTAGAAGCGCGCCTTTTCGAACTCGTGGTTGGCGATGGCGTTTTCCATGCGGTGCACGATGAACTTGATGCGCTTCTGGATGTCGGCGAGATCCGCCGGCAGCGTGGTCTGGCGCAGTTTTACACGGGCGCCGGCTTCGTCGATGAGGTCGATCGCCTTGTCCGGAAGATAACGGTCGGGGATATAGCGGCTGGATGTGTAGACGGCGGTCTCGATCGCATCGTCGGTGTACGCTACGGCGTGGAACTTCTCGTAGCGGTCCTTGATGCCGAAAAGAATCTTGATGGCGTCCGATTCGCTGGGCGGCGGGACCTTGACGGCCTGGAAGCGGCGTTCGAGCGAGCGGTCCTTCTCGATGGACTTGCGGAACTCCGCCGGAGTGGTGGCGCCGATGCACTGAATTTCCCCGCGCGAAAGGGCGGGCTTCAGGATGTTGGCGGCGTCGAGAGAACCTTCGGCCGAACCGGCGCCAACCAGGGTGTGCAGCTCATCGATGAAGATGATGGCGTTCTGATTTTCCATCAACTCTTTCATGATGGTTTTCAGGCGCTCTTCGAACTGGCCGCGATACTTGGTGCCGGCGACGATGAGGGAGAGATCCAGCGCCAGGATGCGCTTGTCGGCCAGGAACGAGGGCACGTCGCCTTCCGCGATGCGCTGCGCCAGACCTTCCACGATGGCGGTCTTGCCGACGCCGGGCTCACCGATCAGCACGGGATTGTTCTTGGTGCGCCGGCAGAGAATCTGCACCACGCGCTCGAGTTCATAATCTCGGCCGATAAGCGGGTCGAGGGTGTTATCCATTGCGGCCTGCGTAAGGTCGCGGCTGAATTCCGCCAGCAGCGAGCTTTCCTTGGGACGCGCGGACGCCACTTTCTCGCTCTGCGACCGCTGCAGTTCCTCACGAATGGTGGTGAGGCGCAGTCCACGCTCGTGGAGGATCTCGGCGGCGAAGCATTTCTCTTCGCGCAACAGGCCCAGGAGGAGGTGTTCGGTACCGATGTGCTTGTGATTGAGCCGCTCAGCCTCTTCGGCGCCATACGCCAGAACGCGTTTGCACTCATGGCTGAGCGGCAGGTCTACCGACGTGGAAACCTTCTCGCGAATGGTGGTGTGCCCCTCGATCTGTTTGCGGATGGATTCCACCGCCGCGTGGGAACGCAGGAAACGGTTGGCTAGAGCCTTGTCTTCCCGCAACAAACCCAACAGCAGATGTTCCGTCTCAATATACGGGCTGCCGAATTGGCTGGCCTCGTAGCGCGCGAAAAAGATCACGCGCCGCGCCTTCTCCGTGTAACGCTCGAACATAAACCGAAAGCCCCCTATGAACTAAAGATACCCTTTACTACAATCGCGTTGCGAATCATTTTGGGGCGGCGGGTACCAAGCCGCCTTTTTCCATGGCCAATACGCGGTCGCAACGCCGCGCGAAGGCAAGATTATGAGTGACGAAAACCGAGGTGAGCTGGTGCGAGCGGTGCAGATTTGCCAGGAGTTCGAAAATCATTTCCCCGGTCCGGAAGTCGAGGTTCCCCGTGGGTTCATCGGCGAGCAAAACCTGCGGCCGGCCCACCAGAGCCCGGGCCAGCACCACGCGCTGCTGCTCTCCGCCCGAAAGCTCACCGGCGCGGTGCGTCGACCGTGCCCGTAACCCCACCTCATCCAACCTCGCTAAAGATTCGGAAGCCGCCTGTGGGCGCGGACATCCCCGAATCAACAAGGGCATCATCACATTTTCCTGCGCCGTAAACTCCGGCAGGAGGTAGTGAATCTGCCAAACGAACCCAATTTCCCGGTTGCGAAAATCAGCCTGCGCCGAGTCCGAAAGGCTCGAAATTTCTGTACTTCCGTAGTATATCGTACCGCTCGAAGGCCTGTCGAGGCCGCCCATCAGGTGCAGAAGCGTCGATTTGCCAGCCCCGGATTCGCCTACCAGCGCCAGCATTTCGCCGCGTGCGATCTCCAGGTTCACGCCCGAAAACACCACCAGATCGGCCCCCCCGGATTGATAGACCTTGGACAGACCTTCTACACGGATATGCGGCTCGGGCATGCTATTCGCAAGTGTAGCAACCCGTGCGTCCCGTCACGTCCAGTTGTACCGCGGGCCGCGCGCACCTACAATGGGAAGGATTGGGAAACCCCGGAGGTTCGTTGTTACCACTAACGCGTAAGTGCATTTTGCTGGCTCTGCCAGTGTTATTCCTGGGATGCCAGAAATCGCCGCCGACGCCGTCGGTTGCCAAAGCGGCTGCCGCGGATACGGTGGCGCCGAATTGGGGCGATACCGTGCCGCAAGATCGGGAAGCCAACGATACGGCGAGATTTCTGGCTGGAATGCCGGGAAATGCGGGCGGCCAGTTCGCGGCCATGGAAGCCGACGGGGCCTGGCAGGAACACCGTAAGCTGATGGACGCCGCCTGGGCCAGGGCGGACGAAAAGCTGATCCGTGGGCTGCACGAGTTTCAGCACAGCGAACTTTCGGCCGAGCCGTTTGCGCGTAATCTGCTGTTCTATCCGTTCAGCGGTCCCGACGCGCTGACCGCGACCATTAGTTTTCCGGAGAGCCCCACTTACGATCTGGTGGCGCTCGAACCGGCGGGGTCGCTGCCGTCAGCGGGCGAACTGCAGAAAAAGAACCTGGGAGAGTACCTTTCGGGTATTCGTACCACGGTAGCCTCGGAGTTGGGCAAGAGCTTCTTCGTGACCCGCGAAATGGACCGGCAATTCCGCGGGCAGATTACCGATGGACTGCTGGTTCCGGTGCTTCTTTTGCTGGTACGAACCGAGCACACGGTCCTGGGGTTTAAATACGTGCGCCTGGACGAGCAGGGCCAGGTCGTCGACCGGCCGGGCAACGCTCACGTGGATTCCAAGCACGCCAACAAGGGTTTCGTGATTGAATTCCGCTCGGATGCGGATAAAACGATCCACCGGCTCTACTACCTGTCACTCAATCTGGATAACAACCACCTCGCCGGGAATACCGGTTTCCAGCAGTACGTGAAGGCTATGCCGCCGCATACCACTTTGCTTAAGGCGACCTCTTACATGACGCATCATGCGGAGTTCTCGACCATCAGGGATATGGTGATCGACCACAGCGCGGCGGTTTTCCAGGACGATTCGGGCGTGCCGTACCATTTCTTCACTCCGGACCGTTGGAACGTGCAGCTCTATGGCGAATACACCAAGCCGTATGGGAGTTTCAGCTGGCTGGAACAGCCGGATTTGCGAAAAGCCTATGTGGCGGGGGGTGTCAAGCCCTTGAGTTTGCGGCTCGGCTACGGATTCGGAAAAGTCACTTCGAATCTGCTTCTGGCTAAGAGACTGCCGGCTCAGTAGGAACAGGGATATTACCGCTGAGACGCAGAGACGCTGAGGAAAACAAAGCCAAAGTCAAAACCGGAGAGCGCTGAGGCGGCAGAGGGCGCGGAGGGCTCAGGTTGTCGGGTCTAAGCTTCCCCCGAAGGTTTCGGAGGGGCAGAGTTGGCTCTGCGTGTTTGGCTGTGGAGACGGGCGACTCAAGTCAGGAATAGGCGAGAACGTTCACTCCCGCGAGCTTCGGCTCGGGGGATTCCGCGAATATTGGATTAGCTCGCTAGACTCCCGGCTCGGGCGAGGGTCACCATGGGGTAGAGCGCCAAGAAACGGGGCACGGACTTCATCGAGGGTCAGAGTGTCGACTGATCTGCGGCGTTTCATTGTCACTCCTCCCCGCCGATCCAATCGGCGGAAGAACGACACTATCAGTCATGATCGACCGACTTCATCCAGGCTTGCCGAAAGCTCACGGATATTGGAAACCTGATTCGATCGGCGCGGCATGATGCCCGACTGCCAAAACGTTCACTGGGTAGAAGGGCGCGGTTTCGCACATTTTATTAAAAATGACAATTCAAACCTCACCAGAACTGATGATGACTGCATGGCTTCTTAGGCATTACCATCTCCGAGGAAAGCATCAAGAGATCCCCTTGCACCTAATGAGAGGACGAAAAAATGGCAGCACGCTCGAGTCCTGACCAGGATTCACAGCATATTCAGATCGCTTCCATTAGGCTCGACGGACGCACTCAGCAGCGTTCGAGGATCAATGGCGAGGTCGTGCGGGAATTTGCCTCTTTGATGCGAGAGGCGAAGCCTGCTGACGTTGTCTTTCTTTGCTTTTCGGGGGCCTAGTTACTACTGGCTTTCTGACGGTTTCCACCGAATCGCAGCGGCACAGGAAGCTGGCTTAACGCCTCACTCTTATCCCGAGAGTGCCCCCGTGAAGGGGTGCATTCTGAAGATTGACGAACTTCATCTCAATCACGCCCTTCCGCTTTTTGAATGTGACATCTACGCGGTCGAAGAAGCTGGCTTGACCGGAAATTGGGACAACACTCGGCGCATCGCTAAAGCCGACATAGAGCGGAAACGCGGGCTCGCCCGGAACCGCAAACTACACATGCGTGAAGTCTGCGCCGATGTGACCGGAACCAATTCCGGCGTACTGCTCGTGTTCCCTTTTTTGAGCGAAAGGCCGAGTTCGGTCGCGACCTCAAGCGGAAAGATGCAGTCATGCGTAGCTCAGGCTCACGCTCGGGACGAACGTCGTGCAGGATGCGGCCGAATTTCGTGCCTGCAGCGAGCGCGCGTCCCGGAGTGTGGCCGGAACACTCGCGGGGCGCAAAGACTCGAGAACCTTGTGCCTCTGCGTCCTCAGCTGTCTCAGCGCCCTCGGGCTTTTGATTCTTGAATTTGTTTTCCTCAGCGTCTCGGCGTCTCAGCGGTGAATATTCTTTTGCGGCTGCCAACCTACTTTTCGTAGCTGAGACTCACGCTCGGGACGACATCGTGCAGAATGCTTCCGAATTTCGCGCCGGGAGCCGGCATGATGATCTGCTCGGGGAAGGGCGTGATGTAATCGCGAATTTCCGTGCGGATGAAGACACGGGGGCGAAGCTCGAAGCGCAGACCGACACCGACGTCGCCCATGGGCTTCAGTTGCTGGGTATTGGTCATATAGCCGAACTGGTAGTTGGCCTGATAGGCCTGCGGAGCACCGGTTCCGCGGTAGATCTTCATTCCGCCGCCGACGGCGACGTAGGCCTGCATCTTGGAACCCTTGCGGTTGGTGTGATAGAGGATGTCGTAATGCACCACCTGTGCGTTGCCTGTGAAGGTGGCATTGGCGCCGTTGCTCTCGATGTGCAGATCGTTCTGCAAGTACATGTAGCGTAGTTCACCGCTCCAGTGGGGGTAAAGATTCTGCCCGAAGAAACCGCCGAAGGCGCCGCCAGTCTGGAAACCGGCAGTAGCCGATCCCGAGGGGGCGGTGACGTTGACGTTGCTAAGGAACCCCGCGCCGCCAATGCCGCCGAACTCCCACTGTTGTCCGAAGCAGTTAACGGCCAGAGCCGACAGAAACAAAGTCGTAAATGCAATCCTTCTCATGCGATTCTCCTTGTTAATTGACGACACGAACATTGAGAGTCGTGGACCCGCCCGGCTGGGTGATGACCAGCGGGACGCTTTCCCCGCCGGCCGTTCCTTTGGGAACGGTGGCGTTGATCTGATATAACCCCGAGATGTAGCCCGGCACGAGACCGGCATAATCAATGGTCAGGTTTGCGCTTCCAAGGCTCAGCGTGGGGGCTTGGGTTACCGAAGTGAGCAGCGTGGGCGGTGTTTGCTGGCCCGCCTGAACTTGGGGACTCGTGGGACCCATGCCGGTGAGATAGATGACCAGCGTATCGCCCGGCTGGACGGGGTTGGTGGGGGTCACGAGTTGGCCGTTAGCGGCGCGGAAAACTGTCGCCAGTCCCGTTTGCGGCCCCGCCGTTCCCGAGAGGAAGACGGCCGGCGCGGCGCTGGCAACGACGAAATTGAAGTTATTGCTTACTCCCGCGGGCGTGTGGATGTCCATGCTGACGTTACCGCCCATGTTCAACGGCAATTGCGCATTCACCTGGCCGGTGGAGACGAATAGAAGAGGAATGGGCGCGCCGTTCACCACGAGGCAGGATTCGCCCAGCGCCGTGGGCAGCGGGATCTGGGATGACGCGATATTGGTGGCGCTCAATTGCGCGCCATACACGCTGATCAGTCCGCCGGGCGCTACGGCTGTGCTGCCATCGGCGGCATTCTGCACGCTGTCGATTGCCGGCGGAGCGGTGGCAGCGGCGTAATTGGCGGACAACACGGTGAACCCCGACGTGGTAAGCGCAACCACCGTGCCGGCGGACGGCAGCGGCGCCACGGTGCGCGTAAAGTTCAAAGTAGTGGTGGGCAGGACCGGCGCTTCCACCATGGCCGTGGGACTTACCTGCGCGCTAATCAGCGAGGGCAAATTGGCAACCACACCGGCGGTGGTTTGCGACTTCGCCGTCAATTGATAGCCGCCCTGGCCGGTAAATGCAAACCCGGAGGTGTTACCGGTAGTCGACGGCAAGCTGCCCTGCGGTACGAGCGAGGCGTTGAAGACGTTGTTGCCGATCACGAAGGTGTTGTACGAGGATGCCGCGAATGCGCCGCTGAGCGAGGTCAGATCTTTGCGGGCGAGGGTGAAGGTATTGGCGGCGGCGGAATAGAGCATTACCGTGCCAGCCGGATCGGCCACCAGGATATTGTTCCCGTTGGACGAATTCGTGAGAACCGCGGTGACGGAGAGCGAGTTGTTGAAAATTCCTAACGTAGGCAACTGGGTGGCGGCGCCCGTCTGGAAGTTCACGGTGTCGATAACCCCGGTATTGTTGGCGTTATTATTCGCCAGCACCAGAATGGCGTTGTTCGAGGAGGCAACCGAGTGGCCATAGTGGCCGCCGGGCAGCACGATGGGAGAAACGGCTTGCAGGGCGTTGAGGTCAAAAACCGAGACCAGCTGGGAATTGTCGTTGGCGACCATCAGGTAATTGCCGTCGTTGGTCATGCTCATGAAAGTCGGAGTGGTAGCGGTCCGCAGAGCGACAATCATTTGATTGCTCGATCCGTCGAAGATTTCGAGCTCATTTTTGTCCTGGCGAATAATGTAGAAGCGGTTGCGGGCAGGGTCGGCCATGATATCGGTCAGAACGCCGGGGACGTCGACTACCGAGCCGCGCTGGTATTCGTCCGGATTGCTGATCAGCAGACGCACCGAAGTCGGGACGTTGACCGCGCTCACGGAAGTGATATTCAAAGCCACGACGCTGGTTCCCTCAGTCTGAAATTGACTGGGATCCACGGACACGGTGACGGTGGCGGGAGTGGTGCCGCTGGCAGGAGAGACCGTGACGCCGGACTGCGAAGTGGAAATGGTGAAGTCGGTAGCGTTGCCGCCGGGGTCGCTGACGGTGAAGCTCTGCGCCACTGCGCTGCGATTGCAGAAGGTGGTCTGAACCAATACGTCTTCACGATCGGCGGCCAACTGGTGCGCCTGATTCAGCGAGCCAATCGGGAGGACCGTCACGCCGCTATCGGAGATGGCATAGAGAGACGTGCCGGCCGAATTCAAGATCACCCGTCCCACAATATTCTCCGGAATTTGAATCTTGCTGCTGACCGTCAAGTTGTCACTCGCCATGACAAGGAGTAGCGGCAGGCTGGCGGAGGACGTCGAACCTGCCGCGGGTGTAGAGGTGTATGGCGGGCCGATTGGCTGGGATGCATCGGGGATTTGACCGTAAATGATGCCGTTGACGGAATCGATGGCATGCCCAGTGACATTAGTGGAAGTGACTACGTTGGGATATTTCGATTGCGTCACAAAGGCCGAGTTCATGAGGAGCCAGCCGACCATGGCGTAGGAGCCGTCGTTGGCGACGCTGATACGCGGCAGCAGCGCCGGCGAGGACGTGTAGCCTTCGGCGTACAGGCTGTTCGTGAGCCCGTGATATTGATAAATAACTTGAGTTCCGGTACCGGCCCCGCCGATGCCCCAGATGACGGTGCCGTCGCCGGAGGTTGCCAGCGCTGTCTCGAGGAGCTGCCCGGGGAACGTGGGCACCGTGGCAGGCGTGGTGTTTGCCAAATCAGTCAGAGTGCTCACTACACTCAGCACGCCGGTGGCGGGATTGAGAGTGTAGAAGCCGGTCGTGGTCACCACCAGCGCCATGCCGGGGCCGCTGAGATTGGCCGCTCCGTTTTGTGGCACGGTGGCGAAGAAGGCAACTCCCAAGGGCGGGTCACCGGTGACGAAGGTCTGCTGGGTGTTATCGGCAAGATGGATCAAAGTCAACAGATTCGCGCTGGGCGCCGCCGGGGTGGAGTTGCTGAAGTGAGCCACCAATAAATATTGGGCATCGCGCGACAGCGCCAGCGAGCCCGGTTGGGCGGCCACGTTGATGGATGTCTGAATCGTATTCGTGGCGGTTGACATCACGTCGATGCGGTTCGCGGTGAAGTTCGCGATGTACAACAACCCTCGCGTCTCATCGAGGGCCTCATCCGCAGCCTCACCGCCGACGGCGATGACTTTGCCGAACGTCGCGCCGGAGCACGGCGTTGTGATCACAGGGAGTGCCATCGAGGCAGCTAAAATCAGGAAACCGTAGGTACGCATAGGTGGACTCTTCGAACGATACGATTAAATGCCCGCGAAGGCTCGGAATCAATGATCGATATGGCTAATAAGCGGTGCATTACCAAAGTTAGTCGTGTATTTCCGCGCATTTACACCTATACTGCACGGGTGGGAAAAGGCTGCCGGTGCGGGCACGTTCGCTTTTCCGGCGCCTTGGGAACCTGAGCCATGAGGAAACGTCATTCGATATTCTTTACGCTGACCGCCGTGCTGCCGGTAATGGGATTCGTTCCCGCCGGCCACGCGCAGACTGGCACACAAACGACCGTTCTAACCGACCCCGCAGGACCGCAGTTCTCGGTGGATGGTTCGGTCTACTTTAGCGCGATGAGCGCATTCTGGCCGGTGGGTAGCCTGCATACGCTGTCGGTTCCAGCGGGCACAGGTTACTCTTACGGTCAAAACCTGCAGACTCAGTGGCAGTTCCAGGGGTGGCAGTGGGCTAACGGATCGAGCGCCAATCCCACGATCCAGGTGATCGGCAACATCGGCAGCACCAAATTCACGGCCGTTTTCGCCACCCTATACCTGTTTACTACACAGGTGGCCTGCAATCCGGGGCCATGCCCGGGTGTACCGGGCACGATCAACGTGAATGGCGGGCTTGCCCCCTCGCAACCCACGTGGGTCGCGCCAGGAACGGCTGAGGCCCTGTTCCCCATATCGAACCCCGGCTATATTTTCGCCGGCTGGCAGGTGGGGTCCACGACCGTATCCACGTTCCAACCTTATAGCGCGGCCGTGAACGGACCGACCACGGTAACGGCGATCTTTACCCCTGCGGTACCTGTCAGTTTCGTCACCAATCCTCCCAATCTAAGTTTTTATGCCGACGGCGTTCTGATGAGCACGCCCGTCTCGCTCGACTGGGGATTGGGATCGAGCCACCTCATCAGCGGGCTTAACGTGACGGAGGACAACACGGGCAAACGGTGGGTATTCGCATCCTGGAACGACGGGGGAGCGCAAACGCACAGTTATGTGGTAGGGAAGACCCTCGCTCCAGAGACGATCACCGCAACCTACGCTGTCGCCGCGTATCCCATCTTCATCAGCTCACCGCCAAACCTGGACTTCGTGGTTGACGGCCAGGTATTACCCCCGCCGTACTCTTATATATGGGGAGTCGGCTCGACCCATACCATCACTGCCACAACGCCGCAGAAAGACGCGCAGGGCAACGCTTGGGTATTCCAGTCATGGGACGATCTAGTGACGAGTGCGACGCGAACTTTCACCATTCCTGTAGGGGCCGATGTCAATGGCTTCCGTATGACGGCGCTCTTCACACAACAGGCCAAGCTCACGGTGAATAGCACGATCGCCGGGCAGATGGTAACGGTGGATGGGTCGCCCTGCAATACGCCTTGCACCGTCACGCGGAACCCTGGCGTACAGGTCCACGTAAGCGCGCCGGCATCGGTGCCTTTGAACAGCAAGTCGCGCCAGGATCTGCTCGGTTGGGCCACGGGCAGCGCAACGCCGGTGGCCGGCGATTGGGTGGGCGCAGTCACCGCGGCCAACACATCCATTACGGCAACCTATCATTTAATGAACGGTCTGACCGCGACCAGCAGTCCCGCGAAAGGCGCTACCTGGCGCTTCTCGCCGGTGTCGCCGGACGGATATTACGATTCTCAGACGACCGTCAACATCCGCGTTACGGCCCGCCCCGGATACCGGTTCAGCAAATGGAGCGGCGATCTTTCGGGCTCCGAGCCCAGCGGATCGCTGAGCATGAACGTACCGCACACGGTTACGGCAGTGCTCACCACAGCGCCTCTGCTTTCACGCAGAGGCGTCATCAACGGCGCCGGCGAAGGCAGTACGGGCGGCGTCGCGCCCGGATCGGTGGCGTCGCTGTACGGCTCCAACCTGGCAGCGGAGAGCGCGGTAGGGCCGGCCAGTCCGCTGGCCAAGACTGTCGCGGGAGTGACGGTGCATATCGGCACGCGGTCGCTGCCGATCTACTTTGCTTCACCCGAGCAGATCAACTTCCAAATTCCGGCCGACATGGCGTCAGGGGACCATACCCTCATCGTAAGTGCCGAGGGCATGCCCGACGTGACGAGCGACATCTCGATCGTGCGCAACGCGCCCGGTATTTTCCCGACAGTGCTCGACGGACAGACGTATGCCATGGCGATGCACGAGGACGGCACGCCCGTCACGGCTGCCGCACCGGCACGGCAAGGTGAATTGCTGACCGCCTACGGGACGGGATTCGGGCCCACGGACCATATGCGGCCGGAGGCGATGGCCATACCAAGCTCACCCCGCTTCATGATTCTCGACCCGGTGAGCATACAGGTGGGCTCCGCCGTCATCGCACCGGAATCGGCATTCGCCGCTGCCGGCCACGTTGGAATCGATCTGGTTCAGTTTCGACTGGATAGTTCCGCGCCCTCCGGCGCCGCGGTTCCAATCTATCTGACGGTAAACGGGGTAAAGAGTAATACGCTGACATTGCCCATTCAGTAAGGGATAACTTGGTGGCGCAGACTTCAGTCTGCTGGGTCGAGACTCCTCTCGACCCGTCCCGCCGAGACGAGTCTCGGCGCTGCAGGCAGGAGTGCCTGCGCCACGTCGTAACTTGTGTCCGCGCAAACAATCTGTTACTACTTACAAATGTCATTATCCCGGGGGGCAGTAAGGTGCGCCTTACTCGCCTTCTCCGTGTGGGCCGGGTTCGCGGCCACCGATCCCCTTTACAAGTCGATGCGTGAAGCCGCGCTGGCGGACTCGCTCGTCGTCGAGAATATTGTGCTCAAGCGCGATGCCGGTACGATTACGCTCAAGAGCGGCGCCCTGGCGTTCACCGCGCCGGCCATGGGCCGCGACACCCTGGCGGTATTCGTGGGCGAAGGCGAATTCGCTTTCACCCCGCTATCGCCCATCGACCGCAACTATATCGTGAGCCTGACCGGCCACGACGCAGTCTCCGAGCAGTTCGACCGCGCCCTGTTTTGTTTCACCGACGATACCGGCAAGGAGATCCGCGCTTCCGCCAAGACGCCGTCGAACGACCCCAAGCTCGCCGATGCCCTGCGCGATTACCGCAAGAAACTGCGCTCGCGCCTGGAATCGCCGCGCTCCTTGCTGGAATATCTCCTGACCGACGTCTCCATGGACAACTTAGAAGCCGACGTGCTGGCCGACCTGTATAATCCGCATGCCACCGGTTTCTTCAGTGCTTACTTCCATGGCCGCAAGCATTCGGACTTGCGTTTCCACGTTCGGCCGCGGGGGGCATTCCCCGAATTGGCAACGCCTGAGGAGGTGGCGGTCATCAATCTGGATCCGGAAGCTACCCAGGAGGGCATCTGGTACCTCTCGCACCTGGGCAGCGAGGTCACGAACCACACCGCCAGTTCGGACGAGAATAATCGCGTTGTGCAGGCCGACCATTACAAGATCGATACCACCATCGCCAAGAACGATCACTTCACGGCCAGCACCGAAGTGCAATTTCACGCCGTGACCGCCGGCGACCGGGTAATCAAATTCTCACTCCTGCCGAATCTGCGTGTGGGCCGCGTCTCCACCGGCGGCCAGGACGTGCCGTTCATTCAGGAAGAGAAGAAAGAAGATGCCAGCTTTTATGCAGTGATGCCGGAGCCCATGGCGAAGGGCAGCGCTCACGAGCTGCTGATCGAATATACCGGCGACAAGGTGGTTCACAAGGAAGGCGGCGGGAATTTCTCGGTAGGGGCGCGCGAAAGCTGGTATCCCAACGTCAACACGTTTCGCGATCATGCCCGCTACGATCTCACCTTCAAGGTGCCCAAGCAGTATACCCTCGTCTCCGTGGGCGACCTCGAAAAGCAGTGGAACGAGAAGGACACCGCCTGCACGCATTGGGTGTCCGACACGCCAATCGCCATTGCCGGATTCAATTACGGCAGCTTCAAAGAGAAGAAGCTCACCGACAAGGATTCGGGCTTCGTTACGGAGGGGTACGCGAACACCGAGCCTCCGGATGCGCTCGCCATGGCGAAGGACATTCCGGCCGTCGGGAGCCTGTCTCCATCCAATATGATGGACCTGCCCATGGGAGAAGCGCAGGTCGCCGAGCGCATTTACGATATGTGGTTCGGCAAGTCGGAGTTCAAGCACATCTCCGTCACCCAGCAGCCGGAATTCAACTTCGGGCAGTCCTGGCCTACTTTGGTGTATCTGCCGCTTTGGGCGTATCTGGATCCCACGCAGCGCTACATGCTGCTCAACCGCATCGAACAGGGGCTGTCGGACTTCATCGACGAGGTAACGCCGCATGAGGTGTCGCACCAGTGGTGGGGCCACATGGTGGGCTGGGCCACGTATCACGATCAGTGGCTGTCCGAAGGCTTCGCCACCTTCTCGGCCGGCCTGTATTTGCAGCTCACCGAGAAGACGCCGGATAAATACCAGAAATATTGGCAGAATGCCCGGCAATACCTGCTGGAGAAGAACAGTTACGGCAACCGCCGAAACGACGCCGGCCCGGTCTGGCTGGGCCAGCGGCTCGACAGCGCGCACAACCAATCGGCCTACGACGCCGTGGTGTATCGCAAAGGCGCCTACGTGCTGCACATGCTGCGCATGATGATGTGGGACAACAAAGAGGGCGACAAGCCGTTCATCGACATGATGCACGATTTCGTCAGCACGTACATGAACAAGAACGCCTCTACGGAAAGCTTCGAGCGCGTCGCGGAAAAACACATGACGCCGGCCATGAGAATAACGGCGACCGGCAAACTGGATTGGTTCTTCTACGAATGGATATATGCCACGCCAGTTCCCCGCTATAAGCTCGATTACACCCTCACCGACGCCGACGGCGGCAAATGCCTGTTGAAAGCCACCGTCACACAAAGCGAAGTGCCGCAGAGCTTCCTCATGCCGGTGCCGATATATGTGGACCTGGACGGGCGAGTGGTGCGCATCGGCTCGGTCGCGATGCTGGGCAGTTCCACCAGCAAGGAAATTCAGCTCATGTTGCCGAAACGGCCGAAAAAAGTGATGGTGAACTACTGGCACGATATACTGGAAGCCCTATAGATGGCCATTGCTCCCCGGCGGCAACTGGGACTGTTCGACGCCACCATGATCGTGATGGGTGGCATTGTCGGCTCGGGCATTTTCATCAATCCTTACGTGGTGGCGCGTCACGTCCACACACCGTTTCTGATTCTGGGTGTGTGGCTGGCAGGCGGGGCCTTGGCCATGATGGGCGCGTTTATCTGGGCTGAACTGGCCACGCGGCTTCCGGGCGCGGGCGGCAATTATTTGTACCTGCGGGTGGCGTACCATCCGTCGGTGGCCTTCCTCTACGGCTGGGTTCTGCTGCTGGTGACGCAGACGGGCGGAATGGCGGCGGTGGCGGTGACGTTCGCGCGCTACTTCCGCGAAATTTCGGGCTGCGGTTGGAGCGATGGCGCCATCGCCGCCACCACGCTGCTCCTGCTCACGGCCATCAATTGCATGGGCGTCCGTTGGGGCAGCAATGTGCAGAGCGCGCTCATGGTGCTGAAGTCGGCGGCCATCGCCGGCATGGTGGTGCTGGGGCTCGCGCTGGGCGGCGGCCACATTCATCCGCTGCCTCTGCTCGACCAGCCGGTGAGTTTCGGATTGATCGCGGCCATTGGCGCGGCGATGACGCCGGTGGCGTTTGCTTACGGCGGCTGGCAGACGGCCAGCTTCGTGGCGGAAGAGATGAAGGATTCGCGGCGCGACCTTTCGCGCGGCCTGCTGCTGGGGGTGAGCGGCGTAATCGTGCTCTACCTCTCGGCGAATTTCGTGTGTCTGAAAGTGCTCGGGCCGTCGGGACTGGCGGCCACGCGCACTCCCGCATCGGCGGTGATGCGCGCGGCGCTGGGCGATTCCGGCGCGTTATGGATCGCGGTCGGGATCGCGGTATCGACGCTGGGGTTCTTGAGCCAGAGCATTCTGACGGCGCCGCGTGTCTATTACGCCATGGCGAAGGACGGTCTCTTTTTCTCGATCCTCGGGCGGCTTTCGCCGCGGACGGCCGTGCCCGCGGTGGCCATCGTCGCGCAGGGACTGACGGCGACGGTCACCGCGCTGATCGGGCAGTACGAAAAGATTCTCAGCTACGAGGTGGCCGTCGATTTTATTCTCTTCGCGCTGGTAGCGGCGTCGCTATTCGTCTTCCGTCACCGCGAAGGCGGCGTACTCCCCAAGGGAGTCCACGGCGTGCCCGGCCATCCGTATACCACGGCGCTGTTTGTGGCGGCCTGTGTGGGGATTGTGGCCAGCACGGTGTGGAACGATCCCGTGAACTCGGCCAAGGGCTGGTTGATTTTGCTCACCGGCATCCCCGTATATTTGTATTGGAGCCGCCGCCGAACCGAAACATGACCCACAAATATTCGGATTACATGCATTGGGCCAAAACGGCCAGCAAAGCGACGTATAATCTGGCCACCAGCGGAGTGGGATCGTTCCCTTTGCGCGAGCTGCCGTTCGATTTCGGCACGCTCGAAATCAACGGGCCGAACAGCTACGGTTATCCGCCGCTGAAAGAGGCGATCGCGCGGCAGTACGATGTCGACCCCGATTGCGTGGTGACAGCGGAAGGCACCTCGATGGCGAATTACCTCGCCATGGCGACTCTGCTCGATGCGGGCGACGAAGTCGCGATCGAACATCCGGCCTACGGGCTGCTGGTGGATGCCGCGCGGTATATCGGCGCTAACATCAAGCGCTTTGCGCGGCGCGAGGAGAACGCCTACGCTGTCGATCCGGCGGAGATCCGGCGCGTGGTCACGCCCAAGACGCGGCTGATCGTGCTCACCAATTTGCACAATCCTTCGAGTGTACTCACGCCCGACTCGGTGATCCGCGAAGTAGCGGATATCGCCCGCAGCGTGGGGGCGCGGCTGCTCGTCGACGAGGTGTATCTGGATGCAGTTTATGGAAATACGCCGCCCACGGCCGCGCTGATCGGCCCCGAAGTGCTGGTCACCAGCAGTCTCACGAAAGTCTACGGTCTCAGCGGGCTGCGCTGCGGATGGGTGCTGGCGGATCCCGATCTGGCGCGCGCCATGTACGCGCTGAAGAATGTTCTCGGGTCGATCGGCGTGCATCCGGGCGAATTGCTGAGCGTGGCGGCCTTCCAGAATCTCCACGCCATACGCGAACGGGCGCGGCAGGTGGTGGAAGCGGACCGCACGGCGCTGGCGGAGTTTCTCGATGCCAACGGCGGGCTGTCGGCGCTTCGTACGGAATGGGGTACTACGTCATTTCTGCGACTGAAGAGCGGCGAGGTGGACGCGTTTCTCGATCGTCTGCGGGAACGGTATGAGACGACTGCGGTGCCGGGGCGATTTTTCGAGATGCCGGAGCATTTCCGTATCGGCATGGGCGTCGACGCCGCGATGTTCCGCGAAGGCTTGCGGCGGATGGGGATGGCACTGGCAGGATAGCCGCGCTATATTGCAAGAGATGCGGCGGCTCTTGCTCATTTCGCTGCTCGTGGTCGCGTGTCTGAACGCCCAGCCGGACAGCGCCGGCGGCATGGTCGTAGATCAGACGGGAAAGCCGCTCGCCGGAGTCCACGTCCGCCTGATTACCGTCGGAGATTCCGACTCGAGCGAGAACAGCCCAGCTGTCTATGGCGCGGTCAGCGACAAGGCCGGCCAGTTCTCGGTGAGCTCCAACTTCTGCGAAATCTCGGGAACCGTGAGCGATTCCAAAGGACCGATGGACCATGCGTACGTAATGCTGGTATCGCAGGAAGATCCATCGATCACGCAATCGTCAGGATCGGATTCGGGCACGTATAAGTTCCGCGTTCCTCCCGGCAAATACAAACTTGCCGCCGTCGACGGGGACGTTCTGGCGTGGGGCATGCAAGGGCCGGATCTGGACGACTACGAGGTGGAAAGCGTCGACTTGAGCGCCGGCGACAAGGTCACCAAGGATCTGCGGCGGAAGTAAGTCGTGGCTGCGGGCCCGCATCGTGGCGGCTTCAGTCGGCCTTTGGATCAAAATGGTCCGAGAATCAGGATCGCATTATTGAAAGCGAAGAAGTTACCTGAAGATTTCCCGGACCATTCGGTCCCGAAGAGCGGAGTTTGGCCCCATCAACCCCGGCGTTTCTCTTTCAACGTACGCCGCAAGAGCGGCAGCGCCGCCAAGTCCTTTTCGGTGCCGAGCTCTTCTTTAATCGCGATGATCGTTTCCAGATCGAGAACGCGCACGTGTATTCCGTCGCCAATATCCATTTCTATGGCGTGCGGCAAGAGGTCCTCATAGGTCCGCCCGCGGCCGATCGTCCTCAACACGTCGAGAGGGCCGAAACTGGTTAGGAGATTGTGATGAACTCGGGAGAGTAAATGACTCAAGCTGGGCCTGAGGCGCCGGGGGGGCTGGATTCGGTAGATCGCATCCATCGAAGTCAGGGCGCGTAGAAGCCTGGCCAGGTTCTCTTCATTCCGCGCTGGCACAACGTCGACGTCGAGGCTGTCCGCGGGAGCGCCATGCAATGCGGCGGCGAGTCCACCGACGAGGACGAACTCCACGCCGCCCTCCCGGAGCACATGGAGGGCGGGCAGGAAATCACTCGATCCCATTTAGCCTCCGAACGGCCACAATGTCATTTGCGCGGCGCTGTACATAGTCCAGCCTCTCCGCCGGCGTGAGCGAAAGAAACCAGCGAACGAGCGTCAAATCCACGCCATCTTCGCTGTAATCGGTCAGATCTTCCGACTCTTATTCCATCACTCCACCACTTCCACCCGCGTGACGATCTCTTCGCGCGGCGCCAGCGCCGGCCAGTACGCCACGATCTCGCGCACCGGCGGCCGGCCCTCGCCGAATCCCGTCGCGCCGGGCGGACCGTTCAAGACCAGCGGAATCAACTCGCGCGTGAACCGGTCCACCGCCCGCTTATCGGCGCCTCGCACGCCGATCCGCAACTGCACTTCGGGTGGATCGGGATTCGGGGGCGCCGACGGACCGAGGCACGCATTCACTCCGAAGAACTCGGTGTAAATCTCATCGAAGTGAAGTCCGAGATCCGCCAGGCGTTGCCGCACGATCCGGTCGGCTGCCCGCGCTTTTTCGAGCGCCTGCGGCCAGGAATAGACCAGCGTACCGATTGCCTTCCAGCCGTTGGTGTAACTGATTGAAAGCTTCAGCGATGGCGTCCGCGCACCGCCGCGGATTCTTGAAACGCGCACGCGGTTCGCGCCTGTCTCCGCCAACTGGATCGAAGTGAAGTCAGCCACGCAATCGGGCGTAATGTAATTCTTCGGGTCGCCCAATTCATAGAGCAGTTGCTCCTTCACCGTATGGATGCTCACGCGTCCCCCGGCGGCGGCGTGCTTGGTCACGGTGAACGACCCGTCGGGCTCGGCCTCGACAATCGGATATCCGACATTGGCCATATCGGGGATCGACTGCCAATCCACCTGGCAATTCCCGCCGCTCGATTGCGCGCCGCATTCGACAATGTGCCCGGCTATCGTCCCCGCGGCCAGTTTGTCGTAATCATCCGGCTTCCACCCGAAGCGATGCACCATCGGCGCCAGCGTCAGCGCGGTATCGGTGGAACGGCCGGCGATGACCACATGGGCGCCGGTCGCCAGCGCCTCCACCAGTGGAAACGCGCCGATGTACGCGTTGGCGCTGACGATGCGATCGCGGATTGTGGCGATGGGCGCGCCCGTTTCCATGTCGCGCAGTTCGTATCCCTTCGTGAGGAACTCGTCAATGCGTCCATACACGTCATCGCCCAGCACGACCGCAACTCTTAGCCCCGGCGCCAACCGCACCACTTCGCGCGCGCAGGCCACCGGATTCACCCCGCCGGCATTGGCGATCACCGTGATTCCGCGCTCGCGGATCTGGCGCGCCAGCCGGGCGATGAGCGGCGGAAAATCGCGTGCGTAGCCAAGATTCGGATCGGCCTGCCGCTGTTTTTGCAGAATCGACATGGTGATTTCGGCCAGGTAATCGAGCGCCAGATAATCGATCGGCCCCTGCTCCACCAGCCGGACCGGCGCTTCCAGCCAGTCGCCCCAAAATCCTTGTCCGTTCGCGATGCGAATCATCCGAGGCACGCCTCCAAGGCGCAGGTTAGCACCTGCCGCGATTCGAGCGGGTCGATCACCGCGTCGCAATGCCCGCGCGCGGCGGCGTATTTCGCGTCCAGCCAGCGTTCGTAATCGGCGCGCGTCTTTTGGACGGCCGACTGCAATTCCTCGGGCAGAGACGTTCCCTTGTACTTCTCCAGCTCCACCGCGTAGAGCGCTTGAATCGCCGATTCCCCTTCCATTACCCCGATCCGCGCGGTGGGCCAATTGAACGTGAAATTGGGATCGAAGCCCTGTCCCGCCATGGCGTAATAGCCCGCGCCGCTAGCATGATTCAGCGTGAGGACAATTTTTGGGACCGTGGCGCATGACATCGTCTCCACCATCTCCGCGCCCGCCCGAATGATCCCCTCACGTTCGGCTTCCGGCCCCACCATGAATCCGGACACATCCTGCAAGTAAATGAGCGGTTGGCCCAGCCGTTCGGCCGTCTCCACGAAATATGCCGCCTTACGCGCCGTCTCGGCGTAGATGATTCCGCCGATTCGCGGCCGCCCGTCCGTCTTCAGGAATCCGCGGCGGTTGGCGACGATGGCCACCGGATGTCCCGCCAGCCTGGCGTTGGCGCAAAGCATCTCCGGCGCGTACTCGGGCTGGAATTCGCTGAAATCGCCGGCATCGAAAATGCGTGCGATCACTTCTTCGATCTCATACGGCAAACGATGGTCGGCCGGCAGCACACCATAGAGGTCGCCCACATCGCGCGCCGGTTCGCGCGGCGGATTCGGAACGGCGCTGCGCGGTGGGGGCAATTGGCGAAAGCGCTCGCGAATGCGCTGCAGACAATCGGCGTCGTCCTTGGCCATGTAGTGCGCCACGCCGCTCACCGCGGTGTGAAGACGCGCGCCGCCCAAAGGTTCGGCATCGATCGACTGTCCGGTAGCGCCTTTCACCAGGTTCGGGCCGCCGAGCCCCATGAAACTGACGCCCTCCACCATGATGATGACATCGCTGAGCGCCGGCAGATACGCGCCGCCGGCAATGCAGGGGCCCATCACCGCGGCGATCTGCGGGATGCGCAGCTTGCGCCGCATCAGCGAATTGTAATGGAATATACGTCCGGCGCCGTATTGCCCCGGAAAGATGCCATCCTGGTAGGGCAGGTTCACACCCGCCGAGTCCACCAGGTATACGATGGGAAGGCGATTCCGCATGGCCACTTCCTGCGCCCGCAGAATCTTGGTGATGGTCTCCGGCCACCAGGCGCCGGCCTTCACCGTCGCGTCGTTGGCCACAACCACCGCCGGGCGTCCTTCGATTTTTCCGACGCCTGTAACAACACCCGCCGCCGGCGCCTGCCCGTCGTACCGGTCATAGGCGATCAACAGTCCGAGCTCCAGAAACAAGGACTCTTTATCGAGTAGAGCAGCGATTCGCTCGCGTGCGGTCATTTTCCCGGCGCGATGCTGTTTGTCGATTTTTCCCGGGCCGCCACCGGCGCGCAAGCGGCCTTCCAGTTTCGCCAGTTGTTCGACAAGATGGCGCATGTGCGCCTGACGTGCAAGATCCACAGTTCTTTGAGTGTAGCGTGAGACGTTGACGCCCTCAAAGATACCGGAGAGTGCAATTGATACAGTCTATAAACATATTGAATTCACCGTAGCTCTGTTAGAGTCTCCTAAATCATTGACAATATCTTCGAACTGAGGTTAAGCTTGAAATATCGGTGTTATTCTGGGTTCGAGTTTCAAGACCTTATTGAGATTCTCCCGTCACGAAACGTTTCGCGCCACGTAGACCGCATCGTTGGCCCTATCTTTCGTTAGTGGACTGGGTGATTCCCCCTAGCGACAACTCAAGTCCCGTCGTGTGACATCAACCGGGGTCTTCCCATCAAGAAAGAGATTTATATGTCCCATCTGCCCAGGCTGAACGCGGTCAAACCTGCCAGTGTGACAGTCTTTCACGTGGGTCCGCAGGATCAGGATCTTCGTGCTTTGGCTGACATTCTGAATCGTACTGAATGGAAACTGTGCCCCGGCACATCGTGGACGTTGGCGGCTACCGACGACGTGCCTTCCGCCGCCGCCCGGCTGGAAGGGGAGAAGGTACCGATCGTGGTTTGCGAGCGCGAGTCAGTAGCGGGAAACTGGAAGGACATGCTGGAATCGGTCGGCAAGTCCTCGCCGTCCCCGATGCTGATTGTAACTTCCCGGACGGCCGACGAATACCTTTGGGCCGAAGCCCTCAATCTCGGCGCTTACGACGTGCTCTCCAAGCCGTACCATCCGGTCGAGGTGGTGCGCGTTCTCAGCATGGCATGGCTGCACTGGATGAACCGCCACAGCAGCAGCGCTGCCATGGCCCGCGCCAGCTAGTGCAGCGCGTCTGAAATCTCCTCGATTATTATCACCCTTCAAAGCACCGCTCCCTCGCGGTCGCGGCTCAGTAGTTTCACCGCGTGCTGAGCCGCGACCGCAAGGGAGCGGTGCTTGTTGAGCATCGAGAGATCATCTGCATTTCGCGTGACGCGCTACCCTAGCCGGCGCCAACTAGCCCGCAATCTTCGCCACGCTCTTTTGCGAAAAAGTCACGTACGGGAAAACTTCGGGGATGTGCGAATCGTAGTGTCCATGGCGATTCCAGGTCCAGCCCACGCAAGGGTCCAGCACCTCTCGATTCTTCCCGATCTTCTCGAATCGCGAACAATCGATGCGCCAGACATCGCCATCTCTCGGTGGCAGTGGCCGCCCATCGGCGAGATCCGTAAGTCCACGCCAGGGAAAAGCCAATTCTACCGTCCAGCCGCGATCCCGCTCCGCGCGCCGGTTGACCGTGCCATCCACGTGTATCGCAGTGCGCAGTCCCGGAAAATCCCAATCCAGAAATCCCCAGCGCTCCCCGCGCGGATGCACATGACCGCCTACGCCGTCGAGCACCATGGTGCGCTGCTGCTGCGGATCGAACTCGGACCGTCCATAGTAGGGCGACCCCGGCTTCAAAATGTCCTTCCAAATCCAGAACACCTCGTACACCGTATTGAGCGCGTTGATTTCGAATTCGTAGTAAGCGTTCGTGCCCCCGATGAACACCTCTACGTCGTTCTCCTCCCAGATCTTGGAATCGCGCTCGGTGAGCGTGCCCCACACGTCGGTCTCCTCGATCCAGAATCCGAAATAGAGATGGCCGTCGTCCCAGAGGAGGGCCACTCGAGTGTCGAACCATGCGGGCGCGCCTGTCACGATATCGACGAATGGAGTCGATTTGGGCGCCATCTGCCACGAGGGCTCGTCGAGCTTGCCGTCCACTACGATCGGCCCCGCCGCGCGATAGCACGTGTAACGTGCCGGTTGGACTAATTCACTTTCCACGTTTGCCCCACTCCTCATCGAACCGTTCGCGCGTGACGAACGATCTCTGCGTCCCGACCTCCAGGGTGGAAAGCGCCGCGTAGACGTTGGCCCGCTCGATGGCATCGTTTTCCGGGCAACCACCCGCGAGAAACGTCGCCAAACTCCCGATGAAAGCGTCGCCCGCGCCGGTGGTATCGACGGGCGTGACCGGATGCGCCGCCACATGGCGTACGCCGTCGGCATCGGCGCAGATGGCGCCGTTCTCACCCAGCGTCACAATCACGCGCCGCAACCCGCGCGCTACCAGACTCTCCGCGCAAGTCCAAGCCTCGGGCACATTATGGACCGGCATGCCGCCCAGCGCTTCGGCTTCCGTCTCATTGGGAATGACGTAATCGGCGTTAGCCACCTCGGCGAGGTCGAGCGGTTGCCCGGGCGCGGGATTCAGGATCGTGCGGATGCCGTGCCGGCGGCCGAAGCGCAGCGTGTGGTACACCGTCTCCGGCGGCACTTCGAGTTGCAGCACGATGCAATCGGCGCTGCGCAACAGGTCGCCGGCGGCATCCACGTCGGCCGGCGACAGACGGCCGTTCGCGCCTTTCACTACCAGAATGCGATTCTGCCCGGCGCTATCGACGAAGATGGGCGCCACTCCGCTGGAGACACCTTTCGTCACCATCACGTGTCCCGCCTCGATGCCGCGTTCCTGGAAATTACGAATGGTGGCCGGTCCGAACAGATCGTCCCCCACCCGCGCCACCATCGAGACGCGCGCGCCGCACAAGCGCGCCGCGACTGCCTGGTTAGCCCCCTTACCGCCAAATCCTAAATGGAACTCCCGCCCGAAAATTGTCTCGCCGGCGCGCGGCATCGCGTCGGTGAAAGTGGTGAGATCGATGTTGGCGCTTCCGACTACCACGATTTGAGGTTTGTTCGGCATGGCGTACCATATTGTAGCGACATATGGAACCCGATCCCACCAGGCGTTTCTCTTCCCGCGTAGAGGACTATATCCGCTATCGGCCCTCCTATCCCACCGCAGTCACATCCTGGCTGGCCGCCGAATGCGGCCTCAGCGCGCACTCCCGCATTGCCGATATCGGCTCCGGCACCGGCATTCTCTCGCGGCTGTTTCTGGATTTCGGCTGTGAAGTCCTCGCCGTCGAACCCAATCCCGAGATGCGTGCCGGCGCCGAACGGCAACTCGCCGCCCAGCCGCGTTTTCACAGTGTGGAAGGCCGGGCGGAAGCTACCACACTCCCCCAGGCTAGTTTCGATTTCATCACCGCCGGCCAATCGTTCCATTGGTTCGACGCGCCCGCCGCGCGGGCGGAATTCCGGCGCATTCTCAAGGCCGAAGGCTGGGTGGTACTGATTTGGAATGAACGCCTGGTCACTCCCGGCTTTCTCGCCGAATACGAAGACCTGCTGCAGCGCCTTTCCACCGATTATGGACGCGTGGATCACCGCCGCATCGACAGCGGCGAAATCACGCGCTTCTTCGAGCACGAGTCGTGGCGCGCCGTCAACTTTCCCAATCATCAGGATTTCAATTGGGACGGCATTCGCGGACGTTTGCTTTCGTCGTCCTACGCTCCCCTGCCCGGCTCGCCGCAGTACGCCCCGATGATGGAGGAACTGGAGGGCATTTTTGCGAAGTTTCAGCAGGACGGACAGGTGAAGCTAGTTTACGAAACAAAGATGTACGTGGGATGGCTGCATCAAGCTGTACCGTTATCATGAGCCGGCCGACATGGCGCGGACTTTAGTCTGCAGCGTCGGCACTCAGTTACTTCGCGTTGCGGTACACCTTCCCGCCCTTCATCACGAACACCACGCGGCGCAGAGCCGTAATATCGTCGAGTGGATTTCCGTCGGTCGCCACCAGGTCCGCTTCATATCCCTGCGCCACTGACCCGATGGTATCGCCCATCGCCAGCGATTCGGCCGACCGAGACGTAGCGCTGATCAACGCGTCCATAGGCTTCTCATGGGCGTCGCGCACGCGGTAGATGAATTCCTCCGCATTGCGCCCGTGCGACCCGGCCACGGCATCGGTACCGAATGCCAGCTTCACATGGTGGGCTCGCGCGCGCCGAATGACATCCTCGGTCGGGGCAATCCCTTTCTCGATGGTATTGAGCTGCTCCTCCGTGAACGTAAACGCCGCGCGATTGTCCAGGTAATTATGCAACACCAGCAGGTTCGGGTCGAAGAAAGTACCGCGCTGCGCCATCAGATCGAGCGTCTCGTCTCTTAGAAACGTCCCGTGCTCGATTGACGTGCAGCCCGCCAGCACCGCCGCCCGCGCACCCTTATCGCCGATGGCGTGGACCACGCTCCGCAGGCCCACCGCCTTGGCCTCCCCGCATACCGCTTGAATCTGCTCGTCGGTCATGGTCTGATCGCCGCCCGCGCCGAGGCCCGAGGTGGCGAACAGCTTGATGACATCCGCGCCCTGCTCCTTGGTGCGGCGCACTAACGCGCGCAGAGCTTCCGGATCCCCGGCATTCGCCTGAATCTGCCGCATCGAGGTCAGAATCCGCGGACCCGGAATCAGTCCGCGCGCCACAATGTCGCGCACGTTCGCGTCGATGGCGGCGCCCACGCTCTGCACCGTGGTGAAACCGGCGTTCAACGTCATATACGCGTCACCCGCGGTTTCGAGCGCCATGTCCTCCGGTTTCCCGCCGTTGCTTACCGATTTGCGATCGGCGTCGAGATGCCAGTTGAGATGAATATGCGTGTCGATCCACCCCGGCATCACCGTGAGCCCGCGAAGATCGTAGGTAGCCTTCGCAGTTCCGGCAGCAACCGTGCGGATCTTCGATCCCTCGATGACAATCTGGAGATTCTTCAGCACGCCTCCGCGCCCATCGAGAATGGCGCCGGTCTGGATCACGATCGGTTGCGCGAACACGCTCGCGGCGCAGAGCGCCAGGCAGAGAATTGGTTTCATGGCAGTGGAGTTGTCTTCAGCGCTTTCCGCAGTTGGCCGATGCTGGCTTCCACATCCTCCAGCTTCGATGGAATTCCCGCCGAGAGCACCTGCGGCCGGCCGTTCGTAATGAGCACATCGTCTTCAATACGCACGCCGATTCCCTTGTATTTCTCGAACGCCGCTTTCACGGCCGCGATGAACTTTTCGTTCTCCGCAGTCTTCGGCAGGTTGTCGAGCGCATCCGGCCTTATGTAAATGCCGGGCTCCATGGTGATCGCCATGCCCGGTTGAAACTCCTTCCGCCCGGGATCGTGCACATTCAATCCGATTCCGTGGCTGATTCCGTGGTTGAACCACACCCTCAGCTGCTGCTTGCTGCTCACGTCGGTCATCAAGCCGAGCTTCACCAGGCCCTCAGCCATCACCTTGCCGGCTGCGGCGGTGATATCGGCATTGGTCTTGCCGGGGAGCGCGGCTTCGATGCCGGCCTGCTGGCCTGCCCATACCAGCCGGTAAACTTCCGCCTGTTCCTTGCTGTATTTTCCGCTCACCGGAATGGTGCGGGTCACGTCGACGCTGTAGCCGTCGAACTCCGCGGCGTCGTCCATCAGCAGCAGGTCGCCTGCGTTCATGGTGTCTCTATTAGTCTCGTAGTGCAGCGTGGTAGCGTTGACCCCGGACGCCACGATGCACGGATATCCCCAGTGCGCATTGCGCCGCAGAAAGGTAAATTCGAACTGCGCCTGAATTTCGTATTCCGGCGTGGCCGGAACGCCGACCGCATACGCCCGCTGGAAACCCTCGGCCGTGATGTCCACCGCGTGTTTCAGCAGATCGATTTCGCGCGCCGACTTCACCGCGCGCAGATTATTGAACAGCTGCGCGGGATTCTTGATCGAGAGCCCCGGACACGCCGCCGCCAGCTTCGCCGTGAATGCGACTTCGCGCCGGTATTCCGGCGACGGTCCGCCGAGCATATAAAGCTCGGCCGACTTGTTGCTCAGCGCGTCGATGGTTTTCGCGAACTCTTTACTCACATCCACCGGGATCGCCGGCGCCGATTTCGCGGCTGCAGGCGCCGACGCGTCCTTCGCCGGCGGTATCAGGGTAGTCAGAAATGCATCGAAATTGCGCGCGTCCCAGATGTCCTGAATACCCGAGATCTGCCGGCCTTCATCGGCAGTCAGGATGTGACCGGTCCAATTCTCCTGCGCGGGATTCGACGGCGGCATGAAAAGAATTTCGCGGATCTTGCCGGCGCCCGGAACCAGCACGAGCGTGCTACCCGGTTGCGTGATGCCGGTGAGATAGAAGAAGTCGTTCTCCTGGCGATAAGGCCAATCGACATCGCCGGCATAATTGCGCGGCTCGGCGGCGTAGAGAATCAGAATTGCCTTGTCGCCGAGTTGCTCCATTACGGCCTTGCGTCGGCTCGCCAGATCGGCGACGCGGCCGCGTTGCCACGATTCCGGCGGCGGCCCAGCCACCTTCCAGACACGCGAATCGGCGGCGTTCAGGCTGCCCGCCACCGCAAGGAGAGAGAGGAAAAAAAGGCGATTCATAAAGCGTTTGCGAAGCGTTTTTCCATTATAGGCGTTGCTACAATGGCTGAACATGGAACACTACACCTGGGATGAGATGGAAAAAGAAGTTCTAAGCCCCACCATTGGGCGCAAGATTGTTACCGGCGAAAAAGCCATGGTCGCCCAGGTCTTCCTGGCCAAAGGCGCAGTAGTGCCGGAACACCATCACGAGAGCGAACAGATCACCTACATTTTGGAAGGCGCGCTCGAATTCCATCTCGAAGGCAAGACCGTCGTGGTTTCCGCCGGCCAGGTGCTGCGCATCCCGTCGAACGTGCCGCATATGGCGGTGGCCCTCGAAGACACTCTCGATCTCGATATCTTCAGCCCCATTCGCCACGACTGGCTGACAAAAGACGACGCCTACCTGAGGAAATAGCCGAATGGATCTCGGATTGAAAGATCGCGTGGCGCTGGTGGCTGCATCGAGCACCGGCCTGGGGAAAGCCGTCGCGCTCGGCCTCGCGCGCGAAGGCGCCAAGCTGGCGCTGTGCGCGCGCACGCAGTCGACGCTCGACGCCACCGCCGAAGAAATCCGCCGTGACACCGGTGTGGAAGTGCTGGCGCGCGCCATCGACGTCACGGCGCACGACCAAGTCCGCGCGTTTGTGGCCGAGACGGCCGCGCATTTCGGCCGCCTCGACATATGCGTCGCCAACGCCGGCGGGCCGCCGTCGAAAAGCTTTGCCGACACGACGGTGGAGGATTGGCACACTGCCGCCGAGCTCAACCTGATGAGCACCGTGTCTCTGGCTAAGGAGACGCTGCCGCTGATGCAGCAGCGCCGGTGGGGCCGCTTCATCGCCATCACGTCGGTAACGGTGAAACAGCCTCTGGACGGTTTGATTCTCTCGAACGCCATCCGCACCGGCGTTCTCGGACTTACCAAGTCGCTGGCTAACGAGTACGGTCCTTACAATGTGCTGGTGAATAACGTCTGCCCCGGCTTTACGGCGACGGCGCGCTTGAACGAACTGGCCGAGACGCTGGCCGCGAAGGGCGGAGTGTCGGCGGGCGATATCGAAAAGCGGTGGGCCAGCCAAGCGCCGCTCGGCCGCGTCGGCCAGCCTGAAGAGCTCGCCAACCTCGTGGTCTTTCTGGCGTCGGAAAGAGCGAGTTACATTACGGGAGAGTCGATCGCGGTAGACGGCGGGCTGGTAAAGGGGCTGTAGGGGTGGCGATAAGGGGTATCGCCTTCGAATGGGATCGGCGCGTCGAATTTTCGAAAGCATCGCGTAGGGTTCGCGGAGGCCAGCACGGCTTGGCGACCCGGTCGCTTGGTCCACCGTTCGGAAAGCGGGCGAGCTCCGCTCGCCTGGACAAGCTGAAGCATGTCCCACAAACCTCCCATGCGTGTGGTTCATACTGTTAGAGGAGAGCGAATCCGTCTGATCAGCGCCCGCGCGGCCACAAAGTTTGAGAAACGCCACTATGAAGAAGGCGAAAGCATCCAGTAAACCCCGCAATCAGGAAATGAGGCCGGAGTACGACTTTTCCGGCGGCGTTCGCGGCAAGTATGTCGACCGGTACCGTGCCGGAACGAATGTCGTGCTGCTCGACCCAGAGCTGGTCGAGGCATTTCCGGACTCGAAGTCGGTGAACGATGCCCTCCGGGCACTCGTCGCGATCGCCGTCCGCAAGGAACCGCGCAAGAGAGCGTAGCCAGCTCACGCCATCCAAGCCGCGCCGATCTCGTCAAAGATTCGCGACGCCTCGTCTGCCGGGTCCGCGGCGCGCGTAATCTGCCGCCCGATCACCAGGTAATCGGCGCCGTCGCGGACCGCTTCCAGGGGAGTCGCCGTACGCTTCTGATCGCCCTTTGCGGCGCCGGCCGAACGCACGCCCGGCGTCACCAGCACCTTGTCGCGGCCGATGATCCGCCGGACAGCCGCGGCCTCGAGCGGCGATGCCACGATGCCATCCATCCCCACCTCCATCGCCTTCCGCGCGCGTAGGGCCACGAGTTCGGGAATCGCGCAGGCGTATCCCTGCTCGGCCATGTCCTCGGGACCGAAGCTGGTGAGCACCGTTACCGCCAGCAGTTGCAGGTTGGAATCGCCGCGGCCCTCGACCGCAGCGCGCATAACGGAACCCACGGCGTGGGCAGTGAGAAACTTCACGCCCGTTCGCGCCACTTGCGCCACCGCGCGTTTGACCGTCTCGGGGATGTCGTAAACTTTGAGATCCAGGAAGACATCTTTGCCGTCATGGATCAATTCATGGACGAATTCCACTCCGGCGGCAGCATAGAGTTCCAGCCCCACCTTATAGAAGTTGACATGTTTGCCCAGTTTCGCGACTAACGAGCGAGCTTCCTGGGCGGAGTCCACATCGAGGGCGACGATGATCGGGTTTCGTGTCATAAAAGTCGGATGGCTTTCTCCTGCCGCTGCAGCACGCGGCCGATGAGGTACGCTCCGGCGAGCGATTGCTCGAGTTCGGCCGCCTCTCCAGCCGGCAGCGAAATGAGAAGTCCGCCGGAGGTTTGCGGGTCGTAGAGCAAAGCCTCGATTTCAGGGGGGAGTTCGCGCAACGCCTCCACGGCGCACGATGCGAACTCGCGGTTGTTGTTCAATCCGCCGGGAACCGCCCCTAGGCGCGCATACTCCACGGCGCCGGGCAAGTAGCGAACCTGGTCCACGTCGATCTCCAGTGTAACGTGACTGGCGAGCGCCATCTCGCGCGCGTGGCCCAGCAGGCCGAACCCGGTGACGTCCGTGCAGCCGTGCACGTCGAACGCGAGCATGGCTTCGCACGCGCGGCGATTCAGGGTGAGCATTTGTTCGATCGAAGCGGCCACATGCGCGTCGTCCGCGATGCCGCGTTTGAGCGCAGTCGCGATCACGCCCGTGCCGATTCGCTTGGTGAACACCAGGGTGTCGCCCGGCCGGGCGCCGGCATTGGCTTTCACGCGTGTGGGGTGAACCGTGCCCGTGACGGCGTAACCGAACTTGATCTCGTCATCGGCCACGCTATGTCCGCCGAGCACGGAACATCCCGCTTCGTGCATCTTCTCGGCGCCGCCTTTCAAGATTTCCCGCAGGTCGTCGAGATCGCCCTTCGCAGGGTAAGCCAGGATGGACAGCGACGAGATCGGTTTTCCGCCCATAGCGTAGACGTCACTCAAGGCATTGGCTGCCGCAATGGCGCCGAAAGTTGCTGGATCGTCAACGATTGGCGTGAAGAAGTCCACGGTCTGCACCAGAGCGAGCTCCGCCGTCAGCTTGTACACGCCGGCATCGTCGGCGGTATCAAACCCGATCAAAACGTTCTCGTCGGCCCAACGGGGCACGCTCGCCAGTACCTGGTCCAACACCTTTGGACTAAGTTTGGAAGCTCAACCCGCGGCTTTCACGTGCGCCGTAAGCTTCTTCAATGAAGTGCCGTCCATAGTTTTCGAATTCGCTTCTAATATAATAGCGGGGATGCGACGCACGTCTATTTTCTCCGCCGCCCTCCTGCTGGCACTGGCGATCACGCTGGTGTCTCGTGAACCGCAAACCGACCCGCGATTGAAGAAAAGTTCGCGTATGCCCGAGCGTAGCGGCTGGATCCAGATCCGGCTCGAAGGCTCGCCCTCCGAGATCGGCTTTCAGCACGGATACCTGCTGGCGCCCGAGATTCAGGACAACTACAAGGAAATCTCGACGGAACTCACCCATGACGAGAAGAAAGACTGGGGCTTCTTCCGCAAGACCGCCCAGGAAGTATTTTGGCCGCACATCGAGCCCGAGTACCGCGAGGAGCTTACCGGCATCGTCGAAGGGCTGAAGGCGCACGGCGCCAGCCTCGACGTTTGGGATATCGTCGCCATGAACGCGTGGCTGGAGTTACCTTATTACGATAAGTTTCTCGATAAGCGCAAAGCGAATATCACCGCGGACCACTGCAGCGCCTTTGTGGCTACCGGCAAGTACACCAAGGACGGGCGCCCGGTCATCGGCCACAATAATTGGACTAGTTACGCGTCGGGCGAGCGGTGGAACATCATCTTCGACATTCGCCCAACCGGCGGCGCACACATCCTCATGGATGGCCAGCCCGGATTGATCCACAGCGCCGACGATTTCGGCGTCAACGCCGCGGGCATTGCCATCACCGAGACGACCATCAGCGGCTTCAGCGGCTTCGACCCCAACGGAATCCCGGAGTTTGTGCGCGCCCGTAAGGCCATGCAGTACGCTACCACCATCGACGAGTTCGCCGAAATTATGAAGCGCGGCAACAACGGCGGCTACGCCAATAACTGGCTGGTAGCCGATGTGAAAAGCAAGGAGATCGCCAGCCTGGAGTTGGGGCTGAAGAATGTCATTCTGCAGCGGACCCGCGACGGCTTCTTCGTGGGGTCGAATTTCCCCAACGATCCGAAACTGGTCCAGGAAGAGACGGATTTCGACGTCAACGACAAGAGCAAGAGCGAGAACGCGCGGCACGCCCGCTGGTTGACCCTCATGGACCGGAATCAGGGCAAGATCGACGTGGCTGCCGGCCAGCGATTTCTCGCGGATCACTTCGACAGCTACGAAGGCAAGGTCGACCCTAGCGAACGCACTTTATGCGGGCACATTGACCTGTCGCCGCGGGGGATGGGCTCCTGGCAGGCGCCCTACGCGCCCGCCGGTGCGGTACAGAATAAAGTCACCGATGCCGCCGGCATCGAGAAAATGTCGTTGACCGCGGCCCTGGGCCATGCCTGTGGGTTGCACTATAAGGCCGCCGACCATCTGGCGCAGCATCCCGAATTCGCCTGGTACCAGCCCATCCTGCACGACATGAATCCGCATGGCTGGGCGCGCTTCACAGCGGCGAAATAGAGAACTACGGTTCGATCGGGTCTTCCTGGCAGAATTGCTCCATAACCTGCCTGGCGCGTTCGAAGCTGGTCGAAAGCTCGCGTAGAGCGTCCGGTGAGGCCGCCAGATTTCCGTCGCGTCCTTGCTGCTCGATTTTCCTGGAAGCCTCCCGCATCTCTTCCCCGCTGACACTCGCGGCCGCGCCTTTGATGGAGTGCGCCAATAGAACCACCCGCGACGTATCGCCATCGCTCACCGCTTGGGCCAGAAGAGCGATCTGGCGGGGCATATCGCTCACAAATCCGCGGATCACCCGCCGCGCCAACGATTCCGAACCCATGACGCTGTCGGTGAATCCTTTCGGGTCGAATGCCGTCATCTCCGGGGCGCCCGCGTCAGGAGAGGGTACAGGCGGCTTGTCGGCACCGTGCGGATTGCGAGTCCATTGGTTGATCGCCCGCTCCAGCGCGTCCAAACGGAGCGGCTTGGAGAGATATCCGTTCATACCGGCGGAGAGGCATCTCCGGCGGTCGCTATCCATGGCTGCGGCGGTAGTGGCCACAATCGGAATGTCATGATTGCGAACCGCGCTGTCGCGCATCCGGATTCGGCGGCACGTTTCGTAGCCGTCAATGCCCGGCAAATGGCAGTCCATCAGAACCAGGTCAAAATCTCGCGCCGCAAGCGCAGCCAGCGCCTGATGGCCGTCCGCGGCCAGTTCCACATTTTGGTACCCCAGATGCCGCAGAACGAATAGCGCTACCTCCTGGTTGGTGCTATTGTCTTCCACCAGCAGGATGCGGATTTCCCGCTGTAGTTTGCTCATCGCGCTCCTTTCACCTGGTAGTACACCGAGCGCAGATGCCGTTTCGACTCAAATTGCGGGCAGAGTCCATTCAGCGATTCCATGGCGCCGATTACCAGGTAGCCGTTGGGCTCGAGCGCCCGTTCGATTCGCCGGAAGAGAGAGATCTTGTCGGTCTCCGAGAAGTAAATGGCAACGTTCCGGCAGAAGATGACGTCGAATTTGCCGAGCGGCGTAAGGTCTCCCATTAGGTTTTGATGCTTGAACGAAGCCATGGCGCGGATTTCGTCGTGAATCTGCCACCCCTCCCCGGTGTGCATGAAATACCTAGCGCGCAGGGCCTCGGGCAGGCCGCGCTCGATCTCGGTGGCGTTGTACAACCCGCGGCTCGCCCGCGCCACCGCTTCATCGGAAATGTCCGTGCCCAGCAAGCGGACCCCGTATCGGTCCGGATCGCCCAGCAGTTCCTTGAGCAGAATGGCGATGCTATAGATCTCCTGTCCGGTCGAGCAGGCGGCGCTCCAGATGCGGATGCGCGCGGCGCCGGTTCGCACACGGCGGTCAATCAGTTCGGGAGCTATCTTGTGACGTAGCAGATCGAAGGGAGCGGTGTCGCGAAAGAACAGCGTCTCGTTGGTGGTGATGGCGTCCACGATGCGCCGCTCCAGCGCCCGGCCGGGTTCGGACTTGGCTCGCTCCACCAATCGGCTAAAACTGCCGCAGCCTGTTTCTTCCAGCAGCTTTCCCAGGCGCCCCTCCATCAGGTAGGCCTTCGACTGATCGAGCGATACCGCGCAGATGGAGTAAATATACGCGGCCAGCGTCTTGTGCTCCTCCGGCAGAAGCTTGATCATGCGCCGCCCTCGCGGACCGATCGCACGATCGCCGCCGCGATCCGGTCGAGGGGCGCGACGGTATCGATCAGACCAGTGGCAATCGCCTCCTTCGGCATTCCGAAAACCACGCAAGTGGCTTCGTCCTGCGCGATGGAGCGGCATCCGCCACGCTTCAGGAGGCGCAGCCCGGCGGTTCCATCGTTACCCATACCGGTTAATATCGCGGCCACCGCGCGGCCGGGAAACTGTAGTGCCGCCGAGCGGAAGAGATAGTCTACGGCCGGCTTGCAGCCGTTTTCCGGAGGATCGTCGGTAATCCGCAAGACGGTCTCTCCGCGCGGTCCGGCCACCACTTTCATTTGGGCCCCCCCGGGCGCCAGGTAGATGCAATTCGCCGCCGCAATTTCACCATCCTGCGCTTCCTTCACATTCAGGGCGGTTTTGCGGGCGAGGCTGGCCGCCAGAGCCTTGGTGAACATCGGAGGCATGTGTTGAACGATGAGAACCGGAGCGTTCAGATCCGCCGGTAGCGCCGGCAACAGGGCAGCCAAAGCAGCGGGACCGCCGGTTGAGACGCCGATCAGAACTAGAGGCGCTCCCGAAGCCGGGCGCCTGACAATCTGCGGGCTGGGCGCGATGGGCGTGGGACGCACGGGGGGAACATCTGCATGCGGCGGCATGCCGGCGCCCCGGCCGAGCATCGCGCGGATATCCCGCCGCCGCTCGAAGGCGCGAATCATCGGCTGCAGGGACTGGCGCAGGTATACCAGGTTTTCGGCGGGTGTGCCACGGTCCGGTTTAGTGATGAAGTCGAAGGCGCCCAACTCCAACGCCCGAACCGTCATTTCTCCGCCGCGTGTGGTCACGGAACTTAATACGATCACGCCCGCCTTTAACCCGGCCGGACCCATCGCTTCCAAAACTTCGATTCCGTTCATTTCCGGCATCTCGATGTCGAGCGTCACGAGTTCGGGCCGAAGCGCGGACATGCGCGCCAGCGCCAGCTTTCCGTTGGCGGCTGTTCCGACTAACTCCACTCCCGGCAAGCCGGACAGCGCGTCGGAGATCGCGCGCCGAAACACCACCGTGTCATCAACCACCAGGACCCGCATGATCACTTCGCTCCCGTCACACCACTGCTTCCGCGAGAATAGGGCCAGGGTCCAGAACCGTGATGGCGCGGCCGCCCGACCGGCAAACGCCCTGAAAGAAACGCCCCTGAATCCCGCGAACGTTGGCTGGCGGCGCCTGCCACTGGCCGCGTTCCACTTCCACTACTTCGTCCACCCGGTCCACCAGCAAGCCGACGAACTCGTTGCGGTCCTCCATGATGAAGATCCGGCTGACGCCGCTGGGAACTATCTTCGGGAATCCCAGCCGCAGCCCAAGGTCGAGAATGGTTACGATCTTTCCGCGCAGGTTCAGAATTCCGGCGACATCGGGCGGAGCATGCCGCACGGGAGTGAGCGGTCCCAGGCGGATGACTTCCTGGATTCCAGCTGCGTCGAGCGCGCACAGCGCGTCGCGCACGAAAAAAGTGGCCAGCAGAACCGTTTGACCTGTGCCTGGCGTTAGAACATTGGACATAGCTCCCCCAAACATTTAAGCGGCCGCTCAACGGAGCTGGAACTTCGCAACCGTGGCCTGCAACGCTTCGGCGAGCTTCGACAGATCCGTCGCACTGGCACGAACATTTTCGCTGCCGTCGGCCATGGTGCGCGTTGCCCGGTCTACGCCGGCGATCTCCTGGGCGATGCTCTGCGTCACCTGCGAACTCTCCGCTACCCGCACGTTGGCATCCCGCACGCCACCGGTGGCCTCGCCAATATTCCGGGCGATGTCTTTGGTTACCGTCGCCTGTTCCTCGATGGCCGCCGCGATGGTAGACACAATGTCGCTTACCTCGCGAATCACCTGCGAAATTTTCCCGATCTCCGCGATGCTTCCGGCGGTGGACGACTGCACGCCCGCAATCCGGCTCTTGATATCTTCAGTAGCGGCCGCGGTCTGCTGGGCCAGTTCCTTGATTTCGTTGGCCACGACCGCGAATCCTTTGCCGGCCGAACCGGCGCGCGCGGCTTCGATGGTGGCATTGAGGGCCAGCAGGTTGGTCTGCGAGGAAATCTCGGTAATGGTCTCGGTGACTTTACCGATCTCTCGTGCCGCCTGGCCGAGTTGATTCATTTGTTCGCCGATGCGAGCAGCCTGGCGGTTGGCTTCTTCGGTGATACGCCGCGCCTTCTCGGAATTGCCGGCGATTTCGCCAATGGTTGCCGTCATCTCTTCCGTAGCGGAGGCCACGCTGGTCAGATTGGTGGTGGTCTGTTCCATCCCGGCTGCCACCGAGGTCACGTTGGCGGTCATCTCTTCGGCGGCCGCGGCCACCGAATGGGCCTTTTCCGATGCCTCCCGGCCCCCGGCCGACATTTGACCCGAACTCGCCGAAAGCTCGGTCGAAGAGGAGGACAACACCTCAACGCCACTGGAGAGATCCGCAACCATTTGGCGAAGATTGACGATCATAAGCTGTTTGGCCCTGGCCAAGAGGCCAATTTCGTCGCCGCGCGCCTGAAATTCGGTGGGAGCGTCCTTGCTAAGGTCTCCTCTTGCTATTTCACCCAGATGGGCGACGGCGATGCTCAAGGGCTTGGCGATGCTGCGCGTGAGCACAATTCCGCCGATAACGGCCAGTACGATGGCCACCAGGCTGCCCAGAATCAGAGACAGCCAGATCATGCTGGCGGTTTCCTGGTTTGTCTTTTCGGCCTCGGCAACTCTGGCTAGCTGGAACTGCGCTGCTTCCTTGCATTTATCGCGCAGAGTTTGGTCGAATCCGTAGTACACGTGAAGCTCCTTAGCTGCCTCGGCAAACCGGCCCGCGGTGGCCAACTCTAAGGCTGCCTTCGAATGCGGGGATGCGGCTTGGACGAGGTCGGCCATGTCGGCGCCCTGCTTGATGCTTGTCGGCGTGTCCGCCAGCACCTTGAATTGCTCCACCATCTCCAAGCGATCCTTTTTGCGTTCAGCGATCCTATTGGCGATGTCTTCGGTCACCTTTTTCTCGATGATTATCCTTCCGAGGTTCATGGCAACCGCCGCGGTGTCCCCGTCGACTCTTTCCGCCAGCCGCGCCTTGGTGAGGCGCTGTACCAGGGTCGTTGCCAGCTTCTCGTTGGTACTAATTCCCCACAACGACAGCGCAGACAAGCCTGCCAGAAGAAAGACGATTCCCCCGAGCACCAGGCCGATCTTTTTCCCGAATTTCATATTCGTTATTGAAATCATTTTCTTTTCCACCTTTGTCTCTCAGATCAGGCCGTTACCAGCGGCTGTCCGCTGACTGCCTTGCGGATGCTTTCGGTCAACTCATCCTTGTTGAACTTCACCTGGTACTCGCTCACGCCCGCGGCCATCCCGCGGGCAATTTCCTCTTCCCCCGCGAGCGAGGAGAGGGCAATCACCGGCAATCCCGCGAATCTTTGGTCCGCGCGAATTTGCCGGGTGAGCGCCAACCCGTCCAGCCGTGGCATCTCCACGTCCGTGGCGACCAGGCAGACCTCGCCGGCATGCCGGTCGAGCAACTCCCAGGCCGCCTGTCCGTCTTCCGCCGCCAGCACGCGGCAGCCAACTGCTTCCGCCAATCGCTGTACCTGGCCGCGGAAAAAGTCGGAATCGTCGGCCACCAACACGATAGGAAGACTGTCCGCCGCACTTTCCACCCGGACTGGCGGCGCCAATCTACGTTCCCATTCCGGGCGCACCGCGGCCGCCAGATCGAAGATGTCGACCAGCAGCAGGGTGCGGTTTTTGAGCACCGCCGATCCGGCAATGCCGCGCTGCCGCAGCGTCACCGCATCCACCGCCAGCCTGGTCTCCACCATATCCAACGGTTCGGCGGCCATCAGCCCCAGCGCCTGACCCATGTTTTCGAAAACCACCACGATCCACTGCTGCTCGCTGGTGAGGTCTCCTACCGCGGCGGCATCGTGCAGGGCGAGTACCGGCAGGCTCGAACCGCGATACTGCATGGTGCGGCGCCCGCCGAGATATTCGATCTGCTCCGGCCGCACGCGTTCCACCCGCGAGACTTGCTCGATGGGCACGGCGCACAACTCGCCGGGCGCGTTCTGGAAAAGCAATAAGGCATGGCGTTCGCCATCGGCCGCATCGGCGGCTTCCTGACGAGCCGAGCTTTCCGCAGCGCCCGCCGAGAGCGCCGCACGCGCGGCCAATCCCGCCACATCCAGAATTACGGCCACGCGGCCGTCACCAAGAATGGTAGCCCCGGCGTAATCCGGAATGGCTTTCAGATGCCGGCCCAGGGGCTTCACTACGATTTCCACGGTATCGTGAAGTTCCTCTACCACCAGCCCGTATTCGAAGGCGCCGGTGTCCACCAGCACCACGTTGAGAGCGCGTTTGCCTTCAGCGGGACGGGGCATGCCGAGCGCATCGGCCAGATAGACGAGAGGCACCATGCGATCGCGGAGGTTCAACACCACGGCATCACCTACGCGGTCCGTACGCTCCGCAATCTGATCGTGCCGGATGCGAATCAGTTCGCCGACGCTGACCTGCGGGATGGCGAACCGCTCGCCGCCGCCGTCGGAAACCAGCAGCGAAGGAATAATGGCCAGGGTCAGCGGAAGCTTAATCCGAAAGCGCGACCCCCGGCCGGGCGCCGACTCGATGTCGATCTTACCCCCCAGGCGATCGAGATTGGTCTTTACCACGTCCATGCCGACGCCGCGGCCGGAGACGTCGCTCACCTTCTCGGCCGTCGACACGCCGGGCATGAAGATCAGGGCCATCTTCTCGCGGTCCGACATGGCTTGCAACTGCTCGCGTGTGATGTTCCCCTTGGCGAGCGACGAGGCGGCGATTTTTTCGACAGCCAGGCCTTTCCCGTCGTCGGCGATCTCGATCACTACCTGGCCGGCCTGATGGGACGCGCGTAGAAGGATCGAGCCCGCCGCGGGTTTCGCGGCCGCGACGCGGTCGGCGGGCGATTCAATTCCGTGATCGACCGAATTGCGCACCATGTGGGTCAAAGGGTCGCTAAGGCCCTCCAGGATCGTCTTGTCGATTTCGACCTCGTTGCCCTCCAGCTTCAGTTGGATCTCTTTGCCCAGATCGCGCGCCAGATCGCGCACCAGCCGTGGGAACTTCGAGAAGAGAGCGCCGACCGGCTGCATCCGCGTCTGCGTTACCACCTCCTGCAGTTCCGAGGTGACCAGGCTGACGCGCTGGGCGCCCGTGCGGATTCCCCGCTCGTCGGTGCGCGAGAGCGACTCATTCAACTGATTGCGGCCGAGCACCAGTTCGCCGGCGAGCGTCATCAGGGAATCGAGCAGGCTCACGTTGAGGCGGATGGTAGTCTCGGCTGGTGAAGCCGCGATCGGCCCTGCCAGCTTGGGGGCACGCTCCAGCGGCGCGGGAGCGGTCTTAAGCACCGGCGGAGCTGCCGCCGGCGGTTTCGCCTTATTCGGCTGCGGTTTTCGCTTCGGTTTCGGAGCCGGACCGGCCAGAGGCCGCGCATCCCCGTTCTTCTCAATGAGACGCACGCGTTCCGGAGGAACATCCACCACCTGACCGATCAGGTCCGGTTCCAGGACCGTAGTATACAGCACTTCCAGCATCAGCCGGTTGCTCGGTTCATCGTCGAGAGTGCCGGCCGAATCGAGATCGAAGACCGTCTCGAGAATCGTGCCGCACTGCATCAGACTCTTAAAAACCTCCCACGGCGTCTTCCCCAGCCGCTGCACATCGTGGATCAGGTCGCATTCGATCAGGTAAATGCACTTCCCACCCTTGCGCGCCTGGTTAAGATCGAAAGCCGAGGTCTGAATATGCTTGCCGGGCCCGGGAAGGGGAATTTCGACCCGCTCGTCAACCGAGCCTCTTTCAACCGAGGGCAGACTGGCGCAGGTGAGCGCAGTCAGGGCGGAAATGAAATCGCCGATCTCCACCTGGTTGCTCTGTCTGTGATCGCCAATGAGTTCGCGCAGCTTGTCGAATGCCATCAGAAGGATGCTGACCGCCTCCGGGCTGGGAACCATCTGCCGGGAGCGGATCAGGTCGAGAACGTTCTCGGTCTTGTGCGCCAGCTCCCGGATAGTGACCAGGTCGAAGAAACCGGCGCCGCCTTTGATGGAGTGGGCCGCGCGGAAGGCCTGGTTCACCAGGTTCTCGTCGATGTTGGCGCCACCCTGCTCAATGGCCAGCAAGTCTGTTTCGATGGTGGCCAAATGCTCGCGGCATTCGGCCAGATAGTCTTGTAGCAACTCGTCGTCCAGGTTCGGTTCGCTCATCGCGGCCCTCAGTTCCCCGTCACGCTGAAATGCTGGTGCATGCGCATCGACCGGAACAGTTCCAGCAGCTCGTTGGAAGCATTGACGACCGCCAGCCGGCCGCCTAGCTTGCGCATGGAGTTATAGGTGGCGATCAACAGGCCGATTCCGCTCGAATCGACCATACGGATGCCGGATAAATCGATAACCAGATCGCGCACGCCTTCACCCACGATGTCGCGCATCGTCAGCCGCAATTCGGGGAGCGTGGCGGCGACGATGGTGTCGCCGGACGGTTGCACCACTGCCCTGTTATTTTCCCTCGTTACTTGTGTCATGACAGTTCCTCTTATCGAAGTCTTTGATCATCGTCACCAGGTTGCCTCTATCGTTGAAGCGGACCTGGTTGGCATAGCGGTACAGGATTTCCAAGCCGCGGCCGGAGCAGTCCAAATCGCCGGCAGATTTGGCGCGCGCGGCGCGCCAGTCGAAGCCTTCGCCCTCGTCCGCGACGGCAATCAGCAGGCGTTTTCCGCGCAGCCGTAGCCAGCACTGAACCTGCTTCCGCGGGTCGGCGCCACTGCCGTGCGCTACAGCGTTGGCCAACGCTTCGCGAACCAGCAATTCGGCTTCGAAGCAGTTTACGCGTTCCATCATCGCCTGGCTGCGCCGGTGGAATTCCACGAAAAACTCCTCGACGGCCTCGACGGTGGCGGCGAGCGACCGGTGCAACACGCAATCGAATCGCCCGGCGTGTGTCATCGGCCGACCTCCGCCGCCAACAGCAGCAGATCGTCTTCTACCGAATCGCCGGCCACCTGCTTCACAATGGCGTTCGCCGATTCCGGAAGCGGCAAAGCGCGGGTTCGGACGCAGGCATCCACCAGACGCTCCACTCCTTCGCGGCGCCCGGCGCCGGGCGAAGACTCGATCAAGCCGTCGCTATACATAAAGAAGCGGTCGCCCCGGGACACCTTGATATCGGTCCGCTGGAGAATCGCGCCGCCGAAGATTCCCAGCGGATCGCTGTCCAGTTCCACCAATTGCGCAGCCCCGGCGCGGTTTACCAAGATGAGTGGAGGATGACCGGCGCTCACCACCGACAGCCGGCCGGTCTGCCGATTGAGGCGCGCGTAGCAGGCGGTCAGGTACTGCTCTTCGCGCAACATCTGGCCCATTACCGAATCCACACCGCGCAGCGTATCTTCGGGAGAGTACATGGGGCCGGCATACTGCCGCAGCACGGCTTTTACTGCCGACGTGAGATAAGCGGCGGTCACCCCGTGCCCGCTGATGTCCGCCACGAAGTAAGCGAAGATGCCAGACCCCAGAGAAAGCACGTCGTAGCAATCGCCGCCGACTTCCTCGAGCGGCTTGTAACAGACAGCGAAATTGGCCTCGGGCAAATCCTCCGGCCGCACGAGTATCGCCTGTTGGGCTTCACGCAACTGGTTTAGTCTGGCGCGTTGCTGCTCGACCAGTGCGCGGCTGGTCTGCCGGATACGCAGGTGTACACGTACACGGGCGAGTACTTCCTCGCCGTGCATCGGTTTCGTGATATAGTCCACGCCGCCCATCTTGAGACCGGCCACTTTGCTCTTCACGTCGTCCAGGGACGACAGAAAGATAATCGGAATATCGGCCGTGGCCGGGTCGGACTTTAGGCGCGAGCAGGTTTCGAATCCGGACAGACCAGGCATCAGCACATCGAGCAGAATCAGGTCGGGTTGCTGCGAGCAGCTGACGCGATAAGCGTCCCCGCCGTTATCCGCGGTCAAGGTATGGAAGCCTTCCGTATCCAAGACACTTCTGACCAGTTCCCGGTTCGTAAGGGTGTCATCGACGACGAGGATTGTGGGGGCGTCCATCAGTCTGTCTCGCAGGTCGTAAACTGCTCGCCCGGACGGTCGAGCCAATGGTCTACCGATTCTCGGCGGAAACGCCAATGCCTTCCCACTTTGTGGCCGGGAATTTTTCCGCCGACCGCCAACCGGTAGAGGGTGGACTTCGGAACCCTCAGGTATAGCGATAGTTGATCGATATCGAGTATCTCGTCTTCGTCAGGCACCACTGATTACTATCGGCTGACGTCCGTTATTCCTTTAGTCGCCGTGTTACGGAAATCGCCGCCCTAGGCGGCAGGGCGCCTCACGCTCAGCGGGACGCAACCGGCAAGACATTATGGGCCACGGATGGACACGGATTCACACGGATAAGAAAGATCCTGGCTTTATCCGTGTGAATCCGTGTCCATCCGTGGCCAATCTTGTCTTTTTCTTGCGAGGCTGGACTGCTCTCCTCAAAGTTCGCAAAATCCGTCAAGTCGTCCGCCTCGCGCCCGTCTTATACTCTCATCGGAGGCAATCATGATCGCTTGGAAACGGGCGGCGCTTCTGGGGCTCGCAAGCTGGGCCATTCCCTTCGCAGTCTCCTTTTTGGCGTTCCCGCTCAAAAAGTCGAACGCGCCGTTGTTCGAGACGCTGATGGCGCTGGTGGAGCTGATCACCGCCGGCGCTCTCTTCCAACGCTATTTTCGCGGCCGTACGATCTCGACCGGCGAAGGTGTCTCGGTTGGCCTGCTTTGGCTCGCCGTGAACCTCATCCTGGACTACCCGATGTTCGCCTACGGCCCCATGAAAATGCAGGTATGGGCCTATTACAGCGAGATCGGCCTGGTCTACCTCACCTTCCCGGTTTTCGGATTCTGGGCGTCGCGCCTGGCACAACCATGAAAACAACTACGGAGCAGGATTATCGCGAGCGCATCGTGCGGACGCTCGTGTACATCCAGCGTCACCTAGACGACGAGTTGGAACTGGAGGACCTGGCGTCCGTGGCGGCGTTTTCACGCTTCCATTTCCATCGTATTTTTCGCGGCCTGGTAGGGGAATCGCTGAAGGAATACGTCCGGCGTCTGCGGCTGGAGCGCGCCGCCCAGGCGCTCAAACGGACGGACGGACCGATCACCGGCCTCGCGCTGGCCGCTGGTTTCGAGACGCATGAATCTTTTACGAGGGCATTTGGAGCTATGTTTGGAGTATCCCCATCCGATTACCGCGCGGCGCACCAACCCGCGCCTGAGTCCACTTCCGGCTCGCACCTGGACGATGTTTCCGGGTACCATCCACCCGACTACGGAGAGCCTCTCCCGGCCGAAGTGAAAGAGCTGCCGCCTTTCAAGATTCTTTTTCTCCGCCACGTCGGACCCTATTCGCAGGTCGGCGCCACCTGGGGCCGGCTGATGAGCTGGGCGGGCATGCGCGGTCTGCTGGGGCCGCAGATGCGCATGATCGGCCTCGTTCATGACGATCCCGACGTTACGCCCGCCGACAAAGTGCGCTACGACGCTGCGATCGTGCCGAGCCGCCCCGTCGACCCGGAAGGCGAGTTTGGTGTCACCGAGATTCCGGGCGGCAAGTATGCCGTCTTCACTCATCGCGGCCCTTATGAAACGCTGGGGCAAAGTTACCAGCGATTCTTCGGGAACTGGCTGCCCAAGAGCGGCCATGAACTGCGCGACTCGGAAGCCTTCGAGGAGTATCTGAACTCTCCCATGACTGCCCGGCCCGAAGATCTGCTGACGCGCATTCACGTTCCGCTGGCGGGGTAAAACGCACAGGCGCGCGCGAGAGCAAGCGGTTTCGATTTTGCCCCGCACGCCAAGGCCGGGCTGTCGCCCGGCTGGGCAAGCTGAAGCTTACCCCACATCCGAAAGGCCGGCGATTTTGTGGGATAAGCTTCAGCTTGTCCAAGCGAGCGAAGCTCGCTCTGGCGGCCGCGGCTCATAGCGCGCCAGCAAGCGGTTACTGGCGCGTCCCATCTACGCGGCGGGCCAGGAAAAGATACGTCATTTCGGCCGGATAGTTATCCCACATCATGGGGTCCGGATTGTTGCCCCAAATAATGTCGGGAATTTGCACAGGCGCTTCGGCCCACCGGTAGCGGCCGACCTCGCGCTCGTAAACGGGCTTGTGTACAAACTCCACCGAGCGCCGAATGACCGCGAACCGCGGAGGCGTTTTCGCGTCGTCCTCGGCGCGAAATGCGGCGATCCCGCCGCGAATGGGATTGGGCAGATAGAATGCCAGCGGCAGATCTTCGTAATTGACCAGGATCTCGTCCGAGGGCGCCGCGTTCCGGCGGAGCCACTCCACGGTCATGCGGTTGGGGTCGGGCCGGCTGCCGAATATTTCGTCAGCCATCATCGGCAATTCCCAGCGCCACCAATTGCGCGCGACGTTACGATCGTCTACCGGTACCAACGCGCGGACCGGCAAGCTCGCCCACGGTGTCGCGATCAGCACCAGCGCGCCCACCCAGGCGATCCACGCGAAGCGCGAAGGGCAAATGCGCACCAGGAGCCATCCGCCCAGCAGGCTGCCGAGCGGCGCCGCCATGATCACGTACCGCAGGAATCCGTCAGGCGTGGCCAATGCCACCCATGGCAGGAGCACCAGTGGAATGGCACAGGCGATAGCGACCGGATGTCGCTCGTTGGCCTTCAGATCGCGCCACCGGTAGTACAACAGCACCGCGGCGGCCAGCACCAGCAGCAGGGGCGCAACGTACTCATTGATATTGAAAAAGTTGATCCAGAATATGTCCTGCCGGCCGCGCGCCGGAGACATGTGTCTGCCCCACAGCTCGAAGTAGTAGAGAAAAGGCGCCATCGCCGCTGCTAGAGCCGCTCCTGTCAGGAGGGTTGCGCGCCATCCGCGTCGTCGCGCGAGGAGCGAATCCACGAACAAGACGCCGAAAACCGGCCATATCGTGCCATAATCCACCTGGAACCAGCACCAGCCCGACGCGATGAAGGCCGCCGCGCCCCAGCGTGCCCCCTCCTGCCATCTCAGGTAGGCCATCAGTGTCAGCACAAGCAGGAGGGAAGAGAGAGAGTAATACCGGCACTGCCGGGCATGCAGAATCCAGTAGGCATTGGCGACTAACAGGAATGCCGAAATAGTCGCGATCTGCCAACTGTCGCAGTATCTCCTCACCAGCCGGTAAAACAGCAGCACCGTCGCCAGGCCCGCGAGCGCGAACGGCGCGCGCGCACCCAGAGTATCGTGCCCCAGCAGCTTCAGCCCGGCAGCGGCCACCAGAAACTGACCCCAGGGATGCCATTTCCACGCCGTATCGGGCTTGAAATCGCCTCGCCGGATGTAGTAATCGACCGCCGCTTTGGGGTCGTGCGTGCGCTCTGCGACGGTGCTCGCGTCTTCCGAGAGGAAGAAGTCGAGGGTCACCAGGTTCACGCCATCGTAGGCCAAAGGCTTGCCGAACTTCAGCAGGTTCGTGGCCAGCACAGCAGTGTTGGCCTCATCCTGCCACAGATACTTTTCAGTGAGACCCCAGAAAAGCAGAACCGCGGCGAGTGCCACTAGGATCGCCTGCGTGACTATCTCCCGCCGATTCACGATCGCCACTAGTGGCCTCCGTCATCCACGCGGCGGGCGATATAGAGATCCTTAGCGGCTCTGGGATCGTCGTCTCCCATGGGGTCGGGGTTGTTGCCCCACATCACGTCCGGCGCTTTCAGCGGCACCGGTTCCCATTTGTAGCGCGCCATTTCGCGCTGGAATACCGGCCAGTGCACGAAGTCCACCGAGTGACGGAGAATGACGAAGCGCGGCGGGTTCCTGGCGTCGTCTTCCACGCGAAAGGTGGCGATCCCTCCGCGAATGGGATTCGGCAGGTAATAGATCAGAGGCAAGTCCTCGTAGTTGATGAGGATCTCGTCGGTCGGCGCGGCATTCTTGCGCAACCAGTCGATCGCAATGCGATTGGGATCGGGTTGATGGCCGAAAATCTCGTCGCGCAGATCCTTCAGTTCGGCGCGATACCATACGCTGCCGGTCCACCATTCGGGAGCATGGGCGATCGCGCGCATCGGCACACTTAGCCACGGCGTGAAGATCAGCACCGCAGCCGAGAGCCAGGCCAGTTTCCAATCGCGGCCGAAAAGCCGCATCAGTAGCCACGCGGTGAGCATCGCTCCCACTGGGACCGCGATAATCACGTACCGCACGAAGGAATACACCGTCACGGTGGGAATCCAAAAGGTGAGGGCGGCGATGACGGCACACCCCGCGGACACTGTGCGGCGCTCGGGCACCGGCAGCGATTTCCAGTTGCGCGCCAACAGGTAAACGACAGCCAGCCCCACCAGAGCGGGTATGACATATTCATTGGTATTGAAAAGATTGTGGCGCGCCCGCGCCCCCCAGCTGCCGTAGGCGTCGGACCCGCGGTGCAAAAGATCGTAGAACCAGACGAATGGCGCAAGAGTGGCAGCCAGGATGGCGCCGGCGCCGACGGTTCGCCAGAAGGCGCGCGTATCGTTCAACAGCGCCTCCAGAAACAGCACCGCTACTACCGGCAGCACCGTGCCGTAGTCCACCTGGAACCAGCACCAGGCGCAAACGATGAATGCCGCGGCGCTGCGTCCGCCCCACTGCCAGCGCGCATACGCGACAAGCGTCAGCACCAGAAACAGGCTCGACACCGAATAATACCGGCACTGGCGCGCGTGCAGAATCCAGTAGCTGTTGCATATCAGAAGCACGGCGGCGAGCGCCGCCGCCTGGAAACTGCCGAACTGTTTGCGAACCAGATGGAAAAGCAGCGGAACCGTGGCAAAGCCCGCCAGCGCGAAGGGAAGCCGCGCCCCCAGAGTGGTCTGCCCGAGCAGTTTGATGCTCGCCGCGGCGATCGCGAACAGGCCCCACGGCTGCCATTTCCAGGTGGTGTCTTTCTTGAAATTCCCCTGCTCTACGTAGTAATCGATGGCGGCCTGAGGATCTTTGGTGCGCTTGCTGAGTTCGGCATCCTCATCTTCATCCTGCATGTCGATGGTCAGCAGATTCTTGCCGTCGTACGCCATCGGACGGCCGAATTTCAGCATCCGCACCGCCAGCACCGCGGTAGCCGCTTCGTCCTGCCAGAGGTACTTCTCCGTCAGTCCCCAGAAGAGCAGGATGGCGGCCAGCCCGAAGATGACGGCCTGCGCCAGAATCTCGGTCCTTCGGCTCACGCCCCGCTGCTCCGCTGTAGGTGACGATATCATCCAGGTTCAGATCAGACTTCCATTTTCCATGATATCGTTGCGCCCACCAGCCCGACTGGATCGACACATGATACGCTGAGGCGCAGGAGCCGTCCATGACCAGACGCGAAACTCTACAATTGATGGCCGCCGGAGCGGCCGCCGCAGTTTCCAGCCCAACCGCCAGCGCAGCCCCGGCGCCCGCCGCGGGCGATGCCACTCGCGAGACCCGCATGAAGTGGTGGCATGAAGCCCGCTTCGGCATGTTCATCCACTGGGGCTTGTACAGCACCCTCGGCCGTCACGAATGGGCGATGGAAGAGGAAGGTATTCCGGTGGCGGAATACGAGCAGCAAGCCAAGCTCTTCAAGCCCAAGCCGAATGCCGCTCGCGATTGGGCCAAGCTGGCTAAAATCGCCGGGCAGAAATACATGGTGATGACCACCAAGCACCATGAGGGCTTCTGCAACTTCGACACCAAGCTGACCAACTACTGCGCGCCCAAGCAGGGTCCCGGCCGGGATTTGGTGAGGGAGTATGTCGACGCCGCGCGCGCCGAGGGCCTCCGCGTGGGCTTCTACTACTCGCTGATGGACTGGCATCATCCCGACGGCGCCCGCTGCAAAACCGACGAGCAGGCCCGCCGCCGCTTCGTCGATTACATTCACGGGCACATTCGTGAGCTGCTCACCAACTACGGCAAGATCGATGTGCTGTGGTACGACGTCGATTGGCCGCTCACCGCGGCGGAGTGGGAATCCGAAAAGATGAATGACATGGTCTTCAACCTGCAGCCGGAGATTATCGTCAACAACCGCAACGGGCTGCCCGGCGATTTCGCCACTCCCGAGCAGCAAATCAGGGCCGAAGACACGCGGGCGTGGGAATCGTGCATGACCATGAACGGAAGTTGGGGCTATCAGAAGGCTGACGACGATTGGAAGACTCCCAAGACGGTCGTGCGCAATCTGGCCAGCTGCGCCAAGGACACCGGGAATTATCTTTTGAATATCGGCCCGAAACCCGACGGTTCGATTCCCGAGGAGTCCATCCGCATCCTGACCGCCGTGGGCGGCTGGATGCAGCGCAATGGCAGCGCCATTTACGAATCGGAAAAATGCCAGCCGGGCAGTTCCGAATTCGCGCGCTTCACGCGCAAGGGCAACACGCTCTACATGCACGTGCACTTCTGGCCCGGGTCGGCGGTATCGCTCGGCGGATTGACTAACCAGGTGAAGTCGGCGCGCCTGCTGGCCGGCGGCAAGGAAATCAAATTCGAGCAGGATAAATTCCGCCTGCGTATGACCGGTCTGCCGGAAAAAGCGCCGGACGATCCGGTAACGACGATCGCCATCGAATGCGATGGCGTGCCGCACCAGGATATGCGCGCCATCCGCACCGATCGCCCGCGCCGCGAAGTGGGAATCTAGCGTTTCCGAGCCGCGACCGTCAGGGAGTCGGTTTGCTGGTTCAATTGCGCCGGTACACTTCCAGATGATAGAGCGAGTGCGGTCGATACGCCTCGGCCGCTTGATCCCAGCGGTACTCGGAGCTCCCATCCTCCATGATGTCGGCGATACCCACCAGCCGATAATGCTTAGGTCCGTAATCGGACCACCAGTCGAAAATCCGCGGCGGCGATTCGGCTCCCAACGACAGGGTTTCCACAATCGGAAACCGCACCACATAAGCCGGCGCGTTACGCTCCAGTTCGCCGATCATGTCGTCCTGCATTTGGATCGCAAATGGCTGCGGTTCCACCAGTGGCTCCACGTAGATGTAGGACGTGGCGGAATGGCGATGCGCGTAAAAATAGATTTCCGGCTCCGACCCCAGCACCGCGATGAGATCTTCGGCCCGGGTGCGATTGCGGATGTAGTCGGCCACCGGCGCGGCTTCCGGAAAGGGTTCCATTCCATACAACTCGCGCGAAACCTCCACCGGACTCATGCGAAACAAAACGTCGCGCTGCAGAAACAGCGAGAGCGCCAGCGCGCCGGTGAAAATCGCGGCCGACACCCGTCCGCGCACGCATGAGCCGGCCAGTAACGCTACCGCCGGAAGCATCAGCACCACGTAGTGCGCCCGAAAAAACAGTCCGGCAGAGACCGCCGCGAAGGAACATAGAAGAAGAAACGGGAGCAGAAAGCGGTTGCCGCGCAGTGCCAGCCATAGCCCGATCGCGGCTAGGGCCCACAACGCGCCGCTCTCCCGCAGGATCGGCCCGAACGTCGCGGCCAGCGCAGCCGCGCCGTCGCGCAACGAATTCTCCGAAACATAGCGGCTGGCGTATGTGAACGTCCAAAACCAAAAGCGGCCGAAAACACCCGCCCACCAGAGCGCCAGGCAGGTGATTGCGAACGGTGTTGCCGCACCGCCCACGAACAGGGGCAACTGTTTCCAGCGCCGCAGTGTCACCAGGTAACCTGCCGCGAACACCCCGAACAGAATGCCGGGCTGCTTCATGAGAAACGCCACCCCGAACAGCACTCCGCTCGCGAAAAGTGTCCACCGGCGTCCGGTATCTTCGAATCGCAACAGCAGCCACAACCCCGCCAAAGCCGCCAGCACCACGAAATGGGTAGCGTGCGCCTGCGTGCCCAAGACTCCGGGGCTCACCGAGAGGAGCGCGTACGCCGCGCATGCCGCCAGCCCCGCCGCAACCGAGAACAGGCGCTTCCCCAGCAAATAAATCAGCAGGATCGCGCCGGCGTTCACCAGCAATAAACCGGCATGAATCGCGGCAATCGTCTGCCCGAAACCCGCCATGATCACCGCATAGGCCGCGTAGGTGCCCGGCAGCTTCATATTGCAAGCCAGTTTATACGGAGGAATGCCCTGGAGCATCAATTGGCCGGCGTACGCGTACTCGCCTTCGTCGCGTTCGAGAGGTGTGCCGATCAGGTGGATCCGTAGCAGCGCCGTCGCCGCCATCACCAGCAGCACGACGACCCAAGGCCGCGGTGTCTTCAAGCCGCCTCTTCGAACACGTCGCGCGATCCCAGAGAGCGCCAGAAGGCGTAGACCGCGATCCCCGCCAGAAGAGCGGCGGTCGCCAGCCCGGCAGGGGCGTACCACGCCTTCCAGTCGCCGCCCAGCCCGATGGAATCGAAGGAATCGATGAAGAACGCCGCCGCCACAATGGTGACCAGGCCATAGCGCAGTAAGACCATTAGCAGCACGCCGAAAAGGAAGAGGTAAATGGCGCTTTTCACTTCCCAGTCGGATGAAGTGAAGTCACTGCTCTTCGAGAACGTGAAGAGAATCGCTGCCACCATCGCCGCGATCCAGTCTTTCTTCACCAGATACCGCAGGCCGGTGAGAGCGAAAAAGCAGAGCAGCCCCACACTCAGATCGCCCGCCAGGGTGGCGGTGTGGGCGGCAATCCAATGACGGGTTCCCGCGGCCGCGTTGATGCCGCTGGAAACGCCCATTCCCTCGCCTGAAAAATAGTCCACTACCGCAGCGGTGGTCCACACCGCCGCTCCCACCGCCGCGCCGATCAGGATATGGGACGCCACCTGCGCATCCTTCCACTGCCCGGCCAAAAGGCGATTCCATGTCACCAGGGAGTGCGGCCAATGAGCGCGGACCGAGGGTTCCAGCGCCAGATACAGCAGCCAAAGCGTCGCTCCCCAGGCCAGCCAAGTCGCAAAACTCGATACTGCCAAAGTGATCATGTCGGAACTGGGCACGGCGTGGACCGTGCCCAGCCAGATCGCTATGCCCATAAAAAAGCGCGTGATGCCGATGCGCAACGCGCCCTTACGGTCGATCCGCCCCAGCCTCCAATTGCGGCGCGCCAGCAGGATCGCCGCCAGCACTCCCGACGCGGCCATCGCCAGGATGACGATTCCACGAACTTGCGAGGTGACGGACGTGGTGGCCCCGGCTGGCGGATCGCCTTTCCAGTTGTCCACGACATACACGGTGGTGAGGCGTCCCTTCCAGGCGGCCATTTCCACCGTCAAATCGAGATTGGGAATCTTGGGATGCGGCCCTTTCCAGGAGTGCAACTCGTCGGCGGCGCCTGCCGGTACGAAGGCGGGTGTAATCTCCGTGAAATTCGCGCGATCCAGTCCAGCCGCGCGGAACACCGCGTCCGGCTCCACAGGATTCGCCACGGGAGCGGCATCGGCTGGCGGGATGGCGGCGAATTTGCGCAGGTATCCGGCGGTATTCAAATTCACCTGCACCATGCCCGGCGCGGTGGGCGGCGGATTGGTCACGCCGACATCGCCGTACGGCTCCGCCAGCAAGAGGTTCGGACTTTGCCGGTACACGGCGAGTAGTGGAGGCTCCGAGGTCAGCCACTCGTCCCATTTTTGCGATTTGGGAAGTTTATTAAGGTGTGCGAGAAGGCCGCCGGTATCCGCCATCCAAACGGCTGAATCGGCGGGCTTCTTCGGATATCCGAAGGCTGCCGCCATTTCCCGAGCTTTACTCGCCAGCACCTCAGGCGCATACTCCATGGGAGTATTAAATTCGGCGACCGTGCGGCTCTGCAGCACGACAGCCGCAGCCAAGCAAACCCCGAGGCCGGCCAGACAGAGCACGGCATACTGCCGCGGCATTCCCTGGCGATGGCCGGAGGAAGCCACCAGTTCGGGAGACGGCGTTTCACCGGCTGCCAGCGCGGCCGCCAACGGATCGCCGCCGGGCAGCGCCATGGCCACGGAAAGCGCGTTGGCCGGCCGTTTGGCGGGATCGGGGTTGAGACAACGGCGGATGGCCTTTTCCACCATCGGATCGATATCGGACGCGCTGCTGGCCATGCTCGGCAGGTGGGTGGATTCCTGCATTTCGAGCAACTGCCGCACGTTCTTGGCGTCGAAAGGTTTCTTGCCGGTGAAAATCTCGTAGAGCACCAGCCCGAGCGAATAGATATCGCTCTTGGCGGTGACTTCCGAGCCTTTCAGTTGCTCCGGCGCCATATAGGCCGGCGTGCCGTTGCGAACTTCATCGCCGGAAAGCTGGTCGGCAATCGCGGCCAGCCCGAAATCCATGATGACCACTTCGCCGCGCTTATTCATCATGATGTTCTGCGGCTTCAGGTCGCGATGGATTACGCCGCGTTCATGCGCCGCGGCGAGCCCCGCGCACAGTTTGCGTGCGGTCTCCAGCGCCTTATCGTATGGCAGCCGGCCGATGCGCAGCAGCAGCTCCGCGAGGTCCTCGCCGTCCACGTACTCCATGGAGATGAACGGCATGCCTTCGATCTCGCCGATATCGTAGACGCGGCATACGTTGGGGTGCGAAACTTGGCGCGCCACGCGCACTTCGCCATGGAAGCGCTCGAGCAAACGCGGGTTCGACGACGCTTCTACAGGCAGGAATTTCAGCGCCACCGATTGGCCGAGCATCATGTCGGTAGCGCGATAGACTTCGCCCATTCCGCCGCGTCCCAACAATCCGATGATGCGGTAGCGTCCGCCCAGCAGAGTGCCTGCAACGAAACGGCCCTCGTCGACGACGGACGAGGAGGTAAGCTGCGAAACGCTGGAGGAAGACGGTGGACGCACGGGGGCGCGCGCTTCCAGCGTGGTCTCGACAGTGGACGGGTCGATCTTCCGTTCCATCCCATCGATTCTAACGCGTGGGGGCAGCGGAGAGGGCGGATCTACTCGGCGAAGATCTCGGCGCGGGACAATTCGACCGAACCGTCGGCAACCGCGATGGTATCGCCCTCGATCTCGACAAGCGCCGGCGGGCGGTAGACCGACATCGATTTCATGCGCGGATCGATCAGCCAGATGTTTGGCACGCCTTTGGCCGCATACTCCTTAAACTTTCCGATCGTCACGCTGAGGACGTCGCGTTTGGAAATACCTTCCACGACCAGGAAAGCCGCCTCCAGCAGGTACCTCGTGGTGGGCGGCGCCAGCAGAACCGTTACGTCAGGTATGCGATACCGGGTAGCCGCGGTCTTCGACCGCAACCAGACAACCACTTTCAGGTGCGGATACTTCCGGCGGAGCGCAACCAGGATGTTGCTCTGAATCGACGAATGCAACTATTCACCCACGTTACGTTCCACAAGAACGCCGTCCACGAACTCCACATCGGGATCGTAGGAGGTGCGCAGGTATTCTTCGAGCGCTACCACGGAAGAATCCGGCAAGGCTGCCATACCTCAAGTCTACTTCGTCCCGCCTGCACCCTCCGTCCGCATCGCGACATCCAACAATCATGGCGCCACGATTCTCCGTCCTCGATCTTGCTCCCGTGCGGGAAGGCGGCACAGTCGCGGAGGCATTCCGCAATTCGGTTGATCTGGCCCGCCACGCCGAACGCTGGGGATTCACGCGTTTCTGGATCGCCGAGCATCACAATATGCCGGGCATCGCCAGCGCGGCGACCTCGATTCTGATCGGCCACGTCGCCGGTGAGACCTCGACCATTCGCGTCGGCTCCGGCGGAGTCATGCTGCCCAATCACGCGCCGCTGATAATTGCGGAGCAGTTCGGCACTCTCGAAACGCTCTATCCGGGACGCATCGACCTCGGACTGGGGCGCGCACCAGGTTCGGACGAGTTAGCCTCCCGCGCCCTCCGTTACGATACCGCGGAGGAGAATTTTCCCCGCGAAGTAGCGGAATTGCTCGCGTACCTGGCTCCCGCCGGACCCGGACAACGATTGATCGCCTTCCCCGGCGTGGGGACGAACGTCCCGATATGGCTGCTGGGGTCGAGCACCTATAGCGCGCAGCTCGCCGCCCAGATGGGACTACCCTTCGCCTTCGCGAGCCACTTCGCGCCGGCTCTTCTGATGGAGGCGATCGACGCCTACCGCGCCGGCTTCACGCCCTCGCAGTACCTCGATCGCCCCTACCTGACGGTCGGAGTGCCGCTGGTGGCCGCCGAAACAGATGCCGAAGCGCGGCGCCTGGCGACGTCCTCACTGCAACGCCAGGTGAAACTCATCCGCCGCCAGCCGATCTTCATCCCGCCGCCTGTGGACAGCATGGAAGGAATCTGGAGCGAAGCCGAGAAATTCCTGGTGGATTCGCGCATGGCTATCGCGGTCGTCGGCGGACCGGACACCGTACGGCAAAAACTCGCGCAGATCTCACAGGCGACGGGCGCCGACGAACTGATCTTTGTGTCGGACCTCTACGATCACGCCAGCCGTCTGCGTTCGTTCGAGATTGCCGCCGAAGCGATGAGGGCGCTCACGGAAGACGCGACCGCCGCATAAGCCGGCAGCTCTACTTCTTCCCCAAGTGTATGACCGTGCCGTCGGAGTTCACCCGATCGCCCGGCTGGACTCCCGCCGGACAGCTGCCGACGTATTTCTGGTCCATGGTAATAGTGAATTCACTTACGCCGTATGCCGCGGGATTGTAAGTCGCGTGCGTCTCGGAGTGAAAGGCAGTGTCGCTCTGAAATGTCGTAACTCCCTTAGTCTCAATCACGCTGCCGGCCACCGTACAGTGCACTTCCACGGAGTACTTCCCGGCCTGAAAGTTCTCGCTCACCGTGGTGCAGCTCTTCATGCTTTTCGCGCGTGCCCGCGCCGCCTGATCGAACGCGCGATCGCGGCAGAGGGAATACGTTCCTTCGCTCTTTTTGGCGCCGGGGTTATCGACGGTTTGAGTGTGGACAGTCCAGAACCCTTCTTTTACGTCAGGCAGGTCGGCTGCACTGGCGGCAGAAACCACCAGTGCCGCCAACGCCAGAACTAATTTTGCCATAGTCCAATATTCTGGCACATTGACCGGAGACGCGGCCTAGTTCTTCACGGTAAGGAATCCGCCCGCCGGAGTCGCAAACGTTCCCAGAGTCAGCACCAGCGGGTAGTCTCCATCGGCAATCGAATTCGGCACCTGAATGTTGAGCTGGTACAAACCCGCCGTTCCGGGCGATACCCCGGCGTAAAAGACCGCGCTCGCGTCGAGAGTCGTCGTCCCCAGCGTCACCACGGGAGTATATACGCTCTGGGCCGATCCAGCCGGTGGCGTACCGGGGACCGTAGCAGGATTCGTCGGACCGAATGAGACGCCATAAATCGTCAGAATCTCGCCAGGCTTTGCGGGCGTGAACGTCGCGCCCGCTATCAGCCCCGCGGCGCCTATATACGCCCCCGTCACAGCATCCACTGCAACCACGGGATTGCTGCCGTTGGCGTTTTTGAGCCAATAGAGGAACTCCGGAGTGGCGGTTACGGCCGATACCGTTTGCGTGGCGCTCTGCAGTGCGTTGGACGAGCCGCAATTGGTGACAACCTGTACGCTGACGGTGGTGTTCACCGGTATCGCCAGCGCCTGAAAATTGATCTGCGTGGGGCTCACGAACGTCACGAAACCCGCCGTTCCGTTGACCATCACACAGACGTCCGCGAGTGCCGTGGGCCACGCACCTGCAGGAGCCTCGGCGAAGGTGCCAGCCGGCGCGAAGTTCTGGCCGAAAATCGTCGCGAACCCACCTGGGGAAAGCTCCGTCACCGGCGGCGTACTGCCGCCCGCGCCGATGATTCCGCCAGTCGTGATCGTCGGAAGCGGCACCGCCGAGGTGACCGTCAGGTGGAATAGCACCGAAGGCACGCCGTCGGTGCTGGCTGTTACCACAACCGGCCCCGGAATGTTTCCTAAAGTCACCGCCACGGCGGCATTGCCATTGGTGTCGGTGGTCGTCATCGGCAAACTCAGGCTCGCGCTGCCGGACGTAACTACGAACGTCACCGGAATTCCCGGAATACCCACGCCGCCCTGGAAGGTCAACGTGACCATCAGGGGAATTGGTAGTGCCGTCCCGGTATTTGCACTCTGTCCGTCGCCGCCGGCCGCGGTCATGCCGGTCAGGGTATCCGGAGTCAGCTTGCGAATGCGATTGTTGTACAGATCGGCCACATAGAAGTTGCCGGAGGAGTCTTGCGATAGACCCGCCGGTCCATTGAATGTCGCATTCTGCGCGAGCCCGTTGTCTCCGCTGAAACCTTCGTAGCCCGTTCCCGCGAGGAAGCTCGTTGCGCCAGCCGGGGTCGTCTTAGTCACCACGTCGGAGTTTTTCCATGAGACATACAAATTGTTGGAAGCGTCTACCACAATCCCGGCTGGGTTGGCGAAAGTGAATCCCTTCGGCCCGGAGAAACTTACCGGACCGATGATCCCGGGAGTTCCCGGCGTCGGCGGCGCCACTTTGCGTACCCGATTGTTGCCGCTGTCGGCGATATAGATGGTCCCGTCCAGCCCGGCGGCGATGTGGGTGGGAGCATTCAACGCGGCGGCGCTCGATAATCCACCGTCCCCATTCGAACCGGCAACGCCGTTTCCCGCAAACAACATGATCGGCGTGCCGTTTACCGGCGGATTCCTCACTTGCCCGAACAGGATCGCTGTTACTCGATTGGTGATATTGTCCGACACATAGAGATACCCGTTGGAGTCGAACGCCAGGCCGAACGGCCCGATGAACGACACATTGGCCGCTGTCCCCGTTGGCGCCGTATCCGCGCATGTCTGGTTGCCCGCAGCGGTCGTGATGATTCCTTTAGTATCGATCCGCCGCACCACGCAGTTCCCCCAGTCGGCGATGTAGAGATTGCCGCTGGTGTCGAACGCCAGCCCCTGGGGATAGCAAAGGCTCGCGGAAAAAGCCTTCCCCAGATCGCCCCCATAATTGCAATTCCCGTTTCCGGCGATGGTGGAAATGACGCCCTTGGTATCCACTTTGCGTATAACGTTGTTGTCGGTGTCGGAAATATATAGGTTCCCTGCGCTGTCGGTAACCGCCTGTTCGGGGCGATGGATTAGCGCGGATGTGGCAGGACCGCCGTCGCCGGCATAATGTGTCGTGCCGGCGATGGTCGAGATCATTCCCTGGACACTCAGTTCGCGGATCCGCTGATTCAATTGGTCGGCGATGTACACATTGCCTTGCGCATCCACCGAGATTCCACTCGGGCCGTTCAGTAAAGCCTTAAACCCATAAGTATTGTCGACAAAGCCAGGGGTCTGCGACCCGGCCAGCGTGATAATCTGTCCGCCCGGGTTAATCATGCGAACCATGTTGTAAGCGGCATCGGCCAAGTAGAGGTTAGAAGATTTGTCTATTGCCAGAGCGACCAAAGACCCCACCGCGGTGTTCAGGGCCGAGCCATCTACGGGGGACACGCCGTATCCCGCAATGGTATTGATATAGCCATTGGGTGAGACTTCGCGAATCCGATATTCCTCACTGATATACACATTTCCGGCCGCATCCACTTCCACACCATAGGGAAAAGCGAGTGGGGACGAGATGGCCGGAATGCCGTCGTTGCCGAACCCCGGCGTTCCATTTCCGGCAATCGTATGGATCTTGCCATCCGGCGTGATTTCCCGGACCACGTTGTTATACGTGTCGGCGATAAACAGGTCTCCCAGCGCATCCACGGCGACGCCGTTCGGACCGTCAAGCAGGGCCGAGACGGCGGGACCGTTGTCCCCGCTATAACCCAGCGCCGAACCTGCCAGGATGACTGTGTTTCCATTCGGCAAAACCTTGTAAACCTGAGAGACGCCGTCAGAAGCGTAGATATTGCCGGAGGAATCGATCTTCATATTGACGGCAACGCCGTAAGCGAAGGTCTTGATCGTGCCGCTGGCATTCACCACGCGAATGCGCCCGTTGCCAATGTCGCCGATGTAGATGTTGCCGGAGCTGTCGGCGACTACCGATTGCGGAAACTCCAGCAAAGCCGAAGTGGCCGGCCCTCCATCCCCTAAAGCGCTCGTCCCCGCCAGAGTATTGACTGCATACGGATAGCTGGACTGCGCCACGGAAAGCGGAGCCAGGACTAACCCGATCAGGACAATTAGGATCGATTTGGGCATGAGATACATAAATTTAATATTCGCGAAGATATTATATACACTAAATAAGAATTCGATTCAAGCGGCTATTTAGGGCAGGTAACTCATACCGGCAATCGCCTGTTACATCCCGATAACAGTGCATCGCTAACGGTACGTGTTGTGCTTTACAAGGCGCTCTCCCGGCCTCGAAACTAGTAATGTATGGCCGCACCGGAGCTCGGGGAACGCGCCGAACATGTTTTGAGTCGCTTGAATCGCCTTCCGGCATTTAACGGAACCGCAGTCAGATTATTGATGCGGCCATTCGGCGATGAAGATTCCATCGCCTTCATCGAAGAATCTTTCCGTTCCGATCCGGGGCTGGCGAGCCAGTTGTTGACCGCCGCGAATTCCGCGGCCATGGGACTACGGTCGCACGTCGGCACCCTCCGGCACGCATTGGCGGTGCTCGGACTCGACCGCATTCGCTCGCTGGTGGTCACTGTCGCAACCTCTTCATACATGCGCCAGTTTCCCGTAGAAGCGGTGCGCCCCGTCTGGTCCCACGGCATCGCCACGGCAGTCATCGCCGAACAACTTGCCCGCTATTCCGATCGTCTGTGCGGACCCGCTCTATACACCGCCGGATTAACGCACGACATCGGCCGCCTCGGCCTTTTGGCCAGCGATTGCCCCTGCTATACGTCGTTCCTGCAAGCGGAGTACGCAGACCGGGATGAAAGCGAACTCGTTGAGTGGGACCAATTCGGCGTAATCCACACCGTCGCCGGCGAACTGCTTGCGGAGCTCTGGGGGTTTCCTGTGAATCTCTGCTGCCACGCCGAAAATCATCACGCCGAGTCCGCCTTCGATACCGAAGAAGACCGGATCGTGCATACCGCGTGTCTCCTGGCGGATGCCATGGGGTATCCCGAACTGCGATTGCGGTCAGCTCCGGAGCTGGAAGGGGCGCAATGTCTCGACGAGGACTGCGGCGAACTCGTGGAGCAGCGCATTCGGGCGTTCCTCCTGTGAGCCGCGGCTTATCTCTTCACCAGTCGAATGCTGCCGTTCGACGTGTTGAGATCGATCAGCGGACCGCCGCTTCCGAGCACGCCTTCCAGACGATTCTTGCTCAGTTCGCCCTGTGCCCGGATTTCGAAATCCGTCTCGATAGACGAGTTGGACGTGTGCGCCGAAAGGCGCGCATTAACGCCGTCCGTCATGCGCAGCGTGATCGGTCCATTGTTCGTTCCGATGTGCACGTCGCTCGAGAAATTCCGCGGCAAAGCCAATTCCACGCCGTTGTTGGACGTATCGATGCGAACGTCCTTGTCGGCGCGCTCCACGTCGATGTTGACCCCGCTATTCGAAGTGCTCGCGTCGATCGACCCATTGACATGTTCCGCGCGAATGTGGCCGTTCGAGCTGTGCAGGCGCGCGTTGCCATCCACTCCCTCCAGTTCAATCGAACTGTTGGAAGTTTCCGCCTCCAGCTGGCCGTGCAGGTTGGTCACCTGGATCGACCCGTTGGTGGTGCGCAAATGCGTGGGACCGGCGCCATCCTCGGTATGAATGGCGCTGTTGGAGGTGACGATGCGGTCGAGCTGTGTGCCGCGCGGGATCTTGATCGTGAGGCGCGCCCCCTGATTATTGCGCCGGTCGGTGGGCCGCTGCACGTGAATGGAAACCGAATCGGCGCTATGGTCGATATCGACCCTGAGGTTGTCCGCCTCCTCCTGCGATGGGCCGTACTTCGTGCCGCTGATGTCTACCGTATCCTGATCCCATCCGGAAATATCCACCGAGCCGTTGAACGTTTCCACCGACAGCCGTCCGCCCGCCTTCAGCGGATAGCTCGAGTGAAAATCCTTGTTGTATCGTTCCCAATCGCCGACTCCCACAATGCAGGACGAGAGGCTCAAGACAGCGGCCAACAAGCCGCCGAGGGCTATAACCGACTTCGCGCGCATGACACTCCTCGAAGCTCATGATACGCAGAACCCCCGCTGTTTGTTCCCTGTGGGTTTTCTGCCCAGCCTCTCCTACCTCCGCTTCCGGACGCGGAGACCCGGAAACCGAAGACCTCCGTGGCCTCTGCCGACTCCGTGGGCTCTGGCCTTGCCTTTGACTTGCCTTTCTCCGTGTCTCCGTGCCTCGGTGGTGAATATTGTTTTGCGCACGTGCTCTCCCCTCCCCCCGAGTCGGCTTGACTTTCGCGGATGCATCTTCCTAACATATGCTGGTGCAAGCGATTACAGAGTTTCCTTGGGCTCCCGCACTTTTCCTCGAGGCCGCGCCCCAGCGCTTGCTTCACCTCTCCACTGTAGATATCGCCATCGTGGCGATCTACTTTCTCGCCGTTCTGGGAATCGGATTCTACCTGAAGAGTTACACCAAGACCGGTGAAGATTTCTTCATGGCCGGGCGGGAAATGACGGCCTGGGTGGCCGGCTTGAGCTTTCTCGCCGCCAACCTCGGCTCGCTGGAACTGATGGGGTGGGCGGGCAACGCCTATCAGTACGGCATCCTGGCGGCTCACTGGTATTGGGTCGGCGCGATCCCGGCCATGCTCTTCCTGGCGATCGTGATGATCCCGTTCTACTACATCTCCAAGACCCATTCCGTGCCTGGCTATCTGAAACTCCGCTTCGGCGAACCGGCGCGCGCGCTTTCGGCGATTTCCTTCGGGTTCATGACGGTGCTGATGAGCGGCATCAATATGTATGCCATGGCCGTGGTGCTCAAGGTGGTGCTCGGCTGGGACATTTACTTCAGCATCTGGGTATCCTCCGTTACGGTCGCGCTGTACGTGACTTTGGGCGGCCTGCTTTCCGCGATCTTCAATGAAGTGCTCCAGTTTGTCCTGATCTGGCTGGGTGCGCTGTTGATTTCCATCATCGGGCTGATCGAGGCTGGCGGATGGTCCGGCATGGTGGCGCGCATCCACACCAATTTTCCGTCGCAGGACTTCACCCATCTGTGGAGCACCCTCGGCTCTTTCCAGGACAATCCCATGGGCATCAACTGGGTCGGCATCGTCTTCGGATTGGGCGCGGTGATCTCCATGGGCTACTGGACCACCGACTTCCTGGTAGTTCAGCGCGTCATCTCCGCCAAAGATCTTCGCTCCGCCAAGCTCGCCCCGCTGATCGGCGCCGCGTTTAAGATGTGCGTGCCGTTTATCGTGATTCTGCCGGGCCTTCTGGGGCTGGCCATGCTCGATACTCCGGGCCACCATTTCCTGGTTGCCGGCGATGTGGCCACCGCGGCACTCGAAAAGGGCCAGGTGCTGCACAGCTATGACGAAGTCCTCCCCATCATGCTGGCGCGCTACTGCGGACCGGGCCTGATGGGCCTGGGCATCACCGCCCTGATCGCCGGCTTCATGTCGGGGATGGCGGGCAACGTGAGCGCCTTCGCCACGGTGTGGACCTACGACATCTACCGCGCCATGATCCGCAAAGACGCCACCGACCAGCATTACGTCACCATGGGCCGCTGGTGCACCATCGGCGGCGTGCTGGTGTCCATCGGAACGGCTTACCTGGCGCTCCACTCGCATAGCATCATGGATTACGTGCAGGAGCTGTTCAGCTTCTTCATCGCTCCGCTCTTCGGAACCGTGCTGCTCGGTATGTTGTGGAAGCGCGCCACCGGACCGGGCGGATTCTGGGGCCTGCTGGCGGGTACCGGATCGGCGATAGGCATGTGGGCTTGGGTGAAAAGCACGCCTTCCGCCATCCAATACATTGCCTTGTCTCCGTACGCCAAGCCAATGGCGGAGAATATGTTCCGCGCCTTGTGGTCGGCCATCGTCTGCGTGCTGGTCACTGTGGGAGTGAGCCTGGTCACCAGGCCCAGACCGGATTCGGAACTGGTCGGCCTGGTTTACGGCTGCACCGAAATTCCATCGGAAGGCCATCTCCCGCTGTGGCAACGTCCGATTTTCTGGGCCGGTGTAATATCAGCGGTTTTCGTAGTGATTCAAATTATTTTCTGGTAGGAGTCATCATGCATAGACCTGGAATGATCTCCATTTGGTTTTTTATCGGCCTTCTCCTGCTGGCTTACGGAATCCTGATTCTGGGTTCCGGCATTTATGAATGGAACCACCCGCCGACGGTGGTCTTAGCGGAACTCCACGCCGCTGTCTGGTGGGGCATCCTGCTCACCGTTCTGGGCCTCATTTATACCTTGAAATTCAAGCCCCGGAGGGGCAATTAGTATGTCCAAAAGCCAAATGACGTTTGGCATTATCGTCGGCAACCGCGGATTCTTTCCCGGCCATCTGGCGCAAAGCGGCCGCACCGAAATGATCGCCGCGCTCGAAAAGGCCGGCCACAGAGCCGTGCTGGTAGGACCCGAAGAGGCCCGCCACGGCGCCATCGAATCGCTGGCCGAAGCGCACCTCTGCGCCGACCTGTTCAAGAAGCACGCCGCCGAAATCGACGGCGTCATCGTGACGCTGCCCAATTTCGGCGACGAACGCGCCATCGCCAACACGCTGCGCTGGGCCGGACTGCACGTCCCCGTACTCATCCAGGCCACGCCCGATACCCCCGCCCAAATGGGCATCACCCACCGCCGCGACAGCTTCTGCGGCAAGATGTCCGCCTGCAACAATCTCACGCAGTATGGCATCCCGTATTCGCTCACCGCGCTGCACACCGAAGCGCCCGATTCCGAGACGTTCGAGAAGGACCTCGCCTGGTTCGCCGGTGTTTGCCGGGTAGTGCGCGGCATGCGGCCCCTGCGCATCGGCTCCATCGGCGCTCGTCCCGCGGCCTTCAATACGGTGCGCTATAGCGAGAAGATTCTCGAGCACACCGGCATCTCCATCGAGACCCTCGACCTCTCCGAAATCCTCGGCCGCATTGCCAAAATGAAGGATGACGACCCCGCCGCGCAAAGCAAACTCGCGGCCATCCGCAAATACGTCTCCACCGATACCGTCCCGCTCGAAGCCCTGATGAAGATGGCGAAACTCGGCGCCGTGATCGACGGCTGGATGGCGGAAACGCAGGTGGCAATCAGTGCGGTGCAATGCTGGACATCTCTCGAAGAATACTTCGGCGTGGTCCCCTGCACCGTCATGAGCATGATGAGCGACAACCTCATGTCGAGCGCCTGTGAAGTGGATATCTGCGGCGTGATCGGCATGCACGCCCTGCAACTGGCCTCCGGCAC
>Ga0182018_10000066_pt1 | contig 123210 bp, 93 predicted proteins | sample 812P2MmetaG_FD_120490 | JGI IMG/M metagenome (GOLD analysis project Ga0182018, IMG submission 120490) | Permafrost microbial communities from Stordalen Mire, Sweden - 812P2M metaG | ecosystem: Environmental > Terrestrial > Soil > Wetlands > Permafrost | place: Sweden: Stordalen | collected...
GCTGGGCATGTGGGCAGTCTACTGCATAATCTGGAACGGCATGAGGGCGGGCGTACCCCGAGAGGCGGGCGGCACTCTCAATTCTGGCCAAGGTCGCGAGAAATGGGCATTGGGTTTTCCAAGCTGTCGCGCGACTACTGGCGGTGGGCTGAGGCGCCGGCGGCCAACTCGCGCAGTGTAGTCAGGAAACCAGCGGCGGTTTTAGGGTCATACAGCGCGTCCAAGGAGATGGTGGCGGAGAATTGCGGAGACTCGGGTCGGAAGCGAACTTGCAGCACGTCCTGTTGACGCACCGTCATCAGCGTATTGAGTTCGGGAGTGGAATCCTGTTTCCAGTGGGTGCGGGTGGTGAGAATCACGGGCCCAGGTTCGTAGACGTCCCATTGTCGTTCATCACGGCGCAAAGCAGTCACTCCGCGGCTGTGAGCGCACCAGCGATGGCGCACAACTTCGAGATGGAAGCAGGGCGAGCCGCCCAGGTCGGCCTCGAACGTCAAAGTCTCTTTCTGTTTGTGCCAGCAGCTTAGCAACCAGTGGACGGGCAATGCGCGCGGCCGGAACTTCATGGTGACGTGAGCGTTCTCGAAATTGCGGGACGGAAACTGAAGGCGGGCATGAAGGCGGGAGCTGTTCAGCCAGCGCCAGTCGAGGATGCGTCCTTTGCCCGCGCACGCCGATTGTACCCAGCGCAGCGCCTCGGTTCCCTTGCGACGGTTGTAAGCGGCGAAGAGGAAATACCAAATCCCCAGGACCGCAACCGCGCCGACGACGTCGATGACTAGCAGGCGTCCCACCACGTCTTCACACAGTCCTCTGATGCCGATGGTACGTCTGAGGTTGCGACTCGGGCAAGGGCACAATCGACCGCAACCGCATTTTTTCCCAAATCCACGCCATGGGGCTGTGGAAAACCAAGCCCATACCATGGGGCCGGTCCAACGGGTTCGGCAAACGCAGTTAATCCGCCCGCTACAATATCGTCGTGGCCTTCGTCATTCGCGACTTTAAGCCCGAAGATTTCGAAACCCTTTGGCAAATGGACCAGGACTGTTTTCCGGCAGGGCTTTCTTATTCGAAGCAAGAACTGAAGTCGTACATACGCCGGCGAGGATCGTTCACCCTGGTCGTCACCGACGTTGACCAAGGCCAGGCTGCAGGTTTCATCGTGGTGCACGAAGGCTCGACGGGGCACGTCGTTACCATCGACGTGGTTGCAGAGGAACGCCGCTCGGGGGTGGGATCGCTGCTGCTGCGGGCTGCGGAAGATCGCCTGCGCACAGCCGGATCGAGCGCGGTGGGCCTGGAAACGGCGGTAGACAACTCGGCGGCCCTGTCGTTCTACAAGCGGCACGGCTACAACGTGATGAGAACTTTGCCTCGGTACTATTCGAATGGCGTGGACGCGCTGGTGATGAAGAAAGACTTATAGCCCCACGTCTTGCCCGGCTGTCGCGACAGCCTGCCCGGAGCCCGCCGAAGGGGCATCTTGCCTTCCGACGTTGGGAGGCGGCACCCACGACAGCCGCCGGGACGGCGACGCTACATGTTCATTTGCGCGAAATGGAGTTCTCAGATACCTTGCGTGTTCAGACAAAAAGGACATGAAAGTTGCAATCCAGGGGGAACTCGGCTCATTCAGCCATGAGGCGGCGGAGCGGATGCTGCCGCGATGCACGGTCGTGCCTTGCGCGCGTTCGGCGGAAGTTTTCGATCGCCTTGAACACGAATCGGTGGCTGCTGCGGTAATCCCCATCGAGAACACGCTGGCCGGAACGGTGGCGGAGCATGCCGATCTGATGCTGACGAGGGAAGTATTCATTCAAGGCGAATATCTGCTGCGCATCGCTCACAACGTGATCGCTATGCCCGGAGTGCAGCTGCGATCGTTGCGACGCGTGCTGTCGCATCCGGTGGCGCTCGATCAGTGCCGCGATTTCTTTCGCAGACATGGGAAAATTGAGGCGGTCCCGTTCTACGACACTGCGGGCAGCGTGAAACACGTGATTGCCAACCAGTTGAAAGATGCGGCAGGAATCGCCGGACGTCAGGCCGCCCGCGAATATTCCGGGAATGTTGTTCAGTCAAGCATTGAAGACGACAAAGGCAACTTCACCCGCTTCTTCTTGATTCGCAAACTGGGCCGGATCAAACGAAGCGGGAATAGGGGAAGAAAGAGGGGAAGTGTGGATTATCATCGGCTGATCCCTCGCGGCGCGAACAAGACTTCCATTGTTTTTCAGGTGAAGAACGTGCCGGGCGCGCTCTTCAAGTCGCTCAGCGTGTTTGCGCTGCGGGACATCAGCTTGAGCAAGATCGAATCACGACCCATGCGGGGACGGCCCTGGGAGTATGTTTTCTACCTGGACTTCCTGCGCGGGGACGACGAGCCGGCGCGCAACGCCCTGCGACATCTGGGCGAAGTTGCTGAGTTCGTGAAAGTCCTGGGCGTTTATCCGGCCGCTTGAACCGTTCGGAACCGTTGCTGTTTGGATTGTATGATCTTTCCAATTTAGAGCTTGGCAAGAAGGGAGCAGCCGGGTTAGCCTCGGCACCTTGGTTACGTTCGATAATGGTTCTAACGGAATAAAATTCAGTCTTGCGGTACTTTCGGGCTTCTGAAACCTTTCTGGGAAGAGTAACATCTAAACTTGAGCGAGTTACACTCAAGGAGACATAATGAGCCAGCAGCCGCCCGTCGAGCGCACTCCTAAGAATAAGGAAATAAACGAACAAAAGGCTCTTCCGGTACTCCCGGTAAGGGACACCGTATTGTTCCCGCACGCGGTTTTGCCCCTGACCGTGGGTCGGGAAAGTTCCGTTCAACTTATCAATTCTCTAGGGGAAGATAAGACCATCATTGTCGTGGCCCAGCGCGAGGCGCGGGTCGACTCTCCGCAGCCGAGCGATCTGTATACGGTGGGAACTTCTGCGGTGGTGCATAAAGTAGTCAAGATGCCCAACCAGAGCTTGTTCGTTTTTGCCGAGGGTCTGGAGCGGGTGAGGCTGGGCGAGTTCACACAATTGGCGCCCTTCATGAACGCGCATTATTCAGCGTTGCCCGAGGGTAGTGCGCCGATCGCGACCTCCGAGATCGAGGCGCTGCAGCGTAATGTGCTGACCCTGTTCCAGCAGATCGTCGCCGGTTCGCCTACTCTGTCGGACGAACTTTCGACGGTGGCGATGAATATCGATGAGCCGGGTCGCCTGGTGGATTTCATTGCCTCGTCACTTCCATCGCTGTCCACGCCCGACAAGCAGGACACGCTGGAGACGCTCGACATTCATGTGCGCCTTGAAAAAATCAACCAGCATCTGGCCAAGGAACTTGAAGTCCAGCAACTGCGCAACAAGATTCAAAGCGAAGTGCAAGACCGCGTGCAACAGACGCAGCGCGAGTATTACCTGCGCGAGCAGATGAAGGCCATTCAGAAAGAGCTGGGCGAACAGGATGAGGGACAGCGCGATGTCGAGGATCTGAAAAAGAAAATCGAAGAAGCGGGCATGCCCGACGAGGTTAAGAAGGAAGCGCTCAAGGAATTGGGTCGGCTCTCACGCATGTCGCCGATGGCAGCCGACTATTCGCTCACGCGCAACTACATTGAATGGCTGGCGGTGTTGCCTTGGGCTAAGACTTCCGGGCAGGAAATTGAGATTCCGAAGGCGAAAGAAATTCTGGACGCGGACCACTACGATCTGGAGAAAGTTAAAGACCGCATTCTGGACTATCTTTCCGTCCGGCGTTTAAAGCCGAATATGAAAGGACCGATTTTATGCTTCGTCGGACCTCCGGGCGTGGGGAAAACCTCGCTGGGCAAGTCAATCGCGCGTGCATTAGGCCGGAAGTTTGTGCGGCTATCGCTCGGTGGCGTACATGACGAAGCGGAGATTCGCGGGCATCGGCGGACCTATATTGGAGCGCTGCCGGGTCAGATTATTCAGGGCATTCGGCGCGCAGAGACGAAAGATCCTGTCTTCATGCTCGATGAAATCGATAAGGTAGGGCGCGACTTCCGTGGCGATCCGGCCTCGGCGCTGCTCGAGGCCCTTGATCCCGAGCAGAACTCGAGCTTCCGCGACAATTATCTGGACGTCACCTTTGACTTGTCGAAGGTGCTGTTCATAACCACGGCCAACATGCTCGATCCGATCGCCGAGCCGTTGCGTGATCGCATGGAGATCATCGAACTACAGGGCTACACGGAGGAAGAGAAAGTTCACATCGCCTTCCGCTACCTGATTCCGCGGCAGATTGATGAGAACGGCATCACGGCGGAACAGATTGAATTTCCCGAACAGGGCGTGCGCTACGTGATTCGCCACTACACGCGGGAGGCGGGCGTGCGCAGCCTGGAACGCACGATCGGCACGATCTGCCGCAAGCAGGCACGGCGATTGGCCGAGGGCAAGACGGAAAAACTTGTCGTCACCAAGGAAGTCATTCAGGAGTTTCTTGGCGGAATCAAGATTCGCAGCGAAGGCGAAATTGCGGAGCGGACCGAGCGGCCTGGCGTGGCCGTGGGTCTGGCGTGGACACCGTCGGGCGGCGACGTGCTGTTTGTTGAAGCGAACGCGATGAAGGGCAAGGGCGGCTTCACCATGACCGGCCAGATTGGCCAGGTCATGCAGGAATCCATGCAGGCGGCATTGACCTGGGTGCGGTCCAATGCCGATCGGTTAGGAGTTCAGGAAAGCTTCTTTGCCGACCACGATATTCATATCCACGTTCCGGCCGGAGCGATTCCGAAGGATGGGCCTTCGGCGGGAGTGACCATGGCTACTACCTTGGTGTCGCTGCTGACGAAGCGCCGCATCACGCCTCTGCTCGCGATGACAGGAGAAATCACCTTGAGCGGCAACGTCCTTCCGGTCGGGGGAATTAAGGAAAAAGTGCTCGCGGCCAAACGCGCGGGAGTGCGCGACGTGATTCTGCCCGCGGAAAATAAGATGAACGTGGAGGAGGATCTCACGCCGGAACAACTGGAAAACCTTAAGGTGCACTACGTGAAGACCATCGACGAGGCTCTGCAGGTCTCGCTGCCCGAGGTAGCGGGGGGGCCGGCTGCGAAGCTGCTCTCGACGCCGCCCTCGACGCCGCCCCAGGATCCGAAGCAGGACTATCATCCCACCGAGCCAGTCCGAGAACCGGAAGCGGTTCACGATAAAGTGCTAACGCAGGGGTAAAGACAAGTGGCAGCTCGATTTCCAGCGGAATGGCCAGCCTCGACTGAGGTCGGCCATTTTTTCTGGGGGGGGCGATTTTCGAGCGCGCCGCGTCATGCTAAGGCGGCAACTAGGGGTAAACTGAATGACGGATGCGAGTGCGAGTTCTTTTCTTCGGCATTCTGAAGGAACTGGTGGGGAAATCGGTGGACTTGATCGACCTGCCCGAGCGGGCTTCGGTCCGCGATGTGCTCGCACGCTACGAATCGCAGATTCCAGGCCTGAAAGAATCGCTGCCGTCGCTTGCCTTAGCGGTGAATCAGCAATACGCCGCGCCCGATACTGAATTGAGGCCGAACGATGAGGTTGCCTTGCTGCCGCCGGTGAGCGGGGGTGCGGCAGAGGGAACGGGCTCCAGGCCAGCGGGACGCCGGCGCTGCGCTTCGATCGTCCGCGAAACGATTGATACGCAGCGAACCCTTGGGCGCCTCAAGCGAGGCGAAGATGGAGCGGCTCTTGTTTTTGAGGGCGTGGTGCGCAACCAGACGCGCGGACGCAAGACTCTCTGCCTCGACTATGAAGCCTATGAAGAGATGGCGCTGGAGCAGATGGAGTCACTGGCAGATCAAGCACTGCAGCGGTTTCAGATTCGCGACGTAGCCGTGGTGCATCGCCTGGGCCGGCTCGAAATCGGCGAAACCAGCGTGCTGATTGCGGTGGCTTCGCCGCATCGCGCGTCCGCCTTTGATGCCTGCCGGTGGCTCATCGACACGCTCAAGCGCACGGTGCCCATCTGGAAGAAGGAGTACTTCGAAGACGGGGCGGTGTGGGCGGATGGTGAGCCGTTTCCGGCGGAGATTCCCCGCGCAAATTCCTGAGACGGAGGCAGCCCGACACCGCAGGCCGCATCTAACTGCACGCGGCTTGGCGCGGTTTCCCGCATCCCGGGGGAACCAAAAAAATCGTTTACCGCAGAGTTCGCCCCAGAGCGCAAAGCACTGCAAAACGGTCAGGAGCTTTGCGATCTTGCGAGCGTTGTTTGTAATCGTGGTTTGTAATCTTTGCGGTTCAAAAGCTTTTGGTCTGCCTGGAACTGCCGCTTGGCAAAGGTATAATTCCATCATTCGATGAGAAAACCCGCCACGATTCTGCTCCTGATTGGCCTGCCGGTTGCCGTCTGCGGCCTGGGGGCGCAGCGGACGACGGCCCGGCAAAGTTCCACCCCGCAGAATCCGGCTCATACCGAGCGGCAGTCCGAACCGACCACCACGCTGCGGGTCGACGTCAATCTGGTGAACGTATTCGTGACGGTGACCGACGCGCACGGCGCTCCTATCGGCGGGCTCACCAAGGAGAATTTCATTCTCAAGGAAGACGATCACGAGCAGACAATCAAGGTTTTCGATAAGGAATCCGCGTTGCCCCTTTCGATTGCTCTCGAAATTGACACGAGTCTGAGCACGCGTCACGACCTGCCGCTCGAACAGACGTCAGCCAAGCGCTTCGCGCATGACATTCTGCGCCCGGTCGACGCACTCTGCGTGTATGGCTTTAGCGAAGTGGTGAACGAATCCACTCGTGGCTATACTTCGGATCTCAGGCGCATCGACGAGGGCATTGATCATATCCGCGTCGGAGCTGCTACCGCGCTCTACGATGCGATCTATCTGGCTTCGCGCGCGCTCGATCATCGCAAGGGACGAAAAGTCATCGTCTTGATTACAGATGGCGGTGACACGATCAGCAGGTTTGACTATAAGCAAGCGGTGCGGGCCGCGGAAGAAGCCGAAGCTATCGTCTATTCGATCATCATCGTCCCTATCGAGAGCAGCGCTGGGCGCGAAACCGGCGGTGAGCATGCCCTGATCCAGCTGGCGGACGATACGGGAGGGAAGTTTTACTACGCGACCTCAACGCCTCAGCTGGACGAGGCGTTCCGCAAAATCAGCGACGAACTGCGGACGCAGTATCTGCTGGCTTATTATCCTTCGCAGCATGCATCGTTTTCGGAGTTCCGCCGCATCGAGGTCAGAGTAGCGGGCGTGCCCGATGCCGCCGCCTACCGCGTTCGCAATCGCGCCGGTTACTACACCGTGAAGTCTGAATTTTGAAGCACACGCAGCCGAGCCTGAGCCTGAAGCAGTTTCGATAGCACAACTCGGGCGTCTTTGCCACGAAGCATCTGGTTGTGTTTATCTGGAAGTCAGAATGATGTCGGGAAGAAAGGTGGACATGCTGAAGCTCAATTGCACCCCTGGCAGGCGACTTGGCCTGCTGGTTTTGGGTACTCTTTGCACGACCCTGCTGTTTTCCGGGATGTTGCCGGCACAGGCGACCCTTAGTACCGGTGCCATTCGAGGAATCGTGAGCGATCAAGCGGGTGCCGTGCTTGCCGGCGCCAAGGTCACCATTACAGATAAGGCCACGGCCCGGATGGTTCAGTTCCTTACTTCCTCGTACGGGATATATCTATCGGGGCCGCTCCAGCCGGGCGACTACCAGGTGCGCATCGAGGCGAAAGGCTTCAAGACAGCTGAGTTTGTCGTGATGGCTCACGTGGCAGTGATCTCTTCGGGCGATTTGCGCCTGGAACCGGGAGAGGGGCAGGTTCAGGGAGAGGCTGTGTCTGTCGACACTGAGCAAGCCACCCTACAGGGGGTCTTAAACGCCAATCAGATCGAGAATCTGCCGGTCAACGGGCGCAACTTCCTGGATCTCGCCCAACTTGAGCCGGGCGTGCAGATCCAGGACGGTACTAACTTCGATCCTACAAAAGTCGGCTATTTCTCGGTCTCGTTCGGGGGCCGCTTCGGGCGCTCGGCCCGCATCGGAGCGGATGGGGTTGACCTAAGCGATGAAACTGTCGGCACTACCACCGAAGATATTCCCGCCAGTGCTATTCAGGAATTCTCCATTGCCCAGTCGAACCTTGATCTTGCCAACGAATTAACTTCTTCGGGTGCGGTCAACGTGGTCACGAAATCGGGGACGAGGGGCTATCACGGTGAGGCTTTTGGCATTTTTCGCGACCACGGAATCGCTTCCGCCAGCCTGCCCCACGCTGCCTCGCTTCCCTCCCCATATTTCCAGCGTAACCAGGAAGGAGCCAGCTTGGGCGGGCCGGTTCTCAAAGACAAACTGTTTTTCTTTGGTGATGGGGAGCGGACGTCTCAGCACTTGGGCGCTCCGGTCCTGGAGTCGGCCCCATTCTCTTCGTATTCCGGCTTTTTCCCGGCTCCCTTTACGGAGAATGAGCTTCTGGGCCGGCTGGATTACCAGTTGAACAAGACGGCGCGTCTGTTCGGACGCGTCACCTATTTCAACAATTCCGCCGACGCAACATTTTTTCCCAGCAGTTTCCAGGTCTATAACACTCGGGACATCACGCGGAACGCAATGTTGGGCGCGGATTTCAGCAGGGGCATTTATAGCCATAGCATCCGCTTTTCGTATTTAAAGTTCCGGAACCAGATCGCGGACGCCACAATCGGGACGAACCTTCCATTTGCCAACTATCCGGTCAGCGTTCATATCAATAGCTTTAGCACTGGTCCAAATTTTCTGGCTCCGCAAAGCACGGCGCAGTCCGACCTTCAACTGAAGTATGACGGCAGTAAGCTCCTCGGAAAACACCTGGTGCGCTTCGGCGCGGGCTGGAACCGCATCCAGGGCGGCGGTTTCGCCGACTTCTACGGAACCACCCCGACCGTGTTCGGCAACGGCACGATTTATCCGGGATGTGCGGGGGGAAATACTTCCAACTGCCCGCTCGGGCCGGATGGCACAACCGCATCGAATCCTCTGGACTACGAGATGGTGCAGGCCATTATCAGTAATGGGCAAGGCTATTCGACCGGGAAATCGGCGCTCGGATTTCCGGCTGGAGGGTTGGGGCCGGACAACCGCCTGGGACTGTATATCGGAGATTCTTGGAAGATTCGTCCCAACGTAACGCTCTCACCGGGACTGCGGTGGGTGCGAGACACCGGCCGCACCGATAGCGACTTGCCCGCCATCGCCGCGATTAACAGCGCTTTCCCGGGAATGGGGAATCAGGTCCGGCAGCCGAATGCGAACTTTGCTCCGCAATTTGGTCTTGTCTGGGATCCGGCAAAGAACGGAACGACAGTGTTTCGTGCCGGCGCGGGACTCTTCTATGAGAATGTTATTTACAACAATGTTCTGTTCGATCGTCCCCTGCGTCTGCAAAATGGAGCGTTTTTGTACGCGCCATCGGCTTGTCTGAATGGCCAGGCGCAGCCCATTGCTACTCCCAGCGGCGCGCTTGCCAATCCCAGCTCAAACTGCGTGGACGGTGCCGGAACGCCGCTTCCGATCTTTCAGGTAGCCCAAAACATCGCGGCCTTGGAAAATTCGCTGAAGGCAGCCTATCCATTTACTTTGTCCTCTCCGAATGGAGCGTACGTCGGCAGCCTGTTGAATGCGGGCATCAATTTTCCGCTTGGGCTGTTGGCCCCGAACTATCGCACGCCGCGTTCGGTACAGATGAACATCGGAGTTCAGCAAGAAATTCGTCACGGCACGGTGTTGAGCCTGGACGTCCTGCGCAACGTGGAGACCCACGGTCTAATGGGCATCGACGCGAACGACGTAGGCGATCCAAGCCACTTCAGTCTGTCGTCCGCGCAGCAAGCCATTCAAAATACCATCACCGCTTGCGGAGCAACCTCGCTGCAGGGAGCGATAACCTCGTGTCCGGGTTTGAACAACGGCCAGGCGAATATTGGCGCAACGATATCCAACTTCACCGCCTTTGGTTTGGGGTCTGCCGAAGATACGGGTAGTAGTTGCATGGATGCCCCGAATCCACTGACCAGAGGGGCCACGACGCTCGGCTACCAGTGCGCGTTCAGCGGAAAGAACGGCAACTACGGCACGGCGGAGTTCCTCGAACCCATCAGCCGTTCGGTTTACACCGCGCTGCAAATGAAGCTGGTGCAAAATATGACCAACCCGGTGCGGTGGGTCAAGGCGGCAAATTTCCAGCTGTCATATGCATTGTCCCGTTTCGTGAATCCACTAGCCTTCGCCGGGAACGCTCCGTCGTCGAATCCGGTGGGCGCCAACGACCAGGACTTTGTGCTGCAGGCCGCGGACAACAACGATCCCCTTCGCTACATGGGGCCATCCTTGCTGGATCGAACACACCAAGTGTCGTTCGGGGGCAACTTCGAAATACCGTTCGGTTTCCGCCTGGGAATGATCGGCCATTTTTATAGTCCGCTCTCCAGTCCGGCCATCGTCGGAAGCAATGGAAGCGGCGGTCAGATTTTCCAGACTGATTTTACCGGAGGCGGAGTTTACAGCCAGCCGTTGCCCGGCACCAAGAACGGCGCTTTCGGCCATGAGGTCAGTGTCACGTCCATGAACCGGGCTATCAGTAAATACAACACGTCGGATGCCGGGCTTCCCACCCCGGCGGGCGAGGTGCTGATTACCAATAATTTGTTTACTGCGGCACAACTGGCGCAGATCGGCGCGGTCGCTCCTCGGGTGAATCCGGTTCCCATCGATCAATTGTTATCTCCGTGGACTAAGGACCTGGACTTTAAGGTGGCTTGGCCGCACAAGTTCCGGGAACGATTTACCATCGAACCCAGCGTTGCCTTCTACAATGTTTTCAACTTCTCCAACTTCAACCAGCCTCCCGGCGTGATGAGCGCCTGGCTGACCTCGGGCGCCAATTCGATTAACAGTACGCACACCAGCCGGCAGCCGGGAGAGAGCAGCATTGAAAGTGACTTGTTCCGCGTGGGCGCGGGCACGGGCGTATTTGGCTTAGCTTCGCCCAGGGTCGCGGAATTCGCCCTGAAAGTCACTTTCTAGCGATTGTTCCTCCAATGCCCGTTTTCCATGTGCCACCCCTGCGAAAGAGTTGGTGGCACTTGTTTTGACGGTCTGGCATCTCTGTGCCTGGAATGAACGGGACAGCTTTCAGCTCTTGGCATTTCGCCAGGACCTAAAAGCTGGAGCTAAAAGCTTAAGTGAGCTGAAAGCGCTTCTCAGTTCCGTTCGCAGGCGCCTTGAGAGTTTCTCGATCTGTTTCAGTTTTTCGATCGCGTCTTTGGGCAGGATGCCTTTGCGGATGCTAGCCACGTCAGACGGAATGGTTTGTGCCGTGCGCGCCAGTTCGTCAGCTTCTTTTTGCAGTTGCGCAAGATCGATGTGTCTCGAGGAAGTGGCGGGTTCTTTCGCAGTGGTCGAGGAATCAAGAGGCTCTGGGGGCGTGGGAAAGTGATGGCCCGTAGTTTGTGGAGTCGCCGTCGTCGCCAGCAGTCCAAGCAGCAAAGAGAGTGAGAGCCACACAGATTTCTTCACGGTACGCCTCCAGCCGGACGAGCGACGGTTTTGGAAATTGTACTATTCTTGCGCGCGCCTTATTCTCCCGCGGGTCTCCCCTTCGTCCGCAGCGCTTTGTGTACAATGCCTGCATGTCGTTCCGCGCTCCGCAAGGGAATCCCAATGCCGCCAAGCGCAGCCGTACGCCTCCTCCGGAAGATACGTTCGAGGAGGCCGCTTTCCTTAAAACGCTGGGAGAAAAACAGGAACCCGTTTCGGTTAAGCTCATGGACGGACAGACCGTCCATGGATGGATCGAATATTACGATAAGAATATGGTGCGGTTGACGCGCGAGGGCGCACCCAATCTGTTCATCTTCAAGCATGAGATTATGTACATCGCGGAGGATGGCGGGAGACGGAAGTGAGTGGGCGTCCGGCTCTCGGCTTCTGGTTTCCGAAATGCGCGACTGGGTTAAAGTGCCGCTTCCGTATTGGTGTTGACTGACCCCTGAACGGTTTCTGCCGTGGCGAAGGAAGTTTCCGAAAGCCGAGAGCCGACTACCCATGTCTTCCACCGCACACAATCCCGAAAGTTTTCTTCCCGCCACGTCGGCCATTGCTCGCGAGGCGGGCGCTTTGCTTCTGCCTTATTTCCACCAAGGATTGAAGATTGAGTATAAGGGCGACGCCGATCTGGTGACCGCGGCGGACCGTGCTGCCGAGACGCTGATTCGCGAGCGCATCAGCAAACAGTTCCCGTCGCATGACGTGCTGGGCGAAGAGCAGGGGTTGAACGACCAGGGCAGCGACTACCGTTGGTACGTCGATCCCCTGGACGGCACAACCAATTTTGCCCACGGATATCCGGTTTTTTGCGTGTCGCTCGCTCTGGAACACCGGGGACCGGAGCCGGCGCGACGCATTGCCGGAGTTGTTTACGATCCAACTCGCGACGAACTATTCACCGCAGAACTCGGAAGAGGCGCGCATCTCAACGGCAAACCGATTCACGTATCCAAAACTACGCAGTTGAAGGAGTGCCTGGTGGCGACGGGTTTTCCCAGCCACAAGCGGCACAAGAATCCGAATATTTACTTCTATCATCAGATCACGCTGCGCACCCACGGAGTGCGGCGCGCGGGATCGGCGGCGCTCGATTTGTGCAATGTGGCCAGCGGGCGCTTCGACGGCTTTTGGGAGTTCAATCTCAATTCGTGGGACACGGCAGCGGGTGTCCTTATCGTGGAAGAAGCTGGGGGCAAGGTGAGCCGCTTCGACGGATCTGCCTTTGAGATCGACAGTCGCGAGACCCTGGCGTCCAACGGACTGGTTCACGACGCGCTGGTGCACGAGTTCGGAGAAATCTTCGCGGGACGAGGACTGACTCCACTCCCTGAGCCCAGCGAATATAAACGATAATCAAGACCATACCGGACGCGGAGGTCAAACCAGAACATGAATCGGACCAGCAAGTTCAGGCCAGCGGTCGCGCTGATTCTGCTGCCGTCTGCCTTGCTCGTGATGGGCGAGGCAAAACCCGAGGCTCCTGATGCGGCTTATGTGCAGTCTTTTGAGAAATGGAAGGCCGGGGAAACCGCCGATCTAAAGCAGAACTGGTTATCACTTGCCGGCTTGTTTTGGCTCAAACCGGGGACGAACAGTTTCGGCAGCGATCCGGGCAATCAGGTCGCGTTCCCCAAGGGGCCGCCGCACGCCGGCGAATTTGATCTGAACGGGAAAGAGGTTACTCTCAAACTGCTGCCGGACTCTGGAGCCACAATTGCGGGCAAGCCGGCGACCACAGTCAAGCTTGATCCGGATACTTCTGAGCATGTCACTTACGTCGAGATGGGGAGCTTACGCTTTCACGTCATTGTGCGTGGGGAACGGGTGGGAATTCGCCTGCTGGATACAGAGAGCGCGTCCGCGCGCAATTTCAAGGGGATGGCGTTTTTTCCTCTGGACCTGAATTACCGGGTTACGGCGACCTGGGTTCCCGAAGACGGCAAGCAGACCATTGAAATTCCCAATGTACTGGGAGACGTGACGTCACAGGTAATTCCTGGAGTCGCGGTGTTCAAAGTGCACGGCGCGGAGTTGAAGCTGACTGCCTTAGGGGGCGATGCCAAGACTGGACTATTCTTCGTCTTTAACGATCTGACAAGCAAGAGCGATACTTATCCGGCGGGCCGTTTTCTGCACTCCGATCCGGTAGTTAATGGACATGTCATTCTCGATTTCAATCGCGCCTACAATCCTCCCTGCGCGCTAACGCCGTATGCGACGTGTCCTTTGGCCCCGAAGCAGAACCGGTTGGCAGTTGCGATTCCTGCAGGGGAGAAGTTCGACAAGGCCGCGCACGCTCACCACGAGAACTGAATTCACCCATGATCTCTCGCAGGATGCCCGCCCCGGGTGCTGCCTGCCTTGTTACAATGAACTTGTGGGTCGCCGCCCCGCTCCGCTCGGGCGCGGGCTCATTCTGGAACACTCAGGTTTGCCGTGATCAACTCTCTGTTGGAACGAAAAATCGAAAAGCGGCCGGACCGGGTCCGTCTGCAGGGACGCATACTTTTTCTCACCGAAGATCCGGAACTGATCCGGCGCCAGCTTGGGGGCGAAGACTTGCCCTGGGATACCAACGATCCCGCGAACAATCCGAAGCTGCGCGACGACATTTCGACCGACGAAATCACCCCGGCGCATTATTGTTTTTATTTTGACGAGACGTTGGGCGAGATTCCGTATCTCGGTTTGAAATGCGGCAGCGTGACGCCCATCGGTCGCGGCGACGTGAAGCGCGGCGGATTCGTATGCGCGGTGAGCGGCAAGCGGCGCGGAAAGGGATCGAGCCGCGAGCAGTCTCCCTATGCCGAGATGTGCGCCGGCATTCGCGTGGTGATTGCCGAGAATATCGAACGCATCTACAAACAGAATTGCCAGAACCTGGGCGTGCTCACTTCAACCGACTTTTCGCTGATCGACAGGATTCGCGGCGGGGAGGAGATTCCGCTGGCTGAGTTTACTGCGGGGGAAGATGAGATCACGCGGCAGGTGATTGAATATGGCGGGCTTTTTCCGTTCAATGTGGCGCGGATGCAGGGGAAGGCGTTTTTGCCGCCGATCGAGAAAAAAATGAACCTCGAGATGTTGGGGAACGTGCGCCGCTACACTGTGCCTCCGATGACACTAGCGGAGAAGATCTTCGCGCGGCACATGGTGAATGAGAAGGGTGAGATCGGCGTTGCGGCTGTGAAGCCAGGCGACACCGGGTTTGCCCAGGCTGACCTGCGTTTTAGCCATGAGTATGTTACGCCGATGGCGGCTATTTTTTTTGAACGTTACGTGGGCAAGGATGCGAAGGTCAACGATGCTTCGAGCATTATCTTTTTCCGCGACCACCTGACGTTTCTCGACGAGGTGATTTCCGAGGAAAAGAAAAAGCTCGGACTGCTGGACCTCGCGACCCAACTCAAACTCAAGCAGCAGGAGTTCGCGGCCAAGCAGGGAATCAAGTTGCATGGAGAATTGAAAGACCGCAAAGGATCGGAGGGCATCTGCCACGCGATCGTGCTCGAAAGCTATGCCCTGCCGGGGCAGTTGAATATTGGCTCCGACTCGCACACACCGCACGTGGGTGCGATTGGCTGCGTGGCCTTCGGCATCGGCACGACCGACGTATTCAATTCGTGGATCACGAAAGATGTTCGAGTGCGGGTGCCGGAGTCGGTCAGAATTGTGATTCGGGGCAAAAAACATCCCAACGTGACTGCGAAGGATTTCATTTTGAAGATTCTCAGTCTCGATTATGTGCGCAGCGGCAAAGCTCTGGCCAAAGTCATGGAATATGCGGGTGAGTCGATCGCAGCGTTGAGCGTGGACGAGCGCGCCACCATGACAAACATGGCAGCGGAAATTGGCGGGTTCACCGGTATCGTCTCTCCCGACAAGAAAGCAGTCGACTTCCTGGTCGAGCGCCGCGGTATGGATCGCAAGAAAGCCGACGGATTGATCGCAGGCCTGTATAGCGACCCTGATGCGCAGTATGCGCATTTGATCGAACTCGACGCGGCCGAGATTACGCCCATGGTCGCGACTCCGGGCGATCCGGGGAACGGCAAATATGTTCGAGATCTGAACACTCCCGTGCCGGTCGAGATCGCTTACGGCGGCACCTGCACCGCAGGCAAGAATGAAGATATGGATATGTATGCCGCCGTGCTCGCGGACGCCCTTAAGCAGGGAAAGGGTGTAGCTGATTCGGTGAAGTTTTACATTCAGTTTGGATCGCAGGAAACACGCGAATATTGCCTGCGCAAGGGTTACGTCGATATTTTCCAGAAGGCCGGTGCGCAGGTAATCGAACCGAGTTGTGGAGCGTGTATCAACGCCGGGCCCGGGGTTTCGACGCGGCCGGATCAAGTTGTGATCAGCGCGCAGAACCGAAACTTCCCTGGGCGGAGCGGTCCAGGGCAGATGTATCTAGCTTCGCCTTTCACGGTCGCTGCGAGCGCGGTTGCGGGATACATTGTGGAATATGAGCCAAGTGAGAAACGGCAGTTGGTGGGGGCGTAACGAATCTGAGCACGTTAGGGCATTTTCCCTCACAGATCTACCTAGGACAAAAATTAAGACTCGATCGGAGCGGCTTTTCCGCTCTTTCCGCCCGTAGGCCAAGCCCCGAAGCGCGATCCCTCGCCCAAGCTTTTCTGGGAAAACGGACGAAACCGGAGCTCCAATTCTTCACGCGAGTAAATTCCCTTTTGCACAAGCAGCGTGTTCATGGAATCAACTGTCGCGCGAAAGCGCTCGTCGCGTGAGAGTTTCTCCATGACCTTCTCGAAGCCAATGAGTTTCTTGTCGCGAGATGCTGCACGTCCTGACCGGTCAACCGGTGGTAGTCGCCGTGGAAATCCCCCCTCGAACGGTTATTCTACGTCGTGGACTCGGCCTCACCAAGCTTTGGCAGATCCTGCGTGCCCGCCTGCTTCGCTTTCATTTTTTTGCCATCGGGACGTTGGGTGCTTGCTAACAGCCAGCAGGTTGTAAGCGTCTCTTACTGCAGGAGGATGCCATGAACCGATCGCACCTGCTTTTCGTTGCCTGCATCACCCTCAGTTTTGCCGTCGCGGCGAGCGCCTTTCGCGCCTCTCGCCCGTCGATCTCTCAAGTAGGATCAATAGTAGGATCAATTCGGGCAGGATCAATCCGGGTAGGATCAATTGTGGCAGGGATGCCGATGCTCGAGCCGCGCTCCGGCCAAACGGCAACGCTGTTGCCGGATGGAAAGGTTTTGATTGTCGGAGGCATGCGGCGCAATCAGGATTTCTATAAGTCCGCCGAACTGTACGATCCTGCCACGAGCAAGTTTCAGCCGACCGGCGAAATGAGCATCGGGCGGGTGGGCCAGATCGCCGTGCTACTGCGCTCCGGGAAAGTGCTGATTGCCGGAGGTTGGATTGGGTATGGTACGACCGACTCAGCTGAGTTGTACGACCCGGCCACCGGCAAGTTCACCGTTATCGCTCCTATGACCACGCGGCGAGCCAGGCCGAGCGCTACGCTGCTGACTGACGGCAACGTGTTGCTGGCGGGCGGCGGAGACCATGACGCTCCCGAGGGAGCAGTCGCTGCGGCAGAAATTTTCCGTGCCGATACCTTGCGATTTCAGCCGACGGGCTCCCTGCACCGTGCACGTTCGGGTCACACGGCGACCTTGCTGAACGATGGAACCGTTCTGATTGCCGGAGGAGGCAATGGATGGCTGATCGCCGGTGCGGAGCTGTACGATCCTAAGACCGGAACTTTCAGCGAAACCGGCAGCCTGAACACGCCGCGGCACAAACATACCGCGGGTTTGCTGCCCGATGGACGGGTGCTGATTGCCGGCGGCTCTGACGAACGTGACTGGCATGGAACCATGAACAGCACTGAAATCTATGATCTGCATACCGGGAAGTTCACCGCTGCGGCGCCTTTGAACGATAGCCGCTTCAAGCTGCCCGATGAAGCGGTGCAGCTTGCCTCTGGGCGGCTTCTGGTTGCCGGCGGGAGCCAGGAAGTGGAAGTTTTCGATCCGGCAAGCGGGAAATTCCTGGTCGTGGCGGGCCAGATGAACGACTCGCGTCATTTCATGTCTGAGACCAGGCTTCGCGACGGCAGCGTGCTGCTGGCTGGGGGCTACCCAAACAACGACCAAGCCACGGCTCAGACCTGGATCTATCGCCCCTAAAGCGCCTTTACGCCGAAGGTGATGCCCGTCCTCGTAAGTGGTTGAATTCAGCCGGGATGGCTGAAATGAGCCACTCGTATCTCAGCAACTTTTCTCCCCGTTCCGCGTTCAAATAGGTAGAGACCAGCGGCCAGTGATTGAGGACGGAAAGCGGCCGCGGGGCTTGGAACCAAGGGGGTTCATATGCGCTACATGAGATATCTTGCGTTGCTGGCAGCGCTAATGCTGCCGATGAGTTACTCGCAGGCCCAGGTTGAAGCTGGAGTTGCGGCCGGAAACAATCAGGGCTACGCCGACCAGGGCAATGCCAATCAGGGCAGTGCCAATCAGGGCTATGACCAGGGATACCCCGACCCGGGGCCGGGCTATTCTAATGCGCCGCCGGTGTGTTCGTACGGGTACTACTCCTATTCCCCCTACGCGTGCGCACCCTATGGCTTTTATGGTCCGCAGTGGTTTGTAGGCGGCGCGTTTATCGGCGCCGGCCCGTGGTATCACTGGGGCTGGGGCCATGGCGGATACTATGGCCGGGCCGGGTACTTGGGTCATGGCTACTACGGACGCGGCTATGTGGGTGCTGGCTACGGCCGTGGATATGTTCGGGGTGGCTACGGTCGCGCTTACGTCGGGGGTGGAGCCTATCATGGTGGCGTGGTTCGCGGTGGCGCGGTCCGCGGCGGCGGTGGTTTCCACGGCGGCGCGGTTCGCGGCGGCGGTGGTTTCCACGGTGGCGGTGGACACGGGGGCGGACACCGTTAACGAATGTACGACGAAAGCGTGAACGGCTGGCAGCATGAACGCTGCCAGCCGTTTCTCTTTGACTCCAGACCCCAGGCCCCGATCCAGGGCTTCCGCTCAGGGCGTGGCGCCGAAGAGGTCTCCTACGGCATTTGCGCCGCTTGTCCCCGTGGTTTTTGTAATTCTTTCAGAGACGGAAAAGAGCTGGGAGAAACCAGCGTGCGTTCCGGTGGTTGCGAGCCGGCGTTGAGCGCTGAGGCCAGCAACCCCAGGGCATCCCCCATGAGAGGCGGGGAAACCACCGTGGCCGCGAGCCGTCCCTGACGAACCCATTCCTGGCCGGAGCGGGGAATACCGTCGCAACCGGTGATAGGAAGTCGAAGCCAGGCATCCCGATCGCGCACACTACCCAGTTCTTCGAAGGCGCGGCGCGCGCCGATAGCCATGTCGTCGTTCTGGCAGGCAATCATGCCGACCTGGAGCAGCCGGGACGTGCTGAGAGACAACCACGATTTGATGGCGTGATAACCGCTGTTCTGCGTCCGGTCGCCCTTCAGGGTTTTCACGTTGACTTGCGGCGGCTTAGTGGAGAGCATGCCCTTCGTACGGACTTTGGCCACGTCGCGAACGGAGGGGCCTTCGAGATAGAGAACGCAGCCCGCATCCCCGAGGAAGGCGGCGATCTGCTGGCCCTGAATTTTTCCGATTGCTGCGTGGTCCGAGAGAATAGAGAAAACCGGAACCAGAGCGTGCTGCCGGAGTTGCGATACGTAATCAACGTCGGTGTTGACGATTGCCCAGGCAATGCCAGCGGCAACCGCAGCGTTGGCGATCTGGGCCATACCCGTACCCACCGGCTCAGCCAGTATGGCATCGGGACGCTTCGACGGATCCTGGATGAAGCTCAGAATCTGTTGGGTTTGCTGTACCGCGTCGTTGCCCGAATAAATGACCTGAACGCTGGCCAAATTACTTCTGTAATGAAGTTCAATGATCGACGTTCAACCATCTATGAAGTTCAATCATCGGGCTGCGGAGGGCAAGGCACCGGGGAATGCGGAACCACGGTTCGTAAGCTTTCGGCCCTGGTCGCCCTGGTCGTCGGCTCTGTACCTGCACCTGCATTCTTGCTAGAATGTCCGGTCACAAAACCGCCGGGGTAGTAAAATGAACGCATAGATTTCAGGAGATTGAGACCCTTATGACCTACGTGATTGCTGAGCCGTGCATCGGCACCAAAGACACTGCATGCGTGGATGCGTGTCCGGTGGACTGCATTCATCCCAAGAAGGACGCGCCCGCTTACGCGACTGAGGAGTTGCTGTATATCGATCCGGTAGAGTGTATTGACTGCGGCGCTTGCGTTCCGGTGTGCCCGGTTTCGGCCATCTTCGCACTCGACGATCTGCCGGAGAAGTGGAACGCTTTCACCGAGCGCAATGCCAAGTATTTCGGGCGGTAGAAGGCTTCTGGCTGCTGGCTTTTAGCTCTTGGCTTTGGTTAGATCACCGTTTTGGCTGAATTATAAGGTGCGCGTCTTTGCCCGGACGCGCGCCTTTTTGTCTCTGAGAATAGCTCGGAATCCGCTTGTATCGTCTTCTATCGTTTATCCGCGTTTCCCAGAACCTCCGCGTCTTTGCCGGTATGGGCCTTCACGGCATCGAGAATGTGGATGTATTCATGCTTATCCATGCGCAGGACGAACGACTTCGGGATGTCGCCTTCGCGGAAGTCAATCTCGAGCCAATGACTTTTTGATTTGGTCAACATGACAATGGCACCCACTCCGATGGCGGCCGAGAAGATGGACTCCTCATTGACGCGGTGCTTCTTGGTGTATTCGTAAGAGAACTTGTAGATCTCATCGTAAGGAATGCTAATGGTGGTGCCCTTGGCGGGCTGTACCTCGACGGCCTTGTGGTCGTCGCTGAAAGTCAGGACAGCCTTGGTTTGTCTCCCTTTCGAGTCTGGCACGGCAACGCGGCTGAAGGAGGTTTCCTCGGCAAGGCCGAAGGTTGCGACGGCGAGGATTACGAGAAGAACAGAAATGATTCTTTTCACGGTCTTGAAAGTATATCGAAAGCCGAATCATCGCGCAGAATTGGCGGGTGCCCCATTTCTGGCGTTCTTTGCCAAAAGCTTGCCCGAAGAACGTCGAAGGGTAGGGATTCCATATGCGGCCCCTGGTTGAAAACTGACGGCGGAGGCCCCTTCCACTAGAATCAAGCCTTTATCCGTCGAACGCCCATGGCCTTGAGAGAGTCGGAAGCGATCGTGCTGCGCAGCTATCCGCTGCGCGAGGCCGATCTGCTGGTCACGCTATTTACGCGCGCGGAAGGCAAAGTCCGGGGCGTTGCGCGGTCGGCCAAAAAGTCGAAGCGGCGATTCGGCGGAGCCCTCGAGCCGCTAACGTATGTGCGCGCGTTCTACGACGTCCACGAGCGGCAGGAGTTAGTGCGACTCGATGCCTGCGAGGTGCTGGAGTCTCCCATGGCTTCGGAGGTGAGTTATGCGCGGGCGGTTGCCCTGGGCCACATCGCCGAATTGCTCGACGAACTGTTGCCCGACCGCGAGGCCAATGACGCTATCTTTCGACTGACACTTTCGGTGCTGCACGTCCTGACCGGCCCGGAGGTGTGGATGCCGGTTACGTATTTCGAATTGTGGTTGACCCGCCTGGTCGGTTTTCTGCCAGAATTGACGGAGTGCATTGTCTGCGGCCGCAGCCTGAACGGCAGTCGCGCCTATTTTCACGCGCTGGCGGATGGGCTGATGTGTCCCGACGACAAGCGCCTGGCGTCGTCCGAGATTTCCAGCGAGTCGCGGACGCTGGCCGCGCAAATGTTTCGCGCGCCAGTGGAAAGATTCGCTGAGATGCGGTGGCCGAAGTCGCAGGGTGCCGACCTGCGAAAATTTCTGATTCAAATTCTGCAGCGTCATATTGAGAAAAAGCTGGTTACGGCGGGGATGCTGGAGAAGGGCGGATTCTAGTGTCCAGATCAAATCCCAACCCGGTTTCGAAAACAGTGGAGAAACAAGGGTGGCCAAACGCTTCGATGCTGTCATAACTTTACGCCACGAGGATCATGATGACGGACGAATGGGGAAGAAGGCTTTTCACGATCGGCGCTATCTTCCTGTTACTGCTGGGAATGGTGCACGCCCTATCGCTGTTCAAGACGCCGGTTCCGGCGAATGATACCGAGCGGCAGTTGTTGGGCCTGATGTCCGACTATCAATTCAATGTCATGGGGTCGATGCGCAGCATGGACAACTTCCTGCGCGGGTTCAGCATTTCGTTCATGCTGGCGGCGCTCGTCATGGGAGCGGTCGGAGTGGTCCTCGGCCGCGAGCGCGCCGGATTGCTGAAGCGAGTGGCCCTTGTCAATACGATCTGGCTGGCCACCATGACCGCCGTTTCTTTCCATTATTTTTTCGTAATGCCCACTTCATTTCTGGCAATCGCGTTGCTGATTTTTACGCTGGCTTGGCTGAACCTTCCGCAATCGGTTAGCTGACGGCTGCGGCCTGCTTCCATTACAATCGTGGATTAACCTGCCAGCTCCGGCTGCGCTGTAGGAGTCCGAATAACCACTCGCATTCTGGGGTTGTGAGCTAAGAGCCGAATTTGAATCCATCCTCCTCCAATCCGTTGACATTTCAGGAACTCATCCTGCGCCTGCAGACATTCTGGGCGCAGCGCGGATGTGTGCTGCAACAGCCCTACGAAGTGGAAGTTGGTGCAGGGACCATGGCGCCGGAAACTTTTCTCCGCGTGTTGGGCCCGAAGCCTTACAAGGTGGCGTATGTGCAGCCATCGCGGCGTCCGGCGGACGGGCGCTATGGGGAGAATCCGAATCGGCTGTTCAAGCACATGCAGTTGCAGGTGATCCTGAAGCCTCCGCCGGAGAACGTGCAGGAGTTGTACCTGGAGTCGCTGCGAGCGATCGGGATCGACCTGCGCCAGCATGACATCAAGTTCGAAGAGGATAATTGGGAAGCTCCTACGCTGAGCGCGTGGGGTGTGGGCTGGCAGGTCATGCTTGACGGCTTGGAGGTCACGCAGTTCACCTACTTCCAGCAGTGCGGCGGCGTCGATCTGTTCCCGATTTCGGCGGAACTAACCTATGGCTTGGAACGCATTGGCGCGTTTCTGCAGGATGTGGATTCGATTTACGACATTGTCTGGGCGCGCGATCCGGAGTCGGGCAGCGTGGTGAAGTATGGCGATGTGCGGCTGGCCGATGAGCTGCAGTTTTCGGTGTATAACTTCGAGGCAGCCGATGTCGAGAAGGCTTGGAAGCATTTTGCGTTGTACGAGGCGGAGTGCAAGACATTGGTGGAAAAGTATGGGGCGATGATGGGGAATCAAAGTCCCCGACCTGTCTCTCCCAGCGACGGAGAGACGGGTCACCCAGATGTTGTTCGAGATAAGTTGCGATTTCCGCTGCTTGCCGCGTACGACCTATGCCTGAAGTGCTCGCACCTGTTTAACATTCTCGATGCGCGTGGGGCGATTTCGGTGACCGAGCGCGTCGGGGTGATTGCACGCGTGCGGGCGCTGGCCGTTGGCATTGCGAAAGCCTGGGTGGATCAGCAGAAAAACGATCCGCCGAAGAGTGACGATGCTACCTCGTCGGAGAACTCCGACGAGCCTGAACCTGTGGGCGCGAAGAAGTCGAAGAGGGAGAAATTGGTTCCGGCGACTGCTTAACCCTAAACAGGTCTGTCCTCCCGAAGGGTCCTTCGACTCGGCTCCGTTCAGGATGACAATTTGGTTTGTGATTGTGGTCGCTACGCCGTAACTTCAAACTAGGGATCATAGAAGAATTCCTGCATGCCAGACTTCTTACTTGAGATCGGATGCGAAGAGATTCCGGCGCGAATGATCGCCACGGCGTCCAAGGAGTTGCGCGAACGCGTCGCAGCGCTGCTGCGTCGCGAGCGGTTGTCGGGCGGTGAGATCATGCATTTTGATACGCCGCGGCGTCTGGCGGTGATGGCGTCCGGTATCGCCTCTGCGCAGGCCGATGTGGTCGAACAGGTCACCGGACCTTCGCTAAACGTCGCTTATAAAGATGGTCAGCCGACGCCCGCGGCGCATGCCTTTGCGAAAAAAGCTGGCGTGGACGTGACCAAGCTGGAGAAAGTTACTACTGCCAAGGGCGAGTACCTGGCGGCGAAGGTGACAAAAAAAGGTCGCAGCGCGGCCGAGATTCTTGCTGAAGGCCTGCCCAAAGAACTGTCCACGATTTACTGGCCCAAGAATATGTATTGGCGGAAGCCGAACGAACGGTTCGTGCGTCCGGTGCGCTGGCTGGTCGCGATGCTCGATGGGGAAACGATTCCTCTGGAGTTTGACGGGATCCGGGCGGGAACGATTTCACATGGGCACAGGATTCTGTCGGACGGTGGCGTGACCATACCGCGGGCGGGACCGGCGTACGTGGAGTCTCTGCGAGCGGTCAAGGTTTTGGGACGTGGGGAGCGCGAGCACCAGATTCGCAAAGCGCTCGACGCGGCGACCCGCGCCATTGCGGGCGCACGCTGGCGTGAGGATGCGGGGCTGCTCGACACTGTGGTGAATCTAACCGAGTTTCCGTCGGCAATTCTGGGAGGTTTCGATCCGCAGTTTCTGGCGCTGCCTGAGGAAGTGTTGGTCACCGTGATGCGCGATCACCAGAAATATTTCGCGGTGCAAGGTGCGGATGGCAAACTGGCGCCGTATTTTCTGGCCGTACTGAATACCGATGGCGATCCAAAGGGGCTGATCCGCCACGGAAACGAACGTGTTTTGCGGGCGCGCTTCAACGATGCGCGGTTCTTCTGGGAAGCCGATCAAAAGAAATCCTTGCTGGAACGGTTGGATTCGTTGAAGAATGTGACCTTTCAAAAAGATTTAGGGAGTTACTTTGATAAGACGCAGCGCGTACAGCGCTTGTGCAGTTGGCTGAGCGAGATCCTCAAGCAGGGGGGGATAACGGTGCGGCCGGGGGTGATCCACAAGGCGGCTTGCCTGTCTAAGACCGACCTGACGACGGAACTGGTGAAAGAATTCACCGAACTGCAGGGAATTGTGGGCGGGCTGTATGCGCGCGCTCAGCAACTGGATCCCACGTTGCCCGAAGCGACACGGCTTGCCATTGCAGATGCGGTTTACGATCATTACAAGCCGGAGTCGACCGACGACGATGTGCCGAGGTCAATCGAAGGCGGGCTACTTTCCATCGGCGACAAGGCGGACACAATTGCCGGGATGTTTGCCCTTGGCTTGCTGCCCAGCGGATCTAAGGATCCGTTTGCGCTGCGGCGGCAGGCCAACGCGATCGTGAAGGTAATTGCGGAGAAGAAGCTGCCGTTGGGCTTGGGTGAACTCATGCGGGACGCGCGTTCGGGATATCAGCGCTCTGAAGCCGAGAAGAAGTTCGTAGGCGAAGAAAAGTTTTCTGAGTCGGTCGCCACGTTCTTTTATGAGCGCCTGGAGTTCTACCTGAAGGACGTGTGCGGATATGCGTATGATGTGGTGAAAGCGGTGCTGGGAGCGAATGCAGAAGATGTTGTGGATGCGGTGCAGCGGGCTGAGGCGGTGAAACAAGTTTTGCATATGGCTGAATTCCAGGCGATTGGCGCGGCTTGCAAGCGCATGCGGAATATACTGAGGCAAGCTGCGGAGAAGGGAATTGAGCCAGCCGCGCAGTTTGAATATTTGCCGGAATCTGCCGACGAAGAAAAGACGTTGATGGCATACCTGGAACGGACAGGCTCGCGGGTGGAAGCGCTTCGCGCTCGTAAACAATACTTGGAGGCGTTGCTGCTACTCGCTACGGCTCAGGAACCGATCGACAGCTTTTTCGACAAGGTGATGGTGATGGTCGAAGATCGGCGGGTGCGGGCGAATCGGTTGGCCTTGCTGCGAACCTTGCTGAAGGAGTTCTCGACGATCGCGGATTTTTCGGAGATCGTTACCGAAGCAAAGTCGTAAGAAACTCGGCCGTCCCTATGGTCCTTGTTTCTGATTTGGTGGTTATATCCACGCTGAAGCAATGGGCTAGTTTCTCCAAACTCCTTCGGGCTGAAGGGTTGAAGCACAGAGATTGATTGAGGCGCAGCGTTGCAGCGCTGAACCACCCAAAAATAGCAGGAGAAGATCTGAACTTAATTCGCAAATCCCGACGCAAAGGACTCATCTATGGCGACGATTACTCTCCCCGAGGTTGAAGCGCAGGAAACAAAGAAGACCACAACCAAGTATGTTTACTTTTTCGGCGGCGGCAAGGCCGACGGCAACGGCAAAATGAAGGATGTGCTCGGCGGCAAAGGCGCCGGACTGGCCGAGATGACCAATGCCGGACTGCCCGTGCCTCCGGGATTCACGATTCAGACCGAGGCTTGTCGGGAGTACATGGGAAGTGGCAGCGTGTCGAAAGAAGTTGATCGACAGATGGACGAGGCGCTGGCGAAGCTGGAGGCGCTGCAAGGGCAGAAGTTGGGCACGGGCGAAAACCCGCTGCTGGTGAGCGTGCGTTCGGGCGCGAAGTTCTCCATGCCCGGGATGATGGACACGATTCTCAACCTCGGGTTGAACGACAAGAGCGTGGAGGCGCTGGCCAGGCGCAGCAACAATCCGCGGTTTGCCGCTGATTCCTATCGACGGCTCATCCAGATGTTCGGCAACGTAGTGCTCGACATCGAGAAGGCGGCGTTCGATGAAGTGTTCGACGCCAAGAAGAAACAGAAGAAGACCAAACTCGACACCGATCTCGACGCCAAGGCTCTCGAGGAAGTGATTGTGGATTACAAGAAGGTGGTGAAGAAGCATGCCAAGCGTGACTTCCCGCAGGATCCCCGCGAACAGCTGGTAATGGCGCGTGACGCGGTATTCCGCTCCTGGCAGAACGACCGCGCCAAGCACTATCGCCGTATCAATAACATCGACGACCTGCTCGGGACCGCGGTCAATGTGCAGGCCATGGTGTATGGCAACCTTGGCGACACCAGCGGAACGGGCGTGGGGTTCACGCGTAATCCGGCGACGGGCACGAAAGAGTTTTATGGCGAATTTTTGATGAATGCGCAGGGCGAAGATGTGGTTTCGGGCGTGCGCACGCCGGTGCCGATTCTCGAACTGCAGAAGATCATGCCGGACGTCTACGACCAGCTTCGCGAAATCACCACGCGGCTGGAGAAGCATTACAAAGACATGCAGGATTTTGAGTTCACCATTCAGGACGGCAAGCTCTACATGCTGCAAACCCGCAATGGCAAACGCACCGGACTAGCCGCCGTGCGCGTCGCGATTCAGATGGTAGAAGAAGGGCTGATCACGAAGGAAGAAGCGATCTTCCGCGTTGAACCGAATCAGCTGTATGACTTCCTTGTGCCGCGGCTCGATGAGAAGAGCACGAAGGTGGAAGTCCTTGCCACTGGATTGCCGGCTTCGCCCGGAGCCGCCGTCGGGCGAATTGTCTTCACCGCCGATGAAGCGGTGAAGATGGCGGGACACGACACTACCAAGAATCCTGTGATCCTGGTGCGCGCCGAAACGACTCCCGAAGATATTCATGGCATGGAAGTCGCGAAGGGCATTCTGACTTCGCGCGGCGGCATGACGAGTCACGCTGCCGTTGTGACCCGCGGCATGGGGAAGTGCTGTGTGGCGGGTGCGGGCGACATCGATGTCAACGAAAAATCTCGCGAGATGAGGGTGAAGGGCCAGACGTTCAGAGAAGGAGACTGGATCTCGCTGGATGGAACGACCGGCCGGGTGATCAAAGGAAAACTGGGCACGCTGGATCCTTCGCCGGACGATCCCGAGCTGCAAAAGTTCATGCAGTGGGCCGATCCGCATCGCAAAATGAAAGTCCGAGCCAATGCGGATATTCCTCGGGACGCAATTCAGGCGCGGGCTTTTGGAGCGGAAGGGATCGGGCTCTGCCGCACCGAGCATATGTTCTTCGGCGAAGACAAGATTCGACACATGCGCGCCATGATTCTGGCGGATAACGAGAAAGACCGGCGGTCCGCACTCAAGAAATTGTTGCCGCTGCAGCGTAAAGACTTTGAAGGAGTCTTCAAGGCGATGGACGGTTTGCCAGTTACGATCCGCACCCTCGATCCGCCGCTGCACGAGTTCCTGCCGCGCCGCGAGGACTTGATGGTGGAAATTGCCACGCTTCCCCACGCCGATGCGAAAGAGAAAAAAGCGCTGGTGGCAAGATATTCCGACTACGGGGCGAAGGGTGTCGGCGATCTGAAGAAGCTCTTGCCCACGCTGCTGGCCCGAGTGGAGCAGTTGCACGAGTTCAATCCCATGCTCGGGCACCGCGGATGCCGGCTCGGCATCACCTATCCGGAGATTACGGAGATGCAGGCGCGGGCTATTTTTGAAGCCGCGGTCGAAGTCTCGAAAAAGGGTGTGAAGGTGCTGCCCGAAGTCATGATCCCGCTGGTGGCCACGGTGAAGGAGATGGCGAACCAGGCGGCCATCGTTCGTCGCGTGGCGGAAGAAGTATTTAAAGAGAAGGGAACGAAAGTCGAGTATATGGTTGGAACGATGATCGAATTGCCGCGCGCGGCCCTGGTCGCCGACGAGATTGCCAAAGAGGCGGAATTCTTCTCATTCGGTACGAACGATCTGACGCAGACCACCTTTGGCTTCTCGCGCGACGACGTGAACAAGGTGCTGCCGACCTATCTGGCCGAGGGCATCCTGAAACAGGATCCGTTTGCAGCGCTCGATCAGGAGGGTGTCGGACAACTGGTGAAGATGGCGACGGAGCGGGGGAGAAAAACACGGCCTTCGCTCAAGGTCGGAATCTGCGGAGAACACGGCGGCGAGCCGTCGTCGGTGGAATTCTGCTATCGCACCGGTTTGAACTACGTATCGTGCTCACCGTTCCGAGTGCTGACGGCGCGATTGGCGGCGGCGCAGGCGGCCGCGGTTGAGACGCTGCAGGTCGAAGGCGGAAGAACGAAATGAAAACCGCAGGGGACGCGGCGTGCGCTCCATGCTGTCACCGGCGACGAGGTGAAGATCGAGGACGGCTACAAGATTGAGCGATTGGTCAAAAAACCAATGTCTTCGTCCTACCTTCAGCCCGTCAAGCCATCCGCTCTTCGCCCCGGCGATGCCGTGGGCATCATCGCACCCGCCAGTAACATCAAGCGGACTGACTTGGATGCGGGATGCGAGGCCTTGCGGCGCGCAGGATACCGTCCGTTTTATTTCGACTCGGTTGCGGAGAAAGATCTTTACTTTGCCGGATCGGTCGAGCGAAGAGCGCGCGAGTTAGAAGAGATGTTCCTGCGCGACGATGTGCGCGCGATCGTCTGTGCGCGCGGCGGGTATGGCGCGAACTATCTGCTGAAAGCTCTTGATCTGGAAAAGATCAAAGAGCATCCCAAGATTTTCGTTGGCTATAGCGACATCACCACACTCCTGACGTACTTTTGCGATATCGCCGGATTTGTCACTTTCCATGGTCCGATGGCAGCCAAGGATTGGGCGCACGCAGACGGTGTGGACGTGGCATCGTGGGAGGCGGCGGTCTCAGGCACGGTGGGGTGGGATGTGGCTCTGGGCGCGGAAGTCAGCGGATTAGTCGAAGGCGAGGCCGAGGGCGTCTTGTATGGCGGATGCCTCTCGATCCTAGTCGCTTCGCTGGGGACGCCATACGAAATCAAAAGTGCCGGCACGATTCTGTTCCTGGAAGATCTCGCCGCCAAGCCCTATCAGATCGATCGTATGCTGATGCAATTGAAACTGGCCGGGCATCTCGATGCGGTACGCGGTATTGTCTTTGGAGAAATGATCGACTGCGTGCAGACCGTCAATCAGGACTACACTCTGCAGGATGTGATTACCCGCATCGTCGGTGACTTGCGAGTGCCCGTCGCCTTTGGCGTTCGGTCAGGGCACGTCTCCTCAAACAACATCACGCTTCCATTTGGAGTGCGGGCAAAACTGGCGGTGCGGGATGGTCGAGTAGCCCTCGGTATATTGGAATCAGCCGTTAACCCTTGAAGATGGCGTCTGGGTTGCGCTGCGGCTTTTCGCTGCGGTAGCGAGATGAACAAAACAAAACACATTCACCTAATTGGTATATGCGGCACAGCTATGGCTTCCCTGGCGGGAATGCTGAAGCAGCGCGGATTTCATGTCACCGGCTCCGACGCCGCAGCGTATCCGCCAATGTCGGAATTTCTGCGCGAGTTGGACATTCCCGTGGCGCAGCCGTTCGCGGCGCGGAATCTTGACCCGCGGCCGGATCTGGTGGTTGTCGGCAACGCCATGTCGCGGGGCAATGTGGAACTAGAGGAAGTTCTCGACCAACGAATTCCCTTCTGTTCTTTGCCGCAGTTGTTGCACGATGAATTCCTACGCGGCAAGGAAGTGCTGGTCGTGGCTGGAACGCACGGCAAAACCACGACCACGTCCATGCTGGCATGGATCTTCCACTCCGCCGGACTGCAGCCGTCATTTCTGATCGGGGGAATTGCCGAAAATTTTGGTTCGAGTTTTCAGCTCGGCGCAGGTTCACACTTCATTCTGGAAGGCGACGAATACGACACCGCTTTTTTCGACAAAGGACCCAAGTTCCTGCATTACTTTCCGGACTCAGTGATTCTGACTTCGATCGAGTTCGACCATGCCGACATTTACAAAGATCTGGATGCGGTCGAAACTGCATTCAAGCGTCTGGTGAATCTCGTCCCGCGGCGCGGACGAATCGTGGCCTTCGATGGCTTCGCCGAGGCCGCGGATAGCCCTAGTATGGAGCGCTGTTTGGCGAAGACCTTCTGCCCCGTCGAGCGCTACGGTGCCGGACCGCGTACGAGCTGGAGGGTCATGAACCTGCGCCTCGAACCGACGCGTACTTCCTGGACCGTTCTGCACGACGCCCAACCCTGGGCCGAGTTGGAGTTCGCTCTTGCAGGAGAGTACAACGTATGGAATGCCACGGCGGCGGCCGCGCTCGCGGCTCGCTGCGGCGTTCCGAAAGACGCAATCGCCGAGGCATTGAAAACTTTCAAGAGCGTGAAGCGTCGACTCGAAGTAAAGGCGCAAGTGAACGGCATTACAATCATCGACGACTTTGCCCACCATCCCACCGCGATTGCCGGAACCTTGAAGGCGCTGCGAGCTCGCTACCCGGAAGCGCGACTATGGGCGATTCTGGAGCCGCGCTCCAACACCCTGCGTCGCCGCGTTCTGCAGAGTGACTTGGCGCGCAGTCTGGCGCAGGCCGACGAAGTGGTCGTGGCCGGAGTATTCCGCTCGGAAGCGGTCCCGGAAAACGAACGCCTCGAATTGCCGGCGCTTGCCGCAGAGATCGAGCGAAATGGCCGACGGGCGCGACTTCTGGCAGATGCGGACGCAATCGTCGAGATTCTTGCTCCTGAAATGCGAAGTGGCGATGTCGTGGCGATTCTGTCCAATGGCGGTTTCGGAGGAATTTATGAAAAGCTGCCGGCGCGCTTGCGGGAATTGGCGGGGAAGCGATGAATTTGTTTTCCAGACTGGGCCGCACTCTGCGGCGGGCGCTGTGCCTGGCAATACTCGCGCTGTCGTCCGCGTCGATCGCGCAGTCACCCGCCTCGCTCACGTATAGCATCTCCCTGTTATCCCCCGAGCAGCACCTGGTCGAGGTGCAGATCTTTTTACCTGAGGGAACGGCGCAGAGCGAACTACAGCTTCCGGTTTGGAATGCGCTTTATCAGGTTCGCGACTTTGCCCAGTACGTGAACTGGGTTCGCGCGAAAGATCGTTCCGGCCATCCGCTCGCCGTGAGAGAACTCAATCACAGCCGCTGGCAGATTCAAGGCGCGGAGCGTGGAGCGATCGTGGAGTATCAAATGTATGTCGACGCGCCCGGACCCTTCAACGCGCAGTTGAACACTCATCATGCCTTCTTCAATCTGGCGCAAATTCTGATGTATCCGGTGGATGGGCGCTCGGCCGCGTTGAACGTGCGTTTCAGCCATATTCCTGAAGGATGGCGCATTGCCACTCCGCTAGCGTCTTCCTTTTCCGGCGAGGAGTTCACCGCGGCGAACTACGATCGCCTGGTCGATTCTCCGGTCGAGATCGGCAAGTTTCAGGAATCTGATTTCGACGAGGGAGGCGGCCACTATCGCGTCATTGTCGACGCCGACTCCGGGGATTTCGACCTGGCAAAGATTGTTGCCACGCTCCATAAGATTGTTGCCGCAGCTACCAGTTGGATGAATGACCGACCTTTCGAGACCTATACGTTCTTTTATCACTTCCCGCGCGGGCCGGCGGGTGGGGGTATGGAACACGCTTTTTCGACGGCAATCGATGTGAATGCCGAGGTGATGAGGCAGTCTCTGGACGCCCTGACGAGCGTCACGGCGCATGAATTCTTCCATCTGTGGAACGTCAAGCGCATTCGCCCGCAGACGCTCGAACCGATCGACTACACCAAAGAAAATTACACGCGGGCGCTATGGTTCTCGGAAGGCGTCACCAGCACCGCCGAAGGGACAATTCAGTTGCGGGCCGGCCTGCTTGACGAAGAGCAGTATCTGTACCGGCTCGGCGAACAGATCACGGAACTGGAGCGGCGACCGGCGCATCTCACGCAGTCGGCGGAAGAGTCAAGCCTGGATGCCTGGCTCGAGGGCTCCGGTTATTACCGCCGCGCGGACCGCAGCGTGTCCTATTACAACAAAGGCGAACTGCTCGGCGTCATGCTCGACCTTGCGGTGCGTGAAGCCAGTCACGGACAGGCCTCGCTTCGGGAAGTGCTGCAATGGATGAATGACAATTACGCAAAGAAGGGCCGATTCTTCAACGATTCCGCAGGCGTTCGCGAGGCCGCGGAGGCTGTCAGTCACTCCGATTTAGGAGCGTTCTTTACGAAGTATGTTGCTGGAACTGAGGAGATTCCGTGGAATGATTTCTTGCGCTCCGTCGGTTTGCGAGTGGAAGTTGTCCCGAATACCGTAACCGATGCGGGCTTCACCGCATCGCGCAACTTCGATGGCCCCATGTCGGTGAACGCAGTGACATCCGGCAGCGAGGCCGAGCACGCTGGTTTGCAAGCCGGCGACACGATTATTGAACTGCAGGGCAAGCCCGCCGGGCAGGAGTCTCGGGAGGAGTTAACCCGGCTGAACGTTGGCGACACTCTCACCGTGAAGGTTCGATCCCGGCGCGGCGGTGATCGCGAACTGAAGTGGAAGGTCGGCAGCCGTCAGGAAGTCTCCTATGAGGTGAAGAACCTCGACCAGGTCACCGACCAGCAGCGGGCGCGCCGCACCGCGTGGCTGAAAGGTGAAGCGCAGAGCGCCATGGAAAATTCAGGGGTTGCGGGAACCGCAAAATGATCCGCACGATCCTCATGCTGATCTTCTGGGCGCTGGCAGCTCCGGTGGCTGCGCTCATCGGGTTCCCCGCCAGCGTCATCATGAGCGACGTCCGCGTCCTGTATCGCCTGTTCATGTGGGGCGCATGGGCGGGGGTGTGGATCACGGGCGTACGAGTCGAAACCGTCGGACTCGACCAGTTCGACCACTCGCGCAGCTACATCTTTATGACGAATCATGTTTCCAACCTCGATCCGCCGATTCAAATCCCGCTGATTCCCCGCCGCACCTCGGTCATGGTGAAAAAAGAGCTATTCAAAGTTCCAATTCTCGGTCGCGCCATGCGAATGGGATCGCTGGTGCCCGTCGACCGCGGGAATCGCGACGCCGGCATCGAGGCCGTCCGCGCGGCGAAGTTAGTCGTGGGGCAGGGGCTCAACATGACCATCTATGTGGAAGGCAAACGGTCGTTCGACGGCAAGCTGCTGCCGTTCAAGAAGGGTCCGTTCTATCTGGCCATGGAGTGCGGGGTTCCGGTCGTTCCCGTAACGATCGTGGGGACGCACTACACGATGCCGAAGGCAAGATTTTCCATTCGACCAGGAATGGTGAAAGTAATCTTTCATCCGCCGATCGATCCGAAGGATTTTGGGAGCCGCGATTGCCTGATGGAAAAAGTGCGTAGCGCGATCGACAGCGGCTTGCCGGAACAATATCGTCAGCCACTATCGGCGCCCGCCGACGGCAGGGAGCCGCAGGGCGGGACAGCATACGCCTGAAGATTTCTCTGTGAATCGTAGCCTGCCCGGAGCGGAGTCGAAGGGTGCCTCTATGGTTATTGTTTTGGAGTTTTGGCCCGTACAGCGCGCGCGATGTCGGGAAGTTTCGGCAGGATCGCGGAATATTTCAACCACAACTTGTGATCGACGGCGGGAGCGCCGCTGACCAGCGCGCCCGCCGGGATGTCATGCGCAACTCCACTCTGGGGCGTGACGATTGCTCCTTCCCCGACCTTGCAATGCCCGACGACGCCGACCTGCCCGGTAAGAATCGCCCGGTTTCCGATCTCGGTCGATCCCGCAAGTCCTACCTGCGCGCACAGAAGGACGTCTTCGCCGACCTGCGACCCGTGCCCCACTTGCACCAGATTGTCGACTTTCACGCCGCGTGCGATGTGGGTTTCGCCGACGCTGGCGCGATCGATGCAAGAGTTGGCCTGCACTTCCACGTCGTCTTCAATCACCACCGGTGCGGGTTGCGGAATCTTGTGCCAGTGTCCTTCCGCCGCTTTCGCGAATCCGAACCCGTCGGCCCCGATGACCACGCCGTTCTGGAGCAGCACGTTATTACCGACCCGGCAGTTCTCGCGCACTATGGCGTGCGCATGCGCGAAAAAATTGTCGCCGATCTTCACTCCGCGATAGATAACGACATGCGCCAGCAGCACCGCATTCGCCCCCATCTCGACATTCTCGTCGATGACCACGTAGGGCCCGATGTGCGCGTTTGCCCCGATTCGTGCACTGGCGTGAACGACTGCGGTGGCGTGCACACCGGGCACATAGCGCAGAGGTGGATAAAACAGTTCGAGCGCTCGAGCGAACGTCAGATAAGGATCTTTGGCGCGCAACATGGCCGCGGCAATAGCGGGGAAATCCTCGCCCACAATTACAGCCGAAGCCTGGGTCGAGCGCGCCGCCGCTGCATACTTGGGATTCGACACGAACGTGAGTTCCCCGGGTCCGGCCTGTTCAATGCCGTTGAGGCCGGTGATTTCGGTGTCCGGGGAACTGTTTTCGAGGCGTACGCCGAGAGCGGAAGCAATCTGAGAGAGTTTCATGGTGATGGAATGGAATGCGAGTCAATCGTACACCAGGCCCGTTCGTGGCGGACGCAGCGCGTCTCGATCGATCGGAGAGAGGAAGGACGAACGGCTGCCGGCGCGGTCGATGGTGAAATCGGCCGCACCGCGTTTACGGGTTCACATTTAAGGTAAAAGTGGCACTATGTGTCAGCGGCCCGCTCGTAGCTGTCACCGTTATGGTGAACGCACCTGTCGGCGTCCCCGTTACGACATTGAAATTCACCGGAGCCGACGCGCCGCCGCCAGGCGTGGGGTTCGTTACTACTACCGGATAGCTGCCTGCCGTGGCCAGGTCAGTAGGCGTGAGCGAAATCGTTAGCTGCGACTCGCCCGCGTATGTGGTGGTATGGGCCAGATTGTTATAAGTAACCGTAGAGCCGCTTACGAAGCCTGATCCCGTAACGATTAGGAGTTGCGACCCGGAACCGGCTGCCTGGTCGGTGGGAGATAACGACGTAATTGACGGAACGGGATTGTTAGTGACTTGCCCGCTGCCTCCACCACCTCCGCAACTGGGAATTGTGAGCAACAATGCGAGAGTCAGGAGCGCCGAAAGCGCTCCACGCCGCCGCCATGCTGGAACCGCAATCAGGCAAATCCCGAGCAAAGGAAGCATCGCAATGGCCGCCCAACCGATTCGGTAGCTGTCCGCAGCAGCGCGGCGTCGCAGTTGGCCAATCGGTGTCGTAGTGACCGTCAGCGTAGTCGCGCCGAATCCTGTGACTTGCGCTGGATTGAAGCTGCACATCGTCTCCGCAGGCAAGCCCGAGCAGCTGAAGTTGCTCACGGTACCGTTAAACGCTCCCTCGTCCCCGATGTTCACTCCTATCGTTTGTGACTGTCCTTGCGAGGCCGTAACCGAATATGGACTCATTCCAATCGTGAAATCGTTCACGTTAACGTAATCCGGGCTTCCGTTTGTCGCCGGATAGTTGGTGTCACCGCTATATTGCGCTACCACCACGGTTTGCGTAGTTGCCACAAAGCTCACGGAAGCTTGGCACGCATAATTTCCGGAGCTGTCAGTCGTGCTTGCACAGGCCGTTGGTCCTCCCAGGACGGCGCCAGTCCCCAAAACGGTAAACGTGATGGTTCCGGTGGGATAGACCTGCTTATTCATTGCGTCGACAACCGCGGTCACAGTCGCCGTAGATCCTGGGTTTACATTCTCCACGAGCGGGCTGTAATTGATTAGCGGTTGCGGGTATTGCGCAAGGATCTGCGTTGTCGACGAGGTAGCGGGTGCGTAGTTTCCATCACCGCTGTAGGATGCTGAAATCGAGTAGCTGCCTGCCTTCATGATAGGCGGATTTGGAGTTGTGAACCCAGCGTCCAGGAAGGCGACGGGAGGAGATCCAGTTCCGGCTCCTCCCGCGTAATTTGTAGTCCCCGCCAGGGGGCTACCGTTTAACAGAAATGTTACCGTCCCGGTGGGAGCCGCTCCAGAGCTTTCCGATTGAAGTTTCGTCGTCGCGTTGAATGCGTAGCCAAGAGAGTAGTTCAGAACCGTGGGCGCGCTCAATTGTGTCGCCGCAGGCGTAATAGTAATCGTGCTCGTTGACGTATTTGCATTGAAACTGTCATCACCGGCATATGCTGCTTTTATTGAATCCGTACCACCGGGAAGTTGAACCGTCTGGTCTTCGAAATAGCCGTAACTATTCAGCGTGTAAGTTCCGGCGTCGAGTGCGCTGCCGTTATTGGTCAGGGCGACGGTCCCAGTCGGACAGGCGGTCGCGCCCGAAGTGGCAACTGGAGCACACATCTGTCCCGCCGAATTCTCTACGTTCACGCGCAGGATGTATGGACTTCCATAGGTGGCCGTGGTTGTGTTTTTGCTGAGAATGTTTCCGTTGGAATCGAACGTCACCAGGAAAGCTTGCGGCTGACTGTTCTCTTTGCTGACCGTCACGCTGACTGGACTGGAATAGCTGCCGCCGTAGGTGCCGTCGCCGCCATAATGCGCGATCACATTGTAGGTGCCGCCCGGCAGTTGACTGGTAGTCGTGCCCGCAGCCGTCGTACCGCTGCTCAGAGTGAAAGCATCGATGGCCTTGCCAGTCGTCGTGCCAGTTCCGGTGCTGACCAGGAGGGAAGCGGCGCCGGTGGCGCCACTAGGCGTGACGCCGATGTTCACCGGGACGGCGGTCCCATGCGTTACGCTGACAGAATTGCCGAAATTTAACTGCAAGCTGGAGGACGTGGCAGTAAAGCTGGCCTTCGTCCAATTGTTCACCAGGTTGGCAGCATCCACCGAGCCCAGGCCGGTAGCTAGATCGTATCCCGTGGTGGTGCTGTAACCAGAAAGCACTCCGTAAGTATCGCCCGGGGTTGCTACCGTGCAATTAGGAGTACCAGCGATGCAAGGCATGGCGATGGTTGAGCCGGCAGGGACATCGTGAAAGGCGTTCGCTTGTTTGAGAACTAACTTGTACAGAGCGAAGCCGGGAACACCTTGAGGTATGCCGGTCTTCTGGTTCACTAGAGACATGATTCCGGCGAATGCGGGCGATGCGACCGAGGTTCCCCCGTATCCAGCAAAATCGTTCAAGTCGCAAACACCGCCGGTCTGATCTTGTTGGCAGATTAAATAGAAACTCCCTAGAAACCCATTGCTGGCAAACAGAGAAATGTCGGGAAGGTCGCGCCGATTATCGTTCGGAACCCCGGCCCCGCTTTGCCATGAAGGCTTGGCGTAGCCTTGGTTACAACTCCCTATGGTTTGACTGTTCACCACACAATTGCTCGGGCCGCCGCTGCCGCCCGTTGAGTTCACACCGCCCTCCGCGATCATCTGCGAGTTGTTGCAAGCTCGCTCCGCCGTTGAGCCATATCCGAGCGAAACCGCCAATGCATTGGTGCATGAATTATTCCAAGTGGTTTCTGGAATGTATCCCTTGGCAGATTCCTGGGTTGTGGGATTGTTAGTCGAATTCCAGTAAGTCGTCCACTTGTTGTACTGGTTGAAGTCAGTTCCCCCTACGGCAGCATTGAAAGGGGTGGAAGCAATGCCATTGACATTCAATCCGTATTGCGCGGGTCCGCTGGCATCGTCGCACCCAGCCGCGCCGTTGTCACCGGTGGAAACGAACACACTGATCCCCTGCGCCGCCGCCTGCTCCCATAGGCCGGAATAGAACTGGTTTCCGGCCGTGCCCAGACCGAGTTCGCACTCGCCGTAACTCTCGCTCATTACGGGAGCCAGATTGCTGTCCACAATATAAACTGCAGAGAGATCTATTCCATCGGTAGTCTCAGTCGATTCGGAGGTCACGAAATCGATGACCGCCTGCGGCGCAACCGCGCCCGACCACTGGACATCAATGTCGGCTTCGCCCTCGTCTCCATTAATTCCGGGATCAACCCCGTTCAGGATAATGTTGAGTTTATTCGCGGGAACGCTAACTCCGAACAGCGTCCAGAAGTCAGTTGCATCCTGGGGATTGATGTTGGTTCGTCCGACGATCGCAATCGTTTGTCCGGTTCCGTTGATGCCGCTGTTCCACAGCGGAAGCACGTCATAAATGGCAGCGAAATCGTAAGGGACTACAGCGTAACACTGGGACCCGCCGCAGCCATAACTGTAGTCTGGTTGCGCTGCGCTCAACTGTTTCGTTTTTTCGGAATACCTACCGGCAAAGCTGTTCGTTGGCTTCCTGCGAAAGTCGTGGAGCGAGTCTATCCCCGCTACTGCTGGCGTCAACGCCGTCGGAATCTGTGGGTCGCTGGCGTTCGCCCAGTGCTGCTCGCCGTTGACGATGTATTTGTGGATGGTCGTGTGAAACGCCTGCTGGACCTGGCTGGCCGAGCCTGAGAACTCCAGCACGCTTCGTCCCTTCGTCGAGCCGACTTCGAATCCGTGAGATTGCAACCACGCGGTAATGGTCTGAATGTCGGTGTCGGTCGGCCCAAACTGCTGGCCGAATTGTTCTGGGCTCAACCATTTGTGATAGTTCGGCGAGGCCCTATCCTGCTGATCGTCGAGCAGCTTCCTGAGCGCCGTTTCCTGCTCAGAACTGCGCCTCAGCACCAGCAGCATTCGCTTCATAGGTAGGGTGGCTGGGGCCACGCCCAGATCGGACTCAGGGCGCGCCAGCGGATGCGTGTTGCCCCTCAGCGTGGTGGTTTGTGACTCGTCGACGCTCTCGGTGATTAGCGGACGCGCAGCTGCTTTTTGCAGCGCCGTCTCCGCTGCGGCTTCTTGCGCCACCAGCGGGGCGCTGAGTATCAGGGTGGCGAGGAAGGCGCCGATGAGAATCGAGGGCATGGCAGAGAAGAAACAAATGGTACGCGATCCCGGAATCGCCCGCATGAGACACACCTATGAGCAAGATGAACGACATCCACGAGAGGTCGAACGGCCGGGAGAAGGATGGACCCGCTCGCCCCTAGGCACACTTAGAGCCAGTGTGGAGCTCACAAGCTATATCAAACGCAGTTCGGATTTCAATGCATTTTCAGGAACTTAGAACGTTGCCCCGATTCGGGCGTCGCAACCGATTCGACCCGGTCCGTCGGGCCGGTCAACAGAGCCGGTCAACAGAGATGAGATTTGCTTGTCGGCAAAGGTCTGCCGTGCTGGGTTTTCGCGGACCGTCGAGGCGGCGGTCGCTCCCAGAGTCAGGGGCACGGGGGGCTTACTCTTCAAACATGGGTACTTGCCGCTGATCCTGCGCGCCGCGCCGCTGGCGCCGCGTCGCCCCGATCACTGCTAGCACCGTGAGCGACTCAAGAGCGGTGCGCGGCACAAAGATGCGCTGCGTGTTAGACCGCTGGTCCGGAGGGTTTACCAGAAACCCTTCGGGCGTGGTTTGCGTTAGGTCGGCGGGCATCAGCCCTTCCAGAATCTCGCTGTCTTTAAACCGCAGCCGCACCCACAATCCCTCGGATCGCGGACGAGAGGTAAACGTCTTGCGGGTGAGGGATTCGGAATCCCCGAACTCTCGCACAAAATATACTCCCTTGATCTCGCGCAGCTCCATTGCAATCACGGTGCCTGAAGTATTCAAAAGCTCCAACTTGCCCTCATGAACGAACTGCGCCGGTGCCACATAGCCCGACACTGTGTCTCGGTCCATTTTGCGAACGATCACTTTCTTGTGGGTTGAGGGCATGAAATTAGGCTTCCACGGTTCGGCTTCTGGCCTCGGGAAATCAAATTCGTACGGGACGTTAGACTCGACTGCAGCCGAAAGCCGGTAGCCAGAAGCCGCCTCTGATTCTCGCACCTTTTCGTCGAAAACCACCGGAATCCGCCTTGGCAGTAGCCAAAATGTAAACGGTGTGTTATTTTCTTTAACTTGCCGCAAAGTTTCCACTTTGTATAAGTACTTTGTATTAAGCCACTTGCATCCTAGTGGCTGAGGGGCCACAGGGTGGGGCTCCGAGGACTGTGGAAATCTTGTGGAAAGTTTGGCACGTCCGGCCCCTGCGGGGGCGATTGCTCTTTTGATCGCCCTTGGAATCGGGACCCGACAGCCGCTTGAAAGCGAATGGCTGACTACATTTACACGATGGAAATCCGGCTGACCCCGGACCAACTGAAGGGCGTCGGGCTGGTGCAAGACGTAGCCCGCGCCGCCGGCATGAATCTTTACCTTACGGGCGGCGCCATCCGTGACATCATCAGCGGCTTCACCATCCGCGACCTGGATTTCACCGTTCAGGGCAATCCTCTCAAGCTGCAAAAAGATCTGGAGAAAGCTGGCGCGAAAATTACCGCTGTCGAAGAGGACATGCGGACTGTCTTCATTTCATTGCCCGGCAACGCCCGCGCTGAAATCAGCATGGCGCGCACCGAACGCTTTGAGAAGACTGGCAAGCCTCCGATTGTCACCCCCGCCACGATTCACGACGACCTGCGCCGCCGCGACTTCACCGTCAACGCCATGGCGCTCTCGCTGAACGAGGGGTCGCGCGGCTTGCTCCTGGATCCTTTTAACGGTGTGGCCGATATCGAGACCAAGGTCATCCGTATTCTGCACAACTATTCGTTTCTCGAAGATCCTTCGCGCCTCATCCGCGCCACACGCTTCGCCGCCCGCTTCCACTGGCAACTCGAAGAGCGCGCCCAGGCCCGATATGACGTCGCTAAGGAAAGTAAATACATCGACCACATCTTGCGCTCCTCGATCGGCCACGAGATCGCCGCGCTGGCTCATGAAGATGATCCGCTGCAAGTTGTGAAGATGCTCGAGAAAGAAGGCTGGCTCGAGATTTTGCATGAGCACTGGACCGTCGCCAAAGTCGACACCAACGGCATCAGCCAGCTCATGAAGACGCGGCAGCAGATGGTTGACATGGGATACACGCCCGACGCTGGCCCCGCCGTCATGTACTTCCTGACATCGCATTTCTCCGACAAAGACGTCTCCGACATTCAGAAGCTGATTCCCCGGAAGGATCTGGTCGAAGCCTGGCGCGACATTGAAGATCACGCCAAGACGCTCGCCAAGCGTCTCATGGGCAAGGAGGCGGCCACTCCTTCGCGTACCTGGCAGTTGCTCTCTTCGGCCCGTCCGGAGATGGTGTTGTTCCTGGCTGTGACCGCCAAGCAGCAGTCGGTGGAACAGAAGATCAAGAACTATCTCACCAAGTGGCGTCAGGTGCAGCAGAAGCTTCCTTTGCCGGAAATGACGGAATTGCTCATCACGCCGCAGTTGCCCCAGTATCCGCAACTCGCGCACGACGTCTTCATGTTGTTGCTGGACGGAAAGCTGCGTTCCCGCACGGAGACGCTGAAGTTTCTGAAGCCGTTCGCGCCGCCACCGCCACCGCCGCCGCCGGCGCCTCGACGGGGACGCGCCGCCAAGGTCGCCGCTGAAGCCCCCGCCGCCGCCGCAGCAGCAGCAGTAAAGCCGGGACCGAAAGCGGGCAAGAAGGCGAAAGGTGCCGTGATGACGACTCTGCCCGTCGCGCCGCCGGTGTCACCGCCTGCCAAGACATCAGCCAAGGTGCAGTCGAAAGCCCCCGAAAAATCCAAGCCTGCTAAACCTGCGCCCAAGCCGGTCGCGAAACCGGCAAAGAAGCTGGCTCCTAAGTCCTCAGCGAAACCCGCTCAAGGAAAGAAAAAAAGATAGAGCGATCTTTGCGCAGAGCGAAATTTTGTCTTGCTGCTACTGCGAAACTCGGATTCTGCATTCTGACAGCTGCCGAGCGGACCGAGCTCGGCTGCGCTCTGTGGTGGTTGAAGTAGGTGTCATCTTCCGGGTCCGTTCTTGAATCACCTTCAAGACTTTGGCTCGGGATCGCAGGGAAAAGTGTTTCGCCATCCAGATGCCCGGAGCCACTGAAATTTTCTCTAATTCGAAATAAGCGCCGGGGTGATTGGCCTCGACCGAGCGCTAAATGATGGTGTCAACGTTGTTGTTCTTGTTCTGGCCCATCGCCGAAGCGCACAGGGCAAGAATCAGTGCAAATCGAAAATTCATCATCGAGATCCGTCATAACGAAGAGGGCGGACGGGTGGGCGGCCGGGAGCGAACACTGGCTGGACGTGTCCGATCCGTTTAGCAAGAGAACGAATGGCGTAGCGGTTGTGCTGGCCAATGAAAAGCGGCAATTTTTCTGGACTGGTGGGCTTATAATAGCAATGTATGCGTCGTCTGGTGCCCATCGCGGCGTTCGCCATTTGTCTTGTACTGCCCCTATGGGCGCAGCACGGCGGGGGGCATGCCGCGAGCGGACACGGCGGCTTCAGCGCATCTGGCGGCCACGTTTCTCGTGGCATGCTCTCTGCCTCAGGCACCTCACGCGGTTTTACCCGCGCTCCTGCTTTCTCGCAGCCTTTCTCCCGGCGCACCTTCTCGACGCCTGGGTTGTCGAATCGCCCCTTCTTGCACGATGGATTTCGCGGCTCTCGCCTGCGCGGATTCCGCAACAACTGCTTCGGCTATCCTTGTCGTGGATACGGCTATCCCTGGCTGTACGGTGCCTATTACGATCCTTACGGCTGGGGGGATTCCGGTTCTCCCTATGACGACGACTACGAGCATGACCGAGCCACGGCCAACGATATGAACCAGCAGAGCATTGAAGAACAGCAGATGCTCCGCCAGGAACAGGCCGATGGGGATCGCGATGCCTACGCGCATTCAGTTCGCGTGCCTGGCAACGAGCCGCAGGGAACGACGATCATTCCCGCGACGGTGCTGATCTTCCGCGATCAGCACCAGAAAGAAATTCAGAACTACGCGATCGTGGGCCAGACGCTGTGGAACTTCGCTCCCCAGCACCCGGAAAAGATTCCATTGTCTGATCTCGACCTGGCCGCCACTGCGAAAGCCAACGACGAACGCGGCCTGACTTTCCGGGTTCCCGGCAGCAACGAAGCCCAATAGCTCTTTTCGATTCCCGATCGCTCTTTCGGTTTAAATCCCGCCTGCTCCCACTCGCAGCCCACTTTCGCCTTTCGCTGCATTCCAGGATGCATTCAGGGCTTCGACGTTTGCTTTTTGCCGGGGAGCTAGTACATTAAAATCAAGCGTTTAGGTCGTTACCAATGGATCTGGGGAACCTGCAGAAACACCGGGCGTAAGCCCTGGAGAACCCCGTCCGGATGCTAAAATAGACAATACCCACTATGCCTCTAAAAACACTGTTTCTAAATCCTCCTTCGTTTGAAAACTTTGACGGAGGCGCTGGTTCCCGTTGGCCCGCCACCCGTGAAATTGAAAGTTACTGGTACCCGGTGTGGTTGGCCTATCCGGCCGGAATGCTGGAGGGGGCGCGGCTGCTGGATGCGCCGCCGCATCACGTTTCGGGGGAGGAGACCATCGAGACTGCCAAGGAGTACGAGTTCCTTGTGCTGTTCACTTCCACGCCGGGATTCCCCGGCGACATTCTTCTCTCGCGAGCGATCAAGCAGGCGAATCCGAAGATCAAGATTGCCTTTGTCGGGCCGCATGTGAGCGTGCTGCCGGAGAAATCGCTGCGCGATTGTCCGGAAATCGATTTTGTTTGCCGCAAGGAGTTCGACTACGCAGTGGTCGATTACGCCCAGGGCAAGCTGCTGGCAGATATCGCCGGTGTCTCATTCCTGAAAGACGGCAAAGTCGTGCACAATCCCGACGCTCCGCAGATTCAGGAACTGGACGCGCTGCCGCACGTCACTGAAATTTACAAGCGCGATCTCGACGTCACCCGCTACAACGTGCCGTTTCTGCTGCATCCCTTCGTATCGCTCTACACCACGCGCGGTTGCCCGGCGCAGTGCACGTTCTGCTTGTGGCCGCAGACGCTGAGCGGACATCCGTGGCGTAAACGTTCCACCGATGACGTGGCCGCGGAGATGGCGAAAGCCAAACAGCTGTGGCCGAACGTGAAGGAATTTTTCTTTGACGACGACACTTTCAACATTCAGAAGGCACGCACGATTGAACTCTGCGCCAAGCTGAAGCCGCTCGGGCTGACGTGGTCGTGCACTTCCCGCGTAACTACCGACTTCGAAACTCTGAAGGCGATGAAAGAAGCGGGATGCCGCCTGCTGATCGTCGGATTTGAGTCGGGGGACCAGCAGATCCTGAAGAATATTAAGAAGGGTGCAACGATCGAGCGCGCCCGCCAGTTCACCAAGGATTGCCATAAGCTCGGGCTCGTCATCCATGGCGATTTCATTATGGGTTTGCCGGGCGAGACGCACGAGACCATCAACACCACCATCGCGTTTGCCAAGGAACTGGATGTGGAAACCATTCAGGTTTCGGTGGCGCACGCCTATCCCGGTACTGAACTCTACGACTACGCGGTGAAGAACGGATTTATAGTGGGCGACAACAAGATGGTCGACGAAGGCGGACATCAGTTGGCGCAGATTCAATACCCGGGCCTGCCGGCCGATGACATCATGTCGGCGGTGCATCGTTTCTACGACGAGTATTATTTCCGTCCGAAGGCCGTGTTTCGTATCTTGAGGAGAGCGGCGTTTGACAGCAATGATCGCAAGCGGCTTTATAAAGACGCGAAATCCTTTCTGAAGCTGCGGTCGGCGCGCAACAAGATGGTCAAGAAGCATCACGACGAAGCGGCGGCCGCGGAGATGGTCAACGTGTAGAACAGACGGCGGGGAAAGCAGATTCCTCGTTCGGCAAAAGGCGCCTCGCTCGGAAAGACGACCATCCCATGGATTGCATCGGCCTGATGGACATGAGCTGGCGCACACCACGGACCAACGCCTGGCAAACGTCGGCCGACGACGGAGCGAGATAACTTGTCGGGCGTTACAATCCACAATTTGAGTCGCAAGTGACCTTACGTAAGTATCTGGTGTTGGCTGGAGTGACCGTGTTTGCAGCCGCGGGGGACTCCATGCTTTCGCACGGAATGAAACAGACCGGCAGCATTTCCGTCCATCATTTGCAAGGCGTCATTCTCGCCGTGCTGAATCCGTGGGTCGCGGTGGGCATCGTTCTGCTGCTCGCCTTTTTCGCTTCGTATATGAATGCGCTCTCCTGGGCGGACCTGACTTATGTGTTGCCGGCCACATCGCTGGGATACGTTCTGCTGGCGCTGGCGGCAACATTCGTGCTGCATGAGCGGGTCAGCCCACTGCGCTGGCTGGGGATCGCACTGATCTCGGGTGGAGTGGGATTCGTTGCGGGAGGGCCGGCGCTGACGGCGCACTCTGAGGTTGAGCGTCCACGGTCAAAATCCCCACTTCTCGCAAACAACGCCCAACAGGGAGCACCCAAAGCAACGGGGTTACCCACAGAACAGGATGTGCCGGCAGCTTCCGGTGGGCTACCACGATGAAGAACGCTTATACCTGGAGCGGGATTCTGGTGATTGTTTTCGCGTCGGTGGTGGGGGATGTTCTTCTGGCACGGGCCATGAAGCAAGTCGGCGACGTGCATGAGTTCTGGCGCCGTGCGGGCCTCTGGGTCGTGGTTTCCCGCGTCCTGGGCAACCCCAACTTTTTTCTGGGCGTGACCGCCATGGCGGTCGCGTTTTTCAGTTTACTGTTTGCGCTCTCTTGGGGAGATGTCAGCTTGGTCGCCCCCGCGGCCGCGTCGCTCACCTTCATCGGCAACGCCTTCGCGGCGAAGATTTTCCTGCATGAAAAAGTCGACCGGCGGCGGTGGATTGCGGCCGTGCTGGTAGCGGGGGGAGTAGCGCTGCTGGCGGCGTGAAGACTGAGTCCTGACGCGTTCCGTTCTGGTTTTATAAAGATTAAAGATGCACAGAGAAAAATGGCATAGTCCCCAATACGGTTCTGCGCCATTTTTCTTTTGGGCGGAATGGGTGCGTGGTTGCAAGAGCACAGCCGAACTTTGCTCCGCCTGGCCGAGTCCAAGACCCGGCCGCGCATCTGGCTCCAGCGTCGCACCCGGCCACCGTTAGCGAGGTCACTGCCCTCTGGTTACTTGTCAGGGGGACCGTTTCGCGGTGCAATCGCAGTTGGGGAGGGTCACATGGGCCGGATTTTCGGGTTTCTCAGCGTCGTCATCGTAATGGGGATTGGGATGTACCTTTATTCCAAGCAGATACAGAGCTCTTCAGCGGCCGCCGGGGCGACGTCGCCGCAGGCCGCCATCAACATCACCGGCGTTAAGAGCGATCTGATCAATATCGCCTCGGCGGAGCGGCGGTACTTCGCCAGTGAAGGGAAATATGGGTCGCTCGACGATCTAATCTCGACGAACTACGTCAGTGTTGCCCGGCAGCGTCCGCCTTATGCCTATGCCGTCGAGGTCAGTTCCGGTTCCAGTGGCTTTCGCGTAATCGCAACCCGTACCGGAGACAACACCTCTGGCACGCCCGCGCAACTTTCAGTCGACGAGAACATGGAGTTCCAACCCTCCCCATAGCCCTCGGTCCGATGAGGGTCTTCCCTTAACGAAACCCGCAGGTTCCCACCGGTCGAAACTGATCATTTGTGAGCGCCTGCTACGGTTGCAAACATTCCCATAGTGCCCGATGTGGTCTTCCCGAGTGACGAACAAACGGGCTTCTCTGCCGAAGCCCCGAAGAGGCTGGGCCCCTGCTGCTTTTACCCGACACGGGTGGGTCTGACTCATTAAATCCTGCACTTTTTACGAGTATTTGCCCGAGTATCACACTGCAAACTCTACCGCCGTCGTGCCGTTGACATCCAAATTTCGCGGCCTTTTGGCTGAGAAACAAATACGCCGCGTAAGGACAAGAGCAATGAACAATGCTAATGCTAATTTCGCTCCCCATAGCAAACAGCGTAGCGCCCAGGCCGTTTGTGCACTCTGCGAGGGTGTTTTCGAGCACGGGTCGTGGTGTGCAATTCGGGATCCTGGAGCGTCGTACGCCTACCAGATCGTCCTGGACGCCTCAAAGATAACGCCGGGAGATTCGTTGATCCTCCACTCGCTGGGTGTGGCGTGGGGGCAGCCCGTTCCGGCTGCACAATGACTTCCCGCCGGGCTGTGCCCGGGGGACAGCCGAGGGCGGCTGTCCCCCATTGAACTGCGTAGGGGAGCGTCCCGATCGGTGTTTATCGGCTGGCGGTTCTTGTTGCTGGTTGCGGGGGCGTAAAGTAGCGCACCGTAACGTCGCTCCCAATATGTGCGATCCGACTGTTCGCACGCTGGCTCCGCTTGGCTGCAGGTTTGTCGGTGAATAAGCGCACCGTAACGTCATCTCCGATGTAATCGACTTCATTCTGGCCTACCCGGACGCGCCTGAGAGCGGACCTTTTAGGCCTTGCCTCTTTCGAAGGGGCCGACATGGCTTGGGCCGCGGCTACACGCCTGCCCGGAAGCGGCTTGGGGAGGAGTCCGTGCGGAATGGTGGCGGTCGATCCCGGTAACGTTGAAGACTCCATGGGCGTAGCCGGGCCGCGATGCCGGGAGGCCAGCCCGATAGTAAACATGAGCACGACGGCGAATGCAGCCAAAACCGAGTTCCGCCGGCGGTTGGACCACCTGAGGTGCCGGGCACGTTGCGCGAAGGAGGTCGCGAGCCAGGCTGATTGCCTAAGCACTGGCAAGTCCCTGACCGCCGCCAAGTTCAAGTTCCGTGGGCGGCGGGACCAGGTCCGGTTGAACCAGGTCCGGTTGAACCAGGTCCGGTTGAACCAAGTGCGGTTGAACCAAGTCCGGTGCGACCGGTTGAAGTGCTTGGCTCGCTGCGGGAGCATGCTGGCGAGCAAAATTGCCTGCTTGCATACTGGCAAGTCTGCGATGTCAGCCAGGACGGCTCTGCAACGCGCGTAGAGGGAATGCTCGTTGGCCGGCAGCATCAAAAATTCAGGTGGAGAAACGAAGTTCTCGCCATGAGGTGTAATTTGCTCAACCGGCTCGGGAATGGGCGGCGGCTCGGCGGCTTGAATTTTTTTAGGTTCGGGCCGGGCCGCCTGACACAGGGCTGCCTCGATCTGTTCGGCCATCAAGCGATACGTGCGCACTTCGCGATCCCGGAAGGGATGGGCTTCGCTGAAACGGACGTCGAAAATTCCGGCGAGGGCGCGTCCCTGATAAATGGGCAAGATTAGCAGGGCATCAGCCCCGAACTGCCGACAAATATCCGCCTCAATCCGCGTATCTGTCTGAGCATTCTCAACGCGGAGGATTTCGCGGAGGGTCTTGCTATCTCTTGAAACGGTCAGCGAGGCCGTCACCTGCCGTCCTATGCAGTCGGCGCTACTGCCGCTTCCGGCGCGGTAAGTGAGTTGATCTCCCTTTAATAGAGCGATGGCCACTCCAGTGGCGTTGGCGACGTCTCGCGCCGACTCCACGATCCGACTCATGGCGCCATCCAACTCAAGTTTTCCGCTCGCCACCGAGCGCTGGACTTCCATGATGGTGGCCAGGGATTGAGAATTGATCTGACTTTCCTGCACCGCAAATGCGTCCGCCAAAAGCTGTTGAAAGAGGTCGGGATCGTTGCCGGAAGGAGTGTTCATACGGAGGCACAACCTGGCGGCTTTGGGCGGGCGAGCGAACCACTTTCGAAGCCGACAAACGCAAGTTTCTCATCGCTTGAAATGCACTGTCAATAGGAATGCGCAAAAGATTGTCATTTGCCGGCTCAGCGGGGATTATCTGCATTGGGTTGCTCGACCTGCGATCTGCCGGCACGGTGGGCGACGAATTCGGATCCGGTAGAAGCGTTGCGTGGGGACAAAAGGGTGACGAGCGAACCTTGCAGATTGGGATCGCGGGAGGAGAACCATTGACACGAACCTCCGATGACTTTCGACCCGGGAAGGGAGGAGGCAGGGAAGTGCTATATAGTTCTATTGAAAGAAGTCTTGCGCAGTCAGCATAATAATTAGCAGTTGCTCAATCCGCTATAGAGTACTATACTTCGCCCGTTCGTATTTCGCAGCACTGGAGAGCTTGCCATGTCGAAGATCATCTCACTTCACTCCTGCCGAGTCGTTTTGGTCGGCGTAGTCACGCTGATTGCATCGGTGGTTCCTGCCTTCGCACAAAACAACAATAAGATCCTAGGGGGATATTTCGAAGAGTGGAGTATCTACTACGCCGGGTACAACATTGCCAACCTGCAACAAAATGGAGTCGCGGGAAAGCTGACCCACCTAATCTACGCCTTTGCGAACGTAACCACGGACCCCGCGCCCGCCTGCTCCATTGCGGATACCTGGGCCGACTATCAGACTCCCTACCTGCCGAGCGTAAGCGGGGTCGCGTATCCGGGGCCGCTGTTTGGAAACTTTGCGGCGATCGAACAACTCAAGCCGCTTCATCCCCAGTTGAAGGTTTTAATGTCGATTGGTGGCGCATCGTCGTCCAACACTGCAGCGTTTGTAACCGCCGCGAGTACGGCGGCCGGACGTCAGGCGCTGGCTGCCTCGTGTATCGATCTTTTTGTGACCGGCAATATCGCTCCGGGAATTACCGCTCCTGGGTTGTTTGACGGATTCAATATCGATTGGGAGTTTCCGACGGCGAGCGACACCGAGAACTTTACTTCGCTTCTGGCGGAGTTCCGCAAGCAGCTGGATGCCCTGGGGAAGGTCACGGGGAAGAAGTATGTAATGTCGTTCGACGGGCCGGCCGGCTCACAGAACTATGTCAACATTGATCTCAAGGCTGCCGCCAAGCAGGTGGATTTCATCACCATTGATGGCTATAACTACGCCGGATCGTGGGATACGCAGACCAACGACGCTTCTCCGCTGTTTGATAGCAAGAAGGACCCGCTGTTCGGTCAGGACCTAGATATCGATGCCACGGTGAATGCCTATCTGAGGGCGGGCGTGCCGGCAAAGAAGTACACCCTGGGAGTTCCTACCTACGGAGCGGGCTGGACAGGGGTTCCGAACTTAAACCACGGGCTCTACCAGAATTCAACGGGCCCTTCCCGGGTCCCACTGGCAAACGGAACTGGCCTGTGCACGGACCTAAGCGGCAACACCCCGGGATGCGACACGCTGCTGACGCCGGGCCTGGCGACCTATGCGACGCTGGCAGATCTCACGGCAAATGGATACAGCGTTACGTTCGATCCTCTTCGGGTTGCGGTCACCCTTTACGATCCAATCAGCGGAAACTTCTACACCTATGACAATCCTACGACGGCGTTCTTGAAAATGCTCTATATCGATCTGAAAGTCCCAGGAGGTCTCGGCGGAGCCTATGTATGGGCACTCAAAGACGACGATGCGAATGGAAGCATGGTAAAAACTATGGCTTTGGGGCTAGGTCGATAAGCGAACCGAAGCATCACTCGGAACAACGTCATCTGGAATAGGCGAAACGGCAGATTGGAGCTGATCCGATCTGCCGTTCCCTTTTGGTTTTTGCCGACGCGGTTCGGGATGAAGCTCAAAGAACACCCACACCAAAGGTCCGCACCAGGCCCCCCCAAGGACCTATCTGCCGAACAGACGCATTAGGCCGGTCGCTGGCAGGTCCGGGGATAGGAAGCGCTGGCCGTTCGGGCCGACGACGGCGCGGGTTAGGGCTTCGGCGGCGAGGTATCCGCTGCGGACGGCGCCTTCCATGGTTGCGGGCCAGCCGGTCGCGGTCCAGTCGCCGGCTAGAAAGACTCGCGGCCAGGCGGTGGTTGCGAATGGACGGTGGGCATCGATTCCAGGGCGCGGCGAGTAGGTGGCGTGAAGTTCTTTAATCACGGTGGACTTCACGAGATTGGCTTGGCGCGCGCCCGGGAAAAACTCACGGACCTCTTTGAGGGCAAGGTCGACGATGTCGGCTCGGGATTTGTCGATCAGAGTCTTCGAAGAGCTGACCACCAGTTCGATGTAGCTCCCGGATGTGCTATCGCCCGAGTGCGCGCGCAGGGGCTGCAGGCGGGATTTGTGAAACATCCATTGAATGGTGCGATCGAGCAGGACGGCGTGGTCGAGATCGGAAATCTGACGGTCGAACCACAGGTGGATTCCGGTGATGGGGGTGGTCTCGAAGTGGTTGATTTTTTCGCGAAGGGGGGCGCTCTGGGGGGCTTCAGGAAGGACGCGGTCCAGGGCGTCGAAGGGAAGCGCGAGGATGAGATAGTCAAATGTTTCGTCCGGATTTACTTCGCACTTTTCTTCTTGCGCTCGGGGGCGCACTCGTACCTGCGAAGAATCCGCGGCGAAGGTTTCGAGGGGACGCCGAAAGTGGAGGACGCCGCCGCGAGCCCGGATGTAGTCGCCAGCAGCGTTGTAGAGCTGGGTCAGTGGGACGGTGGGAACCCCCATGTGCCGGGCGGCGGGAGATTTCATCGACTCGCGCACGACCTGGGCGGCGGCGGAGATGGAGATCCGATCCAGGTCTTCGCTGAGGGCGCTGACCAGGACGGGCCGCCAGAAGCGCTCCACCGCTTCTTTGGTTTGACCCTGGTCATCGAGCCAGTGCTGAAAAGATTGGCCGGTGTCGGGCTGTTCGGCGAGGGTGAGCGGAACCAGGGCGCGCGCGATACAAAATTTGTCGGCGGCATCAAGGAACGCGAATCGCAGGAACGATGGCGCGGTGTGCAGCGGCGCGGGAAGTGGCGAGGATTTCATTATTGAAGTGCGCCCGCCGGGTTCGACAAACGTCATTTTGTCGTACCAGCGGATTCGGTCGGCGACGCCGATGCGGCGATAAAACTCCACTAGATTCGTGCATACACGGAAGAGCACGTGCTGGCAGTTGTCGACGACTTCTCCGGTGCCGGGATGCTCCCAGGATGAGGCTCGTCCGCCGAGGAACGGGCGCTTCTCAAACAGGGTGACGTGGAAGCCGGCGTCGGATAAGGCGCAAGCGGCGGCGAGTCCGGCCAGACCGCCTCCGGCGATGGCAACTGTGGGTTGGGATGGGGTGATTGACATTCAGTCGGTGGCGCACGAGAGACTCCAGTTCTCGCGTTCAGAACCCGCGAGAACTGGGCCACCCGGTTACGGGATGACAAGGAAAGAATATCGCGTTCGAGATCACGTGAGGCGCTTCAGGAAACCTTTTCCAAGGATGCGTACCTTTTCCCAGGTGCTCAGCGAGATCTTGGCGGTGAAGACGTCGTATTGCTTTTGTGCGATCTTCTCGAGCAAGCGGCGGTAGATGGTGACAAGGACCCACAACGCGGGCTGGCTGTCTTCGGAGACAAAGGAAATCAGGGCGTCGCCTGAGGCGTAAAACTCGCGGGCGCGATCGGCCTCAAGCGCGAGCATCGGTCGGAAGCGCACAGGGTCCGGAGTCGCGAGCAATTCGGAGGCGGAGAGATCGAACTTCGCCAGGTCTTCTTCCGGCAGATAGATCCGGCCCATGCTGGCGTCTTCTTTCACGTCGCGAATGATGTTGGTCAGCTGGAATGCCAGGCCGCAGCGCTCGGCGAGAGGCTCGGCTGCGGGATCGCGATATCCGAAGATGTGGATGCAGACCAGACCGACAACCGAGGCGACGCGATAGCAGTAGAGGCGCAGGTCGTCGAAAGTCTTGTACTGGATGGTAAGGCCGGGAGCGCCGGTGGTTTGCGCGGAGGATTCTTCCTGTTCAACGTCCATGGCGGTGCCGTGGGCGAGTTCGTCGAGCAATCCGGCGGGGATGGTGAACCGTCGCTGGGCATCGGTCAGGGCGAGCAGGATAGCGTCGTCGGTGGGCTGGCCTTGCTGGGCGCGGTGAAGAGCGTCAAGCCAGATGTCAAGTTTCTGACGGCGGTCGGGCAGACTCAGCGTGGAATCGTCAGCGATGTCATCGCAGGTGCGCATGAAGGCGTAGACGGCGCACAGCGCTTCGCGCTTGCGGCGCGGCAGGGCGAGAAACGCATAGTAGAAGTTCTTGGCCGCAGAGCGGGTGATGCCCCTGCATACCGAATAGGCCATGACGAGCTGGGGCGGAGCGGGGGTCCAGGGACCGGCAACCTGCTGCGTGCCCGCGCTCATGGTTTTCCTCCCAGCTTTCGCCCAACTGTGCCCATGAGTTTTCTGGTGGCGGCGCGTGCGACCAGCGAAAGTTTGCGCGGCTTCGAGATGGACGGACGATTTCCCAGGACGGCGTAGTCTTGTTCTTCAATCGCGTTCAGGATTTCCTGGCCACCGCGGCTGAAGAGATCGAGATCGATGGCCAGCTCGCTGTCAACTTTTACAATCAGCGGCAGGCCCTGGCGAAACCAGTCGCGGGCGCGCTCGACTTCGAACTTCATCATCGCGCGGAAGGCTGGGGTGTTCTGACGATCGGCGATTTCCCGCTGGCTGACGTTGAAACGGCGAAGGTCTTCGAGCGGGAGATAGATGCGACCCTTTTCGTAGTCGACGCTGAGGTCCTGCCAGAAGTTGGCGAGTTGCAAGGCGGTGCAGGTGAAGTCGGAAAGATATTGGCGCTCGAAATCGCGGTATCCGCAGAGATACAGCACCAGATGGCCCACCGGATTTGCCGAGTAGCGGCAATAGGCCAACAGCTCGCTAAAAGTCTCGAACCGAGTGATGGTCTGATCCTGACGGAAGGCAATTAGCAAATCAGAGAATTCGTGTTTGGGGATGTCGAACTGGCGTACGGTTTCGGCCAGGGCCACGAACACAGGATGTTTGGCAGCACCTTCATAGCAGGCGTCGAGTTCACCCTGCCACTGGCCCAACAGTTCAAGTGACGCGGCGGTGTCGCCGACTTCGTCGCCCAGGTCGTCGGAGATGCGACAGTAGGAGTAGACGTTGAAGAAATGCTGGCGCAGGCGGCGGGGCAGGAACCAGCTGGCGACGGAGAAATTTTCGTAGTGCGTGCGAGCCAGGCGGGCGCAGTATTCGCGGGCTTCGGCGAGCGTAGGCGGAGTGGGGGGGATGGCGTAGTGGGCGGGCAGGCGACTCCAGCCGAGTACGGAGGACGGGTTAGCGGTTACGTTCATCTCAATTCTGAAACACTAAGCCAAGAGAATTCCTGTCCGTGATTCTGGCAGAACCCTCATTGCAGGGATGCTTCGACTGCATCACTGATTCGCGGTCGCGAACAGCTACTTCGCTCAGGATGACAAGTACTTCTTAAACGCTGCCGCGCTACAAATCAGTGGCCGGGGATGATTGCGGTTTTGATGTCGCCGCCACGGTTCAGCATATGACGCAGAACCTGCTGCAGGCGCGACAGCGGCGCCTCTCCGGTGATGTAGTCGGTGGGGCGAATTTTCTTGGCCGCGATCAATCCGAAGGCCCGGCGAACGGTTTCTGGCGTATGGTGGAACGTCGCTTTCAGAGTGATTTCGGAGTAGTGCAGGCGATTGGTTTCGAGTTGCACTCTGGTTCCACTGGCGCAGCCCCCGAAGAAGTTGACGGTGCCGCCTTTACGGACCATGTCCACGGCCCACTCCCAGGCCTCTGGCCGGCCAACGGCTTCGATCACAACGTCGCAACCGCGTTTCTGCGGAGAAAGTGCGCGGACCGCATCGACCACATTCGGCACTTTCGTGGTCTGGATGATTTCGTGCGCGCCCATATGTTTGGCGGCGTCGACCTGGCCGTCGCGCTTGACGACGGATATCACGTTGCAGCCGATGGCGCGGGCTACCTGCACGAACATCAGACCGATAGGACCGCCGCCGAGAATCGTGACCGTGTCGCCGATCTCGACTCCGGTTTCATGCAAGCCGCGGAGGACGCAGGCCAAAGGTTCGGTCATGGCGGCTTCTTCGACGCTCACATTCGGCGGGATGACCAGCATGTTGGCTTCGACGATGCGGCGAGGCACGCGAATGTATTCGGCGTATGCGCCATTGTTGAACAGGAGGTCTTCGCAGAGGTTCTCCTGATGCTTGGAGCAATAGAAGCACATCTGGCATGGGGCGGAGTTGAGGGCGACCACGCGCATGCCCTTCTTGAAGCCATTGACCCCGGCTCCGACTTCCTCGATCACGCCGGCCAGTTCGTGGCCGAATAAGGCGGGGGGGACGATCATGCGGGCGTGGTAGCCGCGCTGGTAGACCTTGAGATCGGTGCCGCAGGTTAGAGCAACTTGTACTTTGACCAGAACCTCGCCGTCGCCCACGCGAGGGATGGGTACTTTTTCAATCTTCAGATCTTCTTTGCCGTACAAGACGGCTGCGGTCATTTTTCCGTTCACTGCAGGTTTCCTTCCGGTTACGGTTCGGGGGCTAAAGTCCCGAAATTGTGTTCTAACGGCACGACTAGAGTTATGCCTTCACGAACTACCGGGGCCGAATACTTCCGGGCTGAATCATGATCTTCATGGAAGAAGGTTGCGGATGGGCCGCCAGATCCAGGGCTTGCGGGCTCTCAGAGAGCGGGAAGCGATGACTGACCAGCCGTTCCAGATCCATCTCACGGTTCATGACAAAACGGACCGAATCTTCCTGCAAATCAACCGATGCACTATAGGACCCGACTAACGTCTTCTCGTCGACACAGATGGCGGCTGGATCAATCACGGCCTCTCCATGCTGCGTTTGCCCAAAAAGCAATACCCGGCCACCGGGACGGGCCGCATCCATCGCAGTGCGAATCAAGGAGTTTCCGCCAACCGCGAGCATTACCGCGTCCGCGCCTCGCCCTTCGGTTAACTGGCGGACACGTTCCACCAGGTTTGCCTGCGAAGCATCAATTGTAAGGTCTAACCCGACACTTGATCCTATCCTAAGCCTCTCCAGATACAAATCGGAAGTAATTACATTGGCCCCGCTCCGCTTGGCTAAGACACTAAGTATGATGCCGATCGGGCCTTGGCCGATGGCCAGGACGGTCTCACCTCGACGCAGACCGAGGGCCTCGATCCCTTTCATACAGGTGTTGACCGGTTCGACGAAACAGGCTTGCTCGAACGAGACTCCATCCGGTATGCGGACCGTCCCTTGCTCGACGATCCAGTCCAGCACTCGGACGTATTCGGCGAAACCGCCTCCGGAGGGCTCGAATCCGGCGGTGCAGCCGACTTTCTTGTAGGTGGAGCACTGGGCAAAGGTCTTGTTCTGACAATAGAAACATTGGCGGCAAGGCATGTGATGGAAGACCATGACACGGTCGCCGGGGCGGTAATTCGTGACCCCGTCGCCGACGGCAGCTACCACACCAGAGGTTTCGTGTCCGAAGATGCGGGGGGCGGAATGGGAGCCGGTCGAAATCTTTTTCAGGTCGGTGCCGCAAACGCCGCAGGAGTGAACGCGGACGAGGATCTCCGCGGAGCCAATTTTGGGAACGGGGACAGTTTCCAGGCGGACGTCATTCACGCCGCGATATACCGCCGCCTGCATGGTCGCGGGGAGGGAACGCGGGTCCGTCTCCAGCGCATACTGTCCGGCAATGGCCATGCAGCTATTCTAGATGATGTTGGGGGCCGTTCGTTTCAAATCAACGGGATGGGTTGACTGAAGGTAACGGGCGCGGGCGGAGGTGCGGTGTCGTACACACGGGCGCTCGCAAAGCCTCCGACGGCGAGGACGTCCATTCGACCGGCTCCGGGCAGGCTCTCTCTCGCGACAGCCGGCATGACGCCGGGGCTGCGCTTTGTCCGCAACGTTCGAAGGAGAGGCGTGAGTTTCATGCTATGCTGCGCAAAACTCCGGCTGTGCAGGACCTATTGTGCTGATTGAAATGCGGCTTGAGAATTATGCGGTGATCGACAACCTGGTGGTCGAATTGGAGCCGGGATTGAACCTGCTCACAGGCGAAACCGGGGCGGGAAAGTCGATCCTGGTGGACGCCTTGGCGTTGCTGCTGGGCGATAAGGCTTCGAGCGATGTGATTCGTGCGGGCGCGGAGCGCGCCGTAGTGTGTGCGGTCTTTGCGGTAGAGGGTGGCGCGGAGAAGCCGCTGGCCAGAATTCTGGAAGCCAACGGATTGGACGAGGCGGACGATGGAGCGCTTATTCTGCGACGAGAGATTGTAGGTGGAGGCAAGGGGCGCGTGTTCGTGAATAATCAGCCGGCGACAGTGGCTATATTGCGGCTGCTGGCGCCGCATCTAGCGACGATTCACGCGCAGAACGAATCGATTTTGTCTTTTGACGCGCCGGCGCGGCTGGAGTTGTTGGACGCGTTTGCTGGCAGTCAACTCCAGTCGGTCGAGGCGGGGTTCGCGGCGTGGAAGGAGATTCGTACGCGCATCGAGGAGCTGGAGCGCGGAGAGCAGGATCGGCTGCGATTGGTGGATCTCTGGATTTTTCAGAAGCGGGAGATCGAGGATGCGCGGCTACAGGGCGGAGAGGACGAGCGGCTTGAAACGGAAAAGCGCGTCCTGGCGAATGCCGAAAAAATCTACAACGCAGCGATGAATGCGTTTGATCTGCTCTATGAAGGCAATGGTTCGACCGCCTCGTCGCTGCGGGCGGCGCAGAAGCAGGTGGAAGAGTTGGTTCGTTACGAGCCTAAGTTTCAAGAAGCGTTGGCCGCGCTGGAGACGGCGCGGATCAGCGTGGAAGATGTGGGCGCGACCCTTCGTGATTATGCGGGAGGGATTCACGCTGCGCCCGAACATCTGGCGCAGGTAGAGGACCGGCTGGCAATGCTGGACCGGCTGAAGCGAAAGTATGGGCCGACACTGCAGGAGGTGATCCAATTTGGGGCGGACGTTTCCCGCAAATTGTTAGAAGTGGAGAACAAAGAAGAGATTTTGCAGGGATTGCGAAGTGGGTTGGCGAAGGCGGCTGAGGAATATCTGACAACGGCGCGGACGCTATCGAAGAAACGAGGGGATGCGGCCCGCAAACTGGAAAGATCGGTAGAGGCGGAGATCAACGATTTGGCGATGAAGTCGGTGTTCCGCATCGAGATTACGCCTTCGGAGGAGGAAGGGAACTGGACTGATTCGGGCATCGATCAGGTGATCTACATGATCTCGACCAATCCAGGCGAGCCCTTGCGGCGACTGGAACACATTGCCTCGGGCGGAGAACTTTCGCGGGTAATGCTGGCGTTGAAGGCCAGCGTGGAGTCGGGAGGCGATCTCAGCTCTCCTAAAGAGCGCGAGAAAGGGGACCCCCGGGATTCGGCGTGTCGCAAGAAACGCGACCAACGGGGTCCGCAGAAAACATTGGTATTCGACGAAATCGATACCGGGATTGGGGGACGGGCGGCGGAAGCTGTAGGCAAGAAACTGAAATCGCTGTCACGATCGAATCAGGTGTTGTGCGTGACCCATCTGCCGCAGATTGCGACCTTTGGCGATCATCATTTCGTGATCGAGAAGAAGGAATCCGGGGGACGAACGCGCATCAGCATTCGCGCGGTGACCGGCCAGGAGCGCACCGAAGAAGTAGCGCGCATGTTGAGCGGGGCGAAGCTGACCGAAAGTTCACGCCGGCATGCGGAACAGATGATTAAGGCTAACGGGTGAAGATCAACAGGCCATCGGCGCGGCTCTCGGCCAATGTGGTCTTGTCAGAGTTATCGGTGACCCTGATTGTGAAGTTGACGACGATGTTGGCTTTGGTCTCGACAGGCTGACCATTTTGTAAGACCGGCTTGAATCGCCACTCGCGTACCGCCTGTTGCGCGGCCGCGGCCAGGATGGCAGGACCGCTCAGCACGTGGAGATCCTGAATGATGCCGTCGACGCCGATGAGGGCTTGCAACACTACCGATCCTTGCACGTTCATGTGCTGTGCCAGCGCCGGATAGGAAGCCGGCGGCTGGGCTGCGGCGGAGAATCGATCCCGCTCGACTGCATTGGTCACCGCACGATTGGTCCCCCCGGTGCGATCCGAGCCCAGACCGGAAGGTGTGATTTCCAGCTTGGAAGGGTTCGTTCCGGGATGAGTTGTGCGGTGTGCGTTCCCCGCCACTACTTCAACATCTAGAGCAGGCAGCACGGTACGGGGCGTCGCCACGGCGGCTGAGTTGGCAGCCTTTGGTTGGGCGGAATTGGCGGCAGTAAATCGTTTTTTCGCCGCAGGCACGGGCGCCGGATGCGCCGGTTTATCAGCGACCGGAGCCGATTTTGGACTGGTTGTTTCCGTGGGCTCCATCCCATCCGAATCTAAAATGATCTGGTCCGAGCCAAACCAGAACTGCCGATCCGCCACCAGAACGGCGCCAATCGCAATCAGCAGGAGCACGAGTGCGAGCAGCAGCTTGCGGGATTGATGAGTCTCGACCGGTAATCGGCCCTTTGAGGTTCCGACCGTCGATCTTGGCCTTGGCTCGAGCATTTGTTCGCTAACCCGTGACAACCTTAATATGTAGCATCGATATATTGCGTCCACTGGCATTGCGAGCACAATGGCACGCGCCGGGGTGTTGGGGGCACAAGTGGGCCATAGAGGAACGCCCCTGAGTTTTGTAGGGCGAGCACTTCGATTGACCCTCTCCAATGGACCTTTCCATTCGAGGCCCATATTTCCCTGTTCGCTGCTAATCCCAGCGCTTTCTGTGGCTTACGTTGACCATCCCGGCACTTTCCGGTAGCTTATGAGTACCCCCCCCAAGGGGGATCGTGTAGGCTCAAGGCAGCAGTTTTGTGACGGTTCTTGCATCGAGTGACGGGAAAGCAGATTCCTCGTTTCCCTCGGAATGACAACTGGGTGGAAAGCAGGGAACTTAGGAGCAGGCTTATCGTGGCTGGAATTTTGGCGAAAACTGAAGGAAAGACTTTACTTTTGCTCAAGCCGAGGGGCTTCTGCGCCGGCGTGGTGCGGGCGATTGACGTGGTCCGCATTGCCCTGGAGGCGTTCGGGCCGCCGATTTATGTGCGCAAGGAAATCGTCCACAACAGCTTTGTAGTCGAGGAACTGCGCGCCAAAGGGGCGATTTTCGTCGACAGCGAGGACGAAGTGCCCAACGGGGAGCGCATTATTTACAGCGCCCACGGAGTTTCTCCGGATGTGCGCGAACACAGTGCGCGACGCGGTCTGCGTGTGATTGACGCTACCTGTCCGCTGGTGACCAAGGTCCACGTGGAAGCCGTAAAGTTTGCCAAGGAAGGCTATTCGCTCATCCTCATTGGACATAAAGATCATGATGAAGTGATTGGGACGCTGGGCGAGGCGCCGCTGGTCACTCAGGTTGTGGGGTCGCCCGAGCAGGTGAAATCGCTGAGCGTGCCTGACCCGAACCGCGTGGCTTACCTGACGCAAACCACCCTGAGCCTGGACGAGACTAAAGATATTATTGCGGCGCTGAAGCAAAAGTTTCCCAACATCAAGGGGCCGGCAGCGCAGGATATCTGCTATGCCACCGAGAATCGGCAGGTCGCGGTGAAACAGGTGGCTTCCGAAGCCGATTTATTGCTGGTGGTGGGATCGGAAAACAGTTCAAACTCGAACCGATTGGTGGAAGTAGCGAGAAACTTAGGCACCAACGCGCATCTCATTGATAGTTGTAACGATATTGAAGCAGAGTGGTTGAAGGGTGTGAAGACGATTGCGCTGACCGCGGGCGCTTCTGCCCCGGAATGTCTGGTGGAAGAAACCGTCACCTTCCTGCGCAACAAAGGGTTCGACAACCTCCAGGAATTGGAAGTAATGCCGGAAAACGTGCGCTTCGGGCTGCCCCCGGAGATTGTGGAGGCGATCGCCGCCGCTCCGGCCAGCGCGACCGCGGATTAGGAGAACGATTCGCGGATGAATGGAGCCGCAAATTCATGAATACTGACTCCCCCGAGTCCCATATAGCCTCCGTACCTCTAGGTTCGAATCCACAGCTTCGCTTCGGGAAAATTGAGGAACTGGGCGCGCGCGTGGGCGCGGCAATTGCGGCCGCGCGGAAGTGTCTTTTTTCCCAGCAGCATGAAGACGGATATTGGTGCGGGGAACTCGAAGCGGATACCACGCTCGAGTCGGACTACATCCTGCTGCACACCCTGCTGGGGACGGGGAATCAGGAGCGGTTCCACAAGGCCGCGAACTGGATTCTGCAACATCAGAATGCAGACGGCGGATGGAGTATTTATGCCGCCGGGCCCTCGAATATCAGCGCGTCGGTGAAGGCTTATTTCGGGTTGAAGCTGGCGGGATATACCGCGGATCATCCGGCGTTGCAGCGCGCGCGCAGCAAGATTCTGGCGATGGGCGGCGTTACTGAAGTTAATACTTTTACGAAGATCTATCTTTGTTTCTTCGGGCAGTACGACTACGACGCGGTTCCGGCGATTCCGCCAGAGATCGTGCTGTTTCCCAACTGGTTCTGGTTCAATATCTACGAAATTTCTTCGTGGTCGCGCGCCATTCTGGTGCCGCTGTCGATCTGCTACGCCAAGAAGCCGTTCAAGAAGGTTTCGCAGGAGATGGGCGTAGAAGAATTGTTTGTGGACGGGATGCAGAAGTCGCGCATGCACCTGCATTGGGCCAGCAAGCTGGTCTCGTGGCGCAACTTCTTTCTGGTTCTGGATCGCATGACGCATTGGTTCGAGCGGGTGCATGTGCGTCCGCTGCGTTCGATCGCACTGAAGAGCGCGGAAAAATGGATGCTGGAGCGCTTCGAAATGAGCGACGGGCTGGGCGCCATTTATCCCTCCATGATGAACGCGATCATTGCCTTGCGTTGCCTGGGCTATTCGCTGGACGATCCCCAGGTGATTCGCGCGATGGATGAGTTCGAGAAGCTAGGGATTGAAGAAGAAGAGACCTTCCGCATGCAGCCCTGTATGTCGCCGGTGTGGGATACGGCATATGCAATGTTTGCGCTAGGCGAAGCCGGCGTTCCAGCGAATGATCCGCGGATGGTGAAATGCGCGGACTGGATTCTGCAGAAGCAAGTGCGCAATGTGGGCGATTGGAAAGTGAAGAACCCGAAGGGACAGCCGGGCGGCTGGTACTTCGAGTTCAATAACGAATTTTATCCGGACGTCGACGACAGCGCGATGGTGTGCCTGGGGCTGAGCCGCGTGGAGCATCCCAACGGGCGCTACCAGCGCGAATCGGTGCAGCGCGCGATGGACTGGATCTTTTCCATGCAGTGCAAGAACGGCGGCTGGGCGTCATTCGACAAAGATAACGACAAGATGGTGTTCGAGCACATTCCCTTCGCCGATCACAACGCCATGCTTGATCCAGCGACCGTCGACATTACCGGCCGCATCCTCGAAATGCTCGCGACCTATGGGTACGACCAGACGCATCCTTCCGTGAAACGGGCGATTCAGTTCATTCGCGATGAGCAGGAGCCGGATGGAAGTTGGTTCGGGCGCTGGGGCGTGAATTACATATATGGCACCGCACTGGTGCTGCGCGGGCTGGACGCGATCGGCATGGACCTGCACGAGCCTTGCGTGCAGCAGGGCGCGGAATGGCTGCGGATGGTGCAGAACTCCGACGGTGGATGGGGGGAAACAGTCGGGTCCTATGATGACCCGAATTTGCGGGGGCAGGGCGAGAGCACGCCGTCGCAAACTGCCTGGGCCGTCCTGGGATTGCTGGCCGCGAACGACATTCGCAGCGACTCGGTAGCGCGCGGCGTAGCCTACCTGCTACGCACGCAGAAAAAAGATGGGTCGTGGGATGAGCCGTTCTTCACGGGCACCGGATTCCCACGAGTGTTTTATCTCAAGTATCACCTCTACCGGGAATATTTCCCGCTACTCGCGCTGACCACGTACGCCAAGGTCATGGAGAAGGCGCAAAACTAATTCTCGGTTCTCAGTTTCGTTGCCCCAGCGTTTGCGGCTCTGGCTGAGAACTGAGGAACTGAGAACTGAGAACTGCTCTGAAAGCATTCGTCACCGGCGCAACCGGATTTCTCGGATCCCACGTCGCCCGCGTTCTAGCCGACCAAGGCGCTGACCTGCGGCTGCTGGTGCGTTCTACGAGCAATCTTCGCAACCTGGAAGGACTCCTGGCCGAGACTGCGAGTGGGGATCTGCGCGATGCCTGCTCCCTTGAAAAAGCAATGTCCGGTTGCGACACGGTTTTTCACGTGGCGGCCGACTATCGGCTCTGGGTGCGCGATCCGGCTGAGATGTACAAGTCGAACGTCGAGGGGACTCGAGCGATGGTAGAAGCCGCTCGCAAGACGGGGGTGCGGCGGCTGGTGTACACCTCGAGCGTTGCAACCGTGGGGTTCACCGCCAGCGGACCTCCGGCGGATGAGGAATCTCCTGTCTCCCTAGCCGACATGATCGGCCACTACAAGCGCTCGAAGTTCATGGCGGAGCAAGTGGCGCTGGAGGCCGGACGCGGTGGGATGCATGTGGTGATCGTGAATCCGACGACTCCGGTGGGGGAGCAGGATGTCAAGCCGACCCCGACGGGGCGCATCGTCGTCGATTTTCTGAAGCGCAAATTTCCTGCCTATGTGGAGACGGGACTGAACCTGGTCGACGTGAGGGAATGCGCGCTGGGACACGTGTCGGCTTTAGAAAAAGGGAAGCCCGGAGAGCGTTACATTTTGGGCGGGGAGAACCTTACGCTGAAGCAGATTCTAGACAAGCTCGGGGAGATCACCGGGCTGCCCTCGCCAAAACTGAAGTTGCCGTACGTCTTCGCCTTTGCGGCGGGAGTGGTGGACGAAGCGATCACCGGGCGAATATTGCATCGCGAGCCTCGCGCCACCGTGGACACGGTGCGCATGGGCAAAAAGAAAATGTTTGCCAGTTCCGGCAAGGCAGAGCGCGAACTGGGGTGGAAGATCGTGCCAGTCGAAGGAGCATTGCGGCGCGCGGTCGAATGGTTCCGGGGCAATGGATATGTCTAGAGTCGCGATCGTGGCCGCGCTGGAGCGCGAGGTGCGTCCTCTGATCAGGGGATGGCGGGTGAACGAGAAAGAAGTAAACGGTCGGCGATTTCGTTTTTTCGAGAAGGATGACCTGGTGTTGGTTTGCGGGGGGATTGGAGCGGAAGCGGCTCGTCGAGCGGCGGAGGCAGTGATTGCCATCTATGCGCCCGGCGTGGTCTATTCGGCTGGCTTTGCCGGGGCGCTCGACCCCGCGCTCAAAGTTGGCGACGTTGTGCGTCCACGACGGGTCGTCAATGCGGGCGATGGCAGCAGCGTGAGCCTCGATCAAGGCGAGGGAATACTCGTCAGTTTCGGATCGGTCGCGAGCCCGGTACAGAAGGCGAGTCTGCGAGAGTCGTTTGGAGCGCAGGCCGTCGACATGGAGGGTGCCGCAGTCGCCCGAGCGGCGGAAAGTCGAGGAGCCGGATTTGGAGTAGTGAAAGTAATCTCCGACGAATTCGATTTCAGCTTTCCGTCGATGGAACGCTTTATCGATGCCAGCGGTCAATTTCTGCAGGGACGATTTGCATGGTTCACAGCATTGCGGCCCTGGCTTTGGCCACAAGTGGCGCGGCTGGCAGGGAACAGCAACCGCGCCTCGTTGGCGCTGTGCGACTGGCTGGGAAACATGATCAATGCAATGCCAGCGTCTGCACACGTTGCCCCTACGGGGGCGACCAACCGTCGCTGAAGGCGACGAACCTCGATTTTAAGACTGGTGATCGTCGGGGTTGCTCGACCGCAACGAATCTTCGGTTGGCAGATCGGGTACGTGCGGAAGAGTGCGGCACTTAGTTCATCTATAATCGTAGCGGAGATTCTCCAAGAAAAACGATGCATTTTTTTCCCTTGCTAGGACTATTCGTCGGCGGCGAAATCGTCGACATGATCTCCAACAGCGGGCCGGTGGCCAAGCTGGTATTGCTTGCGCTGCTGGTGTTCAGCCTGATCTCCTGGGCCATCATCTTGACCAAGTGGAGCCTGTTACGCCGAGCGCGGGCGCAGAGCGGGCGATTCGTGCGCGCGTTTCGCAAGGCGCAGCGGCTGCAGGATATCGCCGCCGTGGCGGAGCAATTCAAGCCCAGCCCGCTGGTCGGTGTGTTCGAAGGCGGGTATGAGGAATACAAGCGGCAGGCGGGGACTTTTGGCACGCTGCGGAACCTGGTGACGATTCAGCGCGGGATGCAGATTGGGGCATCGGAAGAGATCACGCGGCTGGAACGGAATTTGCCCTGGCTGGCGATTACCGCCGCGGTAACGCCGTTTGTTGGACTGTTTGGCACGGTGTGGGGCATCATTGATGCGTTTCACGGACTGGGAACGGCGGGGGCGGCCACGCTGCGAGCTGTGGCGCCCGGTATTTCCGAGGCTCTCATAACGACGGCTGCCGGACTGGCGGCTGCGATTCCGGCGGTCATTGCTTATAACCTTATTGGCGCGGCGATCCGCGAGCTGGCGGCCCGCAGCGACGATTTTGCGCTCGAGGTGCTCAATGCGGTGGAGCACAGCCAGGCGCAGGCTCTGGCACAAGTTCCGAGTGAAGTGAGGCGCTGATGGCATTCACTGCTTCCAACGGACGCACGCAGACAGCGCTGGCCGACATCAATATCACTCCTCTGGTGGACGTGGTGCTGGTGCTGCTGATTATTTTCATGGTGACGGCGCCGGTGCTGCAGTCCGGAATTGATGTGAGTGTGCCGAAAACGCGGACAGTGAAAGAAATCACCGAAGAGCGAACCGTGATCACCATCAATAAAGATCAGCGCGTCTTTCTGGGCAACGATGCCATCAACATCAACGAGATCAAAAGCAAGTTGCGGCAGAAGATCCGTGATCCGCGCAACCAGTTCATCTTTGTGCGGGCGGACGAAAATGTTCCCTTTGGAGCCTTCGCCACCGTCATGGATGCGGTGAAGCAGGCGGGAATTACTAACGTCAGCATCGTGACGCAACCTTTAGAGCAAAATGGCAGCAAACGCTGAGATTTACTTCGAGCATGATGGCTGGGGCCGGGCACTGGCGTGGTCGGTGGGGTTGCACATCGGAATTACGGTGGCGCTGTTGATCTACTCCACAGTTTTTTCCCGATCCAGCGGCGACGCATGGGGTGCGGGCGGGGGCGGGGAAGCGATCGGCGCCACCCTGGTGAGTACGGTTCCTCTGCCGGCGAATCCTGCGCCGACCAAGAATGTTCTGGCCAACGAATCGAAGGGGATTACGCAATCGCAGCCGAAGATCGAAGAGAAGACGCCCGACGCAATTGAGATTCAGGGCAAGAACGCAAAGATAAAGCCGAAGAAAAAACAGGAAACGGCTTCCCAGGAGAAGCCGCTGGCTGCTCCGGAGGAAGAGAATAATCAGGTTGCATTTGGAGAGGGCGGACCGGTCAGCGGACCTTACGGAACGTTCAGCGCCGGCGGAGCCAAAGGTGGATTCGGAGTCACCGGGGGCGGCGGGGATTTCGGGACGAAATACGCCTACTACGTTCATGTGATTCAGCAGAAGGTGGCGGAAAACTGGTTAAGGTACGAAGTTGATCCCCGGATCACGAGTGCGCAACGCGTGTACATCACTTTCGATATCGCGCGCGACGGGCATCCTTCGAACGTGCAGATTGAGCAAACCAGTGGCGTGCCGTCGTTGGACATTTCGGCGAAACGCGCGCTGGAGCGGATTGATACTTTCGGTCCGTTGCCGCAGGATTATTCCGGTGGCAAAATTTCCGTTGAGTACTGGTTCGATTATAAGAAGTGAACCTTTAGCGTAAACAAGATGCACTACTGACTGACTTTGTGCTTCATAACGGGGGCACAATGAGAATGAGAATGAGGAGCGTGGAGCGCAGTGATACGTGGCAAGAGGGAAGTACAAACTTTGCAAAGCAATTCCTATCGGAATACGATATTGTCCTACCCAGCATCTTTCACTCCCACGCGGATGGACGAACGCGACAGACTTAGTTTCAGGAGACTTGGCTTCAACCGATATGCTTCCTGGCGCGGGCCCAGCAGTCCGGCGTTAGCACTTGTTCTCATCTTCAGTTGCTGCGTTCTTGCTTCCGCACTTTCTTCCGAACTCTTCGCGCAGGATTGGGTTAAGACCGGGACGAGCCTGGGAGTGGAAAAAGTACGGCTGGCCGTCCCTGACTTTAAGGCTTCAACCACCGATCCGCAGAATGCCGCTCTGCTCAAGACTTTCAACGACACGCTGTGGAACGATCTCGACGTCTCCGGGGTCGTCGAACTGGTTTCGAAGAGCTTTTATCCGTTGCAGGTTCCCGGTCAACCTCCGGAGGTGAACTACCTCGCGTGGAACGCGCCTCCTCCCAACGCAGCCATGCTGGCTTTCGGAAGCCTGGGAGTCACGGCGGGGAAGTTGACCGTCCAGGGCTGGCTCTATGATGTGAAAAATTCGCAATCCCCACAGATTCTGGGCAAGCAATATTCCGATGCGTCCAGCGATGCTGCGGCGCGACTGATGGCCCACAAGTTCGCCGACGAAATCATCTTTCGGCTGGGCGCAGGCATTACCGGCATTGCCGAGACGCAGATTTATTTCGTCAGCGACCGGAGCGGACACAAGGAGATCTGGGCGATGGATTATGATGGCTCGAACCAGCATCAGATCACGCATTTGGGCTCGATCTCTTTGTCGCCCCGGGTTTCGCCCGATGGGTCCCGTGTGGCTTTCAGTAGCCTGACCAAGAGCGGTTGGGAAATTATGATGTTCTCACTGGACCTGAACCGGCCGGTGGGTTTTCCTCACATGGGTGGAACCAATCTGTCGCCGGCATGGTCGGGCGACGGAATGAAGCTGGCGTTTTCGTCATCCCGTGGGGGCGAGCCCGAGATTTATGTGGCGGACGCCTCGGGCGGGAATCTGCATCGCATGACGACCGCCCGGGGGCCGGATGTTTCGCCATCGTGGAACCGGAAAACGAATGCGCAAATCGCTTTTGTCAGCGGGCGCACGGGTTTGCCGCAGATTTATACCATGGAAGCCGACGGCACCAACCAGCAGCGCATGACCGATCAGGGGTATGCCGTATCACCGAACTGGGCACCCAACGGGCAGTTTCTGTGTCTTGCCTGGATTCGCAAGTATGGTCCGGGCGAACCGGGCGCGTCGGACATTTACCTGATGGACATCGCCAGTAAGCAGTGGGTGCAGTTGACCCACGATGGCGGGCGCAACGATTTTCCATCCTGGTCGCCGGATGGACGGCATATTGTGTTTCAATCGAGCCGGTCCGGTAAGGAAGAAATTTGGACAATGCTGGCTGACGGTAGTAAGGTCCAGCAACTGACTTTTACAGGGCGCAATACCCAACCGAATTGGAGTTGGAAATAGTAAATACACTTCGTCTGACCCTTGGGAGGCAAGCCTTTCGGGTCGCAGGAGGAATAAAGTGAAGCAACGACGCATGAAGTGGTTTGCACTGGTAGTCATGCTGGGTGCCGTAATGATGTTGGGTGCCTGCAAGAAGAAGGCAACGCCGCCACCGCCACCGCCGCCCCCACCGCCGGAGCCAACCGCTTCGATTTCGGTAAGTCCCAATACCATTCAGGCAGGACAATCGGCGTCTCTGACCTGGCAGACCAGCAACGCCACCGACGTGTCGATCGATGGCATTGGCGCGGTGCAGCCGAATGGCTCGCAAAGCGTGTCTCCAACCGATTCGATGACCTATCACCTGACCGCCAAAGGATCGGGCGGATCCCAGGAAGCCACCGCGCGGCTTACGGTTACGCAAGCGCCGCCCCCGCCTCCGCCAGCAACTCCGTCGGTAACGGACGAAGACTTGTTCAGCCAGAACGTCAAGGATGTTTATTTCGACTACGACAAGTCCGACGTTCGCGGCGATCAGCAGAGTTCGGTGCAGGCCGACGCGCAGTTCCTCAATCAGCACGCCAATATCAACATTACGATTGAGGGGCACTGCGACGAGCGCGGATCGACCGACTACAATTTGGCCTTGGGTGACCAGCGCGCCAGTGCAGTGAAGGCCGCACTGACGGGAGCCGGCATCAACGCCAACCGGATCAAGACCATCAGCTACGGCAAGGAAAAGCCCTTCTGCACAGAAAGCAACGAAGCTTGCTGGCAGCAGAATCGCCGCGGCCATCTCACATATCAAAAGTGAAGAAGCGGGGGGGACGTCGCAAACGTCCCCCGCTTCTTCTGGGGTGGAAGGGCGCAGGAGTGTGCGCCGAGCGGAAATGTACGCTGGAATGGAAATAACTGCCCGTTGAATCTTACGGTTCCGGGTAGTAGCTTTCTGTGTGGATTGTCCTAGCCTGTGGGACAATCAATAGCATCTAAATCAAGGCATCGACACGACAGGGCAGTTCAGGGAATCTCTATGAAACTACATCGCATTTTCGCATTCGCTCTGCTCTCGATACTGTGTCTGGGACGGGCTCCGGCGTGGGCCGCGAATAAGGACATGGTGCAATTGCAGACCCAGGTCCAGCAACTGCAGGAGCAGATGACGGCCATGCAGCGCGGCTTTGACGAGCGCATGGGCGTGATGAAGAATCTGGTCGAGCAGGACACGGACGCTGTAAATAAGGTTGCCAATGCTCTGAACGGATTGCAAACCGCGCTGCAGAAGCAGCAGAACGAAGGCGGCTCGAAGGTTGACCAACTTTCGGGTCAGATTCAGTCGCTCAACGATTCGCTCGATGAGTTAAAAGCGCGCCTCGTCAAGGTCAGCAAGCAGCTCGAAGACATGCAGGCTGCGCAACAAAGTCTGGGCGCTCAACAGGTTCAGCAGCAAGCGCAGGCGAAAGCAATGAGTGACGCTCCGCCTCCGGACGTGCTCTACAACAACGCCCTGCGCGATTACAACGGCAACAAGAATGATCTGTCGTTGCAAGAGTTCTCCGACTACATCAAGTTCTATCCCAATACCGATCTTGCGGGAAACTGCTACTTCTATCTGGGCGAGATTCAGTTTCGTCAGGGAAACTACCAGCAGGCGGCGCAAAGTTACGATGCGGTATTGCAGAACTTTGCCAGCGGGAACAAGGCCGCGTCGGCGCAGTTGAAGAAGGGCTTTTCGTTAATTGAACTCGGGAAACAGGATGATGGAGTCAGCGAGTTGCGCCACCTGATCCAACGATATCCGCACTCTCCGGAGGCGCTGCAGGCGCGGGAGCGGTTGCGCAAGCTGGGAGTTCCGACCACCGGCCGAAACTCTTAAGTCGTGGACTGACATTGGCTTACGCGTAGTCCTTAGACGGTGTGATGATGGGCCCGCCGGGGACGATGATGCTTGCCGGCTTTATGAGCGCGATGGCGATGGACGCGCTGGTGAGTCGCCCGGACAAGGATCAGACGGGCGTCTGAAGGCGTAGCCAGCGCGCATACAGCCGACCATAGGACAAGGATGAATACTGAAAAGAACCGTTTCATATACCTATTCTCCGACCCGCTTCTCCTACTTTATATCTATATTTTTTGAAAAGCTCCAGTTCTAAACTGTGTTCGTAGGATTGAGATCGAGGTTGAATGATGCCGCATAACCCGCCCGATCAAGACGCCGCGAAGGGCGCCACAGAAGCTGAGGACCACAAGAATCCGGGGAATGTGAGCCAGCAAGAACAGCTGGGGCACCGAGATCAGGATTCGATGTTGAAGGATGCAGACTCCGATTTTCCCGAACCTGGGCAAAATCCAGAACATAGCGGCGAGCCGGAACGAAAAACTGCGTAGCCGGATTACCGAGGAGTCAACCTAAAGAAGGCCCTTTCGTGAGAAAGGGCCATTTCTTTGTGCCGAGCATGTTTCGACAGCTCGAGGGTGAAAGTCCCTTTGACAACATGAGGGAGGTGAAGTCATCGCGAAGCGCAAGGGTGAAATAACACTCGCCGCGAGGCGGGGCCTGAATCAGAAGCAAGGGAAGCGCGGCCAGGTGGGGTTTCGGAAGCTGCGCCAACGGAACTTCGGCACTGCCCTTGCAGCTCAAACCGCCGGCCGCGCCCATGGTCACTAGCGTACAGTCCGGCCTTGCCGTACGCCTTTCCCATTGCCCACTTCGAGTCGCTCGGTGTTCCCCGATGGTTGGAAGCGCTTTCGCTGAACGAACTGAACCGCCGGATGCGGACCCGCATGTCCTGTTGGAGTGGCAGGGGCGAGCCGGCGACCGCTCCCCCAGGTGCCGATTTATCGGTGGCGCAACTCGTCAGCGCAACTCTTCCATTACCGCGTCCAGCACTTCCTTGCCCGGACGCGTCATGGAATCGGGCAGGGTGGCAAGGGGTTGGTCGACAACATTGAGCATGTCAATGAAGTTTGGGGCCTCGGGATTTACATAGAATACGCCAGTCAAAACCTCGCCCTTATCGTGGGCTTCGGTGAGACGCGTAAGGGCGCGGATCTTGTCAGTTGGATCGTAGTCTTCTTCGAGTTTGCGCAGATGCAGGTGGGACCCATCGTGCATGGTTACCTGAATCGTCGAGCCGGGATCGTATTCGACGGCAATCTCCTCGAAGTGGGGAACGAAACTGACTTCCTGCAAGGTCTCTTCGTGCTCCTTCACGTACTTATAGGACTTGGTCGAACCTTCGTGATCGTTAAAGGTGACGCAGGGCGAGACCACGTCAAGCATGACCGTGCCTTTGTGAGCGATCGCAGCTTTCAGCATGGCGCTCAACTGGCGTTTGTCTCCGGAAAACGAGCGGCCGACCAGAGTCGCGCCCAGTTGCACGGCCAACGCGCAGGTGTCGATCGGCGGGAGGTCGTTCAGCACCCCGCTTTTCAGCTTGGAGCCCAGGTCGGCTGTGGCTGAAAACTGGCCTTTGGTAAGACCGTAAACGCCATTGTCCTCGATGATGTAAATGATCGGCAGATTGCGACGCATCAGGTGAATGAACTGCCCAATGCCGATAGAGGCGGTGTCGCCGTCGCCGCTGACGCCGATGCAGACCAGCTTGCGGTTCGCCAGAATCGCTCCCGTAGCCACCGAAGGCATGCGGCCATGCACCGCGTTGAAGCTGTGGGAGCGGCTCATGAAGTACGCAGGAGTTTTCGAGGAGCAGCCAATGCCGCTGGGCTTGATGAGCAATTCGGGCTGAACCCCCATTTCGTACATGGATTCAATGATGCGCTCGGAGATCGCGTTGTGGCCACAACCGGCGCACAGCGTGGTCTTCCCTCCCTTGTAGTCCATCACGGTGAGGCCGATGCGGTTGGTCTTTGGTCCGGCGGCTCCGGGCTCAACGATCGTGGTTCCCATCTACTTACCCTCCATACTGGTCAGTTCGTCGGTGATGGACCGCGCGTCGAGCGGCAGGCCGGTGATATGGGCAATGCTGCGCAGGCGCGGGGTCAGCTCGGGCTTGAGGTCGAGTTTGAGCAGGGTGAGCATTTGCGCATCGCGATTCTGCTCGACCACGTAAATACGATCATGTTGCTCAATGAACTCATGCACTTCGCGGGTAAAGGGATAGGACCGCAGCCGGAGGTAGTCAGTCTCGATTGAGTATTCGTCGCGGAGTTGATCGCGACTCTCGGTAATGCCCCAGTGCGAGGTTCCGAAGCCGATAATGCCAACCGATATTTGTTTAGCCCCGGCATTGTTGCCCTTGGTGATCTCGGGTCGGGGAACGAAGGAGCGCGCGGATTCGAACTTGCGGTTCAGGCGCTCCATGTTGTTTTCGAAGTCGTCGGCGCGCTCGCTATATTGAGCTTTTTCGTTGTGGCCGCTGCCGCGCGCGAAATAGGCGGCAGCGGGATGGATGGTTCCGGGAAGCGTGCGATAGCCGATACCGTCTCCGTCCACATCTTTGTAACGCGCAAATCCTCCGAGGCGGTCGAGATCTTCCTTGCCGAGCACTTTGCCGCGATTGATCGGCGTGGTCGGATATTCAAAAGGATCGGCCATCCAGTTATTCATGCCCAGATCCAGATCGGACATGACGAAGACCAGGGTCTGGAACTGCTCCGCCAGATTGAAAGCTTCGGGTGCCATGTTGAAGCACTCGGTCACTGAGCAGGGAAACAACATGATGTTCTTGGTGTCGCCATGCGAGAGGAATGCGGTGGAGAGGATATCGCCTTGGGAAGTTCGGGTCGGCAGGCCGGTTGAGGGCCCGACGCGCTGGATGTCCCAGATGACGCCGGGGACTTCCACGTAGTAGGCGAGTCCAGCGAACTCCGACATCAGCGAGATGCCCGGGCCGGCGGTGGCCGTCATACTGCGCGCGCCTGCCCATCCGGCTCCGATGACCATGCCGATTGCGGCCAGTTCATCTTCGGCCTGCACAATGGCGAAGGTGGCCTTGCCATCCGGACCGATGCGGTACTCCTTCATGTAATCGATCATCGTTTCGACGAGGGACGACGAGGGCGTGATTGGATACCAGGTGACGACGGTGCATCCGGCGAACATGCAGCCGAGCGCGGCCGCCGAGTTGCCGTCGATGATGATCTTGCCGGCGGTCGCATTCATGCGCTCAATGTAAAACGCGCCGCGCTTTTGCAGGTTGGCCTTGGCGTACTCGAATCCTGCCTGGGCCGCGGCCAGATTCAGGTTGGCCGCCTTCACTTTCTTGGCGAACTGCTTGCGGATGGCCTTTTCGACTTCGGCCATATCGATGGTCAGCAGGCTGGCAACAACGCCAACATAGACCATGTTCTTGACCAGTTTCCGCAACTTGGCTTCCGGGCAGACGGCCGCCACCAGCTTGTCGTAAGGTACCGCGTAAAAGATCAGATCCTCCCGCAGTTTGTGCAACGCGAGCGGTTCGTCGTAGAGGACCGAGGCGCCGGCGGCCAGCGACATGGTGTCTTCCTGCGCGGTCTCGGGATTCATGGCCACCAGGAAATCGATTTCCTTTTTGCGGCCGATATAGCCATGCCGGTTGGCGCGAATTGTGTACCAGGTCGGAAGGCCGGCAATGTTCGACGGGAACATGTTCTTGCCGGAAACCGGTACGCCCATCTGGAAGATACTGCGCAACAGAACTGTATTTGAACTCTGCGAGCCGGAACCATTGACCGTCGCGACCTGAATGCTCATGTCGTTAACGATGCGCTTGCGCCCCACGTCTCCGGCGGATTCCCGGGGCCCGACATCCGTAGTGGCCATCCCAAACACCTTCCTTCAGTTAGCGGGTTGAAGTCTCGAGCCGCTTGTTCGTCGATCGCGATTTGTGGATCACGGAGGAGGAAACACTCCATTATAACGGCGGCTGCCCGCTTCGTGGCGCCAAATCGCCCGGCTGTAGCCCCGGGCGGGAATCCGTCATGAAAACAAGCATGGTTTGTCATCCCGCGCGCAGCGAGGACCCAGGTTTCTCGCGCCCTCTGCAAGAATCAGACTCCTGGCGTTGATCGGAATCACAAATGCATTCAGAATGAAAAACGCGGTCCGGGGACTCAAGCCTCGGTCTTGTAAAACTGCGCGATATTCCGGAATTTATTATATCGTGACACGAGCAATTCGGCGGGGCTCACTCTCTTTAGTTCCGCGTAGTGTTTTTGCAGGCTGGCATCGAGCAGAGCGGCAGCCGCTTCATGATCGCGATGGGCTCCGCCCTCCGGCTCGGCAACGATATCGTCGATGCAGTGGAGTTCACTGAGGTCGCTGGCGGTGATGCGCATGGCTTCGGCCGCAAGTTCCTTTTTGGACGCGTCGTGCCACATGATGGCGGCGCAGCCTTCGGGAGAGATCACGGAGTAAATCGAATTCTCCATCATCAACACGCGATCGGCCACGGCGATGGCCAACGCTCCGCCGCTGCCGCCCACCCCAATCACGGTGGCAATGATGGGAACTTCGAGTCGCGCCATCTCGCGCAAGTTGTAAGCGATGGCCTCGGCCTGCCCACGTTCTTCCGCATGGATGCCGGGATACGCGCCATCCGTGTCGACCAAAGTGAAGATCGGGCGGTGGAACTTTTCCGCGAGCTGCATGACCCGAATCGCTTTGCGATAGCCCTCAGGATGCGGGGTGCCGAAGTTTCGATGCACCCGCTGCTTCATGTCCCGACCCTTCTGAGTGGCGACAATCAGGACCTCATCGCCGTGAAATCGCGCCATGCCGCAGACGATGGCTGCGTCATCGCCAAAGCCTCGATCTCCGTGAATTTCGCTGAAATCGGTGAACACGCGTTCGATGTAGTCGAGCGACTGGGGACGCTGCGGATGCCGCGCCAGTTCAGTTTTTTCCCAGGCGGTAGGGGGCGCATTCATCTGCCGCCTCAGGGTCTCGATGCGATCTTTTAGTTTGGCGATCTGACGGCGGGTCGAATCGTCGTCGCCGTTCGACGCCAGTTCGGCGACCTGACGTTCGATTTCTTCCAACTCCTGCTGCGCTTTTTCGGTGGGTGCCATCTTTGCATTCAGGCGATGATGCGAACGCTGCCTCGCCCGCACAATTGTTCCACGCGGGCGATGAAATTGCGGTCTGGAATGACATTATAGCCTTCCGCTTCCATCACCACCATGAAATCGCCCTGACGTTCCACGTCAAATAAAACCTTGGCTTCACCTTTGCGCTCCAAAAATAGCATGTGCAGATCGTCGATGGTGGTTTCCACCGAAGTCTCGAGCGGTACTCGAATGCGAATGGCACAGGGAAGCGGAACCTTGGCTTCTTCGAGCGGCTGAATTTCTGCCGCCGTGAGCTTTGGATTGACGCCTTCTTCGATGCGCACGCCGGCTTTCACCAGAACGGGAACTTCAAGCTTCACTTTGTCCCCAATGCGTTTGAAGGCTTCGGGAAAGACGATCATGTCGATGGAACCGGACATATCTTCGAGGGTGGACTGGGCATAGAACTCGCCGCGCTTGGATTTGAGCACGCGCACATTGCTGATGATGCCGGCGGTCACGATGGTCTCGTCTTTGCCGGTCGATCTGGTCATTGCGGTAATTTCCTCGACGCTGAGTGCCTGCAAGTCGGTGAGCTTGTCTTTATACTTTTGCAGGGGATGGCCGCTGATGAAGAAGCCGAGAATTTCTTTTTCGGCGGTGAGGCGCGTGTGCTCGTCCCAATCGGGAATGTTGGGTAGCTTGTCGTTGTGCGAGTCGGCATCTTCCTGCTGGAAGACTCCGAAAAGACCGTGCTGGCCGGATTCGGCGTCGCGCTGTGCCTTCTGCGCCTGTTCCATCGCTTTGTCGAGCACGGCCATCAGTTGCGCGCGGCGGCCCATGGAATCCATGGCGCCACTCTTGATCAAAGACTCAAGCACGCGTTTGTTGAGCAGGCGAAGATCGACCTGCTCGCAGAACTCGAACATCGATTTGAAGCGGCCGAGTGTCTTGCGGGCAGCGACAATTGATTCGATGGCATTACCCCCGACATTCTTCACTGCGGCGAGGCCAAAGCGGATCGACTCACCATGGGGAGTGAAGTTGGCGTCGGAGACGTTGATATCGGGAGCTTCGACGGCGATGCCCATCTCCCGACATTCGTTGATATACTTCACGACGTCGTCCGTGGAACCGGTAACCGAGGTGAGCAAAGCCGCCATGAATTCTACCGGATAGTGGGTCTTCAGATACGCCGTGTGGTAGGCCAACAAAGCATAGGCAGCCGAGTGAGACTTGTTGAAGCCGTATCCGGCGAACTGGGCCATGAGATCGAAAATCTTCTCAATCTTCTTGGGCGGAAATTTGCGCTGCGCGGCGCCCTCGACGAAGCGCTCACGCTGCTGTGCCATTTCCTCCGCCTTTTTCTTGCCCATGGCGCGGCGTAGAAGGTCGGCTTCACCAAGAGAGTAGCCAGCCAGCCGGTTCGCGATCTGCATCACCTGTTCCTGATACACAATCACGCCGAGAGTTTCCTCGAGGATCTCTTGCAACTCCGGCAACTCGTATTCGACTTTCTTGCGACCATGTTTGCGGTCGACGAAATCGTCGATCATGCCACCCTGGATTGGACCCGGTCGGTACAGCGCGTTCAGAGCCGTGAGGTCTTCGATGGAATTCGGCTGGTACTTGCGGAGCACGTCGCGCATGCCGTGCGATTCAAACTGGAAGACGCCCGAGGTTAATCCTTTGTGGAAGACCTTTTGGTAGGTTTCGTTGTCTTCCAGTGGAATCCGTTCCAGGGTCAGCGGGGTTCCCCGCGTTTGCACGATCAGTTTCAACGCATCCGTCAGAATCGTGAGTGTGGTCAGACCGAGAAAGTCCATTTTCAACAGGCCCATCTTTTCGATGGCGACCATGTCGAAGGCGGTCACGATTTCGTCGTTCTTGGTGCGGTGGAGTGGAACCAGGTCGGTGAGCGGACGCGGCGAGATCACCACGCCGGCAGCGTGCACGCCGGAATTGCGGACCATGCCTTCCAATTTCTTGGCGGTCTCGAACAGTTCGCGGATCTGCCCATCTTTTTCGATGGCCTCGCGCAGTTGAGCCGAATCCTGAATGGCCTGCTCCAAAGTGATGTTGAGCTGGGTGGGAACCATCTTGGCGATGCGGTCGACATCAGCGTAGGGAATGTCCATGGCACGACCAACGTCTTTGATGGCGGCCTTCGCGGCCATGGTGCCGAAGGTTATGATCTGGGCGACATTGTCCCGGCCATATTTCCGCGTAACGTAGTTAATGACCTCGGCGCGTCGGTTCATGCAGAAATCGATATCGATGTCGGGCATGGACACGCGCTCCGGGTTCAGAAAGCGCTCAAACAGTAGTTCGTGCTGCAGCGGGTCTATGTCGGTGATGCCGAGCGCATACGAGACCAGCGAACCGGCGGCTGATCCGCGGCCGGGACCGACCGGAATGCCTTGCTCCTTGGCGTAGCGAATGAAATCCCAGACGATTAAAAAATATCCGGAGAACTGCATCTGCTGAATGATCCCGAGTTCCCGTTCCAGGCGCAGCTCGTAGTCGGTGAGGGGGTGCTTCAGTTTCCCTTGCTGGTGCAGCGGGCGGAGCGACTCCAGGCGGCGGGCGAAGCCTTCGCGGGTTACGTGCACGAAGTAGCTGTCAATGGTGTAGCCAAGCGGAACCTCGAACTGCGGAAACGGGTTTGCCACTTTCTCCAGGCGCAGGCTGCAGCGCTCGGCAATATCGAGGGTGCGCGTGAGGACTTCGGGAGAGTCCTTGAATACGCGGTACATCTCGTCGTGGTTCTTGACGAAGAACTGGGTGCCCTCGAATTTCATGCGTCCCGTGTCGTGAATGGACTTGCCGGTTTGGATGCACAGCATGACGTCCTGGGCGTGGGCGTCGTCTTCGCAGAGGTAATGGCTATCGTTCGTGGCCACGAGGGGCAGGCCCAGATCCTTTTCAAGCTGGAAGAGGCCGGGATGGATGCGGTGCTCCATCTCTAGCCCCTGATCCTGAATCTCCAGATAGAAATTCTGTTTGCCGAAAATCTCAGCGAATGTTCCGGCGGCCGCGCGCGCGGCATTGTAGTTATTTTCCATCAGACGTTCCGCAACTTCGCCTTTGAGGCATCCGGAGAGGCCGATCAGGCCGCGGGAATGCTCCGCAAGAAACTTCTTGCTCACGCGTGGCTTGTAATAAAAGCCGTGCAGCGAAGCCTCCGAAGTGATCTTGACCAGATTGCGATAGCCTTCTTCGTTTTCGGCCAGCACCAGCAGATGGTTGTAGGTATCGCCTTCGGGCGACGCGCGATGGTCATCTTTCTTGCAGATGTAGAGTTCGCAGCCGACGATGGGCTTTACGCCCGCCTGTTTGGCTGCGTTGACAAAATGGACTGCGCCAAAAATATTGCCATGGTCGGTCATGGCCACGGCCGGCATGCCCAGTTCTTGCACGCGCTGGCAAAGTTGTTCGACATCACAGGCGCCGTCGAGCAGGGAGTAATCCGTGTGCAGGTGCAGGTGGACGAATTGGGACATGGGGTTCGGTAGAGTTAGTCTACCGCAACCACGACGGAGGAAAAGCGGGCAATTACGGAGCGGGCACCGGGACTAGCTTGCGCTGGCTGCCGCTGCCTGCGCCTGTTGCAGCAGGCGACGGGCCTGGGCGATGAGTTCCGCCACTTCGAAGGGTTTTACCAGGCAGGGCACATTGTTTTCCTGCAGGTAGGCTCGCCCATCCTCCAGATCCAGGCCATTGGAGAAGGTGAACAGAACATGACCTTCCATTCCTGGGCAATTTTCTTTCAGCCACTGGTAGGACTCTTTTGCCGTCCACTGTCCGGGCAGGTTGCCGTTCATGATGAGAGCGTCGAAAGGTTCTGAGAGCAGGCGGGTCTTCACATCCTGGCTCGTCCTGGCAGTGACGACGGTGGCGCCTGCGCCCGCCAGCACATCGCGCTCAAATTCAAGCACGGCTTCCTCTTCCTCCACTAGCAGTACGCGTCCAGGTGTGGCGCCCTCGTGCAGCCGGGGCGAGGGCTTGAGGGATTCTGCTTCGACCTTAGCCGATGCCACGGCGGGCAATCGCACTTCAATGACCGCACCGCTGTCCGGAGCATTGTTCGCGGTGATGTCCCCGCCATGTTCTTTCACGATGCCGTAGCAGATACTAAGTCCGAGGCCAGTGCCCTTGCCTATGCCCTTGGTAGTGTAGAAGGGATCGAAGATGCGCTTGGCGTCTTTGATTCCTGCGCCGTCGTCGGTGAACTGCGTACAAACTTGTCCGCCCAGCGAATAGATGCGAATCTTGAGTTTGCCGGCGCGCCCGGTCTCTAAAATGGCGTCGACCGAATTGTTGATGATGTTGAGGAACACTTGTTCGATCTGATGGGGATCGGCGACGACCAGGGCAGGTTCCGAGGGAAGGTCGCGCTCGACACGAATATGGTTGATCTTGAGGTCGTAGTCGCGCAGTGCCAAGGTTTCGTCGAGGACCTTGCGAATGTCAACCTCATCCCGCTGCGGCTTGCGCTGACGGGCAAAGGAGAGAAGGTTTTGTACGACACGGTGCGTGCGCTGTGCCTGCTTGAAAAGCTTGCTGACGTAGTCCTGGGCGCGGGTGTTCAGGCCTTCGGTTTCCAGCAGCTGTGCGTAGCCGAGAATTGCGGTGAGGGGATTGTTGAGTTCATGGGCCACGCCGGCGATCAACTGTCCGACCGCCGACATTTTTTCGCTCTGCAGCAGTTGTTCCTGGGTCTTGCGGAGATCTTCGTAGGCGCGGCAGGTCTCTTCATAGAGACGGACCTTCTCAATGGTGGTGGCGAGTTGGCGGCTGATCGCGACCAGAAGATTTTCGTCATTGCTGGAATATTCGTATCCCATTTGGCTGCACAGCCCCATGATGCCAACCGGGCTGTCCTTGCCCCAGAACAGAACCCAGAGCCAGGAGCGGTCGGCATCGGAGCGCAGGAATTCCGCAACCTTCGGCGGCAAGTGGGGGAGATATTCGGCGGTAACCACTTCGGTGCGCGAGCGCATCACCAGGTCACCGAAGCCTTCGGTGAAACAAATCTCCGGTACCCGCATTTTGTCACGGCTTCGCGGTCCCCAGGCGGCGCGCCGGCGATAGGTGGTAGCGTCGCTATCGGTTAGATAGACAGTTCCGCTTTCGGCGCCAAACAGGGTAACCACCTGACGCAGGGTCAGGTTCAGAATTTCATCCAGGTCGAAGGATTGCGCGGCCACGACAGCCATGGCATTCAGGGCATTCAATTCACGGTTGCGTCGCCGCATCTCTTCTTCGGCGCGGCGCTTCTCGGTCATGTCGAGAACGAATCCCTGATAGCGTTCGATTTTGCCCGTAGCGTCGCGCTTGGCGAAGCTGCTCTCAACGGCCAGCAGAATCGTGCCATCCTTGCGGCGCAAACTGACTTCGAAATTGCGCACGTAGTTGTGAGTGTCGATTTCGCGGCGAAAGGAATCGCGCTGTTTTGGGTCGACGCAGATTTCCGAATCCAGGTTCAATACCAGCAACTCTTCGCGGTGACTGTAGCCCAGCATGCGCACGAAGGCGTCGTTGCAGTCGAGAAGACAGCCGTCCGGGTTGGCGACGTAAACGCCCTCCTGCACTTGCTCGAAAAGCAGGCGATACTTCTCTTCCGCGGATCGACGGTCGGTAACGTCGCGAACCACGTGCATCGTCCCTTTTTGAGGGCTGCCTTGCTCGGTGTAAGAGGACGTCGAAACCACCGAGAATCCGCCGAAGCATGGATCGGCTCCCTCGGTAAACTCTTCGTCTCCGCCCATTGCGCAGTAGGGGCATCCGGTCCATTCACCCAAGCTGTGCGGCAACATCGACTCGCACGAATTGCCGATCACATCCGCGGCGGCCTGGCCCAGTTGTTCGAGCAGAACTTGATTCGCCTTGATAATGCGGAAGTCGGCGTCGTGCGCCAGAATGATGTCGTGGATCGAATCGAAAGTATTGATCCATTGACGTTGCGAGCGCAGATTCTGCTCCAGCAAGCGGAAGTTTTCCACTGCGAGCGCCAGTTGCTTCGCGCAAGCCTGGAAAAACTCCAGTTCTTCCGGAGTCCAATGACGACTTCGCGAAGTGCCGAGCAGCAGCAATCCGATCGGCGCTTTATTGCCCGAGGCCGGAATCATTACCAGCTGGCGAATCTTCTCCGTCGCAAGACATGCTTTCGGTTCGGGACCGGCGGCATCCCGGGTGGCGACCTGCGGACCGGGCTGCGCCAGCAGTTTCTGGAGGTCGTCGTTCATCTCGGCAAATCCGGCGTCGCGCAGGAATTCGGGAGATAGTCCCACCGCATGCGTCGCCACCAGATGCCCACCCTCGAGCAGACGGAACCATGCGGCCCTGACTCCGGTCAGGCGCTTCAATTCCTCGACGGCCGACTGGACGACGTTCCCGTATTGCTGAGCACTGGCCATGCTTTTTGTGATGGCCTGCATGGCGAACAGCCTTCGCGTGCGCTTCCCCGACTCATCAAACACCAGCAGCAGCATACTCAGACCGAGCGCAATCTCCACTGCCAGGAAGGCTGGGGTGGGTACGCGGTCGGTGAACAGTGACCAGGAAAGATGGAGCGAAGGCAGACACAGCGCGAGCAACCATGCGGATGGTGCCCACCGGCCGCGCCGCGAGCGCAGTAGCGCCAACGAGGCTGTGAGCAGAATGAGCCGGTAGCCAATTTCTACGGCGACGCGCAAGGGCAGAGAATCCGGCCACAATAGGACGCGGGCACCGGCAAACCCTACCAGGATAGGCGTGATCACCATCAAGGGAACGATCAACTCACGACCGCGCGCATACAGAAGAACGGCCCCTGCCAGCAGTCCGACGGCGAGCATAAACGTCGTCTGCCCAACGACGAGATCAAAAGGGGCAGGTATTTTCGCCGCGAAGCAATGCTCCGCTAGCCGCGAAGCAACCAAGGCGGTCCAACCCAATACCCAAACTTTGAGATAGTTCTCTTGAAAGGCGCGCAGAGCGAGCAAAGAGGCGCCCAACAGGATCAGCAGCGCCAATTCCGCCCTGGTGGGCGTGGCGAGACCAAGCCTTGCAGCGTTATTCCAAATCGACCATAGGGATGCGCTCATCGTATTGCGGACGTACGTCTTCCTTGTGTTTGAATATCACGGTCCGGTACTTTCTCGATGGAGTTTCGGGACCTCGGTGATTACTTTCGGCATCTCGCGAGTGGGTTACAATCGCCCATAGACTTTTTTGAGTACCTATGCCAGATCGCATTCTTGTAGTTGACGACGAAGAACCGATTCGGGAAATCGTCGCCTCCATGCTCGGTACTGCCGGATATGCTTGCAAACAAGCAGCTTCCGGGATGGAAGCGCTCGCGGTTCTGACCTCCGGGGAAGAGTTTGAGCTGATGCTGTCGGATCTGATGATGGCGGATCTCGACGGCATTGGTCTGTTGGAGCGCACGAAGGAAAAGTATCCCGACATGCCGGTGGTGATGGTTACTGCCGTGCATGATATTTCTGTCGCGCTCGCCGCCATTCGAAACGGAGCGTATGACTATCTTCTAAAGCCGTTCGAGCGCGAGCAACTGCTCAACACGGTCAGCCGTGCTCTGGAGAACCGGCGACTGAAAGTTGAGAACCGGACATATCAGACGAACCTGGAGTCTCTCGTTAAGGCCCGCACCGATCAACTGCAGGCCGCGATGTCCAGCCTGGAGCGCTCCTATGACATCACGCTTGAGGCGCTGGGCGACGCACTGGATCTGAAAGATCGCGAAACCGAGGGCCACTCCAAGCGCGTCACCGCTTTTACCATCGCGATTGCCCGCGCCATGGGTCTGCCTCGCGAACAAATCAATACGATCGCGCGCGGAGCTTTCCTGCACGACATCGGCAAGATGGCCATCCCCGATAAGATCCTGAATAAGCCGGGAAAACTCGAACCCGACGAAATGATGATCATGAGAGAGCATGCTTATCACGGCTATCAGATCGTCAAGAAGATTCCATTTCTCGCTGAGGCCGCCGAGATCGTGTACTCGCACCAGGAACGCTTCGACGGCACCGGCTATCCACGCGAATTGAAGGGGGAACGAATTCCCCTCGGATCTCGCATCTTCTCCATCGCCGACACTCTGGATGCCATTACCTCCGATCGTCCCTACCGGGCGGCGCAGTCGCTGCAGGCCGCGCGTGAAGAAATTGCGAAATGGGCCGGGCGGCAGTTTGATCCAGACGTGGTGAAGGTTTTTCTCGAAATGCCGGAGAATATCTGGGACGATCTGCGGAGGGAAATTCACGCCCAGATCTACCGGGTGGCATATTCCGCCGGGGCCAAGGGCTAATCCGTACGCCTGAAGGAAATCGTTCCTGTTCAAGTCGAGATTGGCAGGCGTGCAGGCAGCAATTTCCGTTTTTCTCCCATCCAATCGCATAATCATTAAAAAGCCGGGAGATCCCTATGTCGATTCGCACTCTCCGATTGCCCTTGCTTGGTGCCGTTTCTCTGATCACCCTCTTCTGCAGGTCGATGCCTGCGCAAGACGCGACTTCGGTGCCCAGCAACGTTGTGCCAGCGGGCACAATCTTTCTCATCCGGCTTTCCGATCAGCTTGATACCCGGACGGTGAAGGCAGGCGACCCCTTTCAAGCCCGGCTGGCCGAATCACTGGTCACGGCGAGTGGCCAGACCATCGCCTCTGGCAAGAAGATCAAAGGGCATGTCAGCGCCGTCCAACCCGGGCTTCGCATGCGCTTGATCTTGAGCTTCGACGAAATCGAGACCACCGGAGGGTGGGTTCCACTCATTGCCACGGTCACCGGGGTTCCGGGTGAACATGGTCTAAGGCAGATCGGCGACCAGGGAGAAATTGGCCGTCAGGGAATGACCAAGGAACAAATTGCCGAGGCGATTGTGGTAGGAGCCGGCAAAGGTGCAGCGGAAGGGGAAGAGTCTGGAGGGAAGCGCGGAGCCGCCGCGGGGGCCGGCTCGGGCGCAGCGCAAGGTGGGGTATCGGCCTTTGAATCGGGACACGCTTTGATTCTCGAAAAAGGGACCGCCCTCGAGATCCGGTTGGATCGCAACCTGGGAGTTCCCTCGCGATAGAGTTTAAGGCGCTTTCACGCCACCGCTCACGAAGGCGTCGAGCATCGTTCCCGGGATCGCGCAAGATCCATGCCGGCCACCGTTCCTCCAGAGAGGCAAACACGGGGGAGTATCCTTCCCCGTGGAGAGTCTTTCCGGAGGGCCACCATGAAATCCGCAGGTTTTTCTCTCGCTCTTGTTTTTCTGCTTTTTCTCGGCGCGGGCGCGGGGGTGAGCCAGGATCATCCTGCGGTTACCGCGCAGCCGAATACCGTCTATGTGAGCGCTGAAGGAAAATACGACTCGGCTCCAGATACGGCGCAGATTCAATTCAATGTATCCGTGCAGGAGGACAGCTCCCAGGCCGCCTTCCAACGCGCCTCGAAGAATGTGGAGCAGGTACGACAAGTGCTGCGGGCGAACGGAATTGATCCCAAGGCTGCCACGGTTGGTTTTCTTTCCGTGCAACCCATGTACGAATGGAAGCCAAAGCAGCGGGTCATTGGATACCGCGTGACGACGGACGCGACGGTAAAGCTGAAGGATTTTGCGAAAGTGGGTCCTATCACCCAACAACTCGCCGACGCCAATGTCAGCGAGACGCAAACCCTCAGTTACGTGCTCGAGAATATCGATGACGCCAAGAACAAGGCGGTCGAAGACGCGTACCGGCGGGCTCGCAACTCGGCTGAGACTCTGGCGCGCGCCAGCGGCCGCACGCTCGGGGATCTTTCTTACGCTTCTGTCGACACCTTCGAGAATCCCAGGGTCGTGATGCCTCACATGGCTCGTACCATGTCCGCCATGGCAAATGCGGCGCCGCCCGCTCCGACGGAAGAATTTACTCCCCAGACGGTAACCGTTACGGCGCATGTGAATGCGTTGTTTCAGTTGAAGTAGGGCGGCGATGCCCAGAGCAGGCGCAGCCCTACCGCAGACCGATTCGCTCAGCTTCGCTTCCTCCTTGCGTCGCTCTGGCGGGATAGCCGAGGTGGCTGTCGCTATGTCTTTTTTTCCCAACCCCATCAGAGAATCGCCGCTGAGGGACTGGCTGGCGGCAGAGTCGCTCCTAACGGATCGACTTGGAGGGTCAGGCCGTCAATTTTGCGCACGACCACGAGTTGACCCGGCGGCAGAACGGAAGATGCAATCGCGTCCCACAGTTCGCCGTGCACAAAAATTTTGCCCAGTGGCGAGAGCGCGGTTTGCGCGACTCCGGTTTCACCGAGCAAGCCTTGGGCCCCGGTAACCACTTTGTTGCGCCGCGCTTTCACAGCGATAGTCATCAGGAAGGCGGTGATCAGGCCGAGAGGGATACTGACAGCCGACGCGGTCAGCAGGTGGACGCGCATTTCCGGAATGGGCGAATCGACCAAAAGCAGTCCACCCAAGGTGAGCAGCGCGATCCCTCCGATGGTAAGCACGCCATGGGTGGCAAACTTGGCTTCGGCGGCAAAAAGAGCGAAGGCGCCCAGGATCAGAATCAAGGAGGCAAATCGCGTAGGAAGAAAATTCAGCGCGAAGGCCGCGAGAAGGATAAACACCACGCCTACGGTTCCAGGGATAACCGCGCCGGGATGGTTAAATTCCACGTAGAGGGAGAGCGCCCCGATGGCGAGAAGCAGGAACGCTATATTGGGATCCATCAGCGTGTCCAGGATGCGCTCCTTGAGAGTCATGTCAAAAGCGACTAACCTCTGGCCGCTGAGGTTCAATGAAGCAGACTCTCCGCTAAAGCGTTTAAAGTTCTTTCCCTGCATCTGGCGGAACAGGTCTTCGGGACTGCTGGCGACGTAATCGATGAGATGCCCGGAGAGAGCTTCCTGCTCGGTGAAAGACTTCGATTCGCGCACGGCACTCTCGGCAGCTTCGACGCTGCGACCGCGCTTGGATGTGACCGATCTCATGAGAGCGGCCGCGTCGTTCTCGATTTTCCGATTCATCTCATCGTCCGGCTTGACCTGCACCGGACCGATGAGCGTGACAGGATGCGCGGCCCCAGCCGCCGTTCCGGGAGCCATGGCGGCGACGTCAGCGGATTCGAGGATGAATATTCCCGCGGAACCTGCATGTCCACCGGTGGGCGTGACATACACGATGACCGGCACGGGGGAGCTGGAAATCTTCTCAATAATCTCGCGGGTTGAGCTGACGAGGCCGCCGGGTGTATTCATCTCGATCAATACGGCCTGGCAGTTGCGACGGTGGGCTTGGTCGAGGGCGCGGGCAATGTACTCCGCGCTGATGGGTTGAATCGTGTCGTCGACGACAATTTTCAGAATCTCGCCTGAGGCGGGGAAGGAAAACAGAACGACCGCTACGAGGATGACGATTAGGCGCAATTTCGAGTAGTCCTTTTTGGCCGACGCGTAGTGCATAGGTCCTTCCGCTCGCTCTGAGGATGACAACCGGTGACGTGGCGGCACCGGAACCGGAAAACGAGTGCTTCCCAACTATTGTCCCCCTATTTGGGCAGGCCGGTATGGATTTCTTGTTGCCCGTGCTCCGCGCCTGGGACAGGGATTATTGGATCGGCACTCCAGCCGGGCAGGTAGGTGCTGCCGGTGATCAAGCGCGCGCCACGTTCGTAGGTGACATAGGACCAGGCCCACTGGATGAAAACCAAGAGGCGATTGCGGAAACCGATGAGAAAAAGAATGTGGACGAACAGCCACGCCAACCAGGCGACGAAGCCTGAGATATCGATGCGGCCAAACTCGGCGACTGCCGCGGCGCGCCCAATCGTGGCCAGGCTTCCTTTGTCCCAATAATGAAAGACGGGCGGGCGAGGGCGGGAGTGCAGTTCCTGGCGAATCAGATTCGAGACGAAGCGGCCTTGCTGTATGGCTACTGGGGCGACGCCGGGCAGCAGTTTGCCATGCTCATCTCTTACGGAGGCCAGATCGCCGATAACGAATACTTCAGGATGACTGGGGACGCTGAGGTCCGGCTGCACGAGCACGCGTCCGGCGCGATCGACCGCTGCGCCCAGTTTCTTCCCGAGCGGTGAAGCTGCGATCCCCGCCGCCCAAAGGATCACCGTTGCGCGGAACCTCGCATTCCCTGCATGCACGGCGCCGGGCTCAATCTGAGTCACAGTCGTTGAGGTCTGGACTTCGACCCCCAGCCGATTGAGCTGCTCCTGTGCGCTGTGCGACAGATCTTCCGCGTAGGCAGGAAGGATGCGCGGGCCGCCTTCAAGCAGGAGGATGTGCGTACGAGTCGGGTCAATGGAGCGGAATTCGTGGGCTAGAACGTGGCGTGCGATCTCGGCAAGAGTGCCGGCCAGTTCGACTCCGGTCGGGCCGCCGCCGACCACCACGAAGTTGAGTGGAGTTGCGGTTTTGCCGGCGGCAGCTTGCCGCTCCGCCAACTCGAAGGCCAGGAGCACGCGGCGGCGGATTTCGAGCGCGTCTTCAATGGTCTTGAGGCCGGGTGCGTAAGGCTCCCACTCATCGTGGCCGAAGTAGCTGTGGCCCGCGCCCGCCGCCACGATCAGATAGTCGTAGTGGATTTCGGTCTCGGGGGTGTGCACGATGTGGCGGCCCAGGTCGAAGCCGCTGACTTCGGCCATGAGCACTTCAATATTTTTGTGGGAGCGAAGAATGGAGCGAATGGGAGCGGCGATTTCCCCCGGAGAAAGTCCGGCCGTGGCGACCTGATAAAGAAGTGGCTGGAAGGTGTGGAAATTCTTGCGGTCAATGACCGTGATCTGAACATGCGCTTTAGCCAGTGCCTGCGCGGCGTTCAACCCGCCGAAGCCGGCGCCAACGATCACGACGCGAGGCATCGCTTTGCCGGTAGTCTCGCCGTCACGGGTTGCTGTTGCACCGTCCACCTCTATAAGATTCAGCCCGATGGCAGAGGGTTCCAGAAGTTCGATGGGAAGTTCGATGGAAAGAGAGACTCCGGCATGGATTCGCGTGGTGATGCCTTCGGGGGCGGACCTGATTTTTGTCTCGCTCCTGGGTGCCCTCGTGTTCACGCCGTTGTCGATGCGTCTGTTGGGCGATGCTGGAATCGGCTGGCACATCCGGACAGGGCAGCAAATTCTGGCGACGCACGCCATCCCGCCGGTGGATTTGTTTTCTTCGACGATGACAGGCAAGCCGTGGTTTGCCTGGGAGTGGCTCTATGACTTGGTTGTGGGTCAGTTGGAAGCGACGCTCGGGCTCAATGGAGTGGTGTGGCTCACCGCCGTCGTGATCGCGGCTGTATTTGCGTGGACATTTCGTTTACTCATTGCGCGCGGGACGAATGTGCTGGTTGCGCTGGCGCTGGTGCTACTAGCGGTGGCGGGGTCGATGATTCATTTTCTGGCGCGCCCCCACGTGGTGAGCTGGCTGTTCACTCTGGCATGGTTTTGGATCCTCGATTCTTCGGAGCGAGATGGCTTCGACGGACGTGGCGGACCGGGACGGCCATGGATACGGGCGCTCCCGCTGCTGATGCTGGTGTGGGTGAATGTGCACGGCGGTTTTCTGGTTGGGTTCGTATTGTTGGGGATTTTCCTGTTCGGAGCTGCGTGGACTTGGTTCAAGACAAGCAATAACCGGATCGAGGAAATGCGATTGAAGATTGCCGCAGGGAAAAGAATTAGGAATCTGACCGGGGTGGGGCTGCTTTGCGTGGCGGCGAGTCTGGTGAATCCCTATGGGTGGAAGCTGTACGAGCACATCTACCGCTATCTGTCGAGCGGCTTCCTGATGGATCATATTGATGAATTTCAGTCGCCCAACTTTCACCGGATCGCGCAGAGGTGTTTTCTGCTGCTGCTGCTTTTCACCATTGCGGTTCTGGCGCTCCGGGGCCGCGGGTTGCGGATGAGCCAAGGGCTAACGATATTATTTGCGGTCTATGCGGGACTTTATGCTTCGCGGAACATTCCAGTTTCTTCCCTTCTGCTGGTGATGGCGGTGGGACCGTTAGTGCCCGCACGCTTTGCCGCCGGGTTCTCCCAAAGAATGGCTGCCATCGAAGTCGGAATGCGAGGTCACCTGTGGCCGGTTCTTGCGCTTGTCGGGAGTTTGGCGATCGCCGTAAACGGCGGGCGGGTCGGCTCCAGAGTGTGGATGGATGCGCACTTCGATCCTCAGCGGATGCCCGTAGACGCAGTGAATTATCTGGAGAAAAACGAAGTAGTGGGTCCGGTTTTCAGTCCGGATTCCTGGGGCGGGTACCTGATCTACCGGCTTTATCCGAAGTTGCGCGTCGTCGTCGATGATCGGCACGATTTGTATGGCGAGGAGTTCTTCAAGTCTTATCTGAAGATGGTGCGCGGGGAACGCGGGTGGCAGGAATTCCTGCTGACGCATCAAAGTTCATGCCTGTTGTTGCCCAAAGATGCCGCATTGGCGAATCTTGTCGCGTTGTCCAAAGGCTGGAAACAGATTTACGCGGATGATGTAGCCGTCGCATTTGTGCGCGAACCGGTGAAGCCATGAGAACAGTGGTCATCGGTTTTCTCGCTCTCGGGACGCTCGCCCTTGCGGGATGCTCCGGCTCTTCTCCTTCCTCATCTTCTTCGACTCCCACACCGCCGGCGAATCCGGTTGGTTCGAATCTGACGCAGCTGAGTTCGGATCCTTACACGGTGGCTCCGGGGCAGCATGCGACCGAGGTCGAGCCCCATATGCTGGCGCAGGGGAACACATTGGTGGCGGCATTTCAAACCGGACGCATTTCTGCGGGGGGCGCGACTGCGATTGGATGGGCGGCCTCGACTGACGGCGGAACTACCTGGAGCCACGGATTTCTGCCCGGCCTGACTACGGGCGAAGGTTCAGGACCGTATGACGCGGCCAGCGATCCCGCCGTGGCGTATGACGCGAAGCATGGAATTTGGATGATTGCTTCGTTGCCCCTCTCGAATACTTCCCAGACACCGGCTGTGGCGGTGAGCCGGTCCACCGACGGGCTCAACTGGCAGAATCCAGTAAGCGCCGCCCCAACCGCTCTCAGCTCCGATAAGAATTGGATTGTGTGCGACAGCTGGACCGCCAGCCCATACTATGGAAATTGCTATCTGGAGTGGGACGATCCCCTTAGTGCGGGCGAGATTTTTATGAGTATGTCCGTCGATGGAGGTCTTAGTTGGGGCGTGCCGACGCCCACCGCGAACTTCGCTGCGGGAATCGGTGGTCAGCCTCTGGTGCAGCCAAATGGAACGGTGGTCGTCCCGGTTGAAACTACGTTTATGTCGGCCTTCAGTTCGAGCGATGGAGGCGTGAGTTGGACCGCCACGGTGACGATCTCGAACGTTCAATTCCACGCAGATGCCGGAGGAATCCGCAGCGGACCCTTGCCGTCGGCGGCGGTGGAGGGCGCGGGAACGGTCTGGGTGGTGTGGGAGGATTGCCGGTTTCGTGCGTTGTGCTCGACCAACGACCTCGTCTATAGCACTTCGACGGATGGGCTGAATTGGAGCGCGGTGACGCGCATTCCCATCGATGACACCTCCAGCACCGTGGATCATTTTATCCCGGGGATGGGGATTGATCCGGCAACTTCCGGCGACGGGGCGCATGTGGCGCTGCACTACTATTACTATTCGCAGAGCAATTGCACGCTATCGACGTGCCAACTCAGTGTGGGCTTCATTTCTTCGGCGAACGGGGGCTCGACCTGGAATACGCCGGTCACGCTGGCGGGCCCGATGCAGCTGGGCTGGCTGCCGATTTCGCAGAACGGGCTGATGGTGGGAGATTACATTGCAACCGCCTTTACCAACGGTGTTCCGCACGGGGTGTTCGCCGTGGCGATGCCGGTTTCGGGGACGACCACGTTCAGCGAAGCGACCTACACCGGGCAGGGACTGACTGTGGCGACAGCCGGACAGCAGTTGTCGTCGGCTGGCGACAAGCCGCTGCACAAGATGTCGGACCCGATCGAGAAGGAGCAGCCGGAGAAGGGCGTAATTCCGCCGTCGCGGCGCAAGAGTAAGAGCAAGAGCGCGAGGTAATTCGATCGGGAACGCTCGCCTGCGGACGAAGGTTGCCGAAAATTACAAGATCATAGAAGACTCGTGACAGATGCAGGGAGCCTAACAATGCAGAAGGCCGTGCTAAAAGCGGTCGCTGGTATCGATGCCAAAGCCCAGAATCGCGGTGACCTCGACCGGCTGGTTCCCGCGCAAGGCAGGTTGGAACTTCCAGCTGCGCAGGGCAGCGATCACTTTCGCGGTCATCTCGGCGGGACCGGCTTCCAGAACGCGCACGTTCTTCAGGTTGCCGGAAGCATCGAGGGTGCAGCTCACCACCATCCGGGCGCGTGGCAGATGCGCCGCCAGATCGGCGCGAATCTTTACGGGCGCGGTCAGGGTTCCACCGAAGGGGTGGTCGGCCGCACTCTCATCCGCAAACTCCATAACCACCGCACCCAGCGACGTGTTGACATAGGTGGTGTATTTCTCGCCTCGCAGTAAGTTCTTGTAAGGCGCGAAGGCTCCGCCCGAAGTTGCGGTAGCGACGATAGTGACTCCAAGGTCTTGCCGCTCCTTCAGGGCGGAATGAACCCGACTCGGAGGATCGCTGGCAGAGGAATCGGCACCAAAGCTGGGAATTGTCACGATACCGCTGCCGCCGCTGATGTCGACGCCGCGAACGGCTGGAATGCCGGATGGCGCGCTACCCGCGCCGCCCGGGCCTGAGTTGGGAGAGATCCCGCTTCCAGCGGCCGCGTCGGAGCCGCGTCCGGCTGCGCCTTTTCCAGCCCCGGAGTCAGTCCCGTTCATCCCGCTGCCAGAACCGTTCCCGTGACCAATACTGGCGCCACCACCGTTTCCGCCCAGGCCGGGTTTGTCCCCGCCTGCGGGAGACATGGCGAGCGAGCCCGCGCCTCCGCTGCTGGGCAGTCCAACCTTGGGGCCAGGCTGGCTGGAAAGCACAGCGCCAGCGTTGGCCCCGCCGGCCGTAGGCGGGGCGAGGCCTGCGCCGGCATCGAGCGGCGCTCCGAGCCCTGCGCCGCCGTTACTCCGGCCGGCGGCGGGGTAGGTCGAACTGCCACCAACGGTCGGTGGCGGCGGGACAATATTGTTAGCGAGCAGGGCGCCGCGTGGAGTCGCCACGCCACTACCGGCCCCAGACGGCGCAGGCGGAGGTGGAACCACGCTTGGCGTCCCCAGGGTTGGCGCAGAGGAAGAAGAAAGGGATCGTCTATCAGTGCCGCCTGCTATCCCAGTCGAGGGCGGTGGAGCGACCAGATTCGCACCGAGGGTTGAGCCTAGGCCGTTGCGCATGCCATGCGGACTGCCCCCAGCCGTATTCGCGCCGATGTTCGGCGGAGGGGGGACGACACTCGCGGCAAGTGCGCTATCGATTCCGCTACTGGGATTGTTCGCATGAACGGATGGAGGAGGGGGTACAACTTCGGCGTCCCCAAAAATCTTGCCCATCAGGCTGCTCATGAAAGATCCGCTTCCGGTTTGCGTGGGCGGGGGGGGCACAACCGTCTTCGACGAATCTGGAATGCTCCCGCTGGCGAGGCGGCGCGCGTCCTGGGGGATATCGCCCGAGGGCGGCGGAGCAATGACAGAAGGCGCAGGCAAAGTAAGTTTAGAATTTCGCGTGGTGGCGCGCTCCGGGGCCGAGACCGGCGGTGGCACTAGGGTGGCATTCATCTGTACCGGGAGGCTGGAGAATTCCCGGTTTGCTGTGCCGGGCGCCGCTGCGGGAATTACAGTGCCGGCTAGGGTGGGAGCGGACCGGGTTCGGTCGCGGGCAATCCTCGGAGCCGGTGCTACCAGTGCCGGTCGGAATGATGGAGTAATCGGCGTGCGGTCGCTCGATACGCTCGGAGCCGGGGGAATCACGGCGAAACCAAGCGCTGGAGCGACGAGTGTGTGGTCGCCCGCGATCTTTGGGGCCGGTGGAATCAACGTCGCACTGAAATTAGGCGCGGTCACTGCCTGATCGCGCGACACCGAAGGTGCCGGAGCGATCACCGATTCGACTGGAACAGGGTTACGGGTATAGTCGCGGATTACATTGGGAGCGGGGGCGACTAACGTTGCCGCCAGATTCGGCGCAGTGCGCGTCGACCGCAATCCTTGCGAAGGTGGAGGCCCGGCATTCGGCTTGATGGCCAAAAGGTTCGCCACCGCGTCGCGCGACGAGGGCAGCCTGAGGTTGGGCGCGTCGACGATCTTGGGGACGAGAGAACCGCCGCGGGCGATTCGGATGGTCTGGGCGCGATGGTGGGCTTCGGCGCCGCCAGCCCGGCCGGTATTTCCACCAGCAGCGCCGCCGAGATCTTCGGTACGCGGGAGTTCGTGACCACTGTAGTAGATCACGTCGTGGCTGGAAAATGGGGGTGCGACAAAGGGTCGCAACTCCGCGATCTTCACTGGCACCGCGATTCCGGCAAAGATCAGAAAGGCCTCCAGCACATAGGAGGGAATCATGATGCGCAAGGGAATCAATCCGAAGGGAGCTTCACCGGCCAGGCGACGTTCGGAACGCACCAGCGCGGGGCGGATGGAGGTGACGAACTCGCGCCAAGGCGAGGACCAGTCGACGACTAGCTTGGGAGGGTCGTAACGCTCCACGACCGCCTCTTCGAGTTCGAGGGTTTCAATCACGCAGTCGGGACTCTACCATCCTTTTCGAGTGTGATTTCAATTTTATCGCCCACCGCTGTGCTGGTCTCAGCCGCTGTGCGACAGGGCAATTCCAGCACCGACGCCGCCTGCGTCCGAACCGGGGCAAAGCGCCAGGGCAGCAAGTCCGGTTGGATATGGATTACCGTCATGGTCTGGTCCAAATAAATGACATCAATGGGAAACCCCATACCCAAAGTATGAACGCCGTGGCAGGGGACAATCCAGAGGCCGGAGCCGTTACCGAAGTCACGCGAACGAAATCCCAGCAGGCCCCGCAGCCGGGTCCAGTGCGTGTTGGCCACCGCCAGGGCTGTGGCAAGATACGCCTGGCGCGTTTGATTGAAGGCCTGTCCCTGCGAGGAAAAAACTGCCATGAATCCAAGTACTCCCCAGTTGGCTCCATTGCTCGTCCCAACGCTGCTGGTGCCAAACTTCTCGTCGTCCGGAACCGCTACCGTCCACCGGACACCGGCCCCAGTTGCCGGATCAGCTCGATGATCGCCGGACCGATGGTGACAAAAATAATTGACGGCAACACAAATATCACCAGCGGGGGAACCATCTTGATGGTAGTTTTTGCAGCTTGTTCTTCGGCTCGCTGCCGGCGTTCCGTGCGGAGGGAATCGGAATGCACCCGGAGGGCTTGGGCAACGCTGGTGCCGAAGCGATCTGTTTGTATCAGTGTACCAACGAGGGAGCGGATGTCGTCAACCCCCGTACGGTCCACCAGGTTCCGCAGGGCCTCAGCCCGTGGCTTACCGGCGCGCATCTCAAGGTTTACCAGATGGAATTCGTCGCTCAGATCTGAGTGGGCATGATGTAGATCCTGGCCCACGCGCATCAGAGCCTGATCGAGGGCGAGACCCGCCTCAACGCAAATGACGGTCAAGTCCAGGGCATCCGGCAGGCCGATCCGAATACGATGCTGCCGGTCTTTGATCATGCGCTTCAGGATAAAGCGTGGAAGAAAGAACCCGAGGCCGGGAACACCGGCGAGAAGAAAAAGGTTGTCAAAGCCGGAAAACAGAGCGACGGCGGCAAAGCCTGCGGCAGCCATCAGAAGGCGAGCGCCAAAATAATAGTTGACGTCAATGGCATCGCGGAATCCGGCCTGAATCAGCCAGGCGCGGGTGCGGGATACATCGGCTGGAGAAAGGGGAATGGCCCTGCTGAGGGGATCCAACGCCTGCTCCACGCGCTCCCGGAACGCATGCTTGTTTTCTACCGGCTGTTGCTGTCCGCCGAGCGCTCGCAAACGCGCGCCCAGCATGGAACTCGGAGTCACGGTAGCGGCCCCGAAGGCGAACACCGCCATCACCACGGTGATGAAAACGACGACGATCAAAATCAGAAGCAGCATGACTCGACCTAACTTTAGCTAAGCTTGCTTACTTAAACCCAGCCCGCGAAACCTGCTCACTAAACCTGAATCCGAATGATCTTGCGGATCACGAAATAACCGATCGTTTGCAGAATGATCCCAGCCACCAGCAGCGTGTGTCCGATCGGGTCGGCAAATAGGGGGCGAATGAAGCTGGGGTTGAGCACGAGCATGATGGTGACAATGATGGGGGGCATCGCCATCAACAGCGCCATCGTGAGGCGTCCCTGCGCGGTATAGACGCGGACCTGCCGTTGAATTTTGAAGCGTTCCCGGATGACATACGACAAATTGTCAAGGATCTCTGCCAAGTTGCCGCCGGTCTCTCGCTGCAGCATAACCGCGGTGACGAAGAATTTTACGTCGACCAGGGGCATGCGCTCGGTGAGATTGATGAGGGCGTCGCGGACGGGCATACCGAACTTCTGTTCTTCGTAGAGCTGGCGAAACTCGCCGGAGACCGGTTCGGCGACTTCGGCGGTAATCATTTCCAGAGCGGTGGTGAAGGCGTGTCCGGCGCGGACCGCGCGAGCCAGAGTGTCAATCGCCTCGGGGAAAAGTTCCTCGAATTTCTCAAAGCGCTGGTTGCGCCGAAACGAAGCGTAGGAGTACGGCAGCAGGAAGCCGAGGAGCAAAGCCACCCATGCGACCTCAACGCGCTTGCTCAGGACATAAGCCGCGATGGTGGCGACGACACCGGCGAGAGCGGAGAACCCAAGAAAGTTGCCTGCGCGCATGGACATGCCACCCTGCGCCAGCATTTTCTGGATGTTGGTGACTCGTGTGGATCGCCTTAGCAGCGTGTCGAGGGCAGGAATCTTGCTCAGCTGCTCGTCTCGCAGCAGGGCAAGTTCTTCCTCCGGGGCACGCTCGGGGGCCTTGCGCTCATTGGCCAGACGTTCCTTGATGAGACGAGACTGGGCGCTGCGCTGGTCCAGTAGCGACACTGCGGCGAAGACCGCGAGCGCGACCAGGACAAATACCATAAGCGCAATCAGGGTTACAGGCATTCCGCTCAGACCTCGGTTCTAGATTCAAATAGTTCCGGCCGCAAACGAGCTCCAGAGGTCGCCAGCCGGTCGCCAAACTGGGGTCGGATGCCGGTTGCGCGGAAGACACCTCGAACCTTTCCGCTCTCATCGGTGCCGGTGCGGTCGAAGCTGAAAATGTCCTGCATCGCGATGGACTCCTCGTCCATGCCGGTAATCTCCGAAACCGTAATGACCTTTCGAGTGCCGTCGGACAAACGCGCGATCTGCACCACCGCATGTACCGCGGAGGCGATCTGGTGACGCACGGCGCGCTCGGGAATGTTGAGGTTCGCCATGGAAACCATATTTTCGACGCGCGCAATGGCGTCGCGCGGAGAGTTGGCATGGACCGTGGTCAGCGACCCTTCGTGGCCGGTATTCATCGCCTGCAACATATCGAAGGCTTCCTCGCCCCGCACCTCACCGACGACGATGCGGTCGGGACGCATACGCAGGCTGTTGATGACCAGTTGCCGCTGCCGGACCGCGCCTTTGCCTTCGATATTGGGCGGGCGAGTTTCCAGGCGGACCACGTGCTCCTGCTTGAGCTGGAGTTCGGCGGCATCTTCGATGGTGACGACGCGGTCGGAGTTGGGAATGTATCCCGAGAGCACATTCAACAAAGTCGTCTTGCCGGCGCCAGTTCCACCTGAAACCAGGATGTTGAGGCGTCCCTTGACCATAGCCGAGAGCAGTTCGAGCATCGATTCGGTAAGCGTCTGGTTCTCGATCATCTGCCGCGCGGTGACGGGATCGCGTCCAAAACGGCGGATGGAGAGGCAGGGCCCGTCAATGGCCAAGGGTGGAATGATGGCGTTGACGCGCGATCCGTCCGCCAGACGAGCGTCGACCATGGGAGAAGATTCGTCAACGCGCCGCCCCACCCGCGAGACGATGCGCTCGATGATCTGCATAAGATGCGAATCGTCCTTGAAGGACAAGGCAGTGCGTTCGAGTTTGCCGGCGCGTTCAACGTAGACGCGATCGAAACGGTTGACCAGAATATCGGAAATGCTGGAGTCCTTCAGCAGCGGCTCGATCGGGCCGAGTCCAAAGATCTCGTCGAGGATCTCGCGGGAAAGGCGTTCGCGCTCGGCAAAGCTCAGAGGCACAACTTCACTGTTGACGGCATTGCGAATGACCACCAGCACTTCATCGCGCGCCGAATCGCCGGAGGTTTTGCCGAGTTTTTCCAAGTCGAGGCGATCGAGGATTTTGCGATGCAGGTCGGCTTTTACCTGCTGGTAATCGGTGCGCTCGAAGGATTGAAGATTTGCCATAATGCCTAGTTTCGACCCCTAAATTCTTAAACCGATTTGAATAGCGACCACGCCGCGCGCTTCACTTCGGCGTCATTGCGGGTCAATTCCTGCGCCAGTCCGGCGAAACAGCGCGCGATCTCGGAACTACGCTGGTCCATGACCGGCGTGCCCCGGTCAATCGCGCCGGATACGGCGAAATACTGGTTCGGAATCCGCCACAGCAGTTTAGCGCCCACCGCCGTCTCCGCATCGCTTTCACTGAAGCCTGGAACCTTACGGAATCGGTTCAGGACCAGACGGACGCGGTCGCGGCCGCCGCTTTCTCCGAGATATTGCTGCACCCGAGCGGCGCTCCATAGCGACGCGACATCGCTGCAGGCGACCAGCAGAACAGTTTCTGAAAGACTCGCGATCAGACGGCTGACCGCATCAAAACGCGAGGACGCATCGACGACCACATAGCGGAAGTGGGTTACCAGCATGTCGAAGAGGCGAACAAACTCCGCGGTGGTAGGCTCTGCCGCCGCCGGCAAATTGGTTCCGGCCAGCAATTGCAGACCGCCGCTGTGTCGCGTCATGAAGCTTTCGAGCAGGGAAGCGTCCATGCGGTAGAGATTGCGAGTAGCGTCGGCCACGTTGAAGACCGGTTTGAGATTCATGTGCAAGGCGGCGTGGCCGAGCGGAGCCAGGTCCACCAGAGCAGTTTGTCCCGAAGCGGAATGCAGACCCAGGGCGAGGTTGACTGCCACGGTCGTCGCGCCATTTCCGCCCTTCGCATTGATGACTAAAAACACTTTGCCGCGAATGCCTTCCTGACGCCCCCGGCGCTGCGCGGTGGTGAGCCTGACGAAGGCCTCGAGCAGGTCGGTGGTGGTAGTGGGGCGTTCGATGAATTCGCGGGCTCCAACCCGCATGGCATTGACAATAACCTGAGGCTGATTCAAATTGCCGATCGCAAAAATCGCGGCGTCGGGCATCTCCTGATGCAAGAGTTCAATGGCTCGCAGAGCCAACGGCGGATTGTCGGTGGGAATATCAACCAGAGTCACGTCGGGATTGGCGGCGCGCACCCGCCGGGTCACAGGGTCGGAGGCGGCCACCGGAAAGCTGGCACAGGCGTGGACGGTGCGCGCCACGTTGGTGCCGTCGACGAGCACTTGCAGCATCGCGCGCTGCTCGTTATCCGTGGCCACGATGACAACTGATAGTTCTGGCATAACGACCTGCGATCCCTACATCCCCGCGGAATCCTACCTCGAAACTCGGTCTCGCCCGGATGCGCTTCACCAACTCCATGCTCACTTGCTCTTATCGAACTTGCCAGTATCGATGAAGGGCTTCGGATTCTTGGGCGGGGCCGGCGGCTCCGTGTTGGCAGAAATGCGGTGCACGGTGCACAAGACCATAAGTTCCGAATTGCTCTTCTGCAAGCTCTTGCTGCGAAACAAATTCCCCAGGATCGGAATGTCGCCCAGTCCCGGAATTTTGTTATAGATGTCGGTAACGCGGTTGTCCATGAGTCCGGCGATCACAAAACTCTGTCCATCCTGCAATTCAAATTCAGTTTCGGCTTTGCGCGTGCTGAGGGCGGGGACGGTAAATCCGGAGATGGTCAGCGCATTGGAAAAGTCCAACGTGCTCACCTCCGGAGCGACTTTCAGGTGAATATTTCCGTTGGGCATGATTACAGGCGTGAACTGCAGGCGCACTCCGAAGTCCTTGAACGAGATGGTCACAGCGGTAAAGCCGGCACCCGGCTGCACGATGGGAAAAGGGAATTGACCCCCGGCCAGAAAGCTGGCTTCCTTGCCGTTGACGGCAATCAGGTTGGGTTCGGCGAGGATCTGCAGCAGATTCTTGGTTTCAAGAGCTTCGATGGTGGCTCCGAAATTAATATCGGACCGAAAGAGAAAAAGATTGAGGACATTATTGAGGGTTGTCGAGGGCGCGGCGGTGGCGGTCCCGCTATTTGTGCCGGGAGTCAAGGTTTGAGGGCCGAAGCCGCCGTATTGCCCGGTAGTCGTGGTGCCGATAGTATTCGCGCCTCCCGTGGAAATGAAGTTGACGCCGAGTTGAGTTAGGGCGGAGCGGTCCACTTCCGCAAACTTTACCTGCAGCAGAACTTCCTGCGATCCGACCGGTCCGAAGGTAAGCACATTTACAACTTTGGGAGAATAGGCGCTGGCCAGTTCTCCGGCGCGTTTGGCGACATCCTCGGTGGAAACGTGTCCAGAAAGCACGATCGCGGCGCGCGAGGGTGTGACTGTGATCTGCTCATCCGGAAAGACGCGGCGCTCTTCATCCGCACAGGCGCTGACGTCGACATCCACGCGAAGATCGAAGCTGCGCGAGCGTTCCAGTTCATCCCAGATGAGGAGCGAGACTTCGCCAGGGGAGCGGCCATGAACCAGAATCTGCGTCGGGGTAATTACTCGGGCAAAGGCGATCGTGTCGTCGGTGACGGAAATTCGCCTGAGCCGCTCCGTCGTATTGATGAGCAGAGATTTGCCCACCATGACGCGCAGGGGAGCCGAAGCCTGAGGCTGCTGGGATTCCGCGGGCAGGGTCGTGGTCTGAGTACTGTTGGGTGCGGGATTCTGGGACTGGGCCGGTGTATCAGTCTGGTGCACGATCTCTGAAAACGCGGAAGGGGCGAAGGCAACGGTGACCAGCCAAGCACCGAGAAATGACGTGCGAACTCTCATTTTCAGATTTCTCTCCCGGTGAGGAAGCTTGCCAGTGTGCGCCCAGGCGGCTTGGAGAATCGCATTCTTTCCCATCACTTGGTTTCGGAATTCTCGTCTGGAAATTTGACCACATCCATCTTCTTATCGCCCTGATAGACCTCAACGCTGATACCGGTGGAAGGTGAAGGAGCAGTCGTAACTCTCTTGATCGGCGTATGGTGAACGACCGGTGATTGCACGGACGCAGGCATAGCGGCTCCGCGATACAGACCTCTGGAATTAGAAGACGGGACTTCGTCCTGCTTGGTGTCAAGGGGATTGCGCAGCGCCAGCTGAATGTGCCCTTCAGAACTGGCGAGGGTTAGCCGCTGAGCATCGTCGGGCGAAACCAGCAGGGTGATGACAGCCGTGGTCTGCGCTTCGCCGGTCGCGGTTCTTTCCAGCGTGTGGCCCGAAGCCAGGACTGCGACATTCTGCAGCACTGTGGTGGTTTGCTGTTCGCCGCTCCCGCCGGGTGTCCCCGTCAGCAGGACGTCGACGCGAGTCCCAGGCGTCACGAATCCAGCTACCGAGACGACCTCATTCACTCGCACTGAAACGGCGCGCATGCCGGGAGGTATCAGCGAGGGAAGACCAGATCCAGCATTCTCGCCAGCCAGCCGGTTCGGCAGGATAAATTCACCCTTTGAGATCGGGACGATGACACCGTGTCCCAATACGTCGGAACGTCGCCTGGGCGAACCCGGAGGCAGGTCGGCTGCGGGAATCTTGATAATCTTGATATCGTGCTCTTCTACCCGCGCCCCCACCTGCAGATCGTCCGTCGCAACAATCACATCGACGCCGGCGTCGGAACCCGCGCCTGCCCTCGATTGTAAGGTCCGGTACACATACAGACTGGCGATCAGGCCAAGCGCGAGTGCCAGGACTCCAATCATCAAAAAACGTGTGCGGTTCATACTGCTCCCCTAGAAACCAAAACTCTCGTGCTGCCGCTAGGCGGTGCCTACGGCCCTGTAATCGCTCGGGTTATTTTTTACTGGATGGAACTGGCGACGGAAGAGAACACGTTATTGGCGTTGGATCCGATTAACCGAACAGTTCCAACGACGATGATCAGGATTACCGCAAGCATCACCGCATATTCCGCGATATCCTGTCCTTGCTGTTCGCGCCAAAGTCTGCGTACGAGCCCCATAGACATGCCCCTTTTCTAAATTTGAGATTGAGTGGACGCGCCTGCCCGCCCTCGGAAACGAATCGCTAGAGATCAGTCAACTCGACTAAGGTAATAATACCTGCAACAGGACGAAAAAGTGGTAATTTCTTGCATACCGGGGGGGAAGGAGCCACCCTCGATATGCATCTGCAGGTGACCTTCGGACATTGACCTGCCAGATTTGTGAGGGGCGCGATCTCGATTCTTGTGATTGTGATAGCCCGTATATGGCCGCCGTAGCGGGACAGCGTCGCCGATCTTCGCGACCGACTGGCTCGATCCGGCTTCTCTGTTCGTCCGCATTGAGAATCTGGGTATAGAATGCCGGCGTTGCCCGGAATTGTTACGGGGACGCGCCTCCCTCTCACTACCTCCCCGGGGACAAAAATGGAGATGGAAACTCAGCAGCAGAATTCAAGCCGTCATCAGAAACGGCGCATGCTGTTGATCGTCTGCGTATTGGCACCCGCGCTCCCGCTGCTCTTTATTCACTCCGATTCTGCCGCCCCGCCCAACGATTTCGCCTTCTATTGGACCGCTGCCAGACTAGTTCTTGAAGGAAAGAATCCTTACTCCGTCGCTGATACCGTCGACCTGCAGCACCGTCTCTTCTTCGCCAGCGACCGGGCATTGGTGATGTTGAACCCTCCCTGGATTCTTCCGCTCATCGCGCCTTTCGGTATCGTGCCCTTTTCCATTGGAAAGCGGCTGTGGCTTGCGATGGGTCTGGCAATCATGCTGATTTCTGTCCACTGGCTTTGGGACCTTTATGGAGATCGCGAAAGTCCGTGGATTGGCTGGCTTATCGCAGCCACATTCCTGCCTGTGGCGGTCGTGTTGGCCATCGGCCAGATCGGGCCCTTGATTCTATTTGGGCTCGCCGGATATTTGCGCTTCCAAGCCCGGCAGAAGAACTACCTCGCGGGCGCATTCCTATTCCTCACCGCTCTAAAGCCACATCTAGTCTTTCTCGTTTGGGCAGCTTTGCTGCTCTACGCGCTTCATCACAAGCGATGGGAGTCCCTCGCCTCTTTCCTGTCCGTGCTGGGCGTCGCCAGTCTCTTAGCAGTGGTCCTCGACCGCCATGCGTTTTACCAGTATGCCGACTTGTTCCGTACTGGAAGGGCCTTTCTTCAAGCATCACCCACGCTCGGCGGTCTGCTGCGTTTCGTCTCCGGTTCTCCTCCGCTGCAGTTCCTTCCCGGCGCAGGAGCCGCCCTGTGGTTCGCCATATACTGGCATCGTTGGCGTTCCAGTTGGGAGTGGCGTTCCCGGCTGCCCAGCCTGCTATTGGTCTCAATCGTGGCCACGCCATACTCGTGGTTTTTTGATCAGGTGGTGCTCCTGCCGAGCATCTTCTTCGCAACCCTGTCGGTGCTTCGATCCCGAAGGCGCGTCTGGCTCGAAGCTGCGACCGTATATATTGTCGTGAACGCAATTGTTCTCCGGTTTCTCCTCGATCGCCGAACCATGTTTTGGTATTCATGGACAGCGCTCGCTTGGTTGGCTATTTACGTCGCGCTCCAGCGTCGCAAAACTGCAGCCGCACCACAGGCTTCGAGACGAGGAGCTATTCATTGAGCGTCCGGTGCGATTCGCCATGACTGGCATTTTGAACGATACGTTGTAACATGAGGGGGCTTGCTTCGTTTAATCCTCACACCAAAGGAATCGTGCTCGCTACCCCGCGGAAGCGCGCGCCGATCGTCGTTATAGTCGCTGTGGCCGCTGCGCTGGCTTCGCTCAGCACCTGGTTCTACATGAACCGGATTTTGAGGGCGCAGCAAATTGCCGATGCCGCTGCTCACAGCCGGCCGCGAGGTAATTTATCGGATCTCTACCCTCGCTGGCTCGGAGCGCGCGAACTGCTGCGTCACGGGCGCAACCCCTACAGCGCAGAGATCACGCGTGAGATTCAGCAGGGATACTACGGCCGAACGCTCGATCCAGGCCGTGCCGACGATCCCCAGGACCAGCAGGGTTTCGCATATCCGGCCTATATTGTTTTTCTGCTGGCGCCCACCGTTGATCTGCCGTTCGACGTGGTGCAGAAAGGCTTCCGATTTTTATTGGTGGGGTTGGCGGTAGCCACCGTCCTACTCTGGCTCTATGTTCTGCGCTGGAAACCGTCGACCGGAACCGCACTGCTTTTCATGGTGCTGATGCTCGGCTGGTTGCCTATGGGGCAGGGAATCAAGCTGCAGCAACTCACCTTGCTGGTGGCAGGATTACTGGCAGGGTGTGGCGCGTGCCTGGCGGGCGGATGGCTGCTACTGGCAGGAGGACTGCTGGCGCTGGCGACGATTAAACCGCAGCTGACGTGGCCGCTGGTCTTGTGGCTGCTGTTCTGGGCGGGCAGCGAATGGCGGTCGCGGCGAAGATTTGTGTTCGGATTTGGATTGGTCATGTTGCTTCTGCTGGGCGGAGCGCAACTGATTTTGCCGGGATGGCTGCACAGGTTCGCCGAGGCGATGGAGCAATACCACCGCTACACACACAATCAATCGGTGCTGGCGTGGTTGTTTGGATCCATCGCAGGTCGAATTCTTGAAGCCGTCAGCGTTCTGTTCTGCGTCCTCTGCATTTGGCGCATGCGTCGCGAACCCGCCACCAGCGCAGTATTTGGGCGGGCGTTTGCCCTGGTATTGGCATTGACAGTCTTGATTGTCCCCATGTTCGCTCCCTACAACCAAGTGCTGCTGGCGCCGGCAATCTTCGCCGTGTTACGCAGCGAAAGTTCGAGGGAACCCATTCTACCGGCGGTTCGATTAGCGCGCGCGGTGGGAGGCGTTTTGCTGGTCTGGCCGTGGATCGCAACCCTTGGACTAAGCCTTGCGTACATCTGGCTGACGCCTGGGGTGAGGCAGCGAGTCTGGCCAATGCCGTTTTACTCGAACTTCATGGTGCCTGTCTTCATCTTTGGATTGATACTGGTGGATACGTGGGAGAACCCCGCGCCTGGCTTGCGGGACGGCGCGGCCGCAGAGTAGTCTGTTGCGGCAAGAGATAATGCTGCACGGGCGCTGCCTGTCGCCCCCGGCGACGGCAAAGCGCTCGTTCAATCCCATCCATGGCCTTGACCACAATCAGTTCTGTCAGTTCTGGTTCCGGCATCCTTCCAGTCCTCAAGTTCGTGCAGGGCAGCGAGCAAAAGGACCTGGTCATGACCCGCACCCCATTCACCGTGGGGCGAAGAGTGGATAAGGATCTGGTGATCGCCGATCCGCGCGTCTCGCGCGACCACGCCCAGATCAGCCAGGAAGGTCAGGCATTTTTTCTCGTCGATCTGGGCAGCAAGCACGGCACGTTCGTAAACGGAGAGCGCATCCAGCGGCAAAAACTGGAACGCGGCGACCGGCTGGAATTTGGAGCGCGCGACTCGGCGTATCTTCTGTTCAATCCTGGATCCGCTACCTCCAACACGGCGCGGGAATTTCTCAGCCAGATCTCCGGCATGCAGATCAAGCCGGAAGCGACCGACCTGGAAAAACTCAAGATTTTTCTGGAAGCGGCCCGCAAGCTGAATACGGTTGGCGTGCGCGACGAGATCCTGATGACGATGCTTGACACCACGCTGGAACTGACCAGCGCCGAACGCGCCTATGTTTTTCTTAAAGATGAGGAAGGCAAGCTCCGGCTGGCTGCGGGCCGCAATTCCAAGAAAGAGGCGCTGCTCGACGACAAGACGATTTCGCACTCGATCCTGGAAGAATCGCTGCGCTCGAACTCCGAATTTCTCTTGACCGACACCAGCCGGTCGCTCGATCTTGCCGGCCGGCAGAGCATTGTGGCTTACGATCTGCGAACAGTCCTGTGCATACCGCTTCGCAAGGTGCAGGTGCAGGCATCGCGTGATGCGCAGACGCCGGTACCGGCTACGAATGCCGCGGAGGCCGTGGGGGTTCTATACGTCGACTCGCGATTTGCTTCACGCGATCTCAGCGACGTGGACGGAGGCATCCTGAAGCTGATCGCGACCGAAGCGGCATCCCTTATCGAGAACGCGCGACTGGTGCAGGCCGAGGAAGAAGCGCGCCGCTATCAGCAGGAATTGAGCATCGCGGCCAGCATTCAGCAGCGCTTGATGAAGGTGAAGATTCCCGAAGTGCCGTTCGCGACAATGGACGGCAGAAACCTGCAATGCAAAGAAATCGGCGGAGACTTCTACGACGCCGTGAACACCAAGCAAGGGCTGGCGGTGGTGTTGGCTGATGTCAGCGGCAAGGGAGTTTCCGCGGCTCTGCTGGCCTCGACGTTACAAGGCATGATCATTTCGCAGTTGATTGCGGGCATGTCCCTGCTGGAAATAGTGACCGCCGTGAACCGGTTCTTCACCGAAAAGATGGGTGGCGAGAAATACGCGACTGTGCTGCTGGTGCGCTTGCGGCGGGACGGTGAACTCGAATACGTGAATTGCGGACACGTGCAGCCGCTGTTGGTGTGTGCGGGAGAAGTGATGCGTCCTCCACACGGGAATGTCCCTGTCGGCCTCCTCCCCGACGCGACTTTCGAAAGCGCCAAATGTCACATGAAATCCGGCGATCGCTTTATTCTTGTGACCGACGGCGTCACCGAGGCGGAAAACGCCATGGGCGAGTTCTTTGAGGACTTCCGCCTGGAGGCAGCGGCGGTTAAGTCTTCAACGCTGGATGGAATTTTTTCGGCGGTAACGGAATTCTGCAGCGGCAATCCTCTCAGCGACGATTGCACGGTCGTCCAGTTGTGCTACACCAGCGTGGATGGCTGAGACCGTTCTGAACGCTGCATCAGCCGTTCTCGACGGTAACGGCGTAGTCCGCGCCTTCCCAGCGATTCTCCTCCGGCCAGAAAAATGTGAAGACAGCCTGCGCTCCGACCGGTAGCGAGGCCGTGGGCAGGTCGAGCGTATAGATTCCGAGGCCCGTGTCGCGCGCATCAGCGTCGTGTACGGACTTCCAGCCGTCCACGCTCCAGTGCACGCGTGCGGGCCTATGCAACACGATCCGCAGGGTCTTGTTTCTCGGGAGGCTGCGCGCTTTGTTGTTAAACCTCCAGCCGAAGATCTGCCGCACATGTTTATCAATTAGATAGCGCTTAACGGTTTGCGGAGGCTGGTCAAAGATCCTATTGTCGCGAATCGAGCGGCGCAGCTTTATGTATTCCGAGTGAGCCCACACCAGCGGACAGGCGGAGCCGGTGGGCTTGCCGCGGAAAAGCTCGAGCGCCGGAATATCGGCAGCGTCCCAGACTTGTTCGGGAAGCAGGCGGCTTTGTCCGATGGTGGAATTTTCGATCACCGTGAGGAGGGCCTCTGCTTCATCCCGATGTCCGCCGGCGAGAGCGTAATGGGCGCGCTCCCCGGCGAGCAAGGGCCAGGCGCGGCCGATGCCGGTCCCGTCGAAGGCGGAGCCGTCTTTGTGTTCGCCGTAGCCGTCGCCGTTGTAGCGATACCAGCACGGACCTTGGGGCAACTCAACCGCCAGCAGCGCATCGATGGCACGCAGGGTATTCAGAATGCGCGGATCGTCAGGCGCGCGCAAACCAAACCGCACCAGCGCCAACGCGTCGGGGCTGATGATGTGGTACGCGCGTTCGGGATCCTGCCCGGGCGGACGATTCTTGATGGGGACGAAGCCCTGGGTGGGCGAGGCCGCCCCGTCGCTGTCGGGCGGGGCAATGCGAACGTAATAGCCCGCAACCCCCAATTGCTGGGCCAGGTCGCCCCCGGTGGCGTACACCCAGCGTTCGATGTTGTCATTCCAAGCATCCGCCGCATCCCGCATGGTGGGCGCCTGTTCTCCGTGCCCCGTGAGCTCCGCGATATCGGCGCCGGCGAGGAGCGCGGAAATTTCGGCGGCGAGCGTGAACGGAGAATAGCCAGCGTCTTCTTCCCAACGATCTTGTTGCGTGACCGGCCCGTTGCGAAGAATGAAGGTGACCGCTTTGCGCACCATCGGCCACCATCGTTCAAGCTTGCCCAAAGCTTCGGGTGCCTCGCGGCGGAGCAGATCAAGCAACAAGACGGGGAATGCCGTTTCGTCCATCTGGATTCCGCTCCAGTAGGGGCGTCCGTCGAGCCAAAGATTCTGGGCCCAGTTGCCGGCCGCTTCCTGAGTGCTTTCGAGGTAGCGCAAGACGCGTACCGCATCGGTGACCGCTCCGGCGGCCAGGAGCGCGCCAGCGGTTTCGACCAGGTCCCGCGGCCAGACCAGGTGGTATCCGCCGAGATCTTCGTCGCCCTTGTTGAATCCCCAGGGAATCGAGAGGCTGGCAATGATGCCGCCGAGAAAATCTTTGGACTCGTGGGTCCGCAGGACGGCGGTCGAAGCGCGATACAGATCGCACTGGCGCAGCGGTTCGTCGAGTTTGAGCAACCGGGTTTGCCAGTTTCGCCACTCGGAGACATAATGCTGGCGAGTCTCACCATAGTCTTCGAATAGCGTGGATCGCGCCTGCTGTCCCGCCTCAGTCCAAATGGATCCGAAGCCCAGAGCGAGCAGGAACTCGCCGTTGCAGGCCGCAAGATCGACCTCCCCGGTAAAGGCAATGTTGCCGTTTTCCGCACGAGTGTATTCCCACTCCATCTGGAAATGCTGGGAAAGATCCTGCCAACCGTCGGAAGCGCCGACGAATCCCACCGATGTCTTCTTCCATGGAGCCGAGGACGCAAGCGAGAGATTGACCCCATCCCGCTCGGCAAAGAACATGGGAAAGCCTTTGTACTCGCCGATCCAGCCCGTGTTGCCGTAGCCGCAGTTGGCCAGATGCGGCGAGAGCAGGGCGTAAAGATGGTAATCGGAGAGCGGCCCCTGCAAAGGCTCAAAGCGGATCTTCTGCAGAACCACGTTGCGGTACGGGTCGGTGAGAACTTCCTTGTGGAGGCGGTAGTTTCCGCTGTTGGCAGTGTTGATCAGCTCATAGGCGGGCACACCCGATTCGAATGGCCGGTTTTCAAACGTGCAGTGGCGCTTTTCTTCGGAAAAGTAATCCCGGCCGTTGGTGACGATGAATCCCAGGTCGCGGGTACAGGCCTGGTCTACGCGGGGAAAATAAACTTCGTTGAGGATGCCGTGACTCAGCGTGAACCAGACTTTGCTGTGCTGGTTGAGTGCGGTACCGGCGCCGGTCTTGGCGCTGGATGTCCAGCGCGGCGGAATACCGGGCCAGCCCGGAGCATGGCGTGGGGAAGAATCGCTCATAAAAGATTTGTCCTGCGGGTCGGGAATCCGCCCCCGACGGAATTGATAATTTTATGGCGAATCGGAAGTCGCGCGTTTGCCGGAGAATTCATCGAACAGGCAGCAGCCTAGAGCCGCGCAAAATGCAACTAAACATGGATCGGTGATCATGGTGGATCATCATCCTCGATCATCATTGTCGATCATCAATCGACGATATTTAGGTCCCCACAACCAGGCCAGGATGGCTCACGTAATGGATGCCCGAGCGCGGATCATAGTAACAGCCTTGTGGGCGGGTTGCGCTCTAAGTCTGATGGCGAGTGCCGTGGACCTTCCGAGATCAGCCCTAGCGTCCGCCCTCGACCGTGGATTCTTCGGACTCTACAATCTCGATTTCGCCGGGGCACAAAGGGACTTCTCGTCGTGGCAAAAACTGCATCCCGGCGATCCGGTCGGCCCGGTAAGCGAAGCGGTGGGCTTTTTGTTCGCCGAGTTCAACCGGCTGGGAGTGCTGGAGTCGCAGTTTTACGCGAATGATGCCGCGTTCGTCGGACGCCCGAAGCTGACGCCCGATCCAGCGCTCCGGGAACATTTCATGACTGCGATCGGGCAGGCGGAGAATCTTTCGCACGCGCGATTGGCCAAAGACCCTCAGGATCGCGATGCTCTGTTCGCCCTCACCTTATCGTCGGCCCTGCAAGCCGATTACGCGGCCCTCATCGAAAAACGCAACTTGGCGTCTCTGCACTTCACCAAGGAAGCTTCCGCTTCGGCGCGGCGGCTACTTGCAGTTTGTCACGATTGCTACGACGCTCTACTGGCCACCGGCTTCAGCAAATACATCATGGGAAGCATGGCAGCCCCCCTACGATGGATTCTTCGCATGGGTGGCCCGGACCTCGAAACCAACGCCGAACACGGACACTATCTCGCGCCCTTCGCGCGAATCCTGCTTTCGATTGCGTATGTACGGGAAAAGGACAGCTCGCGGGCGCTTCAGTTGCTGACCGGGTTGCGTCGCGAGTTCCCGGCAAATACGCTGTTTTCCCGTGAGATTGCACATCTGCAGTCGGCTCCCTAGCGCAGCTGTGGAATTTCCTTCCTCTCGTAAGTCTTGCCTCGCTGCGCCCGGTCGCCCTCGGGCCTTTCATCAGAAATTTATCCGTTTGTAACCATCCTGTAACACACTGCCGATAGAACGGGGTATCTATCCTAGGAGGAATGGTCTGGTGATGCGCAAAATCGGGCTTCTGTTGGGGTGTCTCCTTCTGGCCGTCGAGGTAGTGGGACAGACCACGCTGAACGGAGCAGGCGCCACGTTTCCCAACCCGATGTACTCCAAGTGGTTCAGCGAATACCACAAGATTCACTCCGAGGTTCAAGTCAACTACCAGCCGATCGGCAGCGGGGGCGGGATTCGCCAGGTGACGGCGGGCACTGTTGACTTCGGCGCCAGCGATATGCCGATGACCGACAAACAGCTACAGGAATCGAAAGCGAAAATTTTGAATATTCCAACGGTCTTAGGGGCAGTGGTGCCGGCTTACAACATTCCTGGGGTCGGCGGGGAGGTGAAGTTTACGCCTGAGGCGCTGGCCGGGATTTTCTTCGGCAAGATTTCCAAATGGAATGACAAAGCGATTACCGGATCGAATCCGGGGATGAATTTCCCCGACAAGGACATCATCGTCGTCCATCGTTCCGACGGCAGCGGAACCAGTTTCATCTGGACGGATTATCTTTCCAAGATTAGTCCGGAGTGGAAGAGCCAGGTGGGCAGCGACACCTCGGTGAAATGGCCAATCGGCATGGGGGGGAAGGGCAACGAAGGCGTGGCCGGCCTGATCCGCCAGTTGTCCGGTTCGATCGGTTACGTCGAACTGATCTATGCCGTGCAGAACAACATCCCGTATGGCAGCGTGCGAAATGCCGCGGGAAGCTTTATCAAGGCGTCATTGGACAGCGTAACCGCGGCGGCCGCTTCCGCTCTGAAGATGCCGGCGGATTTCCGGGTGTCGATCACGAATGCACCGGGGAAGGATGCCTATCCGATTTCCAGTTTTACCTGGCTGCTGATTCCCGCCCAGTCCAAGGACGCGGCGAAAGGTAAGATTCTGGCCGACTTTCTGAACTGGATGATCGGGGACGGTCAGAAAATGACCTCTGCGCTGGCCTACGCACCATTGCCGGAGAATGTCGTGGCGAAAGTGAAGGAAGCAATCAAGCAGGTCAAATAAAACCCTGCAAGCGCGGGGATATTCATTCATCGCGGGACCAAAAGGAGAGCACGATGAAGTCTGCGTGGAAGTTGTGTGCCATTCTGTTTCTGGCGACGGGACTGGTCGGACAGACCAGCACGCCGCCCAAACCCAGGAAAACACGGCCAGCGTCTGCGACCGTGACGGCAGCCGATGTCCAGGCGCTGAAGGATGCGATCGCCTCGCAACAGGCGGCACTGGCGCAGCAGCAACAACAAATTCAGGAACTGCGCGATGAACTTCACAACAAGGATCAGGTCGCGCAACAAGCACAGAGCGCCGCGACGGACGCCGCGAGCAAGGCGGATGCCGCTCAGGCGCAGGCGACGCAGCAACAGCAAACGGTCACTGAATTAAAAACCGATGTCACGGACCTGAAGACCAATATGGCCAGTACCGTCGTGAGCGTCCAGGAAACGCAGAAGATGGTTTCCGAACCGCCGACGGCGATCCATGTGAAAGGAGTCACCATCACGCCCGGCGGCTTCCTGGCGGCCGAATCTGTTTACCGCTCGCATGCCCTGGCGTCCGACATCAACACTCCTTTCAACTCGGTGCCTATGCCAGGTGCGTCAGCCAGCAACATATCGGAATTCTTCGGCTCCGGACGCCAGTCGCGATTGTCGATGCTGGTGGAAGGTAAACTGAGAAGCGCGAAGCTGACCGGTTATGTGGAGGCGGACTTCCTGTCGGCGGGCGTGACCTCCAACAACAACCAAAGTAATAGCTATACTTTGCGCCAGCGACAAGCGTGGGGTCAGGCTGCATTCGACAGTGGATGGAGTTTTACCGGCGGACAGATGTGGAGTCTGATCACGGAGACCAAGCATGGCGTGGACAATCGTTCAGAAGCCCTCCCGATGACCATCGATCCGCAGTATACCGTCGGCTTCAGTTGGGCGCGGCAATATGGGGTGCGCCTGGCAAAGAACGTCGGCAACAAGGTTTGGTTCGCAGTCTCAGTGGAAAACCCGCAAGCAACCATAACCACTCACAACAACGCGTCCGATTTCCTGGTTGGCTCCGCTGGCACGGGGGGTGGATTATACAACTCAGCCGTCACCGCATGCAGCACCAGCACCACCACAAGCAGCACGGGCGCGGTCTCAGCCTCAACGACCTGTACTCCTGCAGCCAGCTACGCCTTCAACCCGTCGCCCGACATTATCGCGAAACTTGTCTTCGAGCCCGGCTTCGGACACTACGAACTCTTCGGCGTGTTTAGCCGCTTCCGCGACCGCGTCTTTCCTTGTGAAGATGTATCGTCTACCACAGTCTGCGGTACCAGAGCGACACCCGGACCGAATGCTTCGGCCGCTTTCAACGCCTCCAAGGACGGCGGCGGGATGGGTGCGAACGCCCGCTGGTCCTTTGCGGACAAGCGCGTGGATTTCGGATTGCACGGCTTTGGCGGGAGCGGCGTGGGCCGCTACGGATCAGGAGGATTGCCCGACGCCTCCGCGCATGCCAACGGAACGCTCGATCTCGTTCGAAGCTTACAAGGGCTGTCGACTTTAGAGTTCCACGTGCCCAAGGCCGATGTCTATTTCAATGCCGGAGCGGAGTACGCTGGCCGCGCCGCGGACTACGATCCGGTCACAAAAAAATACGTAGGATACGGATCGCCGTTCTTCAACAACACCGGTTGCTACACCGAAACCGGGCCCGGTTCGGGCGGATTCCTTCCCGGCGGTCTCTCCAATTGCACTGCCGATACACGCGTGCTGATAGAGGGAACGGCGGGTATCTGGTTCAAGGTTTATGATGGCTCGCGGGAAAAAGTGAACCGCGGCCGCATCCAGTTCGGTCCGCAGTACTCCTATGTGACACGCTACGCATGGTCCGGTGCATCATCGCCGAACGAGCCCCACGGAATCGATAACATGATCTTTACTTCGTTCCGTTATTACCTGCCGTAGAGGTACGGGAATCTGCGGCGCTCGTTCGGAAAGGGCAAATACCGGCACTCGGACAGAACCTTCCGTCTGGGTGCCGGTTTTGGTTTTCGCGGCAAAGGAAAACGGCGCGTTGCCCGCTTTGACTCCGCTTCCTGTGTACGCTTGTGGAATGCTTTATACTAATGATCCCGTACGTCGTCGGAGCTTCGCTCAGGGATTTCGTTCGGCAGGAAAAAATCACGCGGATAAAACTTTAAGCGCGTTCCCATGGCTCGTATCTCGCTCGACAATCCACAGTACTTTTTGAATCGCGATACTTCTTGGCTCGCTTTCAATCGCCGGGTACTGGAAGAGGCTTCGGACGAAGGCAATCCGCTGCTGGAGCGGCTGAAATTCCTTGCCATCTCCGCCAGCAATCTGGACGAGTTTTTTGAAGTTCGCGTGGCCGCCATGATGCAGCAGATTGAAGACGGCTACAACGAGGCCGGTCCCGACGGTCTAACTCTTACCGTAAAACGGGATCTTCTGAACCGGTTGACGCACGAATTTGTCGACGATCAGTACGACTGCTGGAATGCGCGACTCCGTCCGGCACTCGCGGAAAACGGAATTCGCGTGCTGGGATTGCACGAACTCGATGCCGAGGCGCTGCGCTTTGTGGATGAATACTGCGAGAAAGAACTCGACCCGCTGTTGACGCCCGTGACCGTCGACCCGGCGCATCCCTTTCCACGCGTCATTAACAAAGCGTTGTGTCTCGGTTTCCTGCTGCGCCGGCGCCGGCGCTCGGCCCTGGCTTACACGGGTATGGTGTCGGTTCCACGCGCTTTGCCGCGGCTCGTGCGGTTGCCGTCGGAGAGCACGACAGATTTTATTTTCCTGGCCGATCTCGTGGCCCATCATGCCGTACGCATGTATCAGGGGTATGACGTGGTTTCGTCCGCACCTTTTCGCGTCACCCGCAACAGCAATCTCTATCTGGCGGAAGAGGAGGCGCGGAGTTTGCTGGAATCGGTGCGCGCCGAACTGCATAACCGGCGCAAAGGGGATGCCGTGCGCATGGAGATTGAAGCCGACGCCGATCCCGAGATTATTGACCGCTTACGCACCGTGTTTGAACTGGATCCGTGGCAGGTTTTTCCCGTGAATGGACCGGTGAATCTCTCGCGCCTGTTCAACATCTACGAGCAGGTCAAGCGCCCGGACCTCAAGGACCGCGCGTTTTCGCCGCGCGAGTTGCGGTTGACCTCCAAGTCGAAAGATTTGTTCGAGGAGTTGCGTGGGCATGACATCCTGCTGCACCATCCGTTCGACTCGTACGACGCGGTGGTTTCCTTTATCGAGTCGGCAGCAGAAGATGAGAACGTCCTTTCCATCAAACAGACGCTCTACCGCACCAGCGAACATTCGCACATTGTGCCTTCGCTGATAGACGCCGCGTCGCGCAAGGAAGTGACGGCGGTAGTGGAGTTGAAGGCGCGCTTCGACGAGGCTTCGAACATACGCTGGGCGCGCGATTTGGAAGACGCGGGAGTGCAGGTCTTCCACGGTCTTGTGGGGCTCAAGACGCATTGCAAGCTCACGCTGTTGGTGCGGCGCGATTCCGATGGACGGACCCGGAGTTATGCCCACATCGGCACCGGGAACTACAACGCGACCACGGCAAGAATTTATACCGACCTGAGCCTGTTCACGGCCAATCAGGAGATCACGCGTGCGGTGCACGATGTTTTCAGTTTTCTGACGGCTTATGCGGAGAATCCCAGTTACGAGCCGCTGCTGGTGGCGCCGCTCGATTTGGCGGAAAAATGCATCGCCCTGATCGATCGTGAAGCGGAGCACGCCCGCCAGGGCAAAGAAGCTCGCATCATTGCCAAGATGAACGCATTGCTCGATAAGTCTGTAGTACAAGCCCTGTATCGCGCCTCTCAAGCCGGAGTGCAGATCGATCTGATCGTGCGTGGCATTTGCGCCCTGCGTCCGGGAGTGCGCGGGGTCAGCGACCACATCCGCGTGCGCAGCATAGTAGGCCGCTTTCTGGAACACAGCCGCATTTTCTATTTTTCCAACGCTGGCGAAGAAGAGATTTACATGGGCAGCGCGGACTGGATGCCTCGCAATCTGTATGAGCGCGTCGAAGTGCTGGTACCACTGCGCGATGAGATGCTCCGGGAACGGGTAAGGCATGAAATCCTGGACGCGTATCTGGCCGACAATCGCAAGTCGCGTATTCTGCTGAAGGATGCGACCTACATGCGGGCATGGCAGCCTCTGCACGGGGCGCGGAATCGGCGTATGCCGACGGGAACTACGGCGTTCAGCGCGCAGGATTTCCTGATGAGCGTTGCGGAGGGCAAGATCCCCGCCGCAATCCCTGCGCCGGTTGCGACGCGAAAGCGTAAAGTGGTGGGAAAGGAACGATAAGCCCAGATGATCCTCTATTTTCTACGCCACGCGAGCGCCGGCGACCACTTTGCGAATCCGACGAAGGACGAGAAACGCGCTCTCGACAAAGAGGGAATCGAGCAATGCGGCTATGTTGGGCGCGCCCTGGCCGCTCTGGATGCCCAGGTGGATGCGATTATTTCCAGTCCCTTAAAACGATGCACGCAGACAGCTTCACTCGTCGGCAACGAATTAGGCTACGAAGGCAAATTGCAGATCGACGCCGGCCTGCGGCCTGCGGCCGGACTCGCCGACTTTCGCAAACTCCTGGAAAAATATTCTCGCCAGGAAGCCATCATGGTGGTTGGTCACAATCCGAACCTGAGCCAATTCCTGGGAGCGGTGATCAGCGATTCCGGCTGCGAAGCCTCGCTGGAACTGAAAAAGGGTGCGGTGGCCAAAGTTGAGATGCGGCGGACTTCAGGAACTCTGCAATGGTGCGTCACGCCGAAATTTCTGCGAACTCTCTACGAGACGGCGGTTGAGAGTTCGCGTCCAAAGACTTCGCGGAAATAATCGCGTTCTTTCTCGATCGCCCAGAGTTCCAGATCCACTCCCATTCGACGCCGGGGAACCAGCGTCAACTTCACTTCCGCCGAGCGCACGGCGACGCGCACTCTCTCCACGGCGCGGCTGCGGCCCAGGTTCAGGGCGCGGGCGAGTCGCAGCAACAAAATCGCCTTTTGCACGTGGCCACGCTCTCCCGGATCCAATAGCTTCATGGGACCATCTTCCATAGCGGGACGCGATTTACCCAGGTAGCGAGCGATGGCTGCAATCGTGCGCCGCTGTTGCGGGGTGTAACCCAGAATCTCAGAGTTGGAAATGATGTAATGGGTATGACGGTGGCGGCCGTTACGATTCACGTAGTCGCCTACTTCGTAGAGCATGGCCGCGGCTGAGAGCCACTCGCGGTATTCCGGCGGCAACCGGTGCAGCGAACGCAGCGCCGAGAACAACAGTGTGGCGGCGTCGCGTACATCCAGAGCGTGCTTGCGATCGACACGGTAATGGTCGACCGCGTTCATGATGGATTCCCAGCGTTCGAATTCGACCTGCCTGCCGGAACGCGTGCTGCGGTCGTAGTCGGCCGCCATCTGCGCCAGGATTCCGTCGCGCAGGCCGAGCGGCGAATAGCGGAAGCCTTTGAGGTGCAATCGGTCCAGCAGTTCTTGATAGACCGTAGCGCCGGCCACGATAATTTCGGCTCGCCGCAGGCCGATGCCTTCGATCTTGCGGCGTTCCGCCACGGGAAGGCGCGCCAGGCGCTTGGCAATGCGGGTCATCTCGGCGCATGAGACTAGCAGCCGCTGACGGCTGGTGCCTCGGCGCAGATGACTGGCGACAGCGGCCAGGGCCGCAGCCGTTCCCGAGGTCGCAATCACATTCTTAACCTTCGCCATCGGGAGACGGTCGATGATGCGATTGACTTCGCGAGTGATGAAGCCACGTAATCGCTTCAGTTCGCCCTTGCGGGGGGGGTCGTGGCGCAGGAATTCGTTGGTCAGGCGAACGGCACCCAGAGGCAGGCTCACCGCGTCGCGAATGTGTCCGCCCTGCGAAAGGGTTAGTTCGCAACTGCCGCCGCCCAGGTCCATCATGAGCGTGGGAGACAGGTCCGCTCGCGGGCGGGAGACTAGTCCCAGGTGAATGAGTCGCGCCTCCTCCACGCCCGAGATGATCTCGACACGCCAGCCGGTGGCCGAACGCACCCATTCCAGAAAAGCCTGTGAATTGCGCGCATCCCGCAGGGCGCTGGTCGCAACCACGCGCACGCTGTCGGTCACAATCTGTTGCGTCGCGCGATGAAACCGCCGCAGAACCTTCACCGTCTCTGCGATGGAATCGGGAGTAAGGAAGCCGGAACCAAAAACGCCTTCGCCCAGGCGAGTGACTTCGCGGTCTTCGTGGAGAGCGTGGAGGCGGCTGGCTTGCAGGCGCGCAATCTTCAGCCGGACGGAGTTGGAGCCGATATCAACCGCGGCAAATGTTGGCATGGGGAAGGCTCACAGTTTACATGCATGCGGCTCCGCTCGTCACCGCCGAAGCTCCTATGGCTGCGTATTAGCTTTTGGCTAAGAGACAAAAGGTAAGCGCATGGCTCGCTACGCAGCAGACTCGATAAGCTCCACCAGCGTCGGACTCTTGGTACCGACTTTGCGCGACGGTTGCGGCGAGATGGGGACTGGTTTTGTCGGATTTTGGATGGTTGGCGAAGCTGCGAGAGCAGCGACCGCGTGACGGAACTTGCCCCCGGTCACGTTATGGAGGGCAGCGACCAGCGAGGATTGGTTGACATCGCCCAGTCGTTTGGCAGCAGCCTGCGTCAGGGTCCGCCAGTCGTGCCAGTTGCCCACCGCATCTTGTAGGCGCTTAAGCTGGGCGACGAATTGGGTGGCCTCAGCGGATTTTGGAGCAAACTCGGCGGCATAGCGGGCGCGCTTCACGATCCCGCGGTAACGGTGCAACAGGTCTTCGCTGACCGGCCCAGCCGGGCGGACTACTTCGTTCAACATCGAGCGGGCGACGCTCAGAGCGTCGCGGCTGGTTTCAGGTCGAACCTCTTTTGCTCCCCGCTTGAGCCGCTTCCGAATCTCGCGGATCATCTCTTTCGTCAACAGCTTGCGAAGTTTCTTCTCATGTTTGACTCGCAGCTCGATCAGCCCCTGCATTAGCCGCGTCTTGCGGCGCGGTTCCTGAGGAACTTTGAGACTGCGCAATGCCGCAAGTTGAACATCCAAGTCACGCACCTTACCCGCACGCCTGCGAATCCGGTTCAGCATCTTCAGAAGTTTCTTATGGTTCCGCTCGCGTTCGGGAAGAAGTTGTTCGAGCAACATTTGCAGCCTGCGGCTGCTTGTGCGGAAACCGTGGACGCTCTCGGCGCCTTGCCCAGAGGAAAGCTTCAGTAAGGCCCGCTCGGTCTTTTGGAAGGCAAGCTTGCTACGGTCGGATGTGATCGACATAAAGAAAACAAATCCTGATAGCGGGAGAGAATCAATACTGCGTCAATTCATGGTCTTGCAGACAGCTCGATTCAGGTTGACAGATGGTCCCCGGCGGAAAAGCCTGTTTCATTTTAACACTTTTGTAACACGTCTCTGCTACGGTTAAGCCGAATGGCCAATCCAGCTTTCTCTCGGCCTGATATGCCCGGACCGCAACCCATTGAAGGGAAGAAAGTTACCCCGGTTCCGGTACCCCGGGCAGCCGCTCTGCGGCTGGCTTCCGGCGGCGAGGTTCCCGACCGCGTTTTCAAGTCCGCCATGACCCTGTGCGGCTTGGCTGTCCTCGGGGTGCTGGTCCTTATCGTGGACGAACTGGTGTCGGGTTCCCGCCTGTCCTGGCACGCATTTGGCTTCAAGTTTTTTGCGGGCAGCGACTGGAACCCCGTCAGCGAGCAGTTCGGCGCTCTCCCGTTTATCTACGGGACGCTGGTTTCGTCTCTGGTAGCGCTGATCCTGGCAGTTCCGCTCGCGGTAGGCGTTGCCGTGTTCACCACCGAGATGTGTCCCAAGGTACTGCGCGGCCCACTTTCGTTCTTCGTGGAATTACTCGCCGCAATTCCCAGCGTGATTTATGGCTTGTGGGCAATGTTTGTCCTGGTGCCGCTCTTGAGTGGATACGTCCAGCCATTCCTGGCCAAGACTCTTGGATGGACCGGCCTGTTTGAAGGCCCCCCGTATGGAATCGGCATGCTGGCGGCGGGGATCATCCTGGCCATCATGATCGTGCCCATCATTTCGTCGATCACCCGCGAAGTACTCATGGTAGTGCCCCAACATCAGCGCGAAGGTGTACTGGCCCTGGGCGCAACGCGCTGGGAGATGATCCGGGTGGGGGTGTTGCGCAACGCGCGCGCCGGGATTGTCGGCGGAATCATTCTTGGATTAGGACGCGCGCTGGGAGAAACCATGGCGGTCACCATGGTGATCGGTAATCGGCCCGAGATCGCGAAGTCGTTGTTCGCTCCCGGGTACACCATGGCCAGCGTGCTGGCCAATGAGTTCAGCGAAGCTACCGGAAATGTCTATCTTTCTGCCTTGGTTGAAATTGGCCTGGCTCTATTCCTGGTCACGATCATCGTGAATGCGCTGGCGCAGCTCCTGGTTTGGACAGTGACGCGCGGTCAGCCTGCGAGGGGACATGCCTGAAATAGCTGGCAGCTCTTCCCGGCAACAGGGTATGCCGCCCATCAGCTGGCGTCGCCGGATTACCGATCACGTCATGACCGGCGTGGCTGTCTTGACCGTCGTTCTGGTGTTAGCTCCGCTGGTTGCTATCTTCGGTTACCTGGTGTACCGCGGCTCGGGCTCGATGAATTGGGCGTTCCTGACCCAGACTCCCAAGCCCGTGGGAGAGCCGGGGGGCGGCATGGCGAATGCCATCGCGGGATCGGTATTAATCCTCGGCATTGCCAGCGTAATCGGCGTGCCCTTCGGAATCGGTGCGGGCATCTATCTGGCCGAGTTTGGACGCAATCGTTTGGGCAGTGCTATTCGCTTCACCGCGGATGTTTTGAACGGTGTGCCCTCGATTGTGATTGGCATTGTGGCTTGGGCCATCCTGGTTCGAGGTCATGGATTCTCAGCGCTTGCCGGCGGAGTGGCACTGGCGATCATGATGGTTCCGACCATCTGTCGGACAACCGAAGAGATGCTGCTGCTGGTGCCGCAAGCGCTCCGGGAAGCAGCCTATGGACTCGGCGTCCCGCGCTGGCGAACGACTCTTTCGATCACTCTCCGTACCGCGACCTCCGGTGTGATCACCGGAGTTATGCTGGCCTTTGCGCGAGTGGCGGGCGAAACCGCGCCATTGCTCTTTACGGCTCTGGGCAATACGTTTTGGAATCTCCGCTACGATCAACCCACGGCGGCGCTGCCGCTGCAGATTTACTGGTATGCCAATTCGCCCTATGATGACTGGCACCGCCAGGCTTGGGCAGGATCTTTCGTGCTGATCGTCCTTATCGTCACCGCCGTCGCGGCCGTGCGCTTCGCGGTGCGCCGCGGCACCTTCGGAGCGGCATAACTTATGGGCGTTGGAATCCAGGTCGAGAGTCTGAATGCCTGGTATGGCAAGGGCCAGGCATTGTTTGACATCAATCTGAAAGTGGGTGCAAACCGCGCCACCGCGCTCATTGGTCCGTCGGGATGCGGCAAGTCGACCTTTATCCGCTGCATCAACCGCATGCATGAGACCATTCCCGAAGCGCGCGTCGAGGGCCGGGTCCGTATCGGCGAAATCGATGCCTATAACGGAACTTCGGCGACGCAGCTCCGTCGACGCGTCGGAATGGTGTTTCAGAAGGCGAATCCGTTTCCCACGATGTCGATTTATGACAACGTCGCGTCCGGCCTGAAGTTGAATGGATTCCGCCACCGTCGCAAGCTGGATGAAATCGTTGAGCGTTCGCTGGATTCCGCGGCGCTATGGGATGAAGTAAAAGATCAGGTACACAAAAAGTCCGGGGCCAGTCTCTCCGGTGGCCAGCAGCAGCGCCTGTGTATTGCGCGCGCCCTCGCCGTCGAGCCCGAAGTTCTACTGATGGACGAGCCCTGTTCGGCACTGGATCCGATTTCCACGGGCAAGATTGAGGAGTTGATCTTCCAGCTTAAAGAGCGTTATACCATCGTTATCGTCACGCACAACATGCAGCAGGCGGCGCGGGTGGCGGAGTTCACCGGCTTCTTCCTGCTGGGCAAGTTGATTGAGTTCGACAAAACGGAAAAGATTTTTACCAAGCCGTCGGACAAAAAGACCGAAGACTACATTACCGGCAGATTCGGCTAAGAGCTAAGAGAAGTTCGGCCCAGCAGGATTCGACGAAGAGACGAAGAGAGGTTCGACGAAGAAAGGTTCGGATAATGCGCACGCGCTTTCAGCAAGGGCTCGACGATCTGCGGCAACGGTTGCTTCGCATGGGAGGACTGGCGGAGCAGGCGGTGGATCGCGCTCGCCAGGCGTATGTGGAGCGTGACCTTACCCGCTGCCAGATGGTGCTCGAAGGCGAGAGCCTGATTAATACCGCGGAGCGCGAAATCGATGAGGCCGCTTTTGACTTGCTCGCCATGCAGCAGCCCATGGCAGTAGACCTGCGCTTCATTCTGGCTGTAACCAAAATTAATTCCGATCTCGAACGCGTGGGCGATCAGGCTGTGAACATCGCCGAGCGCGTGATGGACATGGTCGAACTTCCCGCCGCGGAGTTGCCGGTGGATATCGCGCGCATGGGCACCGCCGTGAGCGCGATGGTGCGCCGGGCTTTGGAATCCTTCATCGAAGGCAAAGTTGAACTCGCTCAGGCTGTGCTCGAAATGGACAATGTGATTGACCGCATGCGCGATGATGCTTTCATCCAACTGGTCAAGGCCATGAACGAACGCCCCGAAGTCGTGCGCCAGGCCTTGGACGCCCTTCTCGTGGCCCGCAATCTCGAGCGGGTTGCCGATCACGCCACCAACATCGCCGAGGACGTCATCTTCTGGGTGCAGGGCGCCGATGTCCGGCACAACGTACATCCCGGGGACTCGGAGAGCCCGGAGCAGGAGCGGCCGAGCTCGAGGCTGTCAGGTCTATAACCGCGCTTGCCCATTCATGCTGTCTTCGCGGACCACCCATGTGGGGACAGCCGCACCCGGCTGTGCTTTCAAGCGCAGCTCGACGCCCATCTCGGCCCCGCCCGGCAAACTGCGACTTGCGTTTCGCAGCTTTGACCCTCCACCCCGGCTTGCATTAGGCTCATCTCTTCTATCGTTTCTGAACGTCAATTTCCGAGGAGGCGCTGTGACTCGTCCTCGCCTGTATTGGTTTAGCACTTTCCTGTTGGCGGGCACTACGGTGGTCTTCGCGCAATCGCCTTCCCTGGACAAGTCGCCGGTGATGCTGCCCACCAGCAAGATGCTCACCGTTCCCGCGCCGGGCCGCCTTGGCAGCACCAACAGTTTTCCCGCGACGATGGTACTGAGTCCGGACGGCCGCTATGCGGCGTTGCTGAACGATGGTTATGGAACCCAGGAGACATCGGCACATCAATCGATTTCGGTGCTGGATCTGCAGAGTAATCAGATCGCCGACTACCCCGATGCTCGGCTCGGCGACGATTCGCACCAAAGCTATTTTCTCGGGCTCGCTTTCGGTTCGGATGGCAAGCATCTTTACGCCTCGGTGGGCTCCCTGACCGATCCCACGGGCGCGCGGGCAGGCGATACCGGAAACGGCATCGCCATTTACCGTTTTTCCGCAGGCAAAGTCGCGCCTGAGCGGTTTATTCCCATTGCCCTGCAGGCGCTTTCCACGGGAAAGAACCTCGCTGTCGGCCTGCATGCACCGCCTCACACCGCGATTCCGTATCCCGCCGGACTTTCCATCGTCGCCGACGGACGCCGGGACCAGCTCCTGGTGGCGAATAATCTCGCGGACAACGTGGTGCTGCTCGATCCCTCCACCGGCAAAGTGCTGCAGAACTTCGATCTAAGCACCGGCACTCTGGTGCCGTCATCTTTCCCCTACACCTGCGTGGCCACGCGTGCTGGCCGGCGTGCCTGGTGCAGCTTGTGGAACGCTTCGCAGGTCGCGGAGCTTGATCTCGGCAGCGGCAAGGTCGCGCGGTGGATTCGGTTGAAGAAGCCGGAAGATCCTCTTGCGCCAGGGTCCCATCCAACGGCGATGCTGTTGTGTCCCGACGAGAGCGTGCTCTATGTAGCCCTGTCGAATGTAGACGAAGTTGCCGCCGTCGCTACCGCGGGGACAAATGACGGTGGCTATTTTTCAATGCTCGCGTCCGGACAAAAATATTCTGGCAGTTATCCCACGGCGCTGGCCCAGTCTTCCGACGGGAAGTATTTATTTGCTGCTAATTCCTCACTGGATGCCGTGGCCGTATTCGATACCTCGCAGCGGATTGCCGCCGGTTCCAACGGACTTCAATCAGCAATTGGTTTCATTCCCACGGATTGGTATCCCAGCGCGCTCGCCGTTCAAGGGGACGATCTGCTCATCGCCACGGCCAAAGGCGAAGGCACAGGCCCGAACCAAGACATCGGCAAGTCGGCCAACGAGACCAAGCGCCATAGTCATCCCTACATTCCCGCGCTGCTGCGAGGTTCCGTCGCCCGCCTGAAAATCCCCGACATCATCAATCGCCTCCCTGGGCTCACGCAAATGGTTGAGCACGACAACCTTTTCTCCAGCGACCCGGGCACGATTTTGTTCGCCGGGGGCAAGAATCCCATCAAGCGCGTAATCTATGTCATCAAAGAAAACCGCACCTACGACCAGA